>Ga0182740_1001811_pt1 | contig 13874 bp, 12 predicted proteins | sample eDN5th37CKraftBY_FD_128872 | JGI IMG/M metagenome (GOLD analysis project Ga0182740, IMG submission 128872) | Enriched backyard soil microbial communities from Emeryville, California, USA - eDNA 5th pass 37_C Kraft BY (version 2) (version 2) | ecosystem: Environmental > Terrestrial > Soil >...
GGCGGATCGTGGAGATCTGACGATGCCACACGCCACCATCGAATATTCGGCCAATCTCGAGCAGCGGCTCGATATCGCCGCGCTGTGTACGGCAACCCTCGAGGCGGCGTCATCGACGGGCGCGCTCGAACTGGCCGCGACACGCGTACGCGCCGTTCGGTGCGACCATTATGCGATCGCCGACCGGCATCGCGACAATGCCTTTGTCGACGTCTCGTTGCGCATCGGCCGGGGGCGATCGGAGGAGGCCAAGGCGGCGGCGGGCAAAGCGCTTTGGGAGGCGCTGCGCGCGCAGTGCGCGCCGTTGTTCGAGACCCCGTATTTCGCGCTTTCGCTCGAGCTGCGCGAGATCGATCCGGTGCTGAGCTGGAAAGAAAATGGGATCAAGCCGCGCCTCCGGGCGGCGCGGTGACCGCCGCCGGTTTGCCCGGGGAGGCGGCGACGGCGATGTCGCGTATCGGGTCTCGTGGCCGGTCGATCGGTTCGCGCGCCATGGCGGCGATCGCGGCGGGTTGAAGGGAGGAGAAGTGTGAGCATGGACCAAACCGATCTCGATACACTGATCGGCCATCTCGTTATCGCCAACCGCGTGCTGGCGCATGAAGACGTGGTCGATGCCTACGGGCATGTCAGCGTGCGCCATCCCCACAATCCCGATCGCTTTTTCATCGCGCGGTCGGTCGCGCCCGGGCTGGTGACGCGCGACGATATCGTCGAACTCGACATGAATGGCGATCCGGTCGCCGGCGACGGCCGTGCCCTGTATCTCGAACGCTTCATTCACGCGGGGGTTTATGCCGCGCGGCCTGACGTCAACGCCGTCGTCCACGCCCATGCCGAGGCGACATTGCCTTATTGCGTCACCACCGACGTGCCGCTGCGGCCGATCATCCATTCCGGCAGCTTCATTGGCGCGCATGTGCCGCTATGGGATATCGCCGACGAGTTCGGGGACACCACCAACCTGCTCGTCGCCGACATCGCGCAGGGCGACAGCCTCGCCAGAACGCTCGGGCCTAACAATGTCGTGCTGATGCGCGGCCACGGCTTCACCGCGGCATCGCGATCGCTGATCGAGGTGCTGCGGATCGCGGTGTACCTGCCCCGCAACGCGCGGGTCCAAACCGCCGCGCTCGGGCTGGGCGGCCGCATCCGCTGGCTGAGCAAAGGTGAGATCGCCGCGCGGGAGGCGAAGGATTACGATCCTAATTCTGTGGCAACGCAGCGCGCCTGGGAATATTGGGCGATACAATGCGGCTGTTCAGACATGCTACAATAGCAAAAAAATATGGATGTTTTTTAAATGTCCATAATAATAAATATTACCTAAACAGTATCCGTATTCTATCTATGCGGATAGATGCCATTTTGTTGTCTAAAATATGAACTTTGACTAATCAGTTATTTTGATTTAGATCAGATTCTATTGACATTATAATTTTTTTGGGCTCCCATCCTAATGGGTCCGCCTGACGCGTGAAGGCAACCCGCCAACCAGAAGATCGGAACGGAGAGACAAGTCGGGCCATGACTACCTTGAGCAAACATTCCAACCTGCTGGAACGTATGCGGCAAGGACGTATACCGTTGGGCTTGCGCTGGCGGGGTTCCGGGGATGCGCGTTCCCCGTTAGGTGCATTCCCGTGGCGCGGAGGCGCTCGAACGGAGAGGAGAATGGCCCGAATGGTGCACGCGGGGAAGGGGACAGGCGCGCATGACGCCGCCAGGAAGCGGTCGGGGCGCCGGCGGACGCAGGAAGAACGCAGCGCCGAGACCCGTGAAAGCCTGATCGCCGCCGCAATCGAGGTGCTTGCCGAGGTCGGCTATGTGTCGGGGACCACCGCCGCGATCGCCGAGCGGGCGTCGGTGTCTCGCGGCGCGATCCAATATCATTTCGAGTCAAAAGACGACCTGATCGTGGCGATCATGGAAACCATCGCCATCGAGCTCAATTTCCGGTTCGATGTCACCGAACTCGCGACCCGTCCGGTAGAGGTCAGGCTCGACCGGATGATCGAGCATTACTGGCGCGTCTTTCAGAGCCCGATGTTCCGCGCCGGACTCAGCATCTGGGTCGCGCTCGCCGGCGATGCCGCGCTTGCGGCCCGTGTCGAGGCCACTTTGAGGGGGCTGCGCGAGCACATCCTCGTGGTCTGGCGCGAATTGTTCCGCGACGTGCCCTGCGCGGAGCGGAAGCTCGACGCGATCCGCCACATCGTGATGGCTGCGCTGCGCGGCACGGCGATCGCGTTCATGGGCGGGCGTGGCTCGACGAACTTTATCGAGGAGCGCCGTGTGCTGCGGGAGATGGCGCTGCACGCTCTTCAGACCACGGGTGGGGAGGGTACGTAATGCGTTTGGCTAGCTATCTTCACGAAGGGCGGCCCGGCTGGGGTGCGATCGACGGAGAACGGATCAAGCCGCTCGATGCGGCGTGGCCGGACCTGCGCAGCGCGCTTGCCGCCGGGATCGCTGACATCGCGGCGCGCGCCGCCGAGGCCGAGGCGACGATCGCGCTCGACGCGGTGACGTTGCTTCCACCCGTTCCGAACCCCGAAAAAATTCTGGCGATCGGCGTCAACTATCGTAGCCACAGCGCGGAAACCGGGCGTGCGATCGCCGAACATCCGGCGATATTCGTGCGCTTTCCCGATGCGCAGGTGGGTTCGGGCCAGCCGATCGTTCGCCCCTTCCTGTCCGAAAAGTTCGATTTCGAGGCGGAGCTGGCGGTCGTTATGGGCCGCGCCGGGCGGCATATCCGCGTCGAGGATGCTCTCGGTCATGTCGCCGGCTATGCGTGCTTCGCCGATAATGCCCTGCGCGATTTCCAGCGGCACACCAACCAGGCGACGCCGGGCAAGAACTTCGATGCAAGCGGCGCGTTCGGGCCGTGGCTGGTGACCGCCGACGAGATCGGCGATCCCGCCCGGCTGACCCTGACCGGCCGGTTGAACGGCGAGCAGGTCCAGCACAGCCCGGTCGACAACCTGATCTTCTCAGTGCCGGAACTGATCGCCTATATAAGCAGCTTCACCACGCTGAAGCCGGGCGACGTGATCGCCACCGGTACGCCGAGCGGGGTCGGCATGAAGCGCACGCCGCCGCTGTTCATGCGCGCGGGCGATGTCTTCGAAGTGGAAATTTCCGGGATCGGCATCCTGCGCAACCAGGTGATCGACGAACCGATACCGACGGATGCGGCCGCATCGCCCGCGATAGCGGGGGCCGAATAATGCTCTGGATTTCCGAACCCGAAGTTGCCGAAATGGTCGATCTCGAGGATGCGATCGTCGCCGAGGAGGCGATGCTCGTCCGCGAGGCGGCGGGCGAGGCGCGCAACATGACCAAGGCGCTGGGCCAATATGGCGAGCGTAACGCGATGCACGCGCTCGGGTCGATGGCGCCGGCAACCGGCTATGTCGGGTTCAAGACGTGGAACCACACCCGCCACGGCGCGGGCACGATCTTCTCGCTGTTCGACGCGGAGCGCGGGACGGTGCTCGCGGTCATCGAGGCGGCGGTCCTCAGCCAGCTTCGCACCGCGGCGATTTCCGGCGTCGCGACGCGTCGGATGGCGCGCGAGGATGCCGACACCATGGCATTGATCGGCAGCGGCAAGCAGGCGCTGCTTCAGGTCGCCGCCGTGGCTGCGGTGCGGCCCCTGAAGCGGCTGACAGTGTACAGCCCGACCGAAAGCCGTCGCCGCGATTTCGTGGCGCGCGCGTCCGAGGCCTTTTCGTTCGCGGTCGAGGAGGCGCCGACCATCGCCGATGCGACACGCGACGCTGGAATCGTCACTGTGGTGACGCGTGCCCGTGAACCGTTCTTTTCCGGGCGCGATCTCGCGCCGGGCGCCCACGTCAATGCGGTCGGCGCGATCCTGCGCGGGTTCGCCGAGTTCCATCAGGACGTGTTCGATCGCGCGGAGATGGTTGTCGTCGACAATGTCGCCAATGTGCGCGCGATCTCCGCGGAGTTCATCGAGCATTACGAGAGCGGCCCCGGTGATTGGGCGCAGGTCCGCCCGCTATGCGAGATCGTCGCTGCCGGGCATCCGCGCCCGGATGGGATCGACATATCGCTGTTCAAAGCGCTCGGCATGGGAATCGCCGATCTGGCGCTGGCCACAATGATCTACCAACGCGCCCGCGAACGCGGACTCGGAAGAGACATTCCCAGCATGGGAAAATCAAAGGCGCGATGGAGATCGGCAAGGCCGACGAACGCGTAAAAAGCATCCGTAGCACACGGATGCGCATTGGAGGGGAGAAGACATGAAACGGCATACGAACGCGCGCGTGACAAGGCTCGGTTACGGGTCGCGTGCCACGGCGGTATCAATACTGCCGCTTATCCTCGCGACGCCCGCCGCCTGGGCCCAGGCGGCGGTGGATACGGCCGACGAAGCGGCCGTCCAGTCCGCGCAGAACGAAATCGTCGTCACCGGCACGCGGATTCAGTCGGCAGGCTTCGCTCAGCCGACACCGGTCACCTCCGTAACGGCGGACCAATTGATGCTGAACGCCCCCGGATCGCTGAGTGAAAGCCTCGCGCCGCTGCCGGGATTGCGCCTCTCCACAAACCCGCAAGGCGGGCAGGGCGCGTCGGCCAATATGGGCGGAATCTCACAGCTCAATCTGCGCGGCCTGGGCCCGAACCGGACGCTCGTCCTGCTCAACGGGCATCGGCTGACACCCGCGAGCACCGGGAGCGCGCCCGACATCAACATGCTGCCGCAGCAACTCATGAAGCGCGTCGATCTCGTCACGGGGGGTGCGTCGGCGGCCTATGGATCCGATGCCGTGGCCGGCGTCGTCAACTTCATCCTCGACGAGGATTTCCGCGGCTTTAAGGGCGAAATTCAACGCGGCATCACCAGCCGCGGCGACGGTGAGAGCTTCAAGGTCGGTGGAGCGATCGGTCTCCATCTACTCGACAATCGGCTGCATATCATCGCCAGCGCGGAATATTATGATCGCAAGGGCGTGCGCCCGACCGGGGACCGCGCGTGGACGCAGGGCCATTATCTGCCGCTGACCAACCCTGCCGTCAGCGCGAGCAATCCGGCGTCGCTCAGCAACCCGAATTTCATCATCGCGCCTGACGCGACGATCGCAAACCAGACGGCGGGCGGCCTGATCGCGAGCGGCCCGCTCGCCGGGACCCAGTTCGTCAACGGGCAGCCGGTTCCGTTCGCCTATGGCGCGCTCCGGACAGGGGCGTTCATGCAGGGCGGCGACGGCCTTTGGCCGGGCGACATCGTCTCGCTCGCGCTGCCGCTGCGGCGCCACAACGTATTCGTCCAGACGACGTTCGACGTAACCGACCAGGTGCATGTCTATGCGTCGTTCTCGAACGGCCGCCAGCAAGGCCGGTCGCTGTCGCAGGTGCCCAACGATACCTTTACGATCTTTAGCGAAAATCCATTCATTCCGGCAGGACTGTCGGTAGGCACGCTGGCGTCGTTTCCGCTCAGCAAGTTCTTCTACGATCTCGGCGGGTCGAAGCTGCGCGACCGTGGTACCAATGTCGAGTTCACCGGCGGGGTGAAGGGCGCGTTCAACGTCGGCGACAAGGCCTGGAACTGGGACGTTTCGTACCAGACCGGCAAATCGCGCTATCGGCGCGATCTGTTCAACAACGTCAACCGCGTGAACATTTACAATGCGACCGACTCGGTGGTTGTCACCGCGGCCAATCAGGGAGCGTCGGGCCTGCCGATCGGATCGGTGGTGTGCCGCACCACGCTGGCCATGCCCGGTAACGGCTGCGTGCCGATCAACCCGTTCATCCCGCTGTCGGAAAATTCGCAGGCGGCGCTCGACTATATCCTGTTCCACGCCTGGTTCGAGCAGGAGATCAAGCAGGAGTCGGTGCAGGGCAGCATTTCGGGCGACCTGTTCGACGGCTGGGCGGGGCCGATCTCGTTCGCGACCGGCGCCGAATATCGCAAGGTCAGCACGAACGTCACCTCGGACCCGAACTCGCAGATCTTTCCATCGGACTATATCGCGGACACCGCGGCCGGGATCCGCGGCTTACCGGGATCGGTCGCGAACGCGCCCAACCCGGGGATCGGGCGGTTCGGCAACTTCCAGCCGCTCGCGGGCAGCTTCGACGTGACCGAGGCGTTCGTCGAATTCAACGTCCCGGTGCTGCGTGATGTACCTCTGGCTCGGATGGTGGAACTCAATGGCGCCTATCGCTACACCGACTACAGCACGAGCGGCGGTGTCAGCACATGGAAACTCGGGCTGGTCTGGGATCTGACCGAGCAGATCCGGTTCCGCGGCACGCGTTCGCGCGATATCCGTGCGCCGAACATCGTCGAGCTCAATTCGCCGTCCAAGCTGAAGGGCACGACGATCACCGATCCGACGATGAACAACGCCGCGTTCGTCATCAGCGACTTCGAGCAGGGCAACGCCGCCCTGACCCCGGAAATCGCCGACACCGTGACGCTGGGACTGGTGTTCCGGCCGACCGCGTCGAGCGGGCTGCGGGCGTCGGTCGACGCCTATGACATCAAGATCAAGGATGCCATCATCATCCCCGGCGCGCAGGATATCGTCGATGGATGTGTCGCGGGGATCGACGCATATTGCGACCTTATCACGCGTGATCCTGGCCCGTCTGGCGCGATCACCACCATCAACACGAGCTATTTTAACGGCCAGCAGATCCGTCAGCGAGGAATTGATTTCGAGCTTTCATACACCACCCCGGCCGATCGCCTTTTCAAGGGGGCGGACGGGGCGCTGATGCTGCGGGCGCTCGTCAACTATGTCGACGAATATTCGTTGTCGCAGGCGCCGGGCCTGCCCGACGTCGACAAGGCCGGCGAGGTCGGCGCCCCGGGCAGCGGCAGCACCGGTGTGTTCGGCGTCCCCCACTGGAGCGGCACGGTGAGCGCGGGCTATTCGACCAGTTCGTTCACCGCGTTCCTGCAGGGCCGATATGTCGGCGGCGGTAAGTATGACAACACGTTCAACACCGACAAATATAACGCGCCGGGCCAGCCGATCACCTATATCAACGACAATGACGTGAATGGCCGCTTCTACACCGACCTCACGCTGCGCTGGAATTTCGGCGGGGCCGACAAATTGTATGAACTGGCGGCATCGGTGACGAACCTGTTCGACGTCGATCCGCCAATCGTGCCGACGCGCGCGTCGGTTTATCCGTCGCAAACCAACGGATTGTTGTACGATACGCTGGGACGTCGTTTCACGGTTTCCTTCCGCCTTAAACTCTGACGGGTAAGGAAACCTGGTGAGCACGAGCAACATCGCCATCGATCGTGAGGGTGCGGGAGCAGGAGATCGCCCGGAAACCGAGGTCTCCGGGCCGTCTTCCACGAATTGGCGCATGGTGTTCGTGCTCACGGCGATCTTCTCGCTGAGCAGCATCGACCGCGGCATCATTCCGCTTCTCGTCGAGCCGATCCGTGCCGATCTCGGATTGACGGACGTGCAGATAAGCCTGCTGCTGGGCTTTTCTTTCGTCCTGCTGTTCAGCCTGTGTGCGTTACCGGCGGGCTATCTCGCCGATGTGATGAGCCGAAGGCTGCTCATCGCGCTATCGACCGTCTTCTGGTCGGTGATGGGTATATTGTGCGGATTCGCCAATACCTTCTGGCATCTGTTCTTCGGCAGGCTGGGGCTCGGCGCGGGCGAAGCCGGCCTGCCGCCGGCAGCGTTCTCGCTGCTGCGCGACGGGGTGCATCCCCGGCATCGCGCGCGCGCGTTCAGCGTCTATCATATGTCACCGATCATCGGGAAAGGCGTCGCGAACTGGGGCGGCGCCATCCTGCTGACACTGGCGGCCGCCGGCGCCTTCCGGGCGTGGCCGATAATCGGCAACCTCCAGCCCTGGCAGGTCGCGATCATCATGCCGGGCCTGCTCGGCCTGCCGATGGCGCTGCTGCTGTTCACGTTCCGGGAGCCGAAACGCTCGCGCGCCGCCACGACGCCCGAACATGATAAGGACGCGCCGACCTTCGGAGAACTGATCCGGCACATCCACACTTATCGTCGGGCCTATATTCCGATCTACGTCGCGATGTTCCTGTCGGGGGTGGGGAACGGGTTCTCGGCATGGTTGCCGGCCGCAATCGGGCGGACCTGGCTGTTGACGCCGTCGGAAATCGGCAAGGTATTGGGGCCGGTGGGTCTGCTGACCGGCCCGATCACGCTGCTCGCCTTCGGCTATCTCATGGATCGTTTCGGCAGGAAATCGTCGGGGGCAGCGATGCGGGTCGCCTTTTTCGGAACCGCGCTCCATCTGCCGCCCAGCCTGTTCATCTTCCTGGCGCCGAGCATCCCGCTGATGTGGACCAGCGTCGGGTTCTCGATGCTGTTCGATTATGCGACGTTGCTCGCGACCAGCGTGGCGCTGTCATTCGTCACACCGACCCGGCTGATGGGCAAAGCGACGGCCTTCTACGCGATCGCCGCCAATTCGGGCTCGGCGATCGGGCCGACCTTCTTCGCGCTGATCGCCAAATTCTTCTTTATGGGCGACGAGGCGTTATCGGACGGGCTGTTGTTTGGGTATCCGCTGGTCCTGGTCCTGTGCATGGTCATGCTGTGGATCGGCGGGCGCGAGATCGCCAGAGCGACGGCGCAGAAGCGGGTGGATGCGTCGCCCGCCGGATAGCGACAGGATCGCTGGCGGCGGCCGGATCGAGAGGTCACGTATGAAAATAGGCCAAGGAAGCCGCCGTGTCCGGGGCCGGCCCTTGACTCCTTGCGGATCATATAACATTCTAACGTGAATGAATGTAACTAAGGCGACTGCAATGACCGAATTGTCTCCGATCTTTTTGGACCGAACGGGTGAAACGCCGGAGGGCCCTCAAATCTGGTCGGCGATGGTCGTCCCCCGCACCTCGATCGAGCGTGAGATCGAACGGCTGGCGGATCTGCCGCCCCCCGGCAATGGCCGGCGGGCAACCGCGATCGTCCATCCGGCCGCGGTCGCGCCGGGGCTGGGGTTCGCCCCGGGAACCGATGTCACGATCAGTGTGCTCAAGCCCGGTGAAGAAACGACTCCGATCCGCCGCAATGCCAACCAGCTCGAAATGTGCATTGCCGGTTCGGGCACGGTCGAGGTCAGCGGCGAGACGATCCATCTCGAAAAATGGGACATCGCCAATATCCCGTCGATGCAGGTCTATCGTCACCGTAATACCGGCACCGGCCTGTTCGTGCGGATCACCTATACGAACACGCCGCTGCTCGAAAAACTCGGCGTCCACTATGTCGAGGAAGACCCGTCGATCACGAGCACGCGCAAGCGCGCCCAGGAGTGGCAACCGCAACCCTCGGCGCTCGATCTCGATCTGGGCACCGGCGGCGCGCGGATGCGCAGCTACGAATATCTTGTCGATATCGATGTCGTCGAATCGCGCGCGCTGCATTGGCCCTGGGAGGCGGTGAAGAACAACCTGCCGTTCGCGCCGCGTACCAACAATCGCGGGATCATGCTGCTCTACAATCCCGCCACCGAACGGCGTAACGGCACCACCCACAGCTTCTTCGCCACTGTTTCGGGCGGCACCCGCAGCAATCCGCCGCCGCCGGTATTGCGCGGCCATCGCCACAGCTCGGCCTCGATCAACTATTATTTCATCGGCAATGGCGGCAAGAGCGTGGTCGAGGGGCAGGTCTATGAGTGGGGCGTGGGCGATCTGATGCTGTCCGCGCCGGGCTGGGCGGAGCACGCCCATTATATGGGCTCGCTCGACGGCAATCCGGTCGATCAGGCGACGCTGACCGTCCAGGATCACCCGATGCACATCGCGATGGAATCGTTGATCTGGCAGGAGGAACTGGACGGCGCGATCCACGCGCTGGGTTCTGAGCCCGGCGTGAAGAACTATATCGGGCCACGCCGCAAGCTGGGGGCGTAACCGCCCGGCGTCCGGAGCTCGGCTCGCAGCGTTTTACGCCCGCCTTGGTGCCCGCGCGTCGTTGGCGCGGGCACGGCGCGCCGGGGTTACGGCTTCAGCGTTCCCAGAAAAGCGTAGATCGCGCGCAGCTCCGCGTCGGGCAACACCTTGTGCGTATAGGCCGGCATGGCGTTGATGGGGTCGCGGACCTGTTGATCGAAGGCGTCGAACGGCAGCGGGTTTACGATCAGCGCCGGGCCGGCCGATCCGCCCTGGCCGACGCCGCCATGGCACGCCGCGCATCCGATGCGTTGGTAAAGCGTGGCGCCGATCGCGATCCTCTCCGGCGCGGAGGCTGGCGGGGGCGGGGACGCGGGCGCGGCCTCCTGCGCGTGTCCTGCGGGGGCCAACAGCCCGGCCGCGATGAGGACGGGGGCCAGCTTGAGGCTGCGGAGCGTGAGCTTGGAATGGGTCATCGTCATCGCACCTGGGTTATCACGTCGACCAAAGCCGGCTTGCCGGACTTGACGACGGCGAGCGCTCGTCGCAGCGATCCGGCAAGGTCGGCCGGCTGATCGATCGGGCCTTCCGCCCAAATGCCGAATCCGCGGGCAAGGCTGGCGAAGTCGACGTCGGGATTTGCGATCACCGTGCCGATGTCGGCGCGGTCGATGCCGCGCTCCAGCCGGTTGGCCATGCGCTGGATGTGCATCGTCTCCTGATGATAAGCACGGTTGTTGTGCATCACGTTGAGGATCGGGATGCCGTGATGCGCCGCTGTCCACAGCGCGCCCGGCGCATACAGCAGATCGCCGTCGGTCTGGATGTTTACGACGATGCGCTTGTGGGCGCGATGCCCCAACGCCAACCCCACCGCGATGCCGATGCCGGTACCGATGGCAGCGGCGCCGCCGCCACGGACCAGCCGATAGGGCTTGTCGATCGGCCAGAGACGCTGCGGCCAGTTGCTGATGGCGTTGGTGGCGCCGCACAGCACCCAATCTTCCTCCTTGATGACGTCCCATAATTCGCTGCACAGCCGTCCGGTGGTGATCGGGCTGGCGTCCCAGCCCAGCCGCGCCGCGTTTCGGGTACGGGCGAGGGTTGCGGCATGCACCTCAGCGAGGCGCGCCGCTCGCTCGGCGGCTTTGCGGCGGTGGGCATGGGTCATACCGCGCCGCACGCTTGCGGTGAGGGCGGGGAGCGTCGCCTCCGCCTCCCCGGCGAGCCAGGTGTCGACGCCGACATAGCGCTGGAATTCCTGATAATTGGCATGGACCAGCATGTCCCCGACACCGATCGCGGCTATTTTCTGCCCCGGCGGCGCAAGCGATCGCGTGGTTCGGACGAGCTGATCGCTCATGACGTTGAGCGCGCCCCAGAGGTCGACCGGTTCGAGCGCGAGAACGAAATCGGCTTGCGCGACCATCTGCCGATGGCTCTCGCTCTGATTGAGGGGATGGTTGGTCGGAAAGTTGAACCGCGCGCCCAACATGTCGACGACCGGGGCTCCCAGTAATTCGGCGAACTCCACCAGGGCCGCCATCGCGGTTTCGCTCTCGGCGTAGCGGTCGGCGAGTACCACCGGGAAGTCCGCCGCAAGCAACTGCGCCGCGAGCGCGTCGAGCGCCGCGCGATCGGCGACCGGGGCGGTGCGCGGCGCAAGTTTCGGCAGCGCCGGCGCCCGCTCCAGCGGTTCTTCCTGAAGGTTGCTGTCGACCGTGATCATCACGGGGCCCTTGGGAGCGCTGGTCGCCAGCCGATAACCGCGAACGGCCGATTCGGCGAAGTGCGTCAGCGACACCGGCTGGTCGTCCCATTTGAGGGTGTCGCGCACCATGGCCGCATTGTCCTGCGCGGCATGGACCCACTCGACATAAGGGCGGCGATTGGCGGCATCGAGCGTATTGCCGCAGAAGATCAGGACCGGCGCCCGATCGGCGAAGGCATGGTAGATCGACATCGAGGCGTGCTGGAGGCCGACTGTCGAATGCACGAATACCCCGATCGGCTTGCCGGTGGCCCGGGCATATCCCACCGCCATCGCGACCGAGGTTTCCTCGTGGAGGCAGGTGAGCAACTCGGGTTTCACGTTACCGCCGTGGTTGACCAGCGATTCGTGCAAACCACGAAACGACGACCCCGGATTGGCCGCGACATAGTCGATACCCAGCGACTTGATCACGTCGATCATGAAGTCCGATCCGACATGGTTCGTCGTGAGCGGCGGCGGCGGCGGGCTATCGAGTGCGGATTGTTCGATCGTACCGGCGATTGCCGGATCGGATTTCGGGGCCGGCGCGTCATTGGCGCGCGCGCTTGCCGGCGCGGGGACGGCCAATGCCGCGCCACCGCTCGCCAGCCCCTTGAGGATCGTCCGGCGTTTGACACCGGCGGGCGAAAGCGCTCGGGGCTGGTCTTCGGTCACGTGTTTCTCCCCCATTGAGACGGCGTCAATGCAGCCGCAGCCGTGCGGCGATTTCGGCGGTCTGCCCCGATTGGCAGTCGGTTATCGGCGCCAGCAAAAATTCGCTTGTCGCGCCGATACGGATCAGGCTTACATTCATGCCAGATAGCATGTAATTGATTGTGGTGACCGTCAAGCAGCGGTGTTCGACAGTGCAAGGGCGACAATCGTCCCGCGGGATCGGCGACCGGGGCAGGCGAGAGAGCGGTTCATACGGCGACGGGCGGCGGCGCTGCCCCCTTCCAACCTGACAAGGAGGCTATGAATTGACAGAGAGAGTTTGGGATAAGTTTCTCACCGAGCGCGACAAGCGCGTGTTCGAGAAGTCCGGTTTCGGCGCGCTGGCAGGGTTCGGCCGACGGCCGGCTTTGCTCGTCATCGATGTCAATTACGGTTTTTGTGACGAGAAGCCGTTGCCGATCGAGGAATCGATCAAGCGCTGGCACACGTCTTGCGGCGAGGAGGCTTGGGATGCGATCGGGCATATTCGCAAGCTGATTGATAAATGCCGCGAAAAAGGCGTCCCGGTTATTTACACGACAGGGACACGCCGCGAAGATGGTTGGGATACCGGAAGCTGGAAGTGGAAGAATTCCCGAAGCACGGAAGTCGTCGAGGTTCACGAAACTGAGCACGACCGTAGCGAGATCGTTGCGGAGATCGCGCCGGGGCCCCGGGATATCGTGGTCTTGAAACGGAAGCCGTCCGGGTTTTTCGGTACCGATTTAGTGAGTTTTCTCAACCTTCTTCAATGCGATTCCATCCTTGTGACCGGAACGACGACATCGGGGTGCGTGCGCGCGACCGTTATTGATGCGTTCAGCTACAATTTCCGGGTGACGATCGCCGAAGAAGGGTGCTTCGATCGTTCGCAGGCGAGCCATGCCGTCAACCTTTGCGACATGCACGCCAAATATGCCGATGTCGTCACGACCGGCGAGATCTTGCGCTATCTCGATGAGCTTCCGGCCGGGGAATTCGAATTGCCTGCGGGCAAGCGCGGCGCCTGAGCCGATTCCGGCACGCGCCTGTATCCCTGGGCGCATTGAGCGGGGCGGCGAGGGGGCGTTTCTTAATGTTCTGCGGTTAGGCCAAACCGAAAACCGACGATGTTGGAGGGGCGGTTGGATGAGGTCGCGGCATATTTTCTAGCCGGCGCGGGCGTGTGGCTGGTGCTTCAGCTTCTGGCGCTGTGGGGGCTGCGCGGCCTGTGGGAAAAGGCGGCCTGGTTATCCGCCGTCGCCATGGCGCTCGCGCTGTGCGTGACGACGCTCGGCATTCTCGCCGGCTCCAATCTCGCGCCGATCTGGCTCGCCCTTGCGATACCGGTCTGCCTCTCGTGGATCCTGCTGCTGTGGCTTGCGCGCGGCCTCGTCTGGGTGGTCGCCCGCTAGCCGTTTCCGGCGCTTGGTGCCAAAACAAACGCAGGTGCCGTCAGGTGTCGGGTGAGGTGACGGGCGCTTCGCCCGGAGCGGCGGGGGGCGGCGGTGTGCGTTCGGGGGCGGGCAGCGA
>Ga0182740_1001812_pt1 | contig 13872 bp, 11 predicted proteins | sample eDN5th37CKraftBY_FD_128872 | JGI IMG/M metagenome (GOLD analysis project Ga0182740, IMG submission 128872) | Enriched backyard soil microbial communities from Emeryville, California, USA - eDNA 5th pass 37_C Kraft BY (version 2) (version 2) | ecosystem: Environmental > Terrestrial > Soil >...
GGCCTCCGACGCTGGTCGGCGGCAAACGGCAATGTCCTCTCCATCACCGGCTTCGACGAAGACGTGAATCGCCAGGCCGAGGCCCGCAAGATGGGCGCAATCGACCAGGCGGAATGGTCGCTGGTGAACGCGGTGAAGGATGCCGATGTGGTGGTGGTCTGCACCCCCGTTGGCGCCATGAAGCAGGTCTTCACCGACATTGCCGATCACCTGAAGCACGGCGCGATCGTGACCGACACCGGATCGACCAAGGCGCAGGTGCTGGACGATGCGAAGGCGCTTCCCCGTACCGTCTCGTTCGTGGGCGGGCATCCGATGGCCGGCAAGGCGCAGAGCCTGGAAGCGGCGGACGCCGACCTCTTCAAGGGCGCGACCTGGGTGATCTGCCCCAGTCCGCATGCCAGCGAGGAGGCGATCCGCAACGTGCTCGGTATCGTTGCGGCGCTGGACGCCGAGGCCTTCTTCGTCGACCCGGTCGAGCACGACGCCTTCGTGGCCGGGGTCAGCCACCTGCCGTTTGTCGCTGCGGCCACGCTGGCATCGGCGGTGACAGCCGACCCGGCATGGCGCGATATGCGCTCGCTGGCGTCATCCGGATTCCGGGACACTACGCGCCTGGCGCTCGGCAATCCGACCATGCACCGCGACATCGCGCTCTCCAACCGCGCATCCCTGAACCGCTGGATCGACCAGTACATCGCGGCGTTGACCGACTTCCGCACGACCCTGAACGGGGACGAGGCGGAGAGCGGGGTCCTGGCCTTCTTCACGGCGGCGCAGGATGCCCGCGCCGCGGTCGAGGTGCCGGTGAACCGGTCGGCAGAGCAGATTCTCGATGGCAACGACTCGCTGAAGAAGGAGGGCATGAGCGAGCAGATGGGCCGCATGTTCCTCGGCGGTTTCGGCCGCAAGAGGCGCGGGCAGGACGCGAAGTCCTAGCGCACGGGAGCGCCGAACCACGACGCCGGCTGCTCTGTGCGATCGCCGTCATGCGAACCCAAGCCTCCGCGCCGGTTGCCCGGACACATTCTTCGCGATGTCGGGCTTCGCTGGGCTGCGGTTCGTCAGCCCCTCCGGCACCACACATCGCAGAAGTGCTGACCCTCCGAGGATGCGTCCATCCCACCGGACCCGGCGCCAGCCCAACATCCTCCCATGCTCACGACGAAGACCCCGCCCGCCGAGACGAATCGGCATACGGGGTCGCGTTCATCGTCCTCGGGATGGGCGGCATCCGAGCGGCGGGGCCTGACCCTTCCGCGCGTGACCTGGCCGGTGGAACCCGAAGCCTATCGCTCAGGGTCCGCTGGGGGAGTACCGAGCTGGCTCGCCAGCGCCGTGAGATCGTCGGCATCCATGTCCGCCAGCAACCGTCGCACATCGCTCAGCGACCGCTCCTGGAGGAACACGTCCACCCCCGCATCCCGCAACGCGGTCCGGAACTGCATGACCAGCGCCATCTCCGGCTCGTTCAGGTCATACCCGGCGCCAGCGAGCGCCCGCCCGAGATCCTCGGCGGCAGCGGCGCGGAAGGCAGGGTCCGACATGGCCTGTTCCGCCAGGCGCATCAGGACCGGTGTTCGAATCTGCGTCTCATCCATCACGTCAAGCTTCCGTTATCGCCTGTCACCGCGCACCACCGGTGACAGCTCCGCGCCATCCTCCCAGCGATCCCCAATCCCCTATCGCGCCGCCTTCACCGCGGCAACGAACTGCGTCGCTCGTTCGGTGAGCGTGGCCCAATCCTGATCGCGGACGGACTTCGCGTCAACCAGGTTGCTCCCGACCGCGATCGCGGATGCCCCGGCCCGGATGAAATCGCCCGCATTCTGCAGGTTCACACCGCCCGTCGGGATCAGGCGCACCTGGGGTAACGGCCCGCGCACATCCTTCAGGTAACCCGGCCCGACCGCGCTCGCTGGAAAGACCTTCACGAAGGTTGCCCCGGCCTGCCAGGCCGTCAGGATCTCCGTCGGGGTGAACGCCCCGATCACGGTCGGGATGCTGTAGCGGCGGGCCAGTTCGATCGTCGGCACGGACACCACCGGCGTCACCAGAAAGTCGGCTCCCTGCAGGATCGCCGCCCGCGCCGTCTCCGGATCGAGAACCGTGCCGGCGCCGACCAGCACATCGTTCCCGAGCGCCTGCTTCACTGCGGCGATCGCCGTCCCCGCCGCCGGGTTGGTGTAGGTGAACTCGGTAGCGACGATCCCCCCCGCCGCCAGGGATTTCACCATCTCGACCGCCAACGAGTAGTCGTCGAGGCGGACGATCGCCACGACATCTGTCTGCTCCAGGACCTGCCTCTGACTCACGATCAACTCCAGCCTCTGATTTGACGATCGCTCCTCACGAGATTCATTCTATCAGGGAACATCAGGGTGGGATTGCCGTCCTGGCGGGCATGGATCGTGCATGCCGCCAGCGTCACGGGTGGGGCGCAACGATCCAGTCATCCTTCTTCCCGCCACCCGACCCCACCGAGCTGCATATCCGGATCTACGCCGGGATCGACATGACCAACGAACGCCGAAGCCTGGCGCCAACCGATATCCTCCTGTTGCGCGACCGCGCCATCAGCGCGACCCAGATCAGCGTGGTGATCGTCGACGCCTCCGACCCCCAGCTCCCGATCATCGATGCCAATCCCGCCTTCGAACAGCTGACCGGGTACAGCCGCGACGAGGTGATCGGGCGCAACTGCCGGATGCTCCAGGGACCGGACACCAGTCCGGCGGCCATCGCGGAAATGCGCGACGCCATCGCCGCGCGCCGGGAGGTCTCCATCACCATCCTCAACTATCGCAAGGATGGCTCGGCGTTCTGGAACGATGTCCACATCTCTCCCGCCTACGACGAACATCACGTTCTCACCCATTTCGTCGGGGTCCAGGCCGATGTCACCGAGCGCGTGCATGCCGAGCGCAACCGGGACCTCCTCGTGGAGGCCACCAGCGTCCTCAGCGGCGCAACGAACCAGGAGGAGACGCTGGGCCAGATCGCGTGCATCCTGGTCCCCTCGATCGCCGATGTCTGCCTGGGCTATCTCTGGACCGATCGCGACGGCCAAGAGCCGCGTGCGGTCCAGATCGTCGCCCGCGAGATCAACGCGGAACTCGATTCCGGCGTCAACGTGGACCTGGACCGGCTCGATCCGGTCCCCATCGACGATGCCCTGCACGGGCTCGGATGGGTGCTGGAAAGCGGAGAGACCACCTGGATTCCCTCCATCGGCCCCGACGAGGTGGCGGAGGTCACCTCCATCCTTTCGGGCACCGGCATCCGGCGCTCGCTCGTCGGCGCATCGCTCGTCATGACCCCGATTGCCTCTCCCTCACGCATTTTCGGCTGCCTGGTGGTGCTCTCGATCTCCCCGGAGCACATCCTGCGCCGCCCCGACATCGACCTCCTGCGCGATGTCGGACGCCGGATCGGCGCCACCTACGACTCCCTCCGGCTCTTCCGGCAGGCGCAGGAGGCGATTCGCGCGCGCGATGCGTTTCTCTCCTCCGCCGCCCACGAGTTCCGCACGCCGGTTGTGAGCATCAAGGGATACGCCCAGTTCCTGATGCGGAGCATGCACCGCGAGACTCTGACCTCCGAACGGCTCCATATCGCCCTGGCGACGATCGACTCCGCCGTGAACCGCCTCACGACCCTCACCGATGACCTGATCGGCGTCTCGCACCGCAGCCTGGATCATCTCCCCCTCCACCGCGAACCCATCAACGTCCGCCGCTACCTGGAGGCCTTCTTCGCCCCGACCGGTCCCGCTGCCCAGAAGGGGTATGTCTGCATCGTGACGCTCGGCGATGCCGACGCCTGGATCAGCGCCGACGCCGAACGGCTACACCAGATCCTGACCGTGCTCCTGAGCAACGCCGTGAAGTTCTCGCCGGACGACTCGCCCGTCTTCGTCCATGCTGAATCGGACATCGAGGGCGTGACCGTGACGATCACCGACCTCGGCGTCGGGCTGCTTCCGGGCGAGGAACAGTCCATTTTCGAACCCTTCGCCCGCACGGAGGAGGGGATGCGCGACCACCTCTCCGGACTCGGCATCGGCCTCTTCATCGCCCGCTCGATCGTGGAGCGGCACGATGGCCGCATCTGGGCGAGCAGCGCGGGTCGCAATCTCGGCACGAGCATCAGTTTCTGGCTGCCGGCCATTCCCGCGCCTGCTGACGAGACGACCCCGACGCGACTTCCCGTTCCCTGATAGCCGCTCCATCGGCCCCATCACCACGGAGAACGGACCGGGAAGTACTTCCCGGTCCGTTCTCACCAGAGCTCGTCGGATCGAAGCGCGTTACGCGGATGCGTCGTCCTGCGCGGCGAGACGCGCCGCCGCATCCTCCAGCACGCCCTCATCGGCGAGCCGCTCCAGTTCCGTCACGGTCGCGTCGAACTCCTGTAACCCGATCCGGACCGGTTCCGGTGTCGTGAGATCGACACCGCCCCGCTTCAGGATGTCGAGCGGATAGTCGCTGCCGCCCGCCGACAGCATCGCCAGGTAGCGCTCCCGGGCGGGTTCGCCCTCGTCGCGGACCGCGCGCGCGATGTTGATTGCCGCCGAGAGGCCCGTCGCGTACTTGAAGACGTAGAACGCGCGGTAGAAGTGCGGGATGCGGCCCCAGCCGATCGCGACACGGTCATCGGCGTTCACGCCCGGCGTGTAGACGCGCTGAAGCTCCCCGAAGGTCTCCGACAGGAAATCGCGGGTCAACGGCGCCCCGGCCTCGACGGCGGCATGGGTCACTGCCTCGAACTCCGCGAACATCGTCTGCGTGACGACGGTCGAGAAGTAGGTGTCGGCGAACTGGTTCAGCAGCGAGAAGCGCACGACCGGATCGAGCGCCTCCTCCCGCCCCAGCAGGTGCCAGGTCAACAGCACCTCGTTCACCGTCGAGGCGATCTCCGCCAGGAAGATGGGATACGACGCCAGGTGAATCGGCTGCGCCGCATTCGCATAGAACGTGTGCATCGCGTGGCCGGCCTCGTGCGCCAGCGTGAACACGTCGGAGAGCGTGCCGTTCCAGTTCATCAGGATGACCGGCGGCGCGCCGTACGTTCCCCACGAATACGCCCCGGACCGCTTGCCCTTCGTCTCGTGAACGTCGACCCATCGCGAATCGAAGCCGCTGCGGAGGTCGGAGACGTACCGCTCACCCAGCGCCGATACGCCGCCGAGCACCACCTCGACGCCCTCGCGGTAGGCGTAGCGCAGGGGCGGTTCCGGGGCGAGCGGCACCCGCAGGTCGTAGCGTTCGAGATGGTCCACACCGAGCGCCCGCCGCCGGAGGTCGAGATACCGCTGCAGGATATCCGTGCCGCCGCGCACCGTTTCGATCAGGCCGTCGTAGACGGAATTCGGCAGGTTATCGTCGAAGAGCGCTGCTTGCCGCGCCGATTCGTAGCCCCGGATGCGCGCGCCGACCACATCCTTGCGCACGGACGATCCGTAGAGGCTGGCCAGCGTGAAGCCATGATCGAGATACGCCTGCGTGTAGGCGAGATGCGCATTCTTCCGCACCTCCCGGTCTCGGCTCTCCTGCAGCGCCGCGAAGCGCCCCTTCGTCAGCTCGATCTCCTTGCCCTGCTCGTCCTTCACCTTCCCGTAGGAGAGGTCCGCGTTGTCGAGCGCGTTGAACGCGTCGGATGGCGCGCGCGTCACATCGGAGAACTGCGCGAGGACCTCCTCGACCTCCTCCGAGCGGACGTGCGCCCGCTGCCGTTCCAGGTCTTCGAGCAGGTGCTTGTAGGTCGCGAGCTGCGGATCGGCAGCCAGCGCCGGTAGCGTGCCTTCCGGCAGGGAGATCAGTTCCGGCTGGAGGAACGCCAGCACGCTTCCGGCCTGGATCGCCACCGCGACCGCCCGTTCGTAGCGTTCGTTCCGCGCGACATCGGTGGTGTCCTCGTCGCGCCGGAGGCTGGCCCAGGTCATGACGCGGCCAAGCACATCCTCGGCGTGGTAGAGGGCATCGAACGCCTCCTTCACCACGGATGCGCCCTCGCCGAGCCGACCGCGATAGGCGGCGACCGCTTCGATCAGGGCCGGCGATTCGGCCAATGCCGACTCCCACGCCTCGCTGGAGGGGAAGATCCCGTCCAGGTCCCAGGTGTCCTCGACCGCGATCTTGTCGCGCGTCAACAGGTCGGTTTCCAGGGTCGTGTCAGCCATCGTGGTGCTCCAGTGCGGCCATGCGCTCCCGAATCCGGGTAGGCACCGCCGGGGGTTTCGTGTAGAATGCCTTCCCCTTGCCGGTCGTGGACTGGGCGTTTCCGCGCATGCGCGATCCGGCGGGGCGTCTCGAGACGGACAACGGCATCGTTCGACTGACGGGCACCATACCACCCGGTATCGTGATTCGTCAGCTTTTTGGCGTGCGCGAAACCTTGGCAAACCGTCGCTTCAGGCATGGTCCGAGCCCACTCTCCGGCTCGAGGAAGGATTCCGCATGCGCATTTACCGGGAACTGGCCCTCCGCTCGTTCCGGCAGGTGCTCACGTATCGGGGCGCGACACTTGCCGGTCTCTTCACCAACGCGATCTTCGGGGTCATCATCGCCTCGGTCTTCATCGGGTACTACGGCGCCGTCGATGGCGCCGCCGTGCGCGGCTGGTCGGAACAGCAGACCATCACCCTCATGTGGATCAGCCAGTCGATCCTGATGGTGATGTACCTGTGGGGCTGGTGGGAGATCGCCCGCACCATCCAGACAGGCGCCGTGGCGATGGACATGCTGAAGCCGGTCAACTTCGTCGGCTACTGGCTCTCCCGCGATCTCGGGCGCGCCGCCGCGCAGATGATCGTCCGCTTCGTGCCGACCTTCATCATCGGCAACTTGCTCTACTCCCTGCTCGCCCCCGCCTCGATCGCGAACGCCGTCGCATTCTTCGCATCGATCGCCCTCGGGGTGGTCGTCAGCTTCGGCTGGCGCTTCCTGCTGAACATCAGCGGCTTCTGGCTGGTAGATCACCGCGGCATCAACTACGTGGCGATGGCCGCGATCAACATCCTCTCCGGCCTGCTGATCCCCCTCGCCTTCCTGCCCGATCCGATCCTGGCCGTCGTCAACCTGCTGCCGTTCCGCGCGATCGTGATGATCCCCGGCGAGATCTACCTCGGCCAGATCCCGATCGCGGAGGGCCTGGCGATCCAGGTGTTCTGGTCCGTCGCCCTGTTGCTGCTCGGCGGCTGGGTCTTCTCGCTGGGCGAGAAGAAGGTGGTGGTGCAAGGTGGATAGCCTGCGAACCCTCAGAACGCTGGGCGAGGAACTCGTCATCTGCCGCCGCATCGCCGCGCTGCGCCTGCGCGGGCAGATGGAGTACCGAACGTCGTTCCTGATGCAGATCGGCGGCACGCTGCTGGGCCAGTCGACCGAACTGGCCGCGCTGGTCATCCTCTTTCACCGGTTCGGTAGCCTTGGCGGCTGGAACGTCGGAGAGGTCATCTTCCTGCACGCCGTCTCCCAGATCATCTTCAGCCTGGCCGACACCATCTCCAATGGCGTGCAGACGATCCCGGTCACGATCCGCGAAGGCGAGTTCGACCGCCTGATGATCCGCCCGGTCTCGACCTGGCTGCAGGCGATGGTGAACGATGTCTCGCTCCGCCACCTCGGGATGCTGATCCAGGGATCGATCCTCATGGGGTGGGCGCTCTGGGCGGTGCCGATCGACTGGACGGCAGGGAAGGTCGCCCTCCTCCTCGTCTCGATCGTCTCCGGGGTGGCGCTCTTCACGGTCATCTTCACGATCGAAGCGATCGTCGCCTTCTGGACGGTGAACTCGATCGAGGCCGTCAATGCCTTCACCTACGGCGGATCGGACCTCGCGCAGTACCCGTTCCACATCTTCGGGCGCGGCATCCGCTTCATCTTCCTCTGGATCGTCCCCATCGGCTTCGTCGTCTACTACCCCTCGCTGACCATCCTCGACAAGCCGGACCCGCTCGGGTTGCCGGGCATCGCCCCCCTGATGGCGCCGCTCATGGCCGCGCTCTTCTGCGCCGCAGTCGGCCTGCTCTGGACCATCGGCGTCCGGCACTACCGCTCCACCGGCAGCTAGCTCGCGTCGTCCCTCCCGGGTCAGCGTGCCTGGACCCGCGGCCAGCGGCCGATATCCGTCTCTCGCACCCATCGCCGGAGATCCCACCCATGCCCACGAGTACTCCTATCATCGAGGCGGACCACCTCTCGAAACAGTTCTGGGTCGCCGACCGCAAGGAGGGCCGCTTCGCCGGCCTCCGGTCGGTCGCCAGCCGCGCCGGCCACTGGAAGGGCGGCGTCTCCGACATCTCCTTCTCCATCCAGCCCGGGGAGGTCGTCGGCTACATCGGCCCCAATGGCGCCGGCAAGTCCACGACGATCAAGATGCTCACCGGCATCCTCGTCCCCACCTCGGGCCGGGCGACGGTCGCGGGCATCACGCCGTGGGCGCACCGCAAGGAACTGGCGCGCCGGATCGGCGTCGTCTTCGGCCAGCGGACCCAGCTCTGGTGGGACCTCCCGCTCGCGGATTCGCTCGAACTGATCCAGCACATGTACCGCGTCCCGGCGGACCGTTTCGCCACCAACCTCGCGACGGCGCGGGAGCTTCTGGACCTCGATCCGTTCATGCAGACGCCGGTCCGCCAGTTGTCGCTCGGCCAGCGGATGCGCGGCGACCTGGCGGCGTCCCTGCTGCACAACCCACCGATCCTCTACCTCGACGAGCCGACCATCGGTCTCGACCTTGTGGCGAAGACGCGCATCCGGGAGTTCCTGGCCGAACTGAACCGGCAGGAGGGCGTAACGATCCTCCTCACTACCCACGACCTTGCCGACATCGAACACCTCTGCTCGCGCATCATCGTGATCGACGACGGCCGCATCCTCTCCGATGGCCCGCTGGCGACGCTGAAGGAACGCTTCGGCACCGAGCGGCAACTGATCGTCGATTACGAGGACGTTCCCGCGTCAACGGACCTTCCGGATGCTGGCCCCGCCATCCGGGTCGTGTCGCAGGAAGGGCCGCGCGTCCGCTTCGCCTTCGACCGGCACGCCCTCAGCGCGACGCAGGTCCTCGCCCGCGCGGACACGCTGGGCACCGTCCGCGACATGTCGATCGAGGAACCCGCCATCGAGGATGTCATCCGCCAGCTCTACGAACGCAAGAAGGAGAAATGAGGGGCGAGGAAAGAGGAGGGAGGAAAGGAGAAGGAGGAAAGAGCTACGCCATCATCACGCGTGGCAGGGTCTCGATTCTCTTTCCCCGTTCCTCCTGTGCTAGGCTTCGTCCCAGCTTTCCCGGCACATCCGGGCACGATACTCAGCGCTCACCCAGGTCCCTTCGATGTCCGATCTCACCACCTTCGCCGTCCCCCTCGACCGCGCCTGCATCGCCTGCGGCAAGGACTTCGTCGTCACGTCCGCCGAAGTCGCATTCAGGAGCGAGAACCGGCTCCCCATGCCGGACCTCTGCCCGGCCTGTCGCGCCCGCCAGCGATCGGATCGTAACGCCGACATCGTCGCCGCCTACGCGAAGGCTGGAAATGCCGCCTACGCCGATGTCGTCACGGCGGCCGCTCCCGCCCGCAAGGGCAGCGTGCGCGGCCAGATGTACGCTACCGTCTGCGACTCCTGCGGCGCGGAGACGAAGGTCCCCTTCGTCCCACGCGGCGACCGCCCCGTCTATTGCCGCGACTGCTACAACGCCCGCCGGGGACGATAGCGGGCAGAGGAAAGAGACGAGAGAAAAGAGGAAAGAGGGCTGAGCGGACCGCTCCTGCCATCGATCATCCTCAGACCTCCTGTCCTCGTCCACCAGAAAGACCTGCCAGGATTGTTCCTGGCAGGTCTTTCGTCTCTTTCCTCTCGTCTCTTTCCTCTACTCCGTGATCTCGCTCGCGAATTCCTTCTCGCAGATCGTCAGGCACTCGTCGGCGATCGAGACCATCCGGTCGATCTCCTCGGTGGTGACCGTCAGCGGCGGCGCGAAGTGCATCACGTCCCACGTCCGCGTGATCAGTCCCCGCTCCATCATCAGCGCCCCGAGCTTCTTGCAGAACTCGGATTCCTTGCCGAATCGCGTCTTGTTCTTCTTGCTCTTGACGATCTCGATCGCCTGCAACAGGCCGACGCCACGCACATCGCCGATCGTGGGGTGGCTGCGCAGTTGCTCCAGCAGGCCCTTCAGGTAGACACCCTGTTCGGCGCCACGCGCGACGAGGTTTTCTTCCTCATAGATCTGGAGGTTCGCCAGCGCCGCCGCCGCCGACACCGGATGGCCGCCGAAGGTCAGCAGGTGCCCGAGGGCGACCGTGTCCTGCTCCTTGAACGTGTCGAAGAGCGCCGGACGCACGATCGCGGCAGCCAGCGGCGAGTAGCCGGAGGTCAGCGCCTTCGCCACCGTCATGATGTCCGGCACGATGTCATACTGCTCGATCGCGAACATCGTCCCGGTGCGCCCGAAGCCGTTGATCACCTCGTCGGCGATCAGCAGCACGCCGTGGCGATCGCAGATCTCACGCAGCATCTTCCAGTACGTCTTGGACGGCACATGCACACCCGCCGCGCTGGAGATCGGCTCGCCGATCACCGCCGCGACCGTCTCCGGTCCCTGGTTGATGATCTCCTGCTCCACGTACTTGGCCGCCATGATGTCGGCCGCCTCGCCCTCGAGCTCGAAGTCGGATCGGTACTGGTCCGGGTGCGGCACGTGGTAGACGCCGTACATGAACGGGCCGAAGTACTTCTCCTCGCGGATCGCGGTCAGGCTCATCGCGCCATGCGTCATCCCGTGGTAGGACTTGCGGCGGGCAATGATCTTGTAGCGCCGCGGGAAGCCGCGCATCGCCTGCACCTGCTTGGCGATCTTCATTGCCGTCTCGACCGCCTCCGATCCGCCGGAGCAGAAGTAGGAGCGGGAGAGGTCGCCCGGCGTCATGTCCGCCAGCAGGGCGCCCAGCTTCGCGGTCGGCTCCGTCGTGTAGACGGCAGACGAGACGTAGGCGAGCTTCTTCGCCTGCTCGGCCATTGCCTCGGCGATCGGCGCCCGCCCGTGGCCGGCGTTCACCACCCACAGGCCGGAGATGCCATCGAGGTACTCCTTGCCGTAGATGTCCCAGAGCTTCGTGCCCTCGCCCTTCGTGAAGACGCGGGAGCCGCCCTGCTCCGCCTGGTCCACCCACGACGCCGAATGAATCCAGACGTGATCCCGCGCGGCCTTCGCCAGCTGGTCGGGTTCGACTGCCGGACGCTCGGTGACGGTGCTTGCCATGTGATCCGCTCTCCTGATGCCTGTGGAGCCCCAATTTCACGGCCATTCTTCCTGGCGCGATCGGCTCGCACGTATGGCGGCAGTATACCGAGAAGTGAGGACCGGGGAGTGACGAGATCCGGCCAGCGCCCGAGATCCGGAAAGCAAGATGAGTGGGCGCATGTGGTGCGGTGATCTCCGCCAATCCGACGCAGGTCCATACAGAGTTACGGAAACACGTACATTTCACGCCTCCCGAGGCCGGCACGCGAGTCCCTTCCCGTTCCTCTTTCCTCTCCTCTCTTTCCTCGATCCCCGCTCCCCGCTCCTCGGTCCCGCTCTCCTCCGTCGTACACTTGCTGCGACACCGCGCGGGCGCCGGATGCCCGCGCCGGACCATGACTTCCCTCCGCCTTGCTGGAAAGGACGGCCCTGTGACCATCGCATCCCGCCTCGTCATCGACTATCGCAACGCCACCGATGTGGCGGTCGGCGAGCACGGCGTCTCCGCCGCCGATATCGACAGCGTGAAGGACCTCGTCGCCAGCGAGCACGAGCGCATCGTCCGCGAGCACGCCGAGGGCATCCAGCGCTGGCAGGACCTGCCGGACAATACCGAGCTCGCCGACGAGATCGCCGCCTTCGCCGCCGAAGCCCGCGAGACGTACACCGATTTCATCCTGATCGGGATCGGCGGCTCGTCCCTTGGCGCCATCGCCACCATCATGGCGCTGACGCATCCCTACCGGAACTGGCTCCCGGCCGAGCGCCGCAACGGCCCGCGCATCTTCATCCTCGACAACCCGGACCCCGAGAAGGTGGCCGCCACCCTCGACACGGTGAACCTCGAAACCACGCTGGTGAACGTCATCAGCAAGTCGCGGCAGACCGCCGAGACCGCCGCCAACTTCCTCGGCGTCCGCGACGCCCTCATCAAGGCCGTCGGCGAGGAGCAGGCCCGCAAACAGATCGTCGCCACCACCGATCCGGAGTCCGGCCTGCTGCGCCAGCTCTCCAACGAGGAGGGCTACCGCACCTTCCCGGTCCCCCCGGGCGTCGATGGCCGGCAGACCGTCCTCAGCGCCGTTGGCCTGATCCCCGCCGCCCTCGCTGGAATCGACATCCATCAGTTGCTCGCCGGCGCCGCCGCGATGCGGGAGCGCGCCTCGTCGCCCGATGTCCGCGAAAACCCGGCCTACCTGCTCGCGGCGCTCGCCGTCCTCGCCGACACGAAGCACGACAAGGCGATGCTCGTCACCATGCCCTACGCCGATGCCCTCTTCGGCATCTCCGACTGGTTCCGCCAGCTCTGGGCGGAGAGCCTCGGCAAGAAGCTCAGCGTGGACAACGAGGTCGTCTTCGCCGGCCAGACGCCGATCAAGGCCCTCGGCGCGATCGACCAGCATTCCCAGATCCAGCTCTACACCGAAGGGCCGAACGACAAGCTGATCCAGCTCATCTCGGTCGCGTCCTACCGCGACTCCGTCAGCATCCCGACGCCCCCGGCGTCCGTCCCGGAGCTCTCCTACTTCGAGGGCGGCGAACTCGGCCAGCTCCTCGACCGCGAGCGCCTTGCCACGGCCTGGGCCCTGACCAAGGCCGAGCGCCCGAACCTGACGATCACCGTGCCGACCATCGACGCGGCGATCATCGGCGAGTTCTTCTACCTCTTGCAGCTGCAGACCGTGATGGCTGGTGCGCTCTATCGCGTCAACCCGTTCGGCCAGCCGGGCGTCGAGGCGGGCAAGAACGCCACCTACGCGCTGATGGGCCGCTCCGGCTACGAGGACCTGAAGGACGAGCTGCTGTCCACGCCGGACAACGCGGACGCCTATCTGAACCGCCCGTAAGGCATCCAGCCGGAGCGGGCAACGAACGTGCGATGATGCGCTGGACGCCGGACTGTTGGCTCCAGCGCATCTGCACCTCCACGCGGGGCAGGAAGGGTCGGCCCAGCCACCATGAACGAGCCCATTCCGTCATCACCGCCACTCTCCACCAACCCGTGGTCGCCATTCCGGGTGATGGTCGCCACGATGGTCGTGCTCGGCGTGCTGCTGGGTGCCTGGGTGCTGATCCAGATCAGCACGATCATCCTCATCGTCATCCTCGGCCTCGTCTTCGCCGCGGCTATCGAGCCCCTGGTCTACCGCATCCGGCGGGGCGGCATTCCCCGCTCCCAGGCGATCGGCCTCGCCTACATCCTCGTCTTCGGCATCGTCGGCGGCATCCTCTACTTCATCGTGCCGCAGTTCCTCCACCAGTTCTCCGAACTGAACAGCGCGATTCCGGGCATCTTCCAGACCCTCCGCGAGCAGACCGCCTCAAGCAGTGTCGAGTTCATCCGCACCACCGGCTACCAGACCGTCGTCCGCATCGAGTCGGCCTACAACAGTTTCCGGAACAGCCCCTCCATCGCCCAGGACCAGGCGTTCGGCCTGGCATCGTCCATCGCGGGGGGACTCTTCATCGTTGCCTCGATGCTGATCGTCGCCTTTTACTGGCTCACCGAGAAGGCGACCGCGAAGCGCCTGGTGCTGGACCTCTTTCCGCTCAAGCGGCGCGCGCGCGCGCACGCGATCTGGGACGAGATCGAGTTCCGCCTCGGCGGATGGACGCGCGGCCAGTTGA
>Ga0182740_1001814_pt1 | contig 13868 bp, 17 predicted proteins | sample eDN5th37CKraftBY_FD_128872 | JGI IMG/M metagenome (GOLD analysis project Ga0182740, IMG submission 128872) | Enriched backyard soil microbial communities from Emeryville, California, USA - eDNA 5th pass 37_C Kraft BY (version 2) (version 2) | ecosystem: Environmental > Terrestrial > Soil >...
CGCCGAAATGCTGCCCGCCGTCCGGCGCGCGCCCAGACCTTCCATCTGAATGACCCACCGTTCCTGCCCCACTCGGCCGGACAGAATCGCCTGACCGGACAACACATTGAGGTCGGTCAGAGCGGGTTGCTGGGCAGACAGATAGCGGATCAGTTCGGGCGTGCTGAGCGGTGTGTCGAATATCAGTACACGCGCGGGGACGCCGTGCAGCCATATGCCGTCCGCCAGTAGCCCACGCCGTGATCCCACAGGAAAGCGCAGGGCCTCCAACGAGGCGATACCAGGCTTTCGCTTGCTGGAAGATCCTGCTTCCTGACCGCCAGCCGCCAGATCCTGAGCGGCAGCGATACTGCGCCCTCCTACTGCCGCCACGGCCAGCGCGCCAGCCAGCAACAGTCGAAATACGCGCGCCACCACCGGACTGCGCCAACTGCCACCCCACGCTGCGCCCAAGCCGGCCGGTAATGCCGAAGAACAAAGTCGCGTCATTTGTCTTTCCCCTTGCGGATGGCCAGCCGATCCATAGGCACCACGTCTGCCCAGACAGACACCCAATCGAGCGACAACCCTGGCCTACCCCAAGGACCGTCGATCCGATCGACGACGGGCTTCAAGCGGCGGGCCTGCGCCAGCGAGGCGCTAGCCGTTTTTCCCCAGGGTGTAGGCGCTTTGCCAATGCGGCGCTGGGCGTCCGCATCGCCGTGCGCATAGCCCGCGCCGCTTGCCACATACGTCTGGCGAGCAATACGTGGGCCAGCCACGGGGTCGCGGCGCGCCGTGCTTGCCGTCACCGACAGCAACCTCAGGTGCTCGCCGAACCATTCGTCCTGTAAAGCGGCGACCTGCGGCAAATCGATACCGTGCAACAAGCTAGCCCCGCCCGACAGGGTCGCGCGCTTTGCCTTGGGCAAGTCATGCATAGGTTGCCCCATGGCGCTCGCCATCACCGCCTTGCGGCTGGCCTGCGCCATTTCCTGCCCAGCAAACTGCAGGCCTCCGATCCAGGTCACCCCCCACAACAAGAGGGCCAAAAGAGGCAATATCAGCAACGCTTCGACCATCGCCTGGCCCTGCTGCCGAGTCAGAGCCACCGTCATGGGGTCCTCCTTGCCTGCGCCGTCTCGGCGGCGGTTACCGCGGACAAGCGCGCGTGCCAATAGGGTCGAAAGAGTGTGCCGAGTTCATCAAGGCCGTCGTTGCGGCGTTCCGGTCGCGCATAGTAGGTTTCGGCCGCGGAAGTCACGGTGACTGCGCCCGTCCGGCCAAGCGCGGCATAAGCGAATTTGCCCAGCGGCGCACGGACATCGCTATTGGCATCGGTGGTTTTCAAGACTGAACCAGCAAGCCGAACCGCCACCGCAAAGCGCAGGGGATCGCCACTGCGCGACAAGGCGATTTCACGATAGGCCGGCAGGCCGCGTCCCGGCCAACGCTGCGCTGCAGCCATGGCATATGAATTGGCAAGGCGATTGCTTGCGTCGCCAAGCAAATCCCAGCTGGTGGACTGCTCTACCCAGCGCCAGAAGTCCTGCTCGGAAAAATCCAGGGGTGGCTCTTCCACGTACTCCAGGCCATCAGGCGCCTTGATTTTCTGGCCCTGGGCCGTGCCCCAGCCCATGGCGTACTCACGGAAGTAACAACCCCGCCAGCGATTAAAGCGAAGCGCGTGATAGGACTGGGTATCGAGCGCCCCCCAACGTCCGTCTGGTCCCAACCAAGTCGAGCCCCGGCGCCGCAACTCATGCCGATGCAGAGGGCAAAAAGGACGGACCATCCACGGATTGCGGCGTGTGACGTTGCGGCGCTTGAGAAACCCATAGCGATCCGCGGCCTGCTCGACGGCAGGTCGCAGACCCGCGTCGCGCGTGGCCAGCCGACGCGCCACATAGCCCGGCCAACCATCCGTCAACCATTGCAGATTCGATCCATTGAAACGTGCGCTACCCGCACCCCGGACCTGGATGCCGTCGGAAAGATTGGCGGACAATACCTTGTTCATGATGCGGTCGCGCGAAGCGGGCAGGCCGGCAACCGCCGATGCCGCCGTCGCGTCGAGGACCTGGCGGACCACTCTGTCATGCTCGCCAAACGCTTCCGCCAGCCGCTGTTCGGCGTTCGGCACCGCCCTGGCCGCTTGATAGGCCAAGCCCATATCGGGGCCGAACAGCATGGCGATCAGGCCCGCTGGCGGATTGCCGCGGTTGCGCTGCGACTGCATCGCGCGGGCGAACTGGGCGGACGCCCCCAACGTGACCAGATGCGCCATGGCGACCTGATGCGCGATCTGCGTCCGATTGATGTAGGCCAAGGCATTCAGCGCACGAGCCTGCGCCAACGCTCCGCTGTACGCCGCCGCATCCGCGGCGTGAGTCAGCTGCTGCCGCGATCCGACGGTTTGCCCCAAGTTGTACAGGACGACCAGGGATATGCCTCCCGCCGCTACCATCAGCAGGCCCAGGACCAGTGCCTGGCCCCGCTGATGGACCAGCCGTGCGCAATGCGGCGACGTCACTTGGCGTCCGCGGCGTTGCCGGTAAAGGACTTGAGCGAACGGGCCTTGGTTTGCGCCGCCGCCTTTTGCGCCGCCTGCTGCGCCGCGCGGTTCTGCGCGCCGCCATCCTCGCCCGCGAGTTCGCGCGCCATGGCGGCGGTCTGCGACCGCACCACCTGGCCGAAGTATTGATATACCGCGATGGCTGCCACCGCTACCAAGGCCACGACCACGATGTATTCCGTCATGCCCTGCCCCAACTGACGCTTCTTAAACCCTGACATATCCGCTCTCCGGCATTGTGAAGAGGCTTCAGTGTCCGCGTCTGACGATGGCGTCACAATTCGCGGATACCGAGGCGGATAAAGTCGTGGCTGGCCGGTTGACTGCTGGCTGCCTTCATTAGCCGGTGATGGCGGGACTCGGTGCAGGCCGCACCAGAATCTTGTAACCCTTTAATATTCAAGGGTTTTCCCTATTGCCCAGCCTATGGCGCAGCAGTAGATTTGAGTTGCCGGGCTGTCTGACACCCATCGCGTGCGAAGCCGGGCAGGAGCGCCTCAGACTCACCTTGAGCTGGGGCGCTCTTCCATTTTGCAGCGCGCAAATGCGCATCGCCCGCTATGCGATGCGCAAGATCCCATTGTCGATGACGATCGCGTCGCGCTCCACCACCTTCGCCCTGAAAGACCCGTCCCGCCAGACTTCCACGCTCAACGTCTCGCCGGGATACATCGGTCCCGAAAAACGCAGCGATACGGAACGCACCGCCCCAGGCGCCGCAGGCTGCAACCGTCTGGCGACTGCATGCGACACCAGGCTAAACGAGCACAACCCATGCAGTATGGGACGAGGAAATCCAGCCGCCCGGGCGACCTGCCGAACCGGCACCTGTCGCCGCGCATCCGTGCCTTTGTGGATGCGATGAGCGAGGCCCTGCCGCCCCATTTGCCCTGGGAAAAAGCCATGGGCCTGTGAGGCGGCGTTCGCCCCTTACAGCAGCAGCGGCGAGATCTTGCTCCCGTCCACCGATACCCCGGCCATGAGGCCTCCATTGTTCAGGACGAAACCCACGATGGGCTGCTGGGCAGTGTAAGTATCGATGCTGCCGTTCACGCCCACGTTGGCCACCGCGACAGTCGCGTCCGCGCCCACCGTCCAGCCGCTGCTGGCCCGGAACTTGGCCAGCGCGCCATCGGTCATGAACAACACCACCATCGCTTTGGACTGCGCGCCGGCCTGCAGGCCGATGGAGCCGCCGGTGATGCTGTAGTAGCCGGTATCCGACCCGCCCACCCGCAGCACGCCAGTGCCATGCTGCGCCCCCACGATGAAACTCGCGCTCAACACGCCCGGAAACACCAGCACCCCGCGCGCGCGCTCCACCAGTTGCTTGGCCTGCGACGAGGATTGATAGAGCTTGGACAAGGTGGCGTCCGCCGCGGCATCCAGCTCCTGTTTCTTTTCCGCGGCCGTGGCCGAGGATTGGGCGGTGGTGGTGGTGCAACCTGAGAAGATCAGGCTGGCTACGCTAAGCACGGCGGCGGCAACGCCGGGCCGGCGCAACTTCGAAAACAGATCAGGCATGTGGCGCTCCATTCTTGCTTCTTGTTAATGCTCCGGGCAGCCCGGAGCCGTCCAAATGGGAGCTGCAATCCTACCTTTTTTGACGGGGCGCCGTAACCGCGCGGGCGCCCAGCAGGGGCGCCTTGAGATATTCGGACCCGGAATTGGCGCAATCGACCACCAATTGTCGAAACAACTGTGCCGCAGGACGAGCGGTGACTTGCCTGTTCCAAACCGCGACCACCGGTTCAACTTGGCCGCCCAGGTCGAAACGCACCCGCCTCGCAACCTTCGCGGTGCACAGCTGCTCGGCAATGCCCTCAGGGAAGACCGCCAGATAGTCGCCCGCCTGCAGCAAGCTCGCCGTGACGGATACATCGCTGGTGTGCACGCCCTCCGACGGTAGCGCAACGCCCAAATGGTGCAGCGCGGTCTGCAGCAGATGGAAGATGCGGGATCCTGCGTTCGGGATGCACCACCGCTGCCTTGCAAGCATATCGGCCGTGATTCTCCGGCGAGCCAGCAGCGGGTGATCTCTGCTGGCAATGACGACAACCTTCTGTGCCGGCAAGATGCGCACCGTGGACAGGCTGGCCAGGTCCAAACGCGGGTCTGCATAGGTAAACAAAATGTCCAGCGATCCATCGACGAGCTGCTCGATCAGTTCGACGATGCCCCCCTCCACCATGCGTACCGTCACCCCCGGCCTGTCCGTATTGAAGGTGGCAAGCGCATGGCACAGCAGCGGATGCACGGACAGGGTCCGGCTCGCCAAACGCAGTTCCCCTTTGCCCCCTTTCTGGATTGCGCTCATGGACTCTGCCAGGCGCTCCAGCTGCACCAGCAACACGGTCGCATGGTTCGCCATCTCGCGGCCGAGATCGGTCAGCGCCAGGCCTCGGCGGCCCCGGCCTTCCCATAATGGCGCGCCCACAATGGCCTCGATCTCGGCCAGGGACTTCGAGATGGCGGCAGGACTGACATGGAAACGCCTGGCCACCGCCGCAGCCGTTTGCACTTCGCCCAAGGCTCCAATGATGCGCAGGTGGCGCAGTTTCAGGCGCGACAGTATCAGGTGCGCGGATTCTTGCCCGCTTGTGGAATGAGGGTCTGGCATGTCCACTACTTAGAGCACTGCGTCATAGCGCTTTTTATATTAACCATCAGGTAAATATTAACTTCTTTTAATTCGCTATTTGTTTCCATTCTTCGCTTCTATAGTGCCATCACGACACATTCATTTCCGACGCAGCCCCAGTCTGCGACACCAAGGAGTTCGAGCGATGGCGAACGCGATTCCCTTTCTGAAATATGCCTGCGGCATCTTGGCGTGCGCTGCATTGACGACAGCCTGCGTGGCTGCGGGTACCGATTGGCCCAAGGCGCCGTTGCGCATCATCGTTCCTTACACCAGTGGCGGGTCCGTCGACGCGATAGGCCGGGCATTGGCTGAAAAACTCGGAACCAGACTAGGCCAGAAACTCGTCGTAGAGAACATTGCCGGCGGTGCGAATGTCCCTGCTGTGAAGAGTGTGTTGTCTGGCGCGGCAGACGGCTATTCACTTTTGCTGGCCAGCGACACGGCGCTCAGCATCAATCCCCACGTAATCAAAGACCTTACCTACGATCCCGAGCGTGACTTGACTCTCGTCACCGTGGTCAGCACGCAGCCTCACTGGATCATCACCCGGCCCGAGCGGAAGGATCTTGGCAATCTCGAGGACTTGAAGGCGTACATCAAAACCCATCCTGGCAAGGTCTCCATCGGCGTAAATGTGGTGGGCGGTGCTGCCCATCTGGGGCTCGCGGACTGGCGGCGTCGCAACGAACTGGATTTCGCGATCGTCCCTTATCGGGCGCCCGAGCAAGGTACGGTGGATCTGATCGGCGGACGTCTTGACGCCAAGGTCGACCCCATCGGGGCGTCCCGTAACCTGGCAGAAGAAGGCAAGGTCAAGCCGCTCGCCATTCTGCAGGACACGCCCATTCCGGCGTTTCCCGGCATCCCGGCTCAAGAGCCGAACAGCGCAGCCGCGTTGACGGTACGCGCGCACATATCGCTGGCGGTAAAGGCTGGCACCCCCCCTGCCATCGTCGACCGGCTATACCAGGAAGTACGCGCCAGCGTACTGGAACCGGATTTTCTGAATCGGCTGAAGGTTTTCACATACCTGCCGGTCCTGACGCCACCGGAAGAAAGCCGCCAACGCATCCAGGCCGAAACCGCCCGCTACGGGAGCATCGCCAAGAACATCGATCTGGACGGCAACTGACCCCAAACCCGCTAAACCGTTCCACTGGAGCCCTATCCATGCGTTTCGTCATTGCGCTGGTCCGCCATGAAACCAACTCATTCTCTCCCAATCCCACTCCGCTCTCGTCGTTTAATCGGGGCGGCGGGAGTTCGGGGCCGCTATACGGCAACGACGCAATCCAGGCATGCCAAGGAACCAATAGCGCGGCAGCCGCGTTCATCGATCTGGCCAGGGCGCAAGGACACGAATTCGTCATGCCCTTGATGGCATACGCCATGCCTAGCGGGCTGGTGACAAGCGCAGCATTCGAACACATCGCCACGACCATCGTCGAATCCGTCCGGCAAGGCTGCGATGCGGTATTGCTGGATCTGCACGGCGCCATGATTTCCGACCACTACTCCGACGCCGAAGGAGAATTGTTAAAGCGGATCCGGGCCGTGGCGCCGGACGTCCCTATTGCGGTCGCACTCGATTTTCATGCCAATTTCAGCTCGGCGCTGATCGAAAACGCGACCGTCGTTACGGGCTATCGCACGTACCCTCACATCGACATTTACGAGACGGGCGAGCGCGCCGCCCGCACGCTCATGGCTGCGCTTCGTGGCGAGGTTACGCCTGCGATGATCTGGCGCAGCCTTCCCATGCTGACGCATACCCTGCGTCAAACTCCACTGGCGCAACCCATGAAAGACATCATGGACCGCGCGCGGCAAGCGGAAAGCGACGGCGAAATTCTCAATGCTTCGGTATTTGGCGGCTTCCCATACGGCGACACGGCTCATGCCGGCCTCACGGTTGTCGTGGTGGCCGACACCAATCACCTGAACGCAGCCCAACGGGTTCTCGATGAGCTCTGTTCCGAAGCCTGGGCGCGCCGCGCCGATTTCAGGTTCCATGCGGAACCCATGGAAAAATCGATTGCTCGAGCGCTCTCGGCCAAAGCAGGCCCGATTGTGATGGCGGACCATGGCGACAATTGCGGTGCAGGCGGATCAACGGACGACATGACTGTCTTGCGCGATGTTTTGCACCAAGGATTGCAGGACGTGGTAGCTGGCCCATTCTGGGACCCCGCCGCCGTAGCCGCAATGGTCGACGCGGGTGTGGGCAGTTCAATCACGGTCGATGTGGGCGGCAAGACAGATGTGCCCGCGCTGGGCATCAGCGGCCAGCCTCTGCGTTTGACGGGGCGCGTGCGGTGCATCACGGACGGACAACACCGGGTCTTCGGTCCCATGCACACAGGCATGCTCGTCACTCTGGGCCGCACGGCCGTGCTCGATACAGGCAGTGCGCTTGTGGTCATCAGCGAAAAGCCACAGGAGCCATTTGATACCGGGGTGTTCACGCATGCCGGCATCGACCCGGCCCGACACAAGTATGTACTGATCAAATCTCGCCAGCACTTCAGGGCTAGCTTTGAACCCATCGCCAAGGAGGTCATACTCGTCGCGGGACCGGGAGTGGCGAGCGCCGATCTGGAACAGTTTCCCTTCAACAATCTACGCCGTCCGATATATCCGTTCGATCCCGAAATGACTATCTGACACCGGCTTTCCCGCTCACACTCATATATTGGCACCCAGCAATTCGCAGCTTGACGGTGCCAATACCCGCTTAAAACTTCACACTACTTCATATTTTTCGTCTGGACGATTGATAGAGTTAGCCCGCCATTAAGCAACTCCGCCCGGAAACGGGATTTCCAGATGAACACCAACAAAGACAAACTCACGCAGAGAAAGCTCCAGCGCAAGATACTCGTCCCAGCCTTGCTCAGCCTGGTATTGGCAGGCGCGGGAGCCGAGGCGGCGGCCAACTCCGTCGGCACGAAAGGCGGCGTCAGCCTGCACTATGGCGTAGGCGAACATTACAAGCGCTACACGCTGAACTATGAAACTTCGCCGCTCTGGAGCACGGAGTTCAGCGGCAGTTGGGGCCGACTGGACCTGACTCCGGAGCTCGGCGCATCCTATTGGACGGCGGACGGATCCCGCTCGCCCGGCAATGTCTGGCAATTCAGCGCCATTCCCATGTTCCGCTGGTGGACCAGCGAACGGTTCTATATAGAGGCTGGCATTGGAGCCACCGTTTTCACGCGCACCCGCTTTGCGGACAAGAACATCGGCTCCGCATTCCAATTCGGCGACCACATTGGCGCAGGCTTTCTGCTAACGCCAAACAACCGCATCGGCCTGCGGTACTCGCATTTCTCGAATGCCGGCATCAAGCGGCCGAATCCGGGCCTGGACACGGTGCAAGTCACTTATACCTATCAGTTCTGACTGGCGCGAAGCTGCGACCACGACGTCGTAAATAGACTGACTTGCGCAAATGCGATGGGTGATTATCTTCCCGGATAAAGCCATTAGGGCCGCCCCGGAGCTACCCGTCCAGATCCCCATGCTCTTCGGCGTCGCGGCGGTACGCTTGCGCCTTCGCCCATATAGCCAACATGACGGCCAGCAAGATGATGACCAGAACGATCAGGATGATCTGCCACCAGGTCATGCCAAGAGCTCCTGTGCCACGCCCCGAAGCACGGGCGCCTGGCCGTCAGCGTTGTTTATTCAAGTCAATCTAGCAAGCATTGGGGCGGGGTCATATCCTCTTTTTGATGGGGTTCAGATGAATCTGGTGAATCGGCGCTCTCCCGCCAACGCCGAGAATCGAAGCCGCCCCGCCCCGGCGACGCGTCCGGGACAGCGACCGACAACGTTCATTTCGGCTCGCTCGGAGGCGTTCCATCCCATCTCTCCACCGCCTGGATCCTGGCAGCGTCGACCACGCACAGCGTCCGGTAGAACATCGCACCGCTGGCGATAAGCGCGCCGAGGTCCTGCTCATCAAGCTTCGGCGCCAACCGCTCCAGGTGGCGCGAATAGATCATGAGAACGCTATCCCAATTGCCAGGGCTCGGCGCAGGCGCGGGCATCGAGATCATTAGCGCCAACAATTCTTCGCTGTCCATGGGTTTACTCTCGCCAAAGAAATGCAACGTCACATAGAGCGTGTGGCTACAGCGCTTTTCTCGGACCGCTGCGGCCCTGGTCGCGCTTAGATCTTAGTCCTCTTGCGGGGCCGTCCCTCTTCGGGAGCCCTGAAAAATGAAGCGAAATGAAGCCCGCAATTCGCGTTCCCGGAGTGGCGTTTGGCACGCCGGCTGCAATGATCCGCGGCGGCAATACATTGTGTTTTCAGCCAAGCACGCCTTCTGCGCCCTTACGCGCGGACAGCTTTTTCTTGGCGGGAATGAAGGAACGGTATTTGCTCCACGACCAGCGCCTCCAGGAGGATAGTCATGAAGCCAACTCACGCACTTTTAACCATTGTCTTGCTCGTCGCAGGCACTCACGTACAGCCCGCCAAGCTTTACGCCCAGGGCCAGGCACAGGTACAGCAACCCCGCGACAAAGTCAGCAAGGAACCCGCCACGGCCTCCGACCAGAAACCCACCAATTCAACTGAGGACGTCGCACCTGCCTCCGAAAAAACGCCCACGGACGCGGCCTCCGCCACACCCGGCGGCCCAGGAGAGCAGACGCCTCAGCCCGTGCGAGGCCAGGGTACCGTTGAGGGGTCACGCGCCAATCCCGCGCCAGAGGGCACATTGCCCGGCGGCCGGGCGGGCAGCGGCGGGCACAAAACCAACGAATTCGGGCGGTAGCACCCACCGATTGCTGCGGCCCCATTTGCAAGGTTTGCTTGCACTTTACCGCTTCGCGCTGGTCAAGTCCGAATTTTTAATGCGGGCCATCCCTCCTCTATTTCCGTCGGTAACGTCGGTCGACATCCGGCGTTATCGCGTCCATCGTTTTACCTAGGCCAATGCCAACGTGAGGAGGTGCGTAATGGATGACTCTGTACGCCTCGCAGGTCGAGAAGCAGCCAGACACGGTGTCCCGCTCTCGGCGTGCCCATTCATGAAAGCCCCCAATATGTCAGGCCATGCAGGCGCACCGCCGCAGCATTGGAATGCCAAGCTGACCGCCTGGGAGACCGGCTGGCGAGAAGAGACTGAGGCCCGACTCGCCGAGCTTAAGCGGCGAAAACTCCTCCGCGACTCTGATTAAACAGAATCAGACCGCAAGCGCTAGATGCAGCGTGGGGTAATGACGCACTCGGCGAACTGTTTGGGGGCCCATGGTCGCTACGTGCGGAAATGAGATGGCGTGGCGCCAAGGCGTCCGGTGTAGAAACACTATTGCGGCGCCCCCTCAATTCACTACATACTGGCCCTCCGTTCATCTACTTTTGGAGGAGTGCCGAAATGCATGAGGACATCCGAAAGCAAGGAGCGCTGGCCGCCCGCCAAGGATTGACCCTATGGGATTGTCCCTACCTTAAAGCCCAGGCGATGCCAGGGCACACAGGAGAGTCACCAGCAGCATGGCAGGCAAAGGTCGACGCTTGGGAGGCCGGATGGATGCGTGAAAGGAACCTGACGAGGCCGCCGAAGCGAACTACGCTCTCTCGCGAACGCCGAGTGTGATACATGGAAAAGCGCCCCAAATACAGGGGCGCTTTTCCATTGAAGACTTTGTGTTTGCAACTGGCGGACTGCTCCCGCAACCCCAATTGGCCGATGCCCCCCGGCCTTGGCAACTGCTACAGGTATAGCGCCACGGGATTGCGCCTGCTGGCACAACTACCCGAATGCAGGCGCCGACTCTAGGGGAAAGCCAATGGCCACCGGGACACGGCTCGCAGATGTCATTGTCAAACTGCCGGATCGATCTACCTGTCGGATCCAACGCCGATTGGTGATAAAGCGCGGGACGACGGATCCGCCAAAGCCCGAATATCACTGTTCACTGCCAACCGGGGAGCCTGTTGTATGGCTGGGCGATGGAAAGTACCGCCTGCCCGATGGGTCAATCGCGGTGGCCGTAGCCCATCGGCCGCCCGCGGCATAAGTATTTCGCAGGATCGTCCCGCGTCGCGGGCGCCATCTCTTCTCCGCACAGCGGCATTTTCCTGGATGCGCAGGGAGGCCCCTATGACCGCATCGTCCGGGGCAAATATCGCCACCCGCATGGCAGAGAGCGCCCTAGTTCAGACGATCCAATCGCCAGTCCGTGGTAAGACCGTTGCCAGTCATGCTGACCCGGTAGTCATACGTGACGTTGGGTTTGACCGATACCTGTTGGTACTGAATGGGCTCGGTCACGTTGTCCATCTGCAAGCCCAGCCGTATCACTCCCTCCGGTACTTGCAGCTCAAGGACACGATTCGCGTCGACGTTCGCCACATGGCGCCCGTCGATGTATATCAATGCATTCCTTGCGGAGCCAAACACGCCACGGTCTCTGACTATCCGGATGGTACCCTTTTCCGCCCCCTCCACAAGCAGCGCGGGATCGAGAACAGCGGACGCCTTTGCCCTCGGGGCGGTGGCGACATCTGCCGGAGACGACGCGCATCCGGCAATAACGGTCAACAGCGAGGCCGTCCAGAAAGGCCGTTGCCGCCCCTTCACTTAACGTTGCCGCCCCTTCACTTAAGATTGGGCGTCCGAACACTTCGCAGCAGTACGACAACCATTCAATCGGGGTCGCCCCCTTTAGGATTTCGCTCAAGGAAGATCACTCCTTGAAGATGCATAGACGGCAATGCAGTTTGGCGAACTGAGTAAGTTACGCCAAGCTTCTGCCAGTGTTTAATCACTGGAAGGTGGCCAAGAGCGAAGCGTGTGTGTAGACGCCATCTACCACCACGCCGACTTTCGGAATCCATCCGCCTAGGCTTACTTTCACTGGTTGCGGGACCTCGGGCGGAGAGAATTCCCATTCCCAATCGATCGTCTGACTCGTGGCGGAATCATTCATGCCAGTAGACTCCTTCGGCTTAGAGCCAAGACATTGAGCGAACTCCCTCGCAACTCCGTTGAATGAGGTGAGCAGCCTTTCGCTCAATTCATCCGTCATTACGGACTTATCCGGAACAGTGGGTACCTTGAAAGTGCAGTAGACCGACCTGAATGGGGTTCCGCTTTTATAGGTCTTGTCCTGGATGTAGCACGTCTCGAAGGGCTTAACGTCTCCCCTCATAGCCCAACGCTGCCGCTGGAATAGCGCCCCCGGTCGGTTAGTGCTGGGCACCTCCTGGCCCCGAAGGCCATCCCAACGATTCGACTTCTGCGAAACGATCGTTTTTATCGTCGCGCATTGCGCATCTGGCATGGATAGCGCTTGCGGTGATCCAACCAACGAACATATCGCTGCTGCCCCGAGGGTAACCCGCAATGCTGCCATTGGTAGCCGGATCTTTGCCATGTCTATCCCCTCGTTTTCCGAACAAACAGCGTATTCGCAAAGGAGGAGGAAGTAACTCATCCAGATAGAGCAGTCCGATCCTTTTGACCAGGGACGCGTTCGTTCTCCCTAGGTTTCAAGAATGACGCATCCCGGGTCGTAGCCGGGACCTCAACAAACTGCCTGAAACGGTGACCGCAAACTTTGCACATGGCCCGAACTGAATCGACCGCTGAGCGCTTTAGGCGGGCAGTTCGGCAGAAACCCGACCCATTTCCCCACAACCAAGTCAACGGAGAAATCCATGCTCAGGTTCTTTGAAGAGCTGTTCGATATCGTCGCGTCCATTCTCAACGTGCTGGACCGCAACGGCGACCTGTAAGACCGCACCATCCTGCCCCGCTCGTCGGGGCGGCTTCGGAGAGCAGGCCGACGCCGCAACGTCAGCGGCACAAAAGTGACTTTCGTTCGATACCACTGATCGCTTTACCCGACCTGCTCTCCGAAGCCCACCACCGCGCATACCGCGCAAATCCCCATGCCCTCAACTATCCCCGCCATCTGGTGGGGCCTGGCGCTGCTCGCCCTGATGGCGGTGGCCCTGGTGCCCATCGGCAATTACTTCATCCGCCGCTATGTCGCGGCCGATCCCTGGAGCCCTACATGAACACCATCAGCGCGAGCGCGCCCCCGGTGCGCATCCGCCCCCTACAAGCCATCGCGGATGACACCTTGCGTTTCCTGGAGACCGACATGCGCGACGGCTTCCTGCACGTCCGCCAGGGCAAGACGGCTCAAAAGCTGCGAATCGAAATTACGGGTGAACTCGCGGCCGTCATTGGCCGGATCATGGCCAGGAAGGCGCGATACCGGGCCGAAAACAGGGTGGTCAGTCTGTACCTGGTGGTGAACGAATCAGGCCTGCCGCTGACGGCCGGAGCACTGCGTGACCGATTCGATAAGGCGCGGGAAGCAGCCGGTGTGCCCAAGTCTGCATTCCAATTCCGCGACTTGCGCGCCAAGGCCGGCACAGACAAAACCGAGGCCGCCGGCGATATCCGTCAAGCCCAAAAGCAACTCGGCCACGGGTCGGTTACGACCACCGAGAAATACGTCCGGCGCCGCAAAGGCGATAAGGCGGCACCCACGCGCTGAGCCGAATTGCGGAAAAGCCCCAGCATTGCGGAAAACAAAACGGGTCTCGGATTGCTCCGAGACCCGCATGTTTACTTGGTAGGCCCCCCGAGAGTCGAACTCGGCACCAACGGATTATGAGTCCGCTGCTCTAACCAGGCATGA
>Ga0182740_1001815_pt1 | contig 13864 bp, 15 predicted proteins | sample eDN5th37CKraftBY_FD_128872 | JGI IMG/M metagenome (GOLD analysis project Ga0182740, IMG submission 128872) | Enriched backyard soil microbial communities from Emeryville, California, USA - eDNA 5th pass 37_C Kraft BY (version 2) (version 2) | ecosystem: Environmental > Terrestrial > Soil >...
GAACCAACGTGTTGCCACACCCGGCAGGCTGGGCACTCTTGGAGGTGCGCCTCCCACCGGGCCGCGACCTCCGAGCTTGCCGTGCCGAGCTCGCGGCAAGCGATCGCCGCACGCAACCGCCCGCACGCCTCATCGGTGACGGCGTCGCCCGCCGCCTCGGTGACGAAGGCGACCCATACCCGCGCCCAGCGCTTCTCCAGGCCCTTGACCGTCAACCCGACCTCGTCGGCCAGCTGCGCGTTGCTGAGCCCCTCCCGGTAGCGCAGGCTGATCAGGCGCCGGTCCTCGAGCGACAGACGGCCCAGCGCACGCCGCGCAAGGGTGCGGACCTTCTCGGTGTCGTATTCGCTGTCCAGGCGGTCGGCGTCAAGGCCGTCGTCGTCGACGCGCAGTGCGGGGACCGCGATCCCGGGGTCGCCATGGCAGTGATCGGCGATGAGGTTCAGCGACAGTTGTCGTGGTCTGCGCCCTGCCCGGTTGCGTCCGTCGCGGGCGCGTAGGTAGTCGATCGCGGCGTGGTGGACGACGCGGGCAAACCACGCTGCGCGTTGTCGCGAGTTGCGGCCATCATCGCTGGCGGGCGCTTTGTTGATCAGCGCCGTCTGCACGATGTCCTCGATGTCCTCGGCGCTCAACGCGTCGCCGAACCGTGCGCGAAGGCCGCAACGAAAGTCAGCGGCGTTGCGGGCGAGCTCCTCTTGGGGAGTCGCCGACTGCGGGTACTTCACCTTCACCGTCGTTTCCAGCCTCAAAGTCGTCCGTGACCCTCGATTAATCGTCACTCTTCGCTTGAAAAATTCCCTTAACGTGCGGGATCTGGCCGCATGTCGGACCGCCCTGTTCGCGAGTACGTCCGGCCGACTCGCCGGGCGAGGCTCGTTTGAAGCGTCGGCTGGCAAACCACGGGGTCGTGTCGATCACCGCCGCGGGCAGGTCGGTGTGGATCAGCAGGGCTCGGCCATCGCCGAGCTGCTGCAGCGCCTGCGCCTGCGCTCGCGCCCGCCAGGTCTCCCCCGTCGCGACCGAGTCGCGATCGCCGACGGTTTGCGTCCGCGTTAGGATCCGCTCGTCGCCCAGCGCACCTTCCAGGTAGCGGCGGGTCTCCTCGTCGGTGACCGGGCCCAGGAACAGCTTGACCTGGCTGTTGGAAAGGATCGTCCCGGCCGTGTCGTGGTAGCGCGCGCGCAGCTGGGCGATGTCCTGCCACACCGTGACCAGACGCACCCGGGCGCCGCGCACCCCGGAGACGTACTTCGGTAGCTGCGCGATCGGGGCGATGTTGGCGGTCTCATCGAGCAGCACACGCAGCACGCGGCGCAGCTGGTGGCCGCGCAGGCGCTGCTCGCGCTGGGCGTAGGACAGCACCTCCGCGAGCATCGCCACCACGAGCGGGGCGAGCATCTGCTGCTCGTCCTCGGCGGAGACGATGTAGAGGGTGTTGGCGGCGCCGTCCAGCAAGCGCTGGGGGGTGATGTCGGGTCGGTCGGTGGCTTGCACCTCGGGGTGGCGGTAGGCGTCCAGCAGGTGCGCAGCGCTCATGAACGTGGTGCCGCGGTTGCGGTCATCGAGCGTGAGGACAGCGTTGAGCTGATCGCAAGCCGCCTGTGCTGCGGCCGCTTCAAGCACGTCGGGCACCTGCATGGCGCAGTCCTCGGGTCGGTCAAGCCAGGCCAGGACCTGGCGCATCCCGCTACCGGGCTGCAGCGCCGCGGCGAGCAGCAGCGGGGCCAGCAGCTTGGCGGCCTCCGCGTTCCAGAAGCGAGCGGCAGCGTGATCGTTGTCGGCCAGCGCGCTGCTCATCCAGTGCGCACGGCGCAACGCGCCGCTCCACGTCTCATAGCCGGCCAGCGGCGACCAGCCCGCCGTCTCGCGCCCGAACGGGTCCCACACCCAGACCTTCCCCAGCCGGGCGCGATGCTCGATCGTCGCCTCGACGACATCCAGCTTGGTCGAGCAGACGATCGCCGGGCCTTCGGCCTCCAGCACCCACGGGATCACGAACCGCGTCGACTTGCCCGACCCGGTCGGGGCGATGACTGCGACATGCGTCTCGTGCTCGGCCGCCAGCAACCTGCGTCGGCGGCCGATCGTGCCCAGCGTCAAGCGGCCGGGGGTCGGCCTCGAGACCCACAACGCGCGTACGTCGCGTGGGCGCGCCCACGCGCGCGGGCGCCGACCGGTGATCTCAAACCAGGCTCGCGCCAGGCGCGGCCGGGCGATCCGCACATCCAACGCGCGCAGCGCCGCGACCGCGACCGATGCCGAGACGAGCAGCAGCATCCCGGTCGCGAGCGCGAACCCGCGCGCGGCCGGTAGCCCGGCTCGCGCAGCTGGCCGATAGCCCGCTGCGGGGTCGCTCCACAGGCCGTCGGCCGCGATCCGCGCGGCGCCCTGGATGGCCTGGGTGATGGTGAGAGACGGCAGGTGGCCGGCGTAGAGCACGCCGGCGACGTACGGGATCGCGACGACGAACGCCAGCACGGCGACAATCGCGGCACCGACGGCAAGACGAGTCGCGGCGGTCATCGGCGTGGGTGAAGTGGTGAGTGGGTCATGGCGTCCTGACGACCCGTGCCGGTGCGTACCCCCTGCGCGCTGGACATCTGTATGAGCGCCAGCGGGTCGCTGTCGCCGCGTTCCGTCGCGACGACATGCGATCCACTCCTGTCGTTGCGACCGGCGCGCTCGTCGCCGGGGCACTCGTCGTCGCTGTAGCGATGATCAGTGCTGCGACCGCCGTCGCCGTTGGCTTGGCGTCGCTGACGCTCGCGCTCGCCGGAGCGCGGCGCACCGCGATCGTCGCGGCGCTCCTGTTGGCGACCTTCGCCCTGATCGGCGTCCGCGTCGACAACGCGGACCGACCCGTCGCCGCCGCGACCGGCCGTGCGCATTGACGTGGCGCATCCACCCACGTGGATCGGCCCGCGCGAGCCCACCCAGGCCAAGACGCGAGCGACACCCAAGCGCGCGGTGCCGTGTCCCGGCAAGGCAGTTCCGACGCAGGTCCGTTCGTCGGGTCGAGGACCACCGTGGTCCTCCCGCGCGGCCGGGTGGCGCAGTTCCTCCTCACCCCACGGTCGCCGTCGCCGCCTGCGCTGCGACCCCTGTCGGGGTGCTGGCCGAACGGATGGGCGACCTCCCTGCGGTCGGCCCGCTGCGCTGCCCATCACGTCCAGCCGCCCCGGCGTCTTCGCCAGAGGCTCAGCGCCGGTCTGCGCGCCGGCGGTCGACGGCGCTCTGCGGGCTCGTCAACTACACCACCCAGCCCCAAGGAGGGCCCACATGCTCCCGCTCAACACCGACGCCGTTCTCGCCAGCGATCCCAAGATCCGCTCGGTGGGCGACGATGAGGTCTGCGAGCTGTTCCTCTTCATCCCCAACCTCAAGAGGGTCAAGGGCGGCCGCGAGAACCACCCCATCCCGTACGAGGTCTGGAACAAGGCCGGCCGTGCCTGCTACGAGCGCCTCGGCAAGGGCTCGCTGGTGATCCTCAACGGCACGCTGAACTACGAGGAGTACAGCAACCGCGAGGGCGAGCAGCGCTCGCGCTGGTTTGGCTCCGGGCGCGTGCGGTTCGTGCGCATCAAGCGCGACGGCCAGTACGTCGACCCGCCGGCCCGCCAGGCCGACCCGGCCGACACGCGCACCCCCGACGAGCGCGCCGCGGACGCCGCCATCCCGTTCTGACCCGACCACAGCGTGGTGGCCCGCGATGGCGGGCCACCACCGGTCGTGTCCATCACCACGTTTGAAAGGACGCACTCCATGGATCCCGTCCGTGCCACCGAGGTCATCGATGTCGTGCTCGCCGTTCGCGCCAGCCAGGCCGACGAGGACCGCGTCTTCTTCACCATGACGCCTGCCCAGCGCGTGGCGGCGATGTGGCGCACGATGCTGCGCGACGGCCAGCCCGGCGTGCGGCTTCGCACGCTGTATCGGTGGGCGTGTCGCTACCCCGACGAGGTGCCGCTGATCGACGGCGAACTGCCGTGGATCGCCACCCGCACCCCCGAGTTCGCCGAACGACGTGGCCGCCACGCGATCAGCGTCGGTTCGCTGCTGCGCCCCGCTGCGCTGGCCGAGGAGGCCCGTGCGTGGCTGAGCGCGGCCGACTGGCCGGACCTCACCGGTGACGAGGCCCTCGAACTGTCCGGCGGGGATGCGCTGTGGGCGATCGAGCGCCGCTACCCCGGCGGCCTGGACGCGTTCGTTTCCGAGCTTCGCCTCGTGGGGACGTGATGGCCTGCTCGATCGCGCAGGCGCGCGAACTTTGCCGCGCACGCCACGAGGACCGCCCACGACCAGCTACACCGCCAGGTCCGCGACGCGGACGGGAGCGGGTCGCTGCCATCGTGCTCGACCCGCCGGAGTTGTTCGACACGCTGCGCATCCATGCGCTCCTGTACTCCATCCCGCGCATCGGGCCAGAACGAGCGACGGTACTGCTCGCGCGCACGCAGTTGCACGAGCTCCACACGCTCGGCGACCTGGCGATTGGGCAGGCGCTACGGCTCGCACGCCGACTGCGCAACCACACCGAAACCTGAACCGGCCTTCGTCGCGGGCCGATCAACGCCCGACTCGAGCTGCCGTCCGAGCTGGCGTCGGGACGCCGAGGTAGCGTTCGGTTGTGATGGATCCCGTTCCCTGCCCGCCGCCGCGGGCGACGATGGTGCCGCTGCCGGTCGCGTTGCTGGTCGACGGCGTGGACGTCGCTGCCGAGACGCTGCTGACCGATGCCGGCTACACGCTGGTGTTGCAGACGGCGATCCCGCATCCGCTCGCGCCGATCGACGTGCACAGCGTCTACGTCGGGCTGCCCGGCGCGCCGACGCGGATCACGCACGCCGTCGTCGCCCCAGGTTTCGCCGCAACCGAGCAGCGCACCGTCTCTGAGCACGCGATCCCGGTGATCGCCGCGCGTCAGCGCTGCCTGCAGGACCATCTGCACCGCGTCTATGACGCGTTGCTGGTCATGGGGCGTCAGCCGTCGATCGATCCGGCGGCCTTGGACGCTGCGCTGTCGGCCGCAGACGACTGCTGACACAGTCGCGCTGCGGCGCGCATCCCGCGAACGGCAGCGCTGGCGGGGCCTAGCAGCCGGGCGGGCGCTCAGCCCACCGCTGACCGCGCCTGCATGGGGGAGCGGGCGTACTTCGTGTGCCGTGACGGACACCGCCGCGACGCGCGCCCCTCCATGACACCGGATACCCGCCGCCCACGAGACCGACGCCCGCGAGGGCGCAATTGCGCCGCCTCGTGGTGCCGCCCAGTGCGGGAACCAAGCCCAGCCCAGGATGGCACGCTTCGCGCGCGGATGGGCTGGGATCGGTCCCGCACCGGGCGGGACCACCCGAATCCCTTCAAGGAGGGGTGCATGTCCATCAACACCGACCATGCGGCCAACGCGGGAGTGCTGCGCACAATTCCGCTGTCGCGGATCGTCGTGCCCGAGGGCCACAACCCGCGCGAGCACTTCGACGAGGACGCGCAGGCCGCGATGAACGCGTCCGTGGCCGAGCGCGGCCTGCTGCAGCCCGTCCGGGTCGCGCTCACGCCGACCGGCGACTACGCGCTCTATCTCCAGTAGGCGATTATCTGCGGAAGGGGCGGTCTCCCGTCGATTCTCGCCGCAAACTGCGAGGTCGTGACCCGGGCGGGCTTCGGATGATTCCCGTCGTGCCGATCGAGCTGGTCGTCCTGGTTTTGCGAGTCGTTTGGGAGGTGCTGGATGGGAAGGCCGGCGATGCGGGTGTCCGGTCCGCTGGCGTGCTGGGAGGCGCCGTATCGGTCGTGGCTGGCGGCGCAGGGCTTCGCGCGGCGGACGATCCGGGAGGTGCTGTTTCATCTGCAGGCTCTCAGCCGCTGGCTGGAACACGAGCGGCTGACGGTCCAGGAGCTGACGCCTGAGCGCGTGCAGCAGTTCGAGCGGGCCCGGTTGGCGGCCGGCTATTCGCGGCGTTCGGCGCGGCGCACGCGGTTGCCGCTGCGGTTTCTGCGGGAAGTCGGCGCGGTGCCGGCGATCCCGGCGTCGCCGACGCCGGACGGGCCGATCGAGCGGGTGCTGGCCGACTACCGCCGCTATCTGGTGCGTGAGCGGGCGCTGGTGCAGGGCACCATCGGCCGCTACATGCGGGACGCCACGCTGTTTGTGGAGGACTGCGTCGCGCGTGGCGTGGCGTTGGAGGATCTGACCGCGGCGCACGTGAGCGGGTTCTTGGCGCGCGAGTGCCCGAAGCGCAACCCGCCGGCGGCGAGGAACCTGGCCTGCGGGCTGCGGGCACTGCTGCGCTACCTGCATGTGGCCGGGGCGATCTCGGCGCCGCTACGGTTCGCCGTCCCGCCGGTGGCCCAACTGCGCGACCAGTCACTGCCGCGCGCGGTGGACCCGGCCACGGTGGCGAGGCTGCTGGCCGGCTGCGACCGGCGACGGACAGTCGGCCGGCGCGACTACGCGATCCTGCTGTTGATGGCGCGGTTGGGGTTGCGCGCCGGGGAGGTCGCCGCGCTTCAGCTCGATGATCTGGACTGGAGGCGCGGGGAGATCGTCGTGCACGGCAAGGGCAACCGGGAGGACCGTCTGCCGCTGCCGGTCGATGTCGGCGAGGCGCTCGTGGCGTATCTGCGTGACCGTCCCAGCATCGACAGCCGGACGGTGTTCATGCGCGTCTGGGCGCCGGCGGGTCCGCTCGGGCACGGTGTCAAGTCGGTTGTGCCGACCGCCTGCTCGCGGGCGCGGGTGCCGGTGGTCGGGGCGCATCGCCTGCGCCACACGGCCGCGACCCGGATGCTGGAGGCCGGCGCGTCGTTGGCGGAGATCGCGCAGGTGCTGCGCCACCGCGAGCTCGCAACGACTGGGATCTACGCAAGGGTCGACCGCGACGCGCTGCGCCCGCTCGCGCGGCCGTGGCCGGGAGCCCGGCCATGACCGCGTTGCGCTCCGCGCTTGGCGACTACCTGCGCATCCGCCGCCAGCTCGGCTACGAGCTCAAGAACGACGGGCGGCTGCTGGAAGGATTCGTCGACTTCCTCCAGCAGGCCGGGGCGCGGCACATCACCACGGATCTGGCGGTGGCGTGGGCCAAGCTGCCGGCCGACGCCCGCCCGCTGACGTGGCGGCAGCGGCTCGGAATGGTGCGCGGGTTCGCCCGCTATCTGGCGACGATCGACCCCGACAGCGAGGTGCCCGCCCGGGATCTGCTGATCGCCCGTCAACAGCGCGTCGCGCCCTACATCTACTCCGAGCAGGAGATCGTCGCGTTGCTGGCCGCCGCCCGCAGGCTGGGGCCGCCGCTGCGCGCGGCGACGTTTGAGGCGGTGATCGGGCTGATGGCCAGCACCGGGCTGAGGATCGGCGAGGCGCTCGGGCTCGACCGCCACGACGTCGACCTGCGCGACGGCGTGCTGCACGTGCGTGCCGCCAAGCGGCACCGCCAGCGGGAGGTGCCGATGCACCCGACCACGACCGAGGCGCTGCGGGCCTATGCTCGGCGGCGTGACCGTCTGTGCCCGGCGACGGCATCGCCGGCGTTCTTTGTGAACCTGCGCGGCGGTCGGCTGGGCGAGGGCAGCTTCCGCGATGTGTTTCCCCGACTGATCGGCGAGGTCGGCCTTGAGGGTTGTGGCCAGCGCGTCCGGCCGCGCCCGCACGATCTCCGCCACGCTTTTGCGGTGCGCACGCTGCTGGACTGGCACCGCGCCGGCGGCGACGTGCAGCGCGAGCTGCCGCGGCTGACCACGTTCCTCGGTCACGCCCAGCCCGGTGCCACCTATTGGTATCTGCAGGCTGTGCCCGAGCTGCTTGAGCTGGTCGGCCAGCGCCTCGACGGCGCGCTGGGAGACGTGTCATGAGCCTGATCGCGCCGACGCTGGAGGCGTTCTTCACCGACCGGCTGATCATCCAGAAGAACGCCAGCCCGCGCACGATCGCCGCCTACCGCGACACGCTACGGCTGCTGCTGCGCTTCGCCTCCCAGCAGACCGGCCAAGAGCCGTCGCGGCTGCAGTTCTTCGAACTCGACGCGCCGCTGATCGGCGCGTTCCTGCACCACCTCGAGCACGAGCGCGGCAATAGCGTCCGCACCCGCAACGCCAGACTGGCGGCGATCCACTCGCTCTACCGCTACGCCGCGCCGCGCCACCCCGAGGACATCGCGACGATCGGCCGGGTGATCGAGATCCCGGCCAAGCGCCACAGCCGCACCACGATCTCCTATCTCGACCGCGACGAGATCAAAGCGCTGCTGCGCGCGCCCGACCGGAGCACCTGGCTCGGTCGCCGCGATCACGCGCTGCTGCTCACCGCGATCCAGACCGGACTGCGCGTCTCCGAACTCGCCGGCCTGCGAACGGGCGATGTCACCCTCTCCGCCGGCGCGCACTGCCGCGTCCTGGGCAAAGGCCGCAAAGAGCGCTGCGCGCCGCTCACGGCGGAAACCCGAGTGGTTCTTCGCATCTGGCTGGCCGAGCGGCAAGGAGCGCCCGCCGATGCGCTGTTTCCCACCCGTCGCGGCGGGCCACTGACCGCGAAGGCGATCGCCTGGCTGCTGGACAAGCACACCGCCACTGCTGGCAGCGACTGTCCGTCGCTGCGTGCCAAGCGCGTCACGCCGCACGTGCTGCGACACACCAACGCGATGCTGCTGCGCGCCCGCGACACCGACATCGTCACGATCGCGCTGTGGCTCGGCCACGAGAGCACCAAGTCGACCGAGATCTACCTGCACTCCGACAACAAGCTCAAACAGCACGCGATCGATCGCACCGCCCCGACCGGCACGCCCCCCGGCCGCTACAAGCCGCCCGACGCCCTCCTCGCGTTCCTCGATCAGCTCTGAATTATCCGCAGCGCCCCCGCTCTCACGGCCCGTCCCACAGGAGAAAACCAGCCGCGACGCTCGGCCGCCGCGGATAACCGCCTACTGGAGATAGAGGGCGTTATGGCCAGCTGGCCATAACGCCCTGATCGCCGGCGAGCGGCGCTACCGCGCCGCGATCGCCGCGGCGCTGATGGAGGTCCCGGCGATGGTCCGCACGCTGGACCCCGACCAGGACGCCGACGAGCAGATCGCCGAGCTGTTGGAGGAGGCCGCGATCGAGAACATGATCCGCGAGGACCTCACTACGATCGAGGAGGCGCGCGCCTGCCAGCGCCTGCGCGCGCTGGGGCGCACCATCCGCGGTATCGCGCAGACGCTGCGCCCCGCCACCAGCCGCCGAGCGGGCGAGGCGTGGGTCCGCTCGCGCCTCCAATTGCTCGAGCTGCCCAAGCAGCTGCACCCCGCCCTGGCCGACGGCAGCATCCCCCTCAGCGCGGTCGACACGCTACGCACCGTCGCCACGATCTCGCCCGACCTCGCCGCGGTCGTGGTCGACCAGGTCGGCGGCGAGGACGAATGGGGCCAGGTCCTGTCGTGGAGCGACGTGCACAAGGACCCCGTCGCGGTGCTGCTCGATGTCGAGCCCGAGCAGCTGCCCGCTAGCGTCTACCGCATCGGCTACGACTACCCGACGTCGCGGTTCACGCTGACCGACAAGGCAACCAAGGCCCTGACCGCGCTGGCCAAGCTGCGCGAGATCGACCCCGACGCGGTCGGCGTGCGGTTCGAGCATTCCGAGGTCGAGCAGGCCGTCGCGCTTGGCGCCGCCCACCTGGACCGCTGGGGCCGCAGCGGCCTGATCGTCGGCCAAGACGTCGCCGACCAACTGGCCAGCGACTACCTCGTCCGGGCGCTCAAGCGCGCCCGCGAGGACAAGCGCCGCCGCGACCAGTGGGCCGCACGGAACGCCCCCAATAGCGACGGCGCGGAGGGCGCGTCGACCGAGACGCCGCTCACGGCCGAGGAGCGTGCCGAGCAGGCGCGCGCCGAGCGCGCCGCGACCCTGGCCGCGCGCGTCGAGGGCCAGCAGCACGCGATCGAGCTGGGCGCCGCGGTGTTCAAGTCCATGAGCCGCGTCAAGGTCGACGCGCGGGTGCTGCGCATCCTGACCTCGATCGACGTCGCCGGCCGCGCGGTGAAGATCGCGCGCATGGGTGCCCGCTACGGGTTTCCCGGCTGGGTGACCGAGACCGAGCAGAAGAACGGCACGGTCAAGCGCACCTACCTGGACGGCCAGGAGCTGGCTGACAAGACGGCCGAGTACCTGGCCGGAGCCCAGACCGACGGCGAGATCGCCGGCCGCGTCCTCGCGCTGCTCACGATGGCCGTGATGCTCGACGAGAACAAGCTCGTCGCGCAATCCCACCAGACCTACGAGACGATCCGCCCCGGCAGCGACCTGCCCTGGGCCAAGACCACCCTGGCCGACCTGCGCGACCTGGCCATCGACCGCCTGCCCGACCACCTGACCGTCCAGCTGCGCGAGCAGCGCGACGCCCAGCGACAGGCCGCCGACCGGCTGGCCAAAGCCCTGCACGACCCCGGCGCTCTGACCGACGAGCAGGCCGAGCAGGCCGAGCAGGACGCCGCCCTGCTCTACGGCATCTACTCGTCAACGCACCTCGAGGTGCAGCGGACCATCCGCGCCGCGAGAGAGCTGGCCCAGCAGGCAGCCGACACGCCCGCGGCCGAGCCGGACGCCGAGGCGTCGGCCCCCGACCAGGACGCCGTCGCTTCCTAGCTGGCCGCACACCGGTGCCCCGGGGCTCAGGCCCCGGGGCACCCGACGGGCGTGGTGGGCGTCCGATGCTGGCCGCGCGGGCGGTCGTCGCTCGTGGCGTGGCTGAGGTCCCGGGTGGGGGTCCGGTGCCGCTGATGATCGCGCGCTGACGCGCGCGGGTGGGCGGCAACCGGCCGCCCACCCGGGGCGGCCAATCCCGACAGGGAGACGGCCCGGTGCCCCACCAGACTGCGTTGCTCGGTGACGAGGCAGCGCTCGACGCCCAGCACGCCGATCGCCTGCTGCGCCAGGTGCGCGGCGGTCAACACCAGCGACGCGATCGTCGAGGACGCCTGCGCCGCGGCGTGGGCGATCCTGCTGCGCCGCCAAGCCGATCGCACCCCGACGCTGGGGGCGTGGCTGCGGATCGTCGCCATCCGCGAAGCGATCCGCATGGACCGCCGCGCCCGGTCCGCGGTATCGATGGACGTCCTGGCGGCCACCCCGATGCACGCCGACGGCGATACCGCAGGCGTGACCCGCGAGGCGCTGCCGCCCACCCACAGCGACGAAGCGGTGATCGTGGCGCGGGAGGCGCTGCGCGAGCTCGCGCAGCTGCCGCCCCGCCAGCGCCGGCTGTTCGCGCTGCACGTCGCCGGCTACAGCTACGAGGAGATCGCGCAGCTGACCGGCGACTCGCTGCGCACCGTGGACCGCCAGCTGCGCCGCGCCCGCCAGCGCGTCCGCTGGCCCCACCACGCGACGTAAGCCTCATCCCCCCGGGAGGGCGAATTCTGGGCCTCTCGCGCCTGCTAGCCCACATGAGCCCCATTCCTGTCTGCCTGGGCGACGAGTTCGTCGCCCTCGTTTGCACCGCCGGTGCCCAACTCTCCGCCTCCGTGCTCCAGCTGCCGGCCGATCACCCGACCGTGCGGTTCGTCGCGCTGATGTGCCTCTACGCCGCCGACGTCCTCGACCGCCGCCGCCCCGGCCCCTACAGCGACGCCGCTGCGGTGGCGTGGGCGCGCCGCCAAGCGCTGCCCATCGACGTCTACCGCCAGGCGGTCGCCGCCGGCGCGTCGGTCGAGACCATCGCCGCCCGTCGGTGCCTACCTATCGAGCAGGTGCAAGCGCGCGCCCTGGACGCCGACGTCGTCCGCCGTCGCCGCGGGTGGCGCTACACGCGCCACGACGGCCCGACACAGCGGCGCGTCAGCGTCCGCGGCGGCCGCGTGCAGATCACCCAGCAGCCGCGGGCGCGGTGGTGAGCCGGCGTGCGGCGCCGCCTCCGACCCGATGGTCGCACGCTACGCGCACGTGGGGCGCGGGGAACGGACCCCGCAGCGAGCGGGTCGACAACCACTCCAAGGAGAACTTGATGGCCGAAGCCGAGTACACGCCGCTGCCCGACGTGGATCCCGACCGCTGCGATCCGCAGCTGCTGATGAGGCTGCTTGAGCGCTTCCCTGCGCCGCAGAACCGCGCGTCCCGGCGCCGCTCGCCGCGGGCCGGCGCTACGACGTCGATCCCTACCTCCAGGCCGAGGCCGGCGAGATCGACGTTTGGCGGGTCGTGACCGGGGACCTGCCCGTTGCCGCGCTACCTGGCCATCCAGTCCGGCGGCGGCGACGAGCGCCGCGCGAGCCTGCACCACACGCTCGACGACGCCCAGCGCCACGCCGCCAGCGGCGTCCACGAGACGCTGTGGACCCTCCGGTGGCCGTCGTCGACCTCGACACCGGCCAGCAGTGGCACGCCCGCTGCGTCGTGGCGTGGACGCCCACCGCGGCGTAGCGCCAAGGCGCGGGCGGGCCGCGCCGGTGCGGGCCAACCCCGCCCAGGATCGCACGCTTCGCGTGCCTGGTCGGCGGGGTCGGCCCCGCACCGGGCGGGGCCATGAACCCAGAAGGGGTGAAACGACATGGCCCGCAAGGCACTGTCCAAGCAGGAGCGCGAGGCGAAGCGTGCCGCCGAGCGCGAGCAGGTCAAGGCCGCCGTGCAGGCGCTGCAGTCCTCCGAGGGCTGGCAGGCGTGGGTGCGCGTGCGCCGGCGCTTTCGCACCTACTCGCCGCTGAACCAGCTGCTGATCGCGCTGCAGAAGCCCGACGCGACCAAGGTCGCCGGCTTCAAGGCCTGGCTGAACCTCGGCTACTGCGTGCGCAAGGGCGAGAAGGCGATCCGCATATACGCCCCGGTGCCGCCGTCCAAGCAGGCGATCGAGGAGTGGAAGGCCAACGGCGCCGTCCCGGCCGAGCGGCCGCGGACCCACTTCCGCCTCACCGCGGTGTTCGATCGCTCCCAGGTCGACGTTCTCCCCGACCGCGAGCCCGTCGACGTCGACGCCCAGCCGCCGGCGATGGTCCGCATCGAGGGCGACGAGCTGGCCTGGACGTGGCCGCTGCTCGTGCAGTTCGCCGACACGGAGCTGCAGCTGGCGATGGTCGTCGAGGACCTGCCCGCGGGCGGCCCCGACGGCTACCTGTCCATGCGCGAGAAGCGCATCGTCGTGGCCGAGCGCCTGCCGCTCAACGAGCGCGCCTGCGTGTCCTTCCACGAGCTCGCGCACGCGCTGGTGCGCGTCGAGCGCGAGGCCGGCGACTTCCCGCTCAACTACGCCAGCGAGGAGCTGGTGGTCGAAACGGTCGCCTACATCGTGGCCAGCACGCTGGGTATCGACACCGCGGCGTCGAGCATCCCCTACCTGGCCTCGTGGGCGCAGCCGGCGCCGATCGCGTCCATCGAGCACGCCGCCAAGCTGATCGACACGGTCGCCGGGCGCATCGAGTCCGCGCTGCTGGACGACGACGGCCAGCCACGGACCCCCGCCCCGGCCGACGAGCCCGGTTGCGACAGCTGCTCCGCACCGCTGGACGGCGACGGCTACGGCGACCTTTGCGGCAGCTGCGCCGATCGCTTCGACAAGGCGGCCGAGCACGCGCGCCTGGCTGCTGAACTGCCCGCGGTCGGGTGATCGCGCGCCGTCATCGTCCCTGGGGCGGGCGGCGATGGCTGGCCGAGGCCATCCGCGCGGCGCGGAACCTTCCCCCGTAATCGCTGAGCCCAGCGCCCGCGCGCGCCACGTGGTTGCCACGTGGCAACACGGTGGGGGCGGGCGCGCGCGGGCGCCGGCCAGCCGACATGTCCGCACCGCGGGGCGTGGACCTGCCGGGTGGCCCTGTCCCGCGGGGACTCGCCTGTGTCCCCCGTGGTGGTCGGGCCACGAGCACCCCCGCAGGCTGCGGGCCGCTTCGCCACCGTCAAGGGA
>Ga0182740_1001816_pt1 | contig 13856 bp, 12 predicted proteins | sample eDN5th37CKraftBY_FD_128872 | JGI IMG/M metagenome (GOLD analysis project Ga0182740, IMG submission 128872) | Enriched backyard soil microbial communities from Emeryville, California, USA - eDNA 5th pass 37_C Kraft BY (version 2) (version 2) | ecosystem: Environmental > Terrestrial > Soil >...
GGAAGCGGGGCGCAAGGCGTCAGACAAACGCACCGGAGCCCGGAACGGGGACGACCAGGATGCAGGGGGCCAGAATGCCGGCGCCCTGGAGCCGCCGCCCCAGCGCCGCGTCGTCCGGCTCACCCACCCGGACCGTCTGTACTGGCCGGACGAGGGCGTCACCAAGGAAGGCCTGGCCGATTACTACGCCGAAGTCTGGCGGCGCATGGCGCCGCTCGTGGTGGGGCGGCCGCTTGCGCTGTTGCGATGCCCCAACGGGATTACCGGCGAGAAATTCTTCCAGAAACACGCGTGGAAGGGGCTCAATCCCAAGGTCGCCCTGATTCACGATCCGCAGGAAACCGGCGACGCGCCGCTGATCAGCATCAACGATCTGGACGGGCTGATGGGGCTGGTGCAGTCGGCCGCCCTGGAGATTCACCCGTGGGGATCCACCGTCGCGGACTGGGAGCGGCCAGACATGATCGTCATGGACCTCGATCCGGGAGAAGGCGTCGCCTGGCAGGCGGTGATAGACGCCGCCCAGGAGGTGCGGCAGCGCCTGCGCGACGCGGGGCTATCGCCGTTCGTCAAAACCTCCGGCGGCAAGGGCCTGCATGTCGCCGCGCCATTGCAACGGGCGGCGAAATGGCCGGCGGTGAAAGCCTTCACGAAAGCCCTCGCCGAAGCCATGGCCGCCGACAGCCCGGATCTCTACGTCGCCACCATCACCAAATCGAAACGGCGCGGCAAAATCCTGATCGACTATTTGCGCAACCAGCGCGGGGCCACGGCGGTCGCCGCATGGTCGACGCGCGCCCGGCCAGGCGCGCCGGTCTCGGCGCCGCTGGCGTGGAGTGAACTGGGCCCGGAGATTGGGCCGGCCTACTTCACCGTCACCAATATCCCGACACGGCTGGCGGCGCTCGCCAGTGATCCCTGGGCGGATTTTCGCGCCGCCGCGGCGCCGCTGGAGGTGAAAGACCGGACCGGCGGAGCCGGGGCAAAAGCGAAGCGGGCATGAAACCAGGCGGGCTGCAGTTCCGCGCCCCAGACATCAGGGCGCGCGATTGACCGGCAAGCGACAGCCCTCCAGGCTGCATTTGCCTGCGCGCGGCCGGGAGGCATGCTATTTACGGGATTTCCTCCGTGAGGCGCTTTCCGAGGCGATGCTGCGTCGCAGCGCATCCATGATGCTGACGACGTTGGACGCCGGCTCCTCCGCCGGCTCGGGCGTTCTGGTGGGCCGTTTTCGGCCTTTCCTGCGCGTTTCAATCAGATCGAGCAGCCGCTCCTGCACCGGATCGTGGACCATGTCCGGGTCCCAGGGCCGGGTGCGCTCGTCGATCAGCCGCAGCACCAGTTTCATCAGCTCCGGGTCGGGCCGGTCCTCATCCAGACCGGCGAAGTAGTCGCTGGCGTCACGCACCTCATCGCCGTAGCGCAATGTCCACAGCACGATGCCCTGGTCGCGCGGCTCCAGCATCACCGCCCGCTCACGGCGATAGAGAACAAGGCGCGAAACGCCGACCATCCCGGTTGATTGCATCGCTTCCCGGATCACGGAAAAGGCTTCCTCGCCCACGGCGTCATCGGGCAGCAGATAGTGCGGGCGGTCATACCAGAGCCAGCCAATGCTGTCGGCCGGCACGAAGGCGTCGACGTCGATGGTGTGGGTGCTTTCCAGCGCGACGGCGTCGAGTTCGTCGTCCCCGATCAGAATATGGTCGTCCTCGCCCCGGGGGTAACCGCGCGCTTCGTCCTCCGGGTCGACAGGTTTACCGGTAACCGCGTCCACATAGCGGCTGACAAGGCGATTGCCTGTGCGGGCGTTGAGGGTGTGAAACCGCACCTTTTCGCGATCGCTCGTCGCCGGCGTCATCGCCACGCGACACGTGACGAGCGAGAGCTTCAGATATCCCTTCCAGAACGCGCGCTGGGCCATGCCCCCACTCCCCGGGCGATCAGTGCGACCGCGCCTCCTCCGGCGGCCTGTCGGCAAGGCCGGTGACGCCGCTGGCGCTGGCGCAATGGGCGCAGCAGTAAATCACGTCTCCCTGTTCAACGCCGTGGCCGATCACCCGGCAGTCACAATGGGCGCAAACCGGCGCGAGTTTGGTGATTGCGCACTCAAAGCAGTCGAAATGGTATTCACGGCCCGCCATCGCGACCCGGAAGGTCTTGTCGTAATGGTTGCCGCACTGGTCGCACGTCATCATGGCGATCCGCCTCCTTCGTCGTGCTGATTTCTCCTGATACCAACACGGCGGAGGCGCAACTGTTCCCGCGCTCCTGTCGGCGACCTGGCGCGACCTCAGGCGCCCCCTTCCTGTGAGGGGCAACACCGACCGCGTGGGCGGGCCAAATCACAAGCCCCGGCTCGCGTCATGAGCCTGGATCATCGCGCCCAATAACGATGAACTGATGGACATCTGGATATGGCGGGCAGGAGGCGCAGGCGGCTCCCGGGCTTCACCTGGAAGCAGGCCAGCGCCTGCTGACCAGGCAGGCGCGCCGGCCCTAAAATGAATTTCGACTCGATATTCATTTTATGATTGACATGGCTGCCGGGACGTTGAAATGTTCCATCCAGAGCAAGACGTCGTCGCCATCACCCGGCCGGCAGATCAACCGGACAAGATATCCGCTGCAATTTAGATTACGTTCAGGGGATGAAAGCAGGCAATTAACATGAAGGATTGCAGATAACCTGAAATCGGTCCAAAGAAATTTCAGGTTGCATTCCCATGTCACTCAGGATAATGGCGCGCGTTATTTGCTATGCGCTATAATTTATCATGAATTCAACTCAATCAAATGAGTTGCAAGACGTAATAATCACTCACAATCTGCATCACCCCTCATTGTATCGAGGCGCATAATTATAAAAATTGCCTCTCGCAAATATATAAATAAAAACGAATTACGCAGAAATACAAATTTCGTTATTCCGCGCCATGCCAAAGCCTGGTGCGTAAATAAAACAGCACAGTCAGGGGAACGCCTATGTCGACGACCGCTGCCGCCCGTTATTTATCCGCCCTGGCCGGGCACGGAATAGACTCGATCTTTGTCAACGCGGGAACGGACTTTGCGCCGATCGTCGAAGCCTACGCCGCCAACAGCAAAGCCGGCGGACCAGCTCTGCCCAGGCCGGTGATCTGCGCGCATGAGAACCTGGCTGGCGGGATGGCGCATGGCGCCGCCCTCATGTCGGGCCGGCCGCAGGCGATCATGCTCCATGTCAATGTCGGCACCGCCAACGCCGCCTGCGCGGTGGCCAACGCCGCGCGTGACCGGATTCCGCTGCTTGTCACCGCCGGCCGCTCGCCAATTCTCGAGAGCGGCGCGACCGGCGCGCGCGATCTGCCCATTCATTGGTCCCAGGAAATGTTTGACCAGGCTGGCCTGGTTCGGGAATTTGTCAAATGGGACTATGAGTTGCGCGATCCGCGCCAGGTGGATGCTGTGGTGGATCGGGCCATCAGCCTTGCATCCGCCCACCCCCGGGGCCCGGTTTATCTGTCGTTGCCGCGCGAAGTCCTGGCTGAACCGGCGGAAGAAGCGTCAGGCAGACGCCGCGCACCCCCGTTCCGGCGATTGTACAGCCTGATCCCGCGGCCATTGCGCTGCTGGCGGACCGGCTCGCATCCGCCAGGCTTCCGGTTTTTGTCACCACGGCAAGCGGCGCCGAGCGGGAATCCGTCGATCTGCTGGCAACGTGTTGCACCCGGTTTGGGATTGGGGTCGCCGATCCGTGGGCCCGCTATCTGAATATTCCTTCCAATCATCCGCACCGGGTGGGATCGGACGTGGCCGCGGTGCTGACCCAGGCCGACGTTGTCGTTTTTCTCGAGTCCGACGTTCCCTGGATAGAGGCGTGGGCAAAACCGCCGCAGGAGACGTTCATTGCACAGGTCGGCGTTGATCCCCTGTTCTCTACGTATCCGGTCAGATCACATCGGTCGGATCTCAATATTGGCGCCACGCCAGGAGCATTCCTGACAGAACTGATCGCAGCTCTGGAGAAACGCGCCGGCAACATTGACCCGGCGCGGTCAGAGCGGATCCGCGCGATGGCCGGCGCGCACCGGCAGACGGTGGAAACCCAGCGGAAAACCGAGACGGGCGCCGCGCCGGACGCGCCGATCACCCGGGCGACCATCTCCGCCTTCCTTGGCGAATTACTCAGGGATGACGACATTGTCTTCAACGAATACGTGGCGACGCCTGAATTACTGAAGCGCACGGCGCCGGGGACCTATTACTTTCTGCCTGCCTCCGGCGGCCTGGGATGGGGGCTTCCCGCGGCTCTCGGCGCCAAATATGCGGCGCCGGAGCGGACCGTGATCGCGACGCTCGGCGACGGCGCCTACATGTTCGCCAATCCGGCGGCGTGCCACCACGCGTCCGCCAAGCACGATCTGCCCGTGCTGACTGTTCTGGCCAATAACAGCCACTGGTGGGCCGTGGATCTGGCGACGCAGCTTGTCTATCCCGACGGCAGGGCTGAAGCCGAAGACCGCTTTTCCAATCTCGCGCCATCGCCAGACTTCGCGGCTTATTGCATCGCCTCCGGCGGCCACGGCGTGACCGTGCGTCAGCGCAGCGAACTCAAAAGCGCTCTGGCCGAAGCGCTTCGCGTTGTCCGGGAAGAGCGGCGTCAGGCGCTGGTCGACGTCCGCTGCATCTGATCTCCCGGGATATCCCTGTTTCTTGCCTGCGCCGCGAGGAAACCCTTATGCGCTACAACTACGCTGAACTGTTTGCCGCCGTCGCGGCGGAAATGCCGGAGCGCGACTGCATCGTTTTCCGGAACCTGCGGCTGAGCTACGGCGATGTGGCCGCACGCGTCAATCGCCTGGCGAACCTGCTGCTGTCGCACGGCGTCACCATACAGCGGCCGCGCGCGGAACTGCGCCCCTGGGAATCCGGGCAGGATCATGTGGCGCTATACCTGTACAACGGCAATGAGTACGTTGAAGGCATGCTCGGCGCGGCAACCGCGCGCGCGGCCTCCTTCAACGTCAACTACCGGTATGTCGAAGCTGAACTCGCCTATCTGCTGAACGACGCCGCGACGAAGGCAATTATTTACCACGCGCGGTTCGCGCCGGTTCTCCAGCAGGCGCTTGGATCCTTGCGTGAGGCGCCAAAACTTCTGCTGCAGGTGGCGGACGACTCGGGCAACGCGCTGCTTCCTGGCGCCCTCGACTATGAGGAAGCGCTTGCTGCATCGAGCCCTGCCCGCCCGGCCACGACGCCGGACCCTGACGACCTCTATGTGGTCTATACGGGCGGCACCACAGGGATGCCGAAAGGCGTCCTGTGGTCCCAGGGCAATATCATTGAAGGCGCCCTGGCGGGGGGGCTTCCCGAGGGCATTTTCAATGCGCCATCGCTCGCCGATGCGGTGGCGATGCTCGCGGCGGCCGACCGGCGCGTGTTGCTGCCGCTGCCGCCACTGATGCACGCCGCCGCCCAGTGGATGGCGATGGCCGCCTTCATGACCGGCAGCCTCATGGTGTTCCCCGATGTCGTCGACCGGCTCGATCCCGATTCAGTGTGGCGGATCATCGACAAGGAACGCGTGCAGTTCGTGAACCTGGTCGGCAACGCCTTCGCCACCCCCATGTGCGACGCATACGAACGCGGCGGCTATGATGGCGGCTCGTTACAGCGTATCGGCGTCGGCGGCGCCGTGACGAGCGCGTCGGTCAAGGACCGCATCCTGCGCCTCCTGCCCCACGCCGTTATCGGTGACGTGGCGGGCTCGTCGGAAACCGGTTCGCAACTTTCAAATCAGAGCGACAGTCAGGCCCCGGCGACCTCCGGCGTTTTTGCCCCGGCGCCTGGCGCCTGCGTGGTGGCCGATGATCACAGCCGCATTCTGGAGCCGGGCAGCCCGGAAACAGGCTGGCTGGCCAGGCATGGGTTCATTCCGTTTGGCTATCTTGGAGATCCGGACAAGACCGCGCGGACGTTTCCCAGGATTGATGGCGTGCGCATGGTTCTGGCCGGTGACCGCGCGCGGTGTCTCGCGGACGGGATGATCGAGCTTCTCGGCCGTGAATCGGTGACGATCAACTCCGGCGGAGAGAAGATCTTCGCCGAGGAGGTCGAGGATGCGCTGGCTGACAACGCCGCCATCCGGGATGTGGTTGTTGTCGGACGGCCGAGCGAACGCTGGGGTCAGGAAGTGGTCGCCATTGTCGAGCTGGCGCCCGGGCAGGATGCGTCGGACGAGGAGTTGCTCGCGGGCGCCCGCAGGCGACTTGCCGGTTACAAGCTGCCAAAGGCGATCATCCGCGTCGCAGCCGTGGTCCGCAGCCCGGCCGGCAAGGCCGATTATGGCTGGGCCCGCAAGGCTGCCGCCCAGGCCATTCCTGCATAGGGACAACGGGCATGCGCCACGGTAAGGCCGGATTCAATACGCCTTCCCATCAACGCCCGATCGCCCGGAGCACTTTGGCGCCGGCCACCGCTTCTTCGCCTGTTTCGCCGGAGCGCATTGGCGGCGACGCCGCCGCCCGCGCCGCCGCGGCGGCGGAGGCCGCTGCCTGGCTGGGTTGAGTCCGCTCGTCCAGCCGGACGCAAAACATGACGTCAGGGGGAAACGATGAGGAAACGGATGATAACCGGAGCGGTGCTGGCGGCGGCAATGACCGTGACCGGCGCCGGCGCCCAGGAGGGGAAGACCCCAGCCGCAACCGAAACCGTGGTCCGGATTCAGGATTACCCTGGCCTCGGCAACCTGCTGTACCGGGTCGCGGCCGCGAAGGGATTTTGCGCGAAGCATGGAATTCGCTGCCAGATGCAGCCAATTCCGACCGTGCCGCTTGGCATCCAGGCCATGCTGGCGAAGAACATCGACGTGGCGTTCGCCTCGCCGGAAGTCACAATCAACGCGGCCGCCAAAGGCGCGGATTTTAGGGCCATCGGCGCCGGTTCGCAGCGAACCCCCTTGCAGATCGTTGTCCGCCCCGAACTTGACGTTCCTGACGGTGATCAGGACTTCAAGCCGATGATGCAGGCCCTGAAGGGCAAGAAGATCGGCGTGCCCGTGCGGGGAGGCGCCGGCGAGCTGATGTTCATCATGATGGCGAATCTCGCCGGCCTCAAGGCGGGTGACTACACCTTCGTCGCGGTTGGATCGCCCAACACTTCCTATGGCGCGCTCAAATCGAAGCAGATTGACGCCAGCATGACCTTCGAGCCTTCGGCGTCCATCTGTGAGGTCATCAAGGACTGCAAGGTCGTTTATGTGGGATCGCGGGCAACCGGGCCGAAGGAAATCACCGGAACCAACGGCGCCTCGTCGCTGCTTCTTGTCACCGGGGAGATGATCGCGCGTGCGCCAGCCACGATCAGGGCCATTCTGGCGGCGGGCCATGAAGCGGAGACTTTCATACAGAACCCGGCGAACTTTGGTGAAGTCGTCGCCATCGCCAGCCAAAATTCAAAGATGAATATACCACACGGTGATGAGGTGTTGGCGGCCTCGCTGAAAGCTGTGCTGCCCTCCCTCAAAATGGGTCTGTCCCGGGCGGCCCTGAAGCAGATCGCCGCCAACATCACAACTGTGGGCCAGCTGCCGCAGCCGTTCGACACCGACACGCTGGTCTACAAAGAAGCCGCGCTGGCTGGGGGCGGCCAATGAGCCGGCCCGTGGGGTTGGCCCAGACGGCGCCGGCCCATGAGCATATTGCCGCCGTGGACCTGCCGCCAACCATCGCCATCCGCGACCTGACCATGCGTTTCGGCGCCGGCACGGCGGACGCCGTGCTCGCCGTCGACAATGTTTCCCTGTCGCTGGCCCCGGGCGAGTTCGTCTCGCTGGTCGGACCGAGCGGCTGTGGCAAGACCACCATTCTCAACCTGCTGACCGGGCTGCTGAAGGAGGAGGCGGACGGCGACGTCCGCGTCCTCGGCAGGCCGCCGCGTGAAGGCAACCCCGACATCGCCTACATGCTGGCGCGCGACAGCCTGCTGCCCTGGCGCACCGCGCTCGACAACGCCGCCTTCGGCATGGAGGTGCGCGGCCTGCCAAGGCGCGAGCGCGAAAGCCGGGCGCGCGACCTGCTGCAGCAGGTCGGCCTTGGTGATTTCGCCGACAAGTTCCCCAAGGCCCTGTCGCACGGCATGCGCCAGCGCTGCGCCCTTGCCCGGACCTTCGCGCTCGACAGCCCGGTGCTGCTGATGGATGAGCCGTTCGGCGCGCTCGACGCCCAGACCAAGCTGACCCTCGAAGACCTGCTGATGCAGCTGTGGTCAGCCCACCGCAAGACCGTCGTGTTCGTCACCCATGATCTCGCCGAAGCCATCGCGCTGTCCGACCGGGTGATCGTCATGAGCGCCCGCCCGGGACGCATCGTCGCCGACGTCGCCATCGACCTGCCGCGCCCGCGCGACGTGCGCAAGCTGCAGACCGATCACCGCTTCCACGATCTCTACGCCAAACTCTGGCGCCTGCTTGAACAGGGGGCGGCCGCCCATGAGTAAACCGTTCCGCATCACCCGGGCTCGCGTCCCTGGACACGTCGTCTTCATCGTCGCGCTCGTCGCCCTGTGGGAGTTCCTGGGCGCGCGCGGCGTCATTGACCCCACCTTCGCGGGCCGTCCCTCCGGCATCGCCAGCTATCTGTGGCGCGGCTTCATCACCGACCGCAACCTGTGGAACGACCTGTCCTACACCCTCGCCGCCGCCGCCATCGCCTTCGCCGGCGGCAGCCTCACCGCCATCCTGGCCGGCCTGCTGTTCACCATGCTGCCGGGGCTCCACCGCGCCTGCGAGCCCTATCTCTCGCTGCTGAACGCCATGCCGCGCATCGCCCTCGTGCCGCTGTTCCTGCTCTGGTTCGGCCTTGGCATCGGCTCCAAGATCGCGGTGGCCGTCAGCCTGACCTTTTTCATCGTGCTGGCGGCGACGGTCGCGGGCATTCGCGGCGTCAACAGCGACCATCTGGTGCTGTCGCGGGCGTTGGGCGCAACGCCGGGGCAGATCTTTTTCAAGGTGACGCTGCCGTCGGCGGTGCCGGTGATCTTCTCGGGCCTCCGGCTCGGGCTGGTCTACGCCCTGCTCGGCGTGGTCGGCGCGGAGCTGATCGCCGCCGAGCACGGCCTGGGACAGGTGCTGGCCTATTTGCAATCAACCTTCGACATGGACGGCGTCATGGCCCTGCTGCTGCTGCTCGCCCTGCTCGGCCTATCCATCACCGTCGCCATGAACTGGATCGAGAAAAAGCTGCTCGTCTGGCAGTAATCCCGGCCCATGCCGGAAGCAGATACAGGATCACCACGTGCATCACGCGCCGCCGCCGGGATTGCTTCACCAACAACATGCGCCAGGCGCGCACCGTGACATTCAACAACAAACGGGGGAACAGCAATGAAGCATTCAATAACGCAGACGGCCGTTCTGGCCGGTTTTCTGGGCGGCATGTTCGCAGCTGCGCCGGCCACGGCGGCGGACAAGCCAGCCTACAGCCCAGGCGCGTCCGATACGGAAATCCGCCTGGGCAGCACCACAGCCTATAGCGGGCCTGTCTCCGCTTACGGCGCGGGCGGCCGCACGGCCAAGGCGTTCTCCGATATGATCAACGCCAATGGCGGCATTAATGGACGCAAGATCACATTTATCAGCCTTGATGACGCCTACAGTCCGCCAAAGGCGCTGGAGCAAACGCGCAAACTGGTTGAAAGCGACAATGTTCTGCTGATTTTCGGGGTCTCCGGCACCCCGACCAATACAGCGACACAGAAGTATCTGAACAACAAGCAGGTGCCCCAGGTGCTGATCACCACGGGAGCCAACAAGTTCAATAATCCCAAGGTCTATCCATGGACCATGCCGTTCTGGCCATCCTACGCGCTCGAACAGAAAACGTATGTTGATTACGTCCTGAAGCAGAAGCCGGATGCAAAGATCGGCGTGCTCCATGCCAACGACGACTACGGCAAGGATCACCTGAACGGTGTTCGCGCGGCGCTTGAGGCGCACGGCAAGTCGAAGGCGCTTGTCAGCGTCCAGGCCTATGAAACCTCTGACCCTGTCGTCGACTCGCAGATCCTCAACCTGAAAAACTCCGGCGCCGACGTGTTCATCAGCGCCACGACCCCGAAATTCGCAGCCCAGGCGATGCGCAAGGCCCACGAGATCGGCTGGAAGCCGCTGCAGTTTGTCACCAACGCCTCCGCTTCCATCAGCCATGTGCTGACGCCCGCCGGAGTCGAAGCTTCAACCGGCGTCATCACCGGGAACTTCGCCAAAGCGCCCGACGACCCGGACCTCGTCGATGATCCGGAAGTCAAAGACTACCTCGCGTTCATGAAGAAATGGGCGCCGCAGGAGAACCCGAAGGATCTGACTTCGACCTATATCGTCGTCAACATGATGAAGCGCATTCTCGAGCGCGCCGGCGATAATCTGACCCGCGAAAACATCATGAAGCTGGTCGGCAGCATCAACAATGAACGCATGCCAATGCAGCCGCAGAAGATCGTGCTGCACACCACGCCCGAGGACTTCTCGGCTTACCAGTCGCTGCAATTGCAGAAATTCGACGGCAAGCGGTGGGTCAATATCGACTGAACCAGGTCTGGCGCGTGGACCATCACGCGCCAGTTCCCGGACGCCGCTTCGCCCTGCGCTGGCGCGGGTCCAGACGCCAGGGCGCCATCCAGACAGAGCCCGCTCAAACCAGTTTCATAACGGAACCCCACATGCCCACGTTCGAAACGATTATTTACGAAAAGCCCGAGGCCAACATCGCCCGCATCTGGCTGAACCGGCCGGACGCCCGCAACGCCCAGGACACCCAGCTTCTTTACGAGCTGAACGACGCCTTCGACGCGGCCATGGCCGATAACCAGGTGAAAGTGGTTATCCTGGCGGCGAAGGGCCAGCACTTTTCCGCCGGACATGACCTGCGGGAGAAGGATGTCGAAAAAGGCCAACGCAAGCTGGTCGGCTCCTGGGGAGCAGACAATTGGGGGCCCGCAGACTGGGCCGGCGCGGAAGCCTATTATGCCCGGGAAAAGGAGATTTACGAAGGGTTCTGCCGACGCTGGCGCGATCTCGCCAAACCGACGATCGCATCCGTTCACGGCAAGGCCATCGCCGGCGGCCTGATGCTGATCTGGCCCTGTGACTTCGTGATCGCCAGCGACGACGCAACGTTCCAGGACAACACCATGTACATGGGCATTCCTGGCGTCGAATATTTTGCCCATGCCTGGGAGCTGGGCATTCGCAAGGCAAAAGAGTTCCTGATGACCGGCCAGCCGATCAGCGCTGAAGAGGCGCGGGCCGCCGGCATGGTGAACCGGGTGGTGACGCGCGATGCGCTTGAGGCCGAAACGCTGGCGTTCGCGCGCAGCCTCGCGGACAAGCCTGCATTTGCGCTCAAACTCGCCAAGGACGCGCTCAACGCCGTGTTCCACGCGCAGGGCTTCGAGAATGTGCAGCGGGCGGCCTTCAACGCCCACCACCTGGCGCACACGCACTATCGCCTGCACCAGAACGGCTCGTTCATCGACGCGGAATTCATGAAGAACTTCCAGTCGAAGGCGAACAAGAAGTAGGCCAGGTCGCGCCCGGCCCGGCATCGGCAACTTCCGCCTGGTTGCGCGCTGGCTGCGGATGGCGGGCGCCATGGAAATGTGATCAAGCGATGCGCCTTCGGGCGCATCGCGTTGCTGGCGCGCCGCGTGATGCGCAAGCCATGGCGCGGCTCCGCCCAGCAGGCGGACCAGTTGCTGTTTTTTTACAGCCCCCGCCCTTCCGGGGCCGGCAGTTTGCTCAAGCTCCGCCAACCGTCGTAAATGATCACATGACCCCGGGCGCAGTTGGAAAAATCAGCCCCCCGCCAGACGTCTGCTGGCGCAGCCCGTTGGCCAGCCCCTGTTACGGATCGTGATTTATGGCGCATACAAAGACGACGCGGACTGAAACAGGGCGGCTTTCGAAAAACATGACGGCTCCGGCAACCAGGCCGCGCCAGCCGCGCCTGACCCGTCAGGAAAAGTCAGAACGTTCACGCGCGCTGATATGCGAGGCCGCAGCCGAAATTATTGGTGAATACGGCTACGCCGACGCCACCATTTCCCGCATCATGGAGCGGGCTGGCCTCGCGTGCGGAACTTTCTATGCCTATTTCGACAGCCGTCAGGACCTTTTCGATGTGTTGCTGCCGATGAAAGGCGAAGAAGTTCTCGACGCCCTGAACGCCGCCGCCAACAGCCCGCTCGGAATTGTTGAACTGGAAGCGCGCGCATTTCTGGACTTCTTTTTCTATGTACAGCAGCATCCATGGTTCTTCCGCCTCCTTCATGAGGCGCATGTGGCGACCCCCGAAGGCTACCGCCGTCATGTGAGCAACCTCCTTGTGCGCTATCGCAAACTGCTGGGACGTCACCATGACGCCGGGGAAATGCCTGGCTACGATAAAAATGAACTGGACACCCTGGCGTTTCTGCTGATGTCCGCCCGCGACTATGTTTACTCGCACTCGGTCGCGGGGAGCGACGACGCCGCTGCGACAATCCGGAAAGCTGCGGCAACCTACAAAAAGTTCGTGGCGCACGGCCTGCGCGGCGCCGCCGGCGCTGAAACCGGACCGCCTTCCCCACCTGCGAGCTCCGGAAAACGCCGCGTGTCCGGGGCCGGCAGCCGGAAAAACCGTGATCGCGAAGCTGGATAGGAACAGTGCGACGCGGCCGTTCAGCCTGAAACCGACTTGCCGGCCGTGTTGCCCATCAGTGATCCGGCAATGCCCGCGGCGCGGAAACATGCTCACGCCGCACGCCAAGCCCCAGCAACCATGCCGGCAATGCCTGGAGCGGCGGAATGATTTGCAGGAGGCGCACGACCGCCGGCGCGCGCGGCGCCTTTTCGCGCAGGGCTGCGCCAATGACCTTGCGGTGGATCGTGCGTTGTATGGCCTGGATTGTCCTGACCGCGAGCATCCGGCGCTTCTGCACGCGGTGCAGCAGCGGATCGGGATCAGCGCCGCGCGCGAGCGGCCCGGCCAGGATATTGGCGGCGGCGACCGCATCCTGGATCGCGAGATTGACGCCGACGCCGCCCACGGGCGACATGGCGTGCGCGGCGTCCCCGATGGCAAGCAGACCGGGCCGGCTCCAGCGGGTCAGGCGGTCAAGGGTTACGGTGAGAAGCTTCACCTCATCCCAGCTGGTAATGGCGCTGATATGCCCGGCAAGAACCGGGGCCGTCGCCGTGACGTCCGCCCGGAAATGCTCCAGGCCCCCGGCGCGCACGCGGTCAGCGCCCCCCTTTTCGATGACGCGCGCGCACTGGAAGTAATCGCCGCGATCAATGGCCACGATCATCTCGCCCCTGTCGATATAACCCTGGGTGCGATTGTCGGGAGTGCGCGCCTTGGGCACGCGAAACCAGAGCACGTCTATGGGCGCGTCCAGATCCTGCCGGGGCAGCCTGGCGGCCTGACGCAGGACAGAGTCGCGTCCGTCAGCGGCGATGACCAGGGCGCCCTCAAGCATCTCGCCTGAAGCCAGCCGGACGCCGTCGATCCGGTCTTTCCCCTCGATCAACCCGACGACTTCCGCTTCCATACGCAGGGAGAAAGCCGGAAACCGCCGCGCCTCCCCGGCCACGAAATCGAGAAAATGCCACTGCGGCATCATGGCCAGGAAGCGCGCGGGACCCGGGAGCCAGCTGAAATCGGCAATCCCGTATTCATGGCCGCCGATGACCGCGCCGATGCGCTCCACCTCGTTGTGTTCACGCGCGAGCAGGCCATCCAGAAGGCCAAGTTCGCTGAAGATATCCAGGGTCGAGGGGTGAACCGTGTCCCCCCGGAAATCCCTCAGAAAATCCCGATGCTTTTCCAGCACGA
>Ga0182740_1001817_pt1 | contig 13855 bp, 13 predicted proteins | sample eDN5th37CKraftBY_FD_128872 | JGI IMG/M metagenome (GOLD analysis project Ga0182740, IMG submission 128872) | Enriched backyard soil microbial communities from Emeryville, California, USA - eDNA 5th pass 37_C Kraft BY (version 2) (version 2) | ecosystem: Environmental > Terrestrial > Soil >...
CCTTCTACATCATCAAGGCACTCTCCTGGCTCGGCATCGTGTGGGATCTGAAGAGCCCGCCCGAGGCGGTACTCAGGAACGAGCAGAAGCTTGGCTCACGGGTGATCGATCGCGCGGCGGCCGATCTCGTCGCGACCTTCAACGTGGAGAGCATAACGGCCAAGCTGAGCCATGCCCTGGAGACGACCCCGGGTCTCGCTGATTTCCGGGTGAGGCTCGCCGCCGCCCAGCATCGGGCGCACGAGGTGCTGGCTCATGGACATCTGCCGCATATCCCCACACGAGACGAACTCTGGGCGCGTGCCTCGACCATGTTTGTGAGGACCCGGTCCTTGGAGGATATCGTCGAGCGGGCCCACCGCATGATCCTGGAGACGGTGGGCTCCCGGCTGGTTGCCGCAGCAGGGTGACACGACAAGAGGGGAGAAGGGGCACATCAGGCACCTCTTCTCCCATTTTCCGGAGCCGTCGGAGGTTCCCTCGCGGGACGCGACTCGGGCGTTAAGGATCAACAGGGCATTCGAACGGTTCTGAGTGGCCCATTCATAAAACCCCGATGTTTCAGCATCACATCTCGTTGAAGTGACGGAGCATTCGCTCGGTGTTGGGCTCTAGTCCAGTGAATAGGCGAAATGCGCCAGCAGCTTGAAAGACGGCCATTCCGCCGCCAGACATGGTGCGACACCCCCGTAATCGGGCTTGGCGCAGAAGTTCCGTTTCCAGAGGGAAGTACACGATATCGGCAATCCAATGGTCCGGGCGCAGGAGGTCCACCGGTACAGCCATGCCGGGATATTTCGCCATGCCGAGTGGGGTCGTGTTAACCATGCCGTCTGCCGCCGCCATGGCATCCACAACGGAAGAGCCAAGCAGGGCACGGCGCCCTCCGAACCGCTCGCACAGGGCTGCGGCGAGGTCTCTGGCGCGAGCCTCGTCCGTGTCGATGAGCGTGATTTCGCCGGCCCCGAGCGTCAGTAAGGCATGAGCCACGGCAGCACCCGCGCCGCCTGCACCGAACTGGACAATGCGCCCGACGCGAACATCAGCCAACTCGCGCCGGAAGCTCTCGGCAAAGCCCCACCAATCCGTATTGTGTCCGACGCGGCGGCCATCCTTCAGCACGATGGTGTTGACTGCCCCCAGAGCTGCAGCATCCGGCGATAGTTCGTCGAGCAGCTGAATCACAGACTGCTTGCAGGGGTGGGTAATGTTGAGGCCGGAAAACCCGAAGCGCTGCGCTGCAGTCAGGATCTCGGGGAGGGCACCAACATCGAGCCCGAGCGCCTCAAGGTCGATGAGCTTGTAGATGTAGCGAAGTCCCTGCTCCGCGCCTTCTCGCTCGTGCAGTCCCGGTGTCCGCGACGCCTGAATGCTATTTCCCACCAAACCCACGAGAACGGAAGGAGCGGTTGATGCCCTTCCGGCTTCTTCGGCTAAAGGTTTGTGCCTGTCGGATGGGTTGTACGCCATCGACCTAGGCTTTTGTGGAGGATGAGGCGATCATGCCGAGGAGTGCCTCCACTGCGATGGGATAGCCTCTGGCGCCGAGCCCCGCGATGACGGCGGTCGCAACGGGCGAGATATACGATCTGTGGTAGATCGGCTCGCGCTTGTGGATGTTCGAGATGTGCAGCTCGATCAGCGGCCCGGGAAACATCTTCAATGCGTCCATGATGGCCATGGAGGTGAAAGTGAAGGCCGCGGGGTTGATGATGATCCCGCTGCCCTCGTCGATGGCCTCATGCACCCATTCGATGATCTCGTATTCCCTATTCGACTGGCGGAAGACGATGGGGTGGTCCAAGGCCGCCTCTCGACACATCGCCTCTACTTCGGCCAGGGTCGTGCTGCCATAGATCTCCGGCTCGCGGGTGCCAAGGCGGTTCAGATTGGGTCCGTTGAGAATATATATCGGCTTGTTCATTGGCGTGTATCTCAAGAAGGCAGGCTTTATCCCTGGTAGCCAAAAAGGCGCGGCAACCAGAGTACCGTTTCAGGAACGAAGGTCATGATCGCCAAGGCGATCAGCATCGCGAACAGGAAGGGCATCACGTCTTTCACGATGGCACGCAGAGGCTGTTCAGAGATGTTCGCCATGATGAACAGGAGAAGCCCATAGGGCGGGGTGATCAGTCCGATCATGATGTTGACAACCACCACGACACCGAAATGCACGAGATCGATGCCGAGCGCCTGCGCCGTCGGAACGAAGACGGGGACCACGATGAGCAGGATCGCCGTTCCTTCCAGCACGCAGCCCAGAAGCAGCAGCAGGACGTTGACGAAGATCAGGAAGCCGGTGGGGGACAGGTCCCATCCTGCCAGCAGGGCCTTCACGCCTTCGGGAATGTTCTCGACGGTGACAACGTAGTTGAACACCAGCGAGCCTGCGATCAGCATTCCGATGGAAGTGGTGGTCCGCGCGCTGACCGCCAGCGAGCGGTAGAAATCGCGCCAACTCACGCTGCGGTAAAGGCCAGCTGAAATCAGAAGAGCATAGGCCGCTGCGACGGCTGCCGCCTCAGTCGGCGTCATGACACCGCTGTAGATGCCGCCGAGCAGCACGACCGGCATCATGAGGGATGGGAAGGCGTCCCATGTGATCCGCGGCAGTTTGCGCAGCGGGACCGGCTTCTCGACGGGGAAGTTCCTGCGGCGTGCCGTGATCGCCACGATCATCATCTGACTCAAGGCCATCAGCAGTCCTGGGATGACGCCGCCCAGGAAGAGAAAGCCGATGGATGCATCGGACACGAGGGCATAGAGCACCATCGGAATGGATGGAGGGATGATCGGCCCGATAACGGACGAAACAGCAGTTGTGGCTGCGGCGTAGCTTGGTGTGTAATGGCCGTCGCGGGTCATCATGGCCTGCATCATGCGGCCGGTACCGGCCGCATCGGCGATAGCAGACCCCGACATGCCGGCGAAGATGATGCTCTGCAGGATGTTGACCTGGGCGAGCCCTCCACGGAAGCGGCCGACGAGCGCGTTACAGAACGTCATCAGACGATCGGTCATGCTGCCGATGTTCATGAATTCGGCAGCAAGAATGAACAGCGGCACCGACAGAATGATGTAATTGGAATACATCCCGTTGAGCAGCTGTTCGGCGGCCGTTCCCATGTCCAGACCCGCGAGTAACAGGTACAGGATCGAGCCGGCGATCATCGAGTGGCCGATAGGCAGTCCAAGAAAGGCGAGGGCCGTGATCGTAACGAGCGCGAGCGAGAAGGGGCTTGTCAGGTTCATACGCCGGAACTCGCCTTGGTAGGATCGAATTCATCCGGCGCTACGCCCCTCAGCGCCTGCCAGGCCAGCCATATGTACCGAATGATCGTGGCAGCCGCGAAGACGATGTAGATCGAGAACAGCCAGTCGAAGCGGATTTTGAGATAGCCGGTCCTCTCCACCTTCATGAAGGTGACGTAGTCGAAGACTGCCGGGAGCGAGATGGAATAAAGCGCGATCAGTGCGACCGCGGTGATCAGCATCATGATGCGACGAGGACCCGGCCCGACGGCACCATAAATGATGTCGAAGCGGATCTCCTCACGTTCGGTGATGACGAACGCTGCACCCCACAGCACAAGCCAGATCCAGAGGATCACGCTGATCTCGTGTGTCCAACCGATGGGAAGGTTCAAAAGATACCGGAAGGCGATCTGCAGGAGGAAGGCAGCAAACATCGCAGCCAGCATGGCGACGGCGATGTTTTCGGCACGTCGTGCAAGCCATGAGCCGATGGCCCGCAATGATGATGTCATATGACGCGTTCCTTCGCGGGAAGGCGATGAGATGAGCGGTTCAAAATCAACAGACCTGCCGGGCGATGCGCTCCGGCAGGCCTAAGGCAAGCGCCTCACATGGCGTTGATCTTATCCAGCATGCCGGCGGGCCAACTCTTAGCGAGGTCGGAAGCCAGATACTTCTTCTGGGCGAAGTCGCGGAAAGCCTTCAGGTCGGGCGTGTAGATGTCGAGACCCTTTTCTTTGAAGAAAGTCGCGAGCTGTGCCTCCTGCTTCAGGTGCTCCTGCGTGCTCCACTCGATGGCCTTTTCGGCAGCCGCCTGGAAGGCGGCCTGCTTCTCCGGCGACATGGCATCCCAGACCTTGTTGGATACCGCCAGAAGATCGAACCCGACGAGATGCGACGTGAGAGCGATCTGCGACATCACTTCATAGAACTTCATGTTCTGCACATTCGGCAGCGGATTGTCCTGACCATCGATGGCGCCTGTCTGAAGGCCGGTATAGACCTCCGCATAGGCCATCGGGGTGGGGTTCGCCCCTAAGGACTGACCAAGGAACTGCCAAGCATCGCCGCCGGGCATGCGCAGCTTGATGCCAGCGAGATCCTCAGGCTTGTTGATCTTCTTGTTGGGCTTCAGGCCAATATGGCGGGCGCCGAAATAGGTTGGCCCGAGGATGTGGATGCCCAGCTTCTCCGAAGCCATTTTCTTCAGCTGCTGGCCCACATCGCTCGCGAACACTTTCTTCAGGTGATCGGCATCGCGAAACAGATAGGCCGAGGTGACGATCGACCATTCCGGAATCTGGTTCGAGATATCCTGCGGCGCGATATTGCCCATTTCCAGATTGCCGCGCTGCATGGCAACGAGTTCTGTACCCTGCTTGAACAAGGTGCCGCCGTAATAGGGCTGGAGATTGAAGCCCTGTTCCTTCACCGCTTCGCCGAACTGCTTCATCATGCTGGCTCGGATATCCTGCTCCGAGAAGACGGCCGAGAAGCGTAGGTTCGTGGAGGTCTGCGCCGCTGCTGGGCCGGCCACGCTCCACGCCAGAAGGGCTGCACCTGCAGCCATCAGGACACGCCGATTGACATTAAATCCCATGGTTCCCTCTCCTTCATGTCGTCGCGCATTTTTCTGCGTCTTGACGGTACTATCCTCTCCGACATTCCCGAAATCAATATGCATTTCAAAAAACATCTGATAATTTAGGTTATGACATATGGTTGTTCTCTGCTGGGAGCGGAGGAGCCATTCTTGGAGAGCGCCCTCATGCTGGCTCAAGTCGAGGCGAGGGGTGGATGAACATTGAGTTGATCTCCGCATCCATTGCCGACCGTGCCTACGATCGTATCCGGGGCGATATCGTCTTCGGCCACCTTGCTCCCGGGGTGAGGTTGCGACTGGATCGGCTTGCCGAAATCTATGGGGCGAGCGTCAGTACCCTCCGCGAGATCCTGAGCCGCCTCTCTTCGGAAGGGCTTGTTATCGCTGAAGGCCAGCGGGGCTTCCGGGTCTCACCCATTTCCCCCGAGGGTTTCGAAGATGTTGCGGCAATGCGGCTGCTCCTGGAGACCTACGCGCTTCCTCTATCCTTCGCTGCCGGCGACCTGGAATGGGAGGGGCGCCTTGTGGCCGCTCACCATAAGCTCGCTTTCATGGAGCGAAGGATGCTGGCTGGGGAGCGCGAAGGGACGGAAATGTGGAAGCGCTATGACCGCGAGTTCCACCAATCTCTCATTGAGGCCTGTGGCTCCCAGACCCTGCTCGATCTTTATAGCGGCGTCTTCGACCAGTACCTCCGCTACCAGATGGTGGCTGTCGTTTTCCGAGGGGAGGTCGCGGCGCAGGAGCACCGGGCGGTGCTCGACTGTGCCCTAAGGCGCAACGCCAACGAAGCCTGCGCCGTGCTGACCCGGCATGTGAACGAGTGCGTGGCTTACACGCTGAAAAGCGGAGCGCTGGCATGAACGACGAAGGGCAGGTGCGTTCACATCCTCTCACGGTGGGAGAGAGCGCTTATCAGAAGATCAGGACTGACATCATTTTCGGACGCCTTCCGCCCGACAAGAAGCTGAAACTCGAGGGTCTCAAAGCCGATTATGGCGCGAGTGTCAGCACACTACGCGAAATCCTGAACCGCCTGCACTCCGAGCGTCTCGTGGTTGCCGAGGGGCAAAAAGGCTTCCAGGTGGCGCCAGTCTCGATTGCAAACTTGAGAGAAATCGCCGCGCTACGGCAGCTTCTGGAGTGCCGCGCCTTGGAGCAGTCCTTCCGGGGTGGCGACATGGAGTGGGAAGGACGCGTCGTTGCCGCGCACCACCGTCTCGCCCGGATGGAGGGGCGCATGGCTCAGGGCGACAGGTCCCGCGCGGAAGAATGGAAGCGCTACGATTGGCAGTTCCATCAGGCGCTCATCTCCGCGTGCGGATCCAGGATGTTGATCGACAACCACGCTGCGGTTTTCGACAAGTATCTGCGCTATCAGATGATCGCCCTGAGCTACCGCGGCGACATTGCCGCCAATGAACATGCCGAGCTTCTGGAATGCGCTCTGGAACGGAATGCCTCGCGGGCCTGCGAGGTGCTGACGCGCCATGTGGCTGGCGGCGTCGAGCATGCACTCGCCACGGGAACCATCAGCTGACGGCAAAGAAGAGCGGGCCCAATTGGCATACGCTCTCGCCCTAAACGAGGAAACGGATCGACGATCATGCGCACAGCCATCGCCACTGTCTGCCTGAGCGGCACCCTGACCGAGAAGATCGAGGCCATCGCGGCGGCCCGGTTCAAGGGTGTGGAGATCTTCGAGAATGATCTTCTATCCTTCAATGGAACCCCTGCCGACGCCCGGCATTTGATCGAGGGTTTTGGCCTTGAGACTGTGACCTTCCAGCCGTTCCGAGATTTCGAGGGCATGTCCGAGCCGCAGCGTTCGAAGGTGTTCGCCCGGGCGGAGCGCAAGTTCGACGTCATGCAGGAGCTCGGCTGCGATCTCTTGATGATCTGCAGCAATGTCTCTCCGGACTCCCTCGGCGGGATCGAGAGGGCAGCGGCCGATTTTCATGAACTTGGCGAGCGTGCCGCTAAGCGCGGTATGCGTGTCGCCTTCGAGGCATTGTCCTGGGGGCGTCACATTCATGACTACCGTGATGCCTGGGAGGTCGTGCGGCGGGCGAACCATCCTGCCGTCGGGTTGGTGCTCGACTCCTTTCATGTGCTGGCGCGCAGAACAGACCTGTCTGCGATCCGCTCCATCCCGTCGGACAAGATTTTCCTTGTGCAGATGGCAGATGCTCCAGTGCTGGACATGGATCATCTGTCCTGGAGCCGACATTATCGCTGCTTTCCGGGGCAGGGGGATCTCCCGATCGATGCTTTCATGGATGCCCTGAGTGCGACAGGCTTTGACGGGCTTCTCTCGCTCGAAATCTTCAATGACCGCTTTCGGGCGGGCTCTGCCCGCAGCGTCGCCATCGACGGGCAGCGTTCCCTTGTCGTGATGCTTGATGAACTGCGTCGGCGGATGGGAACGGCTCTGCCGGATCATCCTGTTCTTCCGCCGAAAGCGACCTGCTCAGGCGTCGAGTTCGTCGAGTTCGCTGTGGATGAGCGCAGTGTTGCTGGCTTTGAGCGCGTCCTGACCGGTCTCGGGTTCCAGAAGGCGGGACGCCATCGGTCGAAGGCCGTGACCCGTTGGCAGCAGGGCGGCATCAACATCGTCGTCAACGCTGAGAAGGAGGGTTTCGCCCATTCCTTCAACATTACGCACGGCACCTCCGTCTGCGCCCTGGCGCTAAGGGTTGATGATGCGCCGGGAACAGTGGATCGGGCCGTCACGCTCCTCGACCAGCCCTTCCAGCAACAGGTTGGACCGGGGGAGATGACAATTCCGGCCGTACGGGGCCTCGGCGGCAGCCTTCTGTATTTCGTGGATCACAAGACCGGTCTGGACCGGTTGTGGGAGGTGGACTTCGAACCCGACGAGGTCAGCGATTTCACGGGAGCGGGGCTCACCTCCATCGATCACGTCTCGCAGTCCATGCACTATGAGGAGATGCTGACCTGGCTCCTTTTCTACACCTCGCTTCTCGACGTGCGGAAGACGCCGGTTCAGGCTGTTATCGATCCGGGCGGCGTAGTGCAGAGCCAAGCCATCGAGACTGGCGAGGGTTCGCTTCGACTGATCCTCAACGCGTCGCAAAGCCACCGGACGTTGTCGTCTCGGTTCCTGAGCGAACGCTTCGGGTCCGGCGTCCAGCACATAGCCTTTGCGACGAACGACATCTTTGCGACGGTGCAGGGCCTGAAGACGAGAGGGATCGATCTCCTGCCGATTCCCGAAAACTACTATGATGACCTCGAGGTCAGGACGGATCTCACTGCTGAGGATGTGGCTCACCTGCGCGCGGGCAACATTCTCTACGATCGCGAGGGTGGGGCGGAGTATTTCCAGGTCTATACGAAGACCATGGAGGGAGGCTTTTTCTTCGAGATCGTGGAGCGGCGCAGCTATCAAGGTTATGGGGCCGTCAATGCTCCCATTCGCCTCGCATCACAGACATACTTGGCCAATGAAAAGACACCACCCGGATTCTGACGATCCAGCCCGCGAAGAGAAATTCCAATCCACCGGCTGCAGTCAGCTCGGAGGTTGATCTGGTTGCCAGATAAGAGCCAATCCCTGCTAGTGACACACCTGAGACCTAACCCTGAGGACAGCGTTCCCACGGAAGCCGATACTCCTGGAGGTCAGGGGATCGTTAGCGCGTGACCCGGTGCCGAAACCCGTCGGTTGGCTCGCGGGTCCGCACCGAGCGATTGTCGGCGCAGCCTTAGGCTCCGGCGAGCGCTTCCGCGACATTCATCTCTCACACGGAAGATGCTAACCCTCGGGACCAAAGAGGCGCATAGTGGTTGTCCAGAGCGGAGGCGGTGCAATGCTGGCAACCTTACTCTTCCTCACAGTCGTCCTGATGCTGACAAGCGGCGCTCTGGGCCGCCCAGTTCGACGGGTGGCGGCACCATCCTGCTCCTCGGGACAGCAGGCAATGCCGAACCTGAAAGGGTTGACCCTGCGCAGCAGCCCTCGCGTGGAGGCAATGGGTCGCCTGATCAAGGGCCTCTACTACTCCGATAATCTGAAGGGGCCGCACACCATCGCGGCGTTCTACATCGCCTGTGATCGGTTCCTTGAGCCTAGGCCGTTTCTGGTGATGGACTTCCGCTCGAGCCGGTTTTCCCTGGATGACGACCGGGATGGTTGCGCAGAGGCAACGGGAGTGATGCCGCTGCCAGCGATCGATCCGGCAGACTTCTATCCGGCGGTCGATGGAGCGGACCAGATGTGTGATGAGGAGGCCGTCAGTCAACACCAGCCCAACCACTCAATCGGCATACCGTAAGGGATACGCGCACACGTCGGATGCAGCCGACACGCTTTCGAAGCCAGAGAAATGGCATGCTTTCTGCGGACGCTGTCGAGATCGCTGGTAAGCGCGAAGCTGTTTTGCTCAGTCATGCGTCCTTGATGATCTTCTCTTTTAAGGGGAAGTCCAAATTGCTCATCCAAGCTGGTCGCCGGTTGCGCGGATCCTTGCTCAGGTCTTGGTGATCAGTTGCGGGCTTCTGGTGGCCGACCACAGCCCGGCAATGGAGGGACGGCCACCGCCATCGGCCGCCTGTCAGGCTTGGAACAGCCATATTGCCGAGCTGATCGATCAGCCCATGACGGCCCACGAACTGACCGAAGATCAGTTGGGCGAGATCATTCGGCTTTTTTCCCAGGCTCAGAGCGCCTGTTCAGCTTGGACGCAGAGAGGTCCGCCTCGGGAGCCGGCGCAACCTTCGTCTGGCGATTTATCCGGAGTATCGTCCAGGCTGCTGTTCGACCGGGCGCACGTCCGCGGCCGCATGAGGCGGTCCATCGCCTGAAGGAAGTCGTGAGGGTGCTGGTTTCCCGAAAGGATGTCTTCCAGTCTCGCGGTGAAGGTCGGGCCCCGCCAACCCGCAGTGAGAGCCCACTTCCCGAAGGACGTGCCAACACCCCTTTTTTGACAGTTCGGTAGAGCGGCAATCGGCCGTAGAATTGCACTGCGCCATTCCCGCTGGAATGGAGCCGGTCTCCTGCGACAAGGAGCCTAGCCGAAGTCATTCAAGGAGAGCCCCCATGGATGCTCTGTGGTCGAGTATGACACCGCAGGACTGGGTTGCGCTGGGGCTGATAGCCATGGTCCCGGCGCTGATGGTCGTCGCGATTTATCTCATCCGACGCGAGGTGAGGCAGGCTGCACAGCGCCGTCGGGACGAGCCTCCCAGATCCACGACGCCGCCACTCCACTTGAAGACGACTTCGGCCCAGCGTGAGCAATGGCGAATGGGCAAGCAGCGGCACCCGCGAGCCATCGCGGACCTGGCCGATGACATCGAAACCCTCCTGATGCGAGAACGGGCAGGCGGCTAGGGTGACGAAATCACGCGATACCGCCATGACGATGGCTCGAGCCATCAAGGGATTGTCCTGGCGATGAAGCCCGGGGCCAGACCGGCATGCGGCGGACCGGAGCACTGCTCATCCTTCACCCGCGGACACCGGCTGGGTGACGGGAGCGTGGCAACAGCGCCTCGTGTTGGCCGGCAGCGAAGCCAGTCCAGCGGAGCCGGGCTTTCTGGCGGGGGTGGTAGGGGCTGCGAGACGGGCCGTTTCGGAGACGCTGGAGCGGATCAGGTCGTCCGGCTGATGGCGCCAATCACGCCAATCTCATCTAATCCGCTGGCGACGTGTCATTCGAGGCTGAGACACGTGCCCTGAACTGGAGTATATCTCTGCCCATGATGAAGACATCTTCTGCCCAGGAGGCACTGGCTTCGCCGTCCGTGGTTCGCAACCGGGATCCGATCCTGACCATCCTGCGTCGGGTTCTTCCATCGACCGGAATGGTTCTGGAGATCGCCAGCGGCACGGGCGAGCACGCGGTACATTTTGCGGCTGCGCTGCCGCATCTGACGTGGCAGCCGTCGGACCAGGACGAGCAGGCCCTGAGAAGCATCGCTGCTCATCGGGCAGTCTCCGGACTGCCGAACCTTCTCGCACCACTTCCCCTCGACGCCGCGGGTCCCGATTGGCCTGTCGAGCGAGCCGACGCCATTGTGGCCATCAACATGGTTCACATCAGCTCTTGGCAGGCGACGCAGGGGCTGATGGCCGGGGCAGGCCGAGTGCTGCCTCCTGGAGGTGTGCTTTACCTCTACGGCGCCTACAAGGAAAACGGCACCCACACGGCGCCGAGCAACGAAGCCTTTGACGCGGATTTGAAACGCAGAAATCCGGAATGGGGGGTTCGGGATCTCGAAGCGGTCGCGGAACTCGCTAGAGGCCACGGGCTGGCACTTGTCGAGCGCATCCCGATGCCCGCCAACAATCTCAGCCTCATCTTCCGTCGTTAGGAGCGTGCGAAGTTCGATTTTTGTCAGGGCAGTCCTTAGCACTCCTGAGAACTAAGCTCGTAGGCTGCAATCCTTACCTAGGCGGACATTCCTGTGTCGGCTCTCGGAACGCTAAAGAGCAGTTCACGGCTCAGCTTGGCGTTCTGAAGAAGTGCGTCAGAAAAAGCTGTCGCTGCCGCCCGTGCCACGTCCAGTATCTGCGGTTCCGTTCCACATGGGTTAGAGTTTCTCGGACAATCCCCTGCTGGTGCGGCAAGGTCGACGAACCGGGGAGGGTTCACAGGATCATTGCCGAGGATCTTGGCGAGCAGGATAGCATCATGCACATCGCCCACGAACGGCGCCTTGCTGCCTTCCACGAAGAAGTCACGCTGGGCGATTTTGGTCCCCACCATCTGTGGGATCGTCGCCGCCCGGATGTGCCCATCCGGGCTCATGAACGCGACAGCGGCATATTCGGGATAGGTCGAGCGCAGGCGCTCGATCACGATGCTCTTGGCATCCGTGCCGACATTTGGATCGCGCATGGTGTCAAGGGAAGCGGCGACCTGAATGTCACGCCAGCGCTCGAACATGCCGCGGTCGAGCTTATCGGCCATGTGGATTGCGAGTTCCGCTAGATCGGCGCCGATGCCGCGGCGCAGTCGTTCGCTGGTCTCCCGGCTGGCGAGGGCTGTCACGAAAGCCGTGGCCAGAAGCCCGATGGCTGCAATGGTGACTGCGAACACCAGCCGCAATGGCAACCTGTGGCCCGCGATCATCGGCATTTCCTTCTGTTGGACGGCCTGCAACCTAGAGCATCGTGCGGCCCTCCGGGTCCGGCTCGAACGATGCTCTCATCCGTAGAAGAAGCATCGGATCGATCCCAAAAGTGCAAGTCCACTTTTGGGTCCGATGCTTTAGAGCACTCGTGAGAGCACTCGTGTCCTTTGCGGTAGTGGAGGCTGCGTGAAATCTGCCAGGCCGTGCCGTTGGTCCAGCCTCTCAGAGCGCGTGGGCAAGGGGCATCCGGAAGGTAAAGCGCGTCTCGGACTTGTCCGAAGTCACACTCAGCGAGCCACCATGGGCCTTGGCAATCTCAGAGGCAATGTAAAGACCCAGCCCAAGTCCCTGCTGGCTCGGACGGGCCGCCACGCGAAAGAAGGGCTGAAACAGGCGCTCTATCGTGGATGGCGGGATTGGCTCGCCCTGGTTCGCCACCGAGAGCTCGAAGGCTCCGCCCAGGGTTGAGGCATGAACCAGGACGGGTTCTTCACTCGCGCCATGTGCAAGGGCGTTCGCCACCAGGTTCGAGAGCAGCTGCGCAAGACGGGCACGATCACAGCTCACGGTCTTCGTCACGGTCAAGTGTGTCTCGATCCGCCGCGTGGGCCAGGCGGCCCGCAACTCGTCGACGACTTGTTCCAATACCTCTCCCAATGGAACATGCGCATCACGCTCAAGCGTCAGACCACTTCCTAAGCGCCCATGGGCGAAATCGAGTACATTGTCGATCAGTTCGGCCATGCGCCCGACGCTGCTCTGGATCAGATCGACGAGGACAGTGCCCTTTGAGGTAAGAGGCTCCTTCAGTAGCATCTTGGCACCGGCATCGATGGAGGCGAGCGGGTTGCGCAGATCATGGCCGAGCACCGCAATGAACTGCTCCCGCAGATCAGAGGTCTTGCGTTCATCCACAAGGCTCGCTTCGCTCACAGCCAAGCGCTCGCTGGCATTCAGATGAAAGCCGATCAGCTCTGCGAACAGCTTGAACATGCCGATCGTTTCGGGATTGTTCAGCCGGGCCGGGCGTGGGTCGATGGCGCAGAGGGTGCCCCAGAAGGATCCATCCGCAAGAACGATCGGCATCGAGATATAGCTCTGGAAGCCGTACATGGCCGGAGTGTGATGCTGGCAATAAGCCCCATCCTCGGCGACATGGTCGATGACGACCGCTTGTCCTGACTGGCGGATCTCGTGGCAGATCGTGGTCTCGACCTTTAGTTCGCCGCCGGGCCGGAGGCCGAACTGAATTTGATCACGCACGGCACAGGCAATCCAGCGGTCACCGGTCACTCGGGCCACGGCCGCGAAACCCATGCCCGTGCTGCGGCAGACCACTTCCAGGATAGCCGGCACGGCTTGAATGCGGTCGATGGCGGCAAGATCCGCCTCAAAATCGGTCTGCACGTCGGACTGGTCCCCTTGTCTTGCGCCACCTTAACCAGTTGCCGCCGCTGTGTCACGGATCACGGATGGTCTGCCATTGGCCTATCGTAGACCTCAACCTGAGGACAACTTTCCTCGCCGAAGCGGACGCTCCTGAAGGGTAGGGATGGGCAGAGGATGATCCTAGAGCTGTTTCCACTTACGTGGAATCACCTCTCTTCTTTGCTTGCCGCATTTTTTGACGGTGAACCGGATCCACTTCACCGAAAAATGCTCTAAGCGGACATCTGAGGTAAGCATCATCTTCGCAGTCGATCGAATGTTGGCTCTGCCAGATCGACTGTTTGCGCGGGATGCCTTTAGGCATTCCGCTCCGCATAAGAGCGTGCCAAAACGGCACATAGCAGCAGCTGGATTTGATGGAAGAGCATCAGTGGGAGAATGATGGTCCCGATCATGCTTGCCGGGAAAAGAATGCTTGCGATTGGAACGCCGCTGCCAAGGCTTTTC
>Ga0182740_1001819_pt1 | contig 13843 bp, 13 predicted proteins | sample eDN5th37CKraftBY_FD_128872 | JGI IMG/M metagenome (GOLD analysis project Ga0182740, IMG submission 128872) | Enriched backyard soil microbial communities from Emeryville, California, USA - eDNA 5th pass 37_C Kraft BY (version 2) (version 2) | ecosystem: Environmental > Terrestrial > Soil >...
CATCATGGCGCGGCCGACGCCGCGGCCGTGCAGCACCGGGCCGACCGCGACGTCCTCGACCACGGCCGACGGCGCGCCGAGATGGCCGAGATTGTCCATGACCAGCAGCGCGAAGGTGCCGACGATGCGGCCGTCGAGCTCGGCAACGTAGAGCGCGTAGTCGGGGTAGCGGGCAAAGCGCGCGAACAGGCGCTCGGCGTCGATCATCGGCAGCACCTTGCCGTCGTCGAGATCGGGCTGGGCATAGAGCGCCAGCACGCCGGGCAGGTCGCGCTTTTCGGCCTCGCGGATGGTGATGGCGTCGATGGCGTCGGCATCAGCCATGGGCGCGCTCCTTCTCTTCCGCCGCCGCCGGACCGTGGCCGGCGGCGCGGCGGTCTTCGCAGAAATCGGTATCCGAGCAGACGAACATGCGGCTGCCTTCGTCGTCGGTGATGACCTCGTCGAGATAGGAGTTCATCGCACCGCAAAGCTCGCAGTGTGCATCGTGGCGATAGGGTTCGAACGGATGGTCCTCGAAGTCGAGCGACTTCACATGGGTGTAGGGTGGAATGGCATAGATGCGCTTCTCGCGCCCGGCGCCGAACAGTTGCAGCGCGGCGCAGTCCGACAATTTCGGATTGTCGAATTTCGGGATCGGCGACGGGTCCATGACATAACGGCTGTTGACTTCGACCGGATAGGCGTAGGTCGTGGCGATGTGGCCGTGGCGCGCGATGTCTTCGTAGAGCTTGACGTGCATGAGGCCGTATTCGGACAGCGCATGCATGCGCCGCGTCTCTGTCTCGCGCGGCTCGAGGAAACGCAGCGGTTCCGGGATCGGCACCTGATAGACCAGCACCTGATCCTCGGTCAGCGCCTGCTCCGGAATGCGATGGCGGGTCTGGATGACCGTGGCCTCGCTGGTCTTGGTCGTGGTCTCGACCCCGGCGGTTTTGACGAAGAACTTGCGGATCGACACGGCATTGGTGGTGTCGTCGGAACCCTGGTCGATCACTTTGAGCTTGTCGTCGGGACCGAGGATCGAGGCGGTGACCTGCACGCCGCCGGTGCCCCAGCCATACGGCATCGGCATTTCACGCGACGCGAACGGCACCTGGTAGCCGGGAATGGCGATCGCCTTGAGGATCGCGCGCCGTATCATGCGCTTGGTCTGCTCGTCGAGATAAGCGAAATTGTAAACCGGCGCGCTCATTCGGCGGCATCCTGTATCGATGGTTCGGTTTGCGCGTCCCGCGCGTGAAATTCGGCCTGTAGTTTGCGCAGCAGGCCGAGCTCGGACTGGAAGTCGACATAGTGCGGCAGCTTGAGATGCTCGACGAAGCCGGTCGCCTGCACATTGTCGGAATGGCTGAGCACGAACTCCTCGTCCTGCGCCGGCGCGCCGGTCTCTTCGCCGAGCTCGCGGGCGCGCAATGCGCGATCGACCAGTGCCATGGCCATGGCCTTGCGCTCGCTCTGGCCGAACACCAGGCCGTAGCCGCGCGTGAAGCACGGCGCCTGAGTGGCGCTGCCGGTGAACTGGTTGACCATCTGGCATTCGGTGACGGCGATAGAACCCAGAGGCACGGCAAAGCCGGCATCCTCGGCGAAGAATTCGACGTCGACCTCGCCGTAGCGAATCTCGCCGGCGAAGGGATGCGTGCGGCCGAAGCCGCGTTGCGTGGAATATCCCAGCGCCAGCAGGAAGCCTTCGTCGCCGCGCGCCAGATTTTGCAGACGAAGATCGCGATTGGCCGGGAACGACAGCGGCTCGCGGGTGAGATCGCCGACGTCGTCGCCCGGCGCATCGTCGCCCTCGATCAGGCCGCCGCCGGCGAGCAGTTCGGCCACCGACTTGAAGCGGCCGGTTTCGGCCGCCGCGGTGGCCGGCTCCTCGATGTCGCCTTGCTCCGCCAGCGTGTGGTCGAGCAGGCGGTGCGTATAATCGAATGTCGGCCCCAGCACCTGACCGCCCGGCAGATCCTTGAATGTTGCCGAGACGCGGCGGCGGATATCCATATTGCCGGTCTCGAGCGGCTCGGAAGCGCCGAAACGGGGCAGCGTGGTGCGATAGGCGCGCAGCAGGAAGATGGCCTCGATCAGATCGCCGCGCGCCTGCTTGATGGCGAGTGAAGCGAGCTCGCGATCGTACAGCGAGCCCTCGGACATCACGCGATCAACCGCCAGAGCGAGCTGGTTGTCGATCTGGTCGAGCGAGATTTCCGGCACGTCGCGATCGCCGCGCCGGGCGTCGGCGAGCAGCTTGTGAGCATTGTCGATGGCGCGTTCGCCGCCTTTGACTGCGACATACATGCTCAGCGCTCCTCGATCATGACCGAGCGCGGCAGCGCCGCGACGTCGTTGCCGGCCACCAGGACCACATCGACGCCGCGCGGGAACAGCGCCCGGTTCTCCTTCATGCGCGCTCCGAAATCGGCCGGCACGGGCGAGGCCACGAATGCACGCGTCGCCTTGATGCCGGGGCCCTTGAGCGTCATCGCATTGCCGCTGAAAGCGTCGATCTGCACGATCACCGTGGTCGAGCGGTCGGGACATTCCGACGTGCCTTGCGCGAAGCGAGCGAAGTCGGGCAGGGCGCGGGCATCGGCGATCAGCGCGAAAGCGGCGGCGGCCGGATCGCCAACGACCGGCGCGCCGGTGTGGAAGCGGATCCACTCAGCCGCCTTCGGCGCGGCGAGGAAAGCGGTATCGAGCCACAGCGGCGTCTCGTAATCGGCGAGGCTCCTGATCAACGCCGCGGTGGCGGGCGCGAAAGGCGCCGGCGCCTCGACACCCTTGAGCGTGCGGATGTCGCCGGGCCGCGCCATGCATTCCATCAGGGCGCGGAACGCGGCCTGGCTGGCATAAGCGGGATCGAACTCGGGGGTGTTCGCGGTGATGTCGAGCATGCTCAGTCCTCTCCGCGCACCAAGGTGAAGAAGTCGACGCGCGTCGCCGCCGTGCGGGCACGCTCGAGATCCTTCTTTTCTTTCTGTTTCGTGCGCAGCGGCGCCAGCACCTGCGCCTCGACTGCGTCGCGGCGGTCCGCGACCTGCCAGAGCGCATCGCACAGCGCCACCAGCCGCGCCTTCTCGCGATCGCGGCCGAGCACATAGCCGAAGCCCATCTCGCCGCTCGCCAGTTGCACCGCGGCGCGGGTCACTGTGGCTTCGCCGGCGTTGAATGGCGCGCCGCGCGACCCGATACGGCCGCGCAGCATCACCAGGCCGACTTCGGGCGGCCGCGGTTCCGTATAGGACAAGCCGTCATCCAACTGACGCAGGCCGTGGGCAATGTCATCCGAATCGGCCGCGGCCAGAACGGCGAGAGCCTCGCGCCGGGGCTTGAGGTCCGGCAAGTCTTTGGCGGCGGAGTCAGGTCGGTTCATGAGCGTCACAGCCGGTTGGGCGGCACGGCAGCCTTGCGGAAAGTTGTCTAGCAGACTAGACAAGTGCCGTTATAACTTGTCTAGTGCGATAGACAAGTTATAAATGCTCTCCGATGACGCCATGATGACAGGGCGGCCATGCTGACACGGACACCTCGCGGCGCTGCAAAAGCCACGTCGGACCGGGATGATCTCCTGGCCCGCGGCGTCATGTTGTGGCGCTGCATCGCCGACGATTTCGAGCAGGCGATCCTGGTCGGCAAGCACGACAACGGCTCGAAACTGCCGGCGGAAAGCGAGATTGCCGCGCGCTATGGCGTCAACCGGCACACGGTGCGCCGCGCCATGGCGGAACTTGGCGCGCGCGGACTGGTGCGCACCGAGCGCGGCAGCGGCACCTTCGTCAAAACCGACAAGCTCAAATATCCGATCAGCCAGCGCATGAAATTCTCCGAGATCGTGACGGCCGCGGGTCACGAGGCCGAAGGGCGTCTGCAGGGCCATCGTCACGAAGCGGCAAATGAAGACGTGGCGCGCGACCTCGGCATCAATCTGGGCGACGAGGTGGTGCGACTGGAGATCCTTCGCGCCGCCGACCGCGTGCCGATTTCGGTGTCGACGACCTGGCTGCCGGCCGACCGCTATCACGAAGCCGCCAAGATCTTCCGCCGTGTGCGCTCGATCACGCGCATGCTCGAGCATTTCGGCGTCAAGAGCTACCGCCGCAAATGGACGCGGATCAGCGCCGGTTTCACCGACGCGGTCGATGCCGGCCGGCTGCGGCTGTCGGTGCACCGGCCGATCCTGATCGCCGAAGGCCTCAACGTCACCGACAACGACGAGCCGATCATGCTGGCGCGCGCCCGTTTCTCCGCCGACCGCGTGGCACTGGTGGTGGAAAGCTGAGATTGCGGGCGCCGTCCCCCGGTTGCCTTGAAATGGAGTCCTGCTGTCGTCATGGCCAACAACAAGCTTTCTCCCGCCCCCTTTGTCGATCCGACCGCCGCGGTGAAGAAATCCACGCTCGGCGCCTATACCGAAGTGGGGCCGCGCACCAAACTGCTTGAGGTGGAGCTGGGCGACTACTCCTATGTCGTCAACGACAGCGACATCGCTTACGCGACCATCGGCAAGTTTACCTCGATCGCGGCGATGACGCGGATCAATCCGGGCAACCATCCGATGCACCGGGCAACGCAGTCGCACTTCACCTACCGCGCCAGTGCCTATTTCGACGGCGCCTCCGACGAGGAAGAATTCTTCAACTGGCGCCGTTCGTCCCATGTCAGCATCGGACACGATGTCTGGATCGGCCACGGCGCCATTGTGATCGCCGGAAATTCGATCGGTACGGGCGCCGTGGTCGGTGCCGGCGCTGTCGTCACCAAGGACGTGCCGCCTTACATGATCGCGGTCGGCAACCCGGCGCGTCTGCTGCGGCCGCGCTTTGCTCAAGGCATAGCCGAGCGCATGCTCGAGCTTTCCTGGTGGAACTGGCCGCATGATCGTCTGCACGCCGCGCTATCGGACTTCCGCGCGCTGAGCGCCGAGCAGTTTCTCGACAAATACGAAGGCGGCGCGCGCCCGGTTGCGGCCGCTTCATAAGGAATGACCATGCGGATCCAAGGTGGCCAGCTCCTGGCCGGCGGCCAATTCGTCGAGGCCGATATCCGGATCGACGACAAGGACGACGCCATCGTGTCGGTCGGCGCCGCTGGCGGCAACGGCCGCGCCTATGACGCGCGCGGACTCTATGTACTGCCGGGCATTGTCGATATCCACGCCGACGCCTTCGAGCGGCAACTGATGCCGCGGCCGGGCGTCGGCTTTCCCATCGATCTGGCCTTGCAGGAGAGCGACCGCCAGGCGGTCGGCAACGGCATCACCACTCTATTTCACGGCGTCACTTGGTCGTGGGAGCCGGGGCTGCGCGGCGCCGACAACGCCCGCGCGGTGCTGACCGGCATCGAGCAGCTCAAACCGTCGCTCGGCGCCGATACGCGCTGTCATTTGCGGCACGAGACCTACAATCTCGACGCCGAGACCGAGATCACCGATTGGCTCGGCGAACGGCGTATCGGCATGCTCGGCTTCAACGATCACATGCCGAGCGCTTCGGCACCGCCGCGCACCCGCAAGATTGCCGAGATGGCGGCGCGGGCGGGGCTCACGGTCGAAGACTTCAACACGCTGGTCGATCGGCTGCGTGACCGCGCCAACGAAGTGCCGGGGTCGATCGAGCGGCTGGCGCGCGCCGCCAGCGACAGTTCGGTGGCGACCTTGTCGCACGACGACATGTCGCCGGCGCAGCGCCAGTGGTTCCGCGCGCTGGGCTGCCGGGTCGCCGAATTTCCGGTCAACCACGAGACCGCCGACGATGCCACGCGCGCGGGCGACAATGTCGTCATGGGCGCACCCAATGTGGTGCGCGGCGGCAGCCATATCGGCTGGGTTTCCGCCGCCGACATGATCGCGCGCGGACTGTGCACCGTGCTCGCGTCGGACTACTACTATCCGGCACCGCTGCTGGCGCCGTTCCGGCTCGCCGCCGACAAGGTCGCGCCGCTGGCAGAAGCCTGGCGCTTCGTCTCCGAGCGGCCGGCGCAAGCCGCGGGTCTCGGCGATCGCGGCACGCTGGAACCGGGCAAGCGCGCCGATATCGTCGTCGTCGATGCCAGCGATCCGTTGCGGCCGAAGGCCGTGGCGACGATGGCCGCGGGCCGCTTCGTCCATATGACCGATCCGAGCCGTTTCAACTGACAGGTGGGAGTGCGGCGGCATGAGTGGGGCGGCGCGCTACGCCATCTATTATGTGCCGGCGGCGGATGCGGCGCTCTACCGCTTCGGCGCGGCGGCAATCGGTTACGACGCCTATCGCGGCGCAGATTGCGCTTATCTCGACGGCGCCGATGTCGCCGTGTGGCCGGCTCTGGTGCGCGAGCCGCGCGTCTATGGATTCCACGCCACCATGAAACCGCCGATGCGGCTCAAGGATGGTTGCAGCGAGAAGGATCTGCTCACGGCTTTCTCGGCCTTCGCGGCGCGGCAAAAGCCAGTCGATGCTGGGCGGCTGGTGGTGCGCGAGCTCGGCTCGTTTGTTGCTCTGGTGCCGGAAGTGCCGTGCGAACCGCTCAATACGCTCGCCGGCGACTGCGTCAGCGCCTTCGACAAATTTCGCGCCATGATGACCGATCAGGAGTTGTCGCGCCGCCTCACACCCGGACTGAGCGACCGCCAGATCGAACATCTGTACCGTTGGGGATATCCTTACGTCTTCGAGGATTTCCGATTTCACATGACCTTGACCGGGTCGCTGCCGGTCCAGAAACGGACCGCGGCGTTGAAGTTTTTCTGCGCGAATTTTGAGCAATTGCCGCAGGCCCCGCGCCTGGCCGTCGATCGGCTGGTCATTTCGCGCCAGGCCCAGCCCGGCGTGCCCTTCGTCGTGCTGCATCAAGCGGCATTCGGCGGCGCCTCATAGCGATTTGGCCGGCCTCCGGCGCAATGGCCGGTGTGGACTGCGCGGAAACCGCCCTCGCCATTCATTCAACTGTCACACGCCGTTGTTAGCGATTGTGACAGTCGATGAGAGAAGGGTGCGCCGCGGATGGATACCGTCATCGAGGCCAAAGCCATTTCGAAGAGCTATCTGCGTGGCGTGCCGGTGCTCGACGACGTTTCGCTGTCGCTCAAGCGCGGTGAGATGGTGGCGCTGATCGGCGCTTCCGGCTCGGGAAAATCGACGCTGATCCGCAGCATCGCCGGCCTCATTCCGATCGACAAGTCGCCCGCCAATGGCAAGTCCGGTGGCGGACATATTCACGTGCTCGGTCAGCCGATCCAGCGCGGCGGCCGCATCAACTGCGCGCGCAATCTGCGCGCCCGCATCGGCGTCATCTTCCAGCAGTTCAATCTGGTGCCGCGGCTGTCGCTGCTCACCAATGTTTGCTTTGGCCTGCTCGGCCGCGTGCCGAGCGGCCGCGGCACGCTCGGCCGCTTCAGCGACGACGAAAAGCGTGTCGCTATGCAGGCCCTGGCGCGCGTCGGGATTGCCGAACACGCGCTGCGCCGCGCCAACGATCTGTCGGGCGGGCAGCAGCAGCGCGCCGCCATTGCCCGCTCGCTGGTGCAGGGCGCCGAATTGCTGATCGCTGACGAACCCATCGCCTCGCTCGACCCGGCCTCGTCGCGCCGCGTCATGGATCTGCTCGCCGACATGAACCGCAATGACGGCCTCACCGTGCTGGTGTCACTGCACCAGGTCGAATACGCGATGAAGTACTGCCCGCGCACCATCGCGTTGAAAGACGGCAAGATCGCCTATGACGGTCCATCGAGCGCGCTGACGCCGGCTTTCCTCAACCGGATCTACGGCGCCGAATCCGAGGAACTGTTTCTGCCGTCGTTCGACGGCGGCGTGCGCGACCGCGAGGAAGCGGCGGTGCCGCTATTGCCGCGCGAAGTCGCGTTCGAAATCGAGCGGATGAGCGCCTGAGCGCGTCATCGGCCCGTAGCCTGACGTCACTATAAGCAAAAGCGTATTCACAACAGGAGAAGCGATATGCGCAAGCTAGCCCTGCTCGCGACGGCGTTGGCGATGACCGCCGGCATCTCGGCGACGGCTCATGCCCAGAGCAACGAAATCAACTTTGGCATTATTGCCACCGAAGCGAGCACGAACCTCAAGACCGTCTGGGAACCCTTCCTCGCCGACATGGCGAAAGGTACCGGCTTCAAGATCAATGGATTTTATGCGTCGGACTATGCCGGTGTGATCGAGGCGATGCGGTTCAAGAAGGTTCAGCTCGCCTGGTTCGGCAATAAATCGGCGATGGAAGCCGTCAACCGCTCGAACGGTGAAATCTTCGCGCAGTCGGTCGATGCAGAGGGCAACCCCGGCTATTGGTCGCACCTGATCGTGCAGAAGGACTCGCCGATCAAGAGTCTGGAAGACGTGCTCAAGTGCGACAAGTCCATCAATTTCGGCATCGGCGACCCGAACTCGACCTCCGGCTTCCTGGTGCCGACCTCGTACATCTTCGCCGCCAAGAACATCGACCCGAAGGATTGCTTCAAGACCGTGCGCAACGCGTCGCATGAAGCCAATGCCATGGCGGTCGCCAACAAGCAGATCGATGTCGGCACCAACAACAGCGAAAACCTGCGCCGCCTCGAAGTGACGGCCCCCGAAGCCCGCAAGAATATCCGGGTGATCTGGACGTCGCCTCTCATTCCGAGCGATCCGCTGGTCTGGCGCAAGGACATGGCCGGCGACATGAAATCCCGTCTCTATACCTGGTTGCTGAGCTATGGCCGCGTCGGTACCCCCGACGAGATCGCTGCCGCGAAAAAGGTGTTGGCGGGCCTGCAGTGGGCACCGTTCAAGCCGTCGGCGGACGATCAGTTGCTGCCGATCCGCACCCTCGAAGCCAACAAGACGATCATGAAGATCAAGGGCGACGCCAAGATGTCGGCGGAAGAAAAGGCGACCAAGATCAAGGCGCTCGAGGCCGATATCAAGCAGTATCAGGCCGAGGCTGATAAGGCCGAAGGCAGCGCCTTCCGCAAGAAGGCCGCTGAATTCGAAGCCGCCGACAAGGCCAATAACCAGGCCAAGCTGAAGCAGATCATCGCCGAGCTCGCGACCTCGGTCACCACGGCTCCGACCAACTAATCGCAAAGGCGGGGGCGCCGGGGTCAAACCGCTCCGGCGCCCTCGTTGTATTTAAAAAAGCCATGACCGACGCCACCGCCCCGCTACCGAGCCGCCCGGACAAATTGTCGGCGGACATCGCCGTCCCCCGGCATCCGCTGCCGCAGCGCGCCAAAGGCTGGCTCGGCTGGGCGCTGGTGGCCGCCGTCCTGGTGTGGAGTTGGGGCCCGTCGGAGATGTTCCGCGCCACGGCGCTGGTCACCGACTGGCGCAACATGGCGGAGTTCGGCAAGGCCTTCCTGCAGCCGAACTTCCATGACTGGGACCAGTATGTCTCCGACATGGTGGTCACGATCCAGATCGCTGTCTGGGGCACGGCGCTCGCGGTGCTGTTCGGCATTCCGTTCTCGATCCTGTGCTCGTCGAACGTGGCGCCGCAGTGGATCGTGCAGCCGGTGCGGCGTCTGATGGATGCCTGCCGCGCCATCAACGAAATCGTCTTCGCGTTGTTGTTCGTCGTCGCCGTCGGTCTCGGGCCGTTCGCCGGCGTCATGGCGCTGTTCGTGCACAATCTCGGCGTCTTCGCCAAGCTGTTCTCGGAAGCCGTCGAGGCCGTCGATCCGCGTCCGATTGAGGGCATCCGTGTCACCGGCGCGCTCAAGGTGCAGGAGGTCGTGTTCGGCGTCATTCCGCAGGTGACGCCGCTCTGGAGTTCACTGACTTTGTATCGGCTTGAGACCAATGTGCGCTCGGCGACCACGCTCGGCATTGTCGGCGCCGGCGGCATCGGTCAGACTTTGTATGAGAGCATTCGCAGCTTTCAATACGGACAAACGGCGGCGCAGATCATCATCATTGTCGTCACAGTGATGGTGCTCGATCTCGTCAGCGCGCGCATCCGCAAGGCGCTGGTCTGACGCGGCGCCAGCGACCCGCTTCGCACCGTTTGTCACAAAACTGTCATATAAATTTTCGGTTTGCCGTGCGCCGGCTCGGACGGTCGTTCTGACGCGCATCGAATATTGAAGGCCGATCAGCGCATTAGAAAGGGCGGCAGAGTTCCCGTTGACCGCCTTACCGTTCCCGATACGCTGCTGGCGTCCTTGCGGGCGGTATTTCTCAGGTCGCCGGGCGATGCCGGGCGCCGGTTGGCTTCCGAAGTGCACGCCTCGCAACGCTAAGCCTCGAATTGCCGCGCTTCACAACGGCACAATGGTAACGGTGGGTGCGAGTATGTCGAAGAAAGACGACGCCAGCAAAGCGCTGAAGAAAAAACTGAAGAAGTTGAAGAAGCTCGAAGCCGAGATCGCGGTGCTGAAAAGCAAGGCGGATGAAGCGAAGCTTGCGAAGGCCGGCAAGCAAGACGCCGCCAAAAAGAACAACAAGAAAGCCGGCAAGAAGGCGGCGAAGTCGGCCAAGAGCGAAGTGAGCAAGGGCAAGGCGGCCAAGAAGAAGGCCGCCAAGAACAAGGCTGGCAAGAACAAGACCGACAAGTCGGGTGACGGCGAAGCGGCGCCCAAGCGTGTGATCAAACCGGCGGCGCCGAGCCTCGTCAGGCCGGAGCCCGTTAAGGCCGCCGCCCAGGAGACGACGTCTACGCCGCCGGCGCCGCCAGCCCGCGTTGCCGCGGGCTAGGAAAGTCCGAGTCAGCGCCGTTCGCGCCGCTACGCAGGTCAGGCGGCGCGTGCCAGTTGCGGCTGTTGCTGTTGACGTCGGCGCTGCAACAGCACGACGCCGGCCAGCACCACCAGCGCCGGGATGAACAGCCAGAAGCGGCTCGGCCGGTCGGCGGGCGTCAGCACTGCCAGAACTTCGTCGCCGGTGGCCAGTCCGTATTGCGTCGCCTGGCTGCCAAAACGCACGGCGCCGATCTGCGTGCGATCGCCCATGGTCATGACGCCGAAGCCGGCGGCGCGCAGGCGTTCCGGTCCCGTCGCGCCTTCGCGCAAGGCGAGGCGGACGACCTTCTCGACCTCGTCGCCGGCCCGCGTCTGGCTCTTCACGCGGAAGCGGATCGTCGATCCCAGCGGCACGTCGTTCGCCACCTTGGTGAGATCGGCCGGCGGCCGCGTCACGTAGGGGTCGAATATCCGATCGAGCCAGAAGCCCGGCCGGAACAAGGTGAAGCAGATCAGGAACAGCGCCGCGGTCTCGTACCAGCGGCTCTTCGTCAGCATCCAGCCCTGCGTCGCTGCGACGAAGCAGCCCATCGCCACCGCGCAGGACGCGACCACCAGCACCAGTTCAGCCCAGTTATGGATGTCGATCAGCAGAAGCTGGGTATTGAAGATGAAGATGAACGGCAGCAGCGCGGTGCGGATCTCATAGCGGAATGCCTGCACGCCGGTCTTCACCGGGTCGGCGCCCGAGATCGCCGATGCCGCGTAAGCGGCGAGGCCCACCGGCGGCGTCACGTCGGCCATCAGGCCGAAGTAGAACACGAACATGTGCACGGCAACGAGCGGAACGGCGAGGTCGTTCTGCGCCGCCAGTTCGACCAGCACCGGCGCCATCAGCGTCGCGACGACGACATAGCTCGCCGTGGTCGGCATGCCCATACCGAGGATGAGACAGATAACCGCCGTCATCAGCAGCATGATCATGAGATTGCCGCCGGAAACCGCTTCGACGATTTCCGTCATGACGAGGCCGACGCCGGTCAGCGCCACGGTGCCGACGATGATGCCGGCCGAGGCAGTGGCGATGCCGACCGACGTCATGTTGCGCGAGGCGCCCTGGAACGCGGCAATCAGGTCGTCGAAGCCGTCGCGCAGCCGCGCGACGTATTCATGCTCATTGCGGAAGAAGGCGAGCAGCGGGCGCTGCGTCAACATGATGACGATGAGCAGCGCTGTGCCCCAGAACGCCGACAGGCCGGGCGACAACTCTTCCACCATCAGGCACCAGATCAGCACGACGACGGGCAGCAGATAATGCAGCCCGGTATTGGCGGTGGCGTAGAAGTCAGGGACCTTGACGATGGCCTTGGTCAGGTCGTCGGCCGGCAAGTCGGGGTGCGTCGCCTTGTGACGGATCAGTCCGAGATAGACGGCGATCAGGACGATGCCGAGAACCCAGGTCGCGGCGTCGCCGAACGCGGTCTTGGTCCAGCCGATGCCGTAATAGACCACCCCGCTGAGGATGATGATGCCGCAGACGGTCATCAGCGCGCGCAGCAGCACTTGATGCGCCGGCGCGGTCGAAGCGCGCGGCAGGCCGCGCAAGTGCATCTTCGCCGCCTCGATATCGACGATGTAGAACAAGGCGCCGTAGGTCAGAATGGCCGGCAGAAAGGCGTGCTTGACCACCTCGGCATAAGTGATGCCGACATATTCCGCGATGAGGAACGCGGCCGCGCCCATCACTGGCGGCATGATCTGGCCATTGACGCCGGCGGCGGCTTCGATGGCGCCGGCTTTAACGGACGAATAGCCGACGCGCTTCATCAGCGGAATCGTGAAAGTGCCGGTCGTGACCGTGTTGGCGATCGACGAGCCGGAGATCATGCCGGTGAGGCCCGACGCGGCGACGGCGGCCTTGGCCGGGCCGCCGCGGTAGGTGCCGAGCATGGCGAAGGCCATCTGGATGAAATAGTTGCCGGCGCCGGCGCGCTCCAGCAGGGCGCCGAACAGCACGAACAGGTACACCACGCTGGTCGAGACGCCGAGCGCGACGCCGAAGATGCCTTCCGACGTCAGCCACATCTGCGACGAGGCGCGGGCGAGAGAGGCGCCCCTGTGCGCGAGCAGGCCCGGCAGCCACGGTCCGGTGAAGATGTAGAGCAGCATGATTCCGGCGATGATCGCCAGCGCCGGGCCGACGGCGCGGCGCGCCGCTTCGAGTAGGCACAGCACGCCGATAACCGAGATGACGATGTCGGCCGTGGTCGGCAGGCCCGGCCGCAGCGCGATGGCGTCATAGAACACCAGCAGATAGAGCGTCGCCGACATGGAGAGCAGCGCCAGAATCCAGTCACCGATCGGAATGGTGGCGCGGGAAGACGATTTGAAAGCGGGGAAGGTCGTGAAGACGAGCAGGAAGGCGAATGTGAGGTGGACGATGCGCGCCTGGCCGTCGTTGATGACGCCGAAGTTGAAGGCGTAGGGCAGCGGCGAGGCGTACCAGAGCTGAAACAGCGCCCAGGCCAGCGCGATGCCGACGATCAGCCGCTTGTTGAAACCCGTGGCCTTGCGGCCGCCGGTGTCGGCTTCCGCGACCATGGTTTCAAGCTGCTCGCGCGTCGCGCTTGTTTGATTAACGTCGGTCATCGCAGATCCCCTCAGGCGCGAAACGTCGCAATGCAATTCGCGGCGTTGCCGCCGTCTATTGTGAACCAATTCTGGCGAATACCGCCATCCTGTCAAAGCAGGATCGCGAAAGGCGGCAATCCGCCCTTCGCGATCACGCTCCAAAGAAACAGGGGCGGCTTTGGGCCGCCCCTGTCCTGGCCTGGACTTACATCCAGCCCTTTTCCTTGTAGTACTTGATCGCGCCGGGATGCAGCGGCGCCGACAGGCCGTCCTTCATCATTTTCTTCGGATCGAGATTGGCGAAGGCCGGGTGCAGCTTCTTGAACTCGTCGAAGTTCTCGAACACCGCCTTGGTCATCGCGTAGACGGTCGCTTCCGGAACCTTGGCCGAGGTGACGACGGTCGCGAGCACGCCGTAGGTCTCGGTCGGGTTCGGGTTGTTGGCATACATGCCGCCCGGGATGGTCGCCTTGGCGTAGTACGGATACTCCTTGAGCAGAGCATCGACCGCCGGACCGGTGATCGAGATCAGCTTGGCGCCGCAAGCGGTGGTCGGATCCTGGATCGCGG
>Ga0182740_1001821_pt1 | contig 13817 bp, 19 predicted proteins | sample eDN5th37CKraftBY_FD_128872 | JGI IMG/M metagenome (GOLD analysis project Ga0182740, IMG submission 128872) | Enriched backyard soil microbial communities from Emeryville, California, USA - eDNA 5th pass 37_C Kraft BY (version 2) (version 2) | ecosystem: Environmental > Terrestrial > Soil >...
CCCGCTTCGGCGGGCTTTTTTTCGTCTACAGGAGACGGGATGAACGAGTTTGAAAAGAACCTTGCGTGGCTGGCGGGCATTGGCGCGCTCATCGCGGTGGGGCGTGCATTGACCAGCACGGAGCGCCTTTCCTGGCGCGTGGTGGTCGGACGCACCATCCTCGGCAGTGCGGTGGCTACCGTAGCGGCCTTGATCTATATCCCGTTCCCGGATGCGCCGATGCCGGTGGTGGTAGGCGCTGGCGCGGCGCTGGGAATCCTGGGCGAGCAAGTCTTGGAACTGGCGGCGCGCAGGCTGATCTCCTTCAAGTTCGGGGGTGATCCGAAATGAGCGGATTTCAACTTTCTCAGCGCAGCCTGCAACTCCTGGCCGGCGTCCATCCCGACCTGGTCGCGGTCGTGAAGCTGGCCATCCAGCGCACGCCGGTGGATTTCACGGTGGTGGAGGGCGTGCGCACGGTCGCGCAGCAGCGCGAGAACGTCGCCAAGGGCGTCAGTCAGACGATGGCCAGCTACCACTTGCCGCAGGCGGACGGTTTCAGCCACGCCGTCGACCTGGCGCCCCTGATCGACAAGGCCATCCCCTGGAAAAACTGGCAGGCGTTCGCCGATCTGGCCGCAGTGGTAACGGCATGCGCCGCGGAGCTGGGCGTGCCGGTGGAGTGGGGCGGGGACTGGAAGATGCGCGATGGCCCGCACTTTCAGATCCCGCGCGACTGGAAGGGGCGGGCATGAATCCACTGTTGCGCGCCGTTGCGCCCTATGTGATTGGCGCGACCCTGGTAGTGGCCGCCATCTTGGGACTGCGCTGGTATGGCGCCAGCCAGTACCAGGCCGGCATCGACCAGGCGAACGCCGATCACGCCATGGCCGAACTCACCGAGTTCAAGGCACAGACCGGCCGCCTGGCCGGGATCTCCAGCACCCTGGAGGATGCTCTGGTGGCGCTGCGCGACGCCAAGCCCAAGACCATCGAGAGGTATACCCGTGTCGAAGTTCAGAGCCCTCTGCCTGCTGGCTGCCGCATTGACGCTGACCGGCTGCAGCACATCAATGAAGCCGGCCGCCTGGCCAATACTGCCGGCCAACCTGGCGCAGCCGTGCCCACCGGTGCCCGAGGTGACCAGCGATAGCTGGGACGACTTCGCCCGCAGCTACATGGCGCTGGTTCTGCAATACGGGGAATGCTCTGCGCGGCACCGGGCTACTGTGGAGGCGTGGCCTAAATAGTAGGAGGGGAGCTCCAATAGCCTTTGCACAGTTCGTATAGTTTAGAAAGGTACGGAATGAGGGCGCCATGATTGGCCGCGCTTGCTACAAGTCGGTCATAAACCTCTCGGAATTTGGGCTTTCCGAGGTTAGCCCGTAAATCCCCGACTTGCTTTAGCAGGTCCTGTTTCTGGTCTTCGGCCGTATTGAGGTTGGCGACGGCTTGTTGAAGCTCAGACCAAGCCAAAACGGCCTCACGTGAAGCGATGCTTACATCGCGCACCTCCGCGACGTCACTGTTTGAGACGACGACGCCTTGCTCAAATCCGTGCACCTGACCACCGGAAATCTTGAGCTCCTTCACGCCGTCTATGTAGATCCCGACGGACTTTATCTGTTTACTGCTCACTGGCTTCTCCTGCCATACGTTGGGTGGTGTATCACAGAGTAACTTCTTTCAATGATTAGGAGGCAAAGCAATGCGCTATCGCGACGCCATCCCCTTGCGCAGCTTGCGCGGAGATTGTTAAACCCGCTCCGCCCGCACAGCCAGCCAGAACCAATGGCTGAATTTCCCCCGCTTGGCCTTCTGCTTGTGAAAGAAGATGCGGACGCGGCCGATGTGGTCGGCGTCGATTTCGACCGGGTAGTCGCGGTCTTCCACAGTCGTCGCTGCAGGTAGTGCCTCTTGGGCCCGCGCTACACACGGCCCGGGCACGTGTTCAAGAATTCCGTTGTTGTTCATGGCAGGAAAATACTGGATGGTTGCACAGTATATTCCCGCTGGAATCGGGGTCAGCTTTCGGGCTTTCCCATAGGCTCGGCTACCAGGCGTTCGGCCGGGTAGGGCACCAAGAAGTCCCGAGTGTCCGCGACTGGCGTGGTAAGCCAGTCCTGATAGGCTCCCTCTGGCAAGATCACGACCATGCGCTTTTCCTTTCCGGCCTGGTGGTAGTGCTTGAACAGCGGGTCCCGGTCGGCATTGATGGTGAGCATCGTGTAGCTCTCCTGCCACTGGCCGGAGCCATCGCGGTAGCGGTCCCACAGGCCGGCGATGCCAAGCGGCGCGCCGTCGGCGCGCGTGAAGCGTGTGGCCACCGCGGCGCCCGATCGCCAGTCGGGCTCGAAGATCGCGTCGGCCGGGATGATGCATCGCTGGCCCTTGGCCCAAGCCTGGCGGAATGTCCACAGCGTGTGTGCGGTCTCGCTTTTCGCGTTGAACGTGTTGATCTTCTCCGCCTGCGCCAATTTTCCCGGTGGCGTGCCAGGAGCGATCATGCCCCAGCGGCCCACCACCACCTCCCGGTCTGGCACGGCTTCGTCGCCAGTGTCGTGCTCGGGCGGGCGCCGGACGAATGGCCCCTGGTAGCGCGGCCACATGTCGTACTTGCCCAGATTCGCGGGCTTCTCGCGCACGCCGAACCTCTTGAGCAGCAATTCGGCGTCTTTCAAGGTTTGATAGTGGCTACACATGGGCCCTCCCATCGGAAGGGCCAGTATAGGATCAGCCGGGCGCCGGGCGCATGCCGGTTTGTCGCTGCAGCGAGATCTCTGCGAGGTAGGCAGCTACGACGGCCTCCAGTAGTTGCTGGTCAGTTTCGGTCAGTTCAGCGACCTGCGCGGGGGTGATGGAATAGAAGGGCCAAGTATCCATGCTGGCAATGTACTGGGCCAGCGCTGCGGCGATGTGGGGATGGGAGAAATATCGGACGGATTCTACGGTGGCGACGCCCCGGAGAACCGCATGAAACCGTGGGTTATTTTGGGCCCCATGCCACCAGTTTCTCCTGGGAACCCGCTTAAAGTCTAGGAATTGCGCCGGATTGTGATTCCGGTTGTCGTGGGTTCGAGTCCCATCAGCCACCCCACAGAATTCAAATGAAATCAGGCACTTACGCGCAAGCGAAGTGCCTTTTTTTATCGTCGTGCTTTCCCTCGGCATGCGGCGATTGGCATCGCGGCCTTCGCCAGGTCGGTCGATTCCATTGGCCCTCATCCGCCCGCGCCATTGCCGAAACCATGCTTTACGCCGGCAGGGCGGCGCCGCGAATTCAACCTCGCCTGTTAACCAAGCAAAACTCGAGTTGGGGTCTGAAGCGTTCAGGCATACCTTCTATTGGCGCCCGAACGACGTCATTGCGCCGCGCGCCTTGAGCGACGTAGAAAGGTTCTGCGTAGGGTTCTGCGTCGATAGTAACCACCGTTGCGCCGAGATCTCGGGCGGCTTGCATCGCGTGCGAGAACAACGCGCGGCCGAATCCTTGGCCAATAAATGTTGGGCAGACCCACAAATTATCGAGAGCCCAGGTTCCGTCCTTGTTTGCCTCTAACGTATAGAAGCCCACTACACCCGCGTCGTTTTCTGCGACGATAAACGGGCGCTTGCCAATCCAAGATGCGCGCGGTGTCAGGTCGTCGCGCCACATTTGGAGTTGCTGTGTCGAATATCCCCAATGCGCTTTTGACGCAAGCGCAAGGCAAGCCAGTTGGGGGAGTTCTGAAACGACAGCCGGGCGAAAGCGCATTTGAGTTCTTCGAGGGGTGAGATTTGTACGGCGTAGATTACCGCGCCGCATTCCGCCGGCATGACCTGGGGCGCGCGAAATGACCAACTCGCGCTAGTTCGGGCACCGGCTGGAGGTGGCAGTTCATTACGCCGCACACCCCGCAGCAACAAAAGAGCGGAAATCGGCGGTTCTTTAAAGCACTATCGAGGGTCATGGCCCAACTCATTTCATTACAATAAGAAAATTGTCATGGGCTTGTCGATTGATGGCTATTGCGCGCTACAAACGGTTGGTTGACCAATTTGCTGCCGAGATCCGTTCAGGTAAATTGCCGCCAGGCACCCGCCTGCCCACGCACCGTCAATTGGCCGGCAAGGAAAAAATAGCGCTGGTTACGGCCACCCGTGTCTACGCCGAACTCGAGGCGATGGGGCTGGCCATAGGGGAGGCCGGCCGAGGGACCTTTGTGCGGGAAATAGCACTGCCTTCCGGCTTGGGCATGGATCAGCAGGCCATCGCAGCAGACATGGTCGACTTGAACTTCAATTATCCCGCCTTGCCAGAGCAAGCCGAATTGTTGCGCTCGGCGTTGCGGCAATTGGCTGCCGCCGGCGACTTAGATGCGTTTCTTCGTTGTCATCCCCATGCTGGTCGCCCTCATGAGCGCGCGATTTTTGCCAGACACTTGGCCATGTCGAATGTGCCGGTGGAGCCAGAGCAGTTGCTGGTGGTTAATGGCGCTCAACACGGGTTAGCCGTCGTAGTAATGGCATTGCTACAACCTGGAGATGTGGTCGCCGTTGATGCACTGACTTATCCTGGATTCAAGGCGCTGGCAGAACAGTGCCGGCTGGATCTCGTGCCGTTGCCTGCATCGGGCTCTGGCCCAGACTTGGACACACTGGAGCGACTGTGTAAAAAGCGCCCTGTGCGCGCTATCTACGCAATGCCGACCGTGCACAATCCTTTGGGTTGGGTCCAAGATATCGAAAGCCGCAAGCGCTTGGTGTCGCTTGCGCGACGGTACGATCTGATCCTGATAGAAGACGCACCCTATGCGTTTCTTGAGCGCGATCCGCCTCTCCCTCTCGCAGCCCTTGCGCCGGAGCGGTGTGTTCATGTGACGGCGTTGTCCAAGAGCGTAGCCGCCGGCTTGCGTGTTGGCTTCATAGCCTCGCCGACAGCCTGGATTCCCCGGCTGGAACGAGCTATTCGAGCGACGATCTGGAATACTCCAGCGGCAATGACCTCTCTCGCCTGTGCATGGCTCACTGACGGAACGGTGGAACGCTTGGTAAGCGAGAAGCGCCGGGACGCCGTGGTCAGGCAGGCTGTTGTGGCTGAGGTGTTCGCCGGCATGCACCCCATCAGTCATCCCGCTTCTTACTTCGTCTGGTTGCCATTAGGCGAAGAGGTGCGCGCCGAAGCGGTTGCCATGTCGCTTCTGGAGCGACGAATATCGGTATCAACTGCGGAGCCATTTTCGGTGGGAGCAAGTACGCCTCATGCCCTGCGCATTGCATTAGGATCGGTCGATCTGCGGACATTGCGGCATGCGCTCGGAATCGTGCGGGAAGTGATCGATCTAGCCTGATCACCCGCTGGGTTAATCCAGTCCAGCGCACGCTTGTGTCGGATGAAGCTTGATACCACGCCATAAGCAATCGCTTTTCATCGTTGTGATACGCCGCAGTGGAGTTCCAATGCCACCTGCAGCCGTTTTCTGAAGCGGCTGGCAATGGCGGCCGCGACCAGGCCGCCGACAAGCGATACATGTTCCAGAGCCCAGTACAGCGCTTGGGTGGCCTGAGGTTCTTCGAGCGCCCAAAAGCGGTGGACGATCGCTATGGTCAGCAATAGAAATACCGATAACGAAACAGCACCCAACCAAAGCGCTCTGTCCAGCAGGACCAATACCGAACCGCCGATCAGCACCGTCGCCGTGAGGATGTTGAAAAGCCATGCTGGCTGCAAGCCCGCTGCCCGCATCTCGGCCAAGGCGCCCGGGAAGTCAATGAGCTTGGCGATCCCGGATGACAGAAAAACCACCGCAATCAAGATGCGAGCCGCGATCCATAGCCAGCGGCCATCCAATGCATGTCCGATGCGTTGGCGCATGTGTATTACTCCTGGGCATTCAGGACCATGATCTCGATTGAAAATGGCCCAGTGGGTTGAAGAAGGCGCTGGCAGCACTGTCTACCGTGAAAAGCGCACCGCACTATAAATGCCGAAGACCAATACAATCAAAAAATTGTCCTGGATACACTGATAACGGGTCATGAAGATCCTAATGTTCTTCCTTGGCATGGTTGATCGTGTATTTCGGAATGGCGACGACAAGGTCTTCCTCGGCCACGGTCGCTTGACAGCTCAGGCGAGACTGCGATTCGAGCCCCCACGCGCGATCGAGAAGATCTTCCTCGGATTCGCTAGCCTCGTTCAAGGATTCAAGTCCCTTACGCACGATGCAATGGCAGGTGGTGCAGGCGCAGCTCATGTCGCACGCATGTTCTATTTCAATCCCATGGGCAAGCAAAGCCTCACAGATCGTGGTGCCGACCCGAACCTCCAGCACGGCGCCTTCGGGTGCCAGTTCGGCATGCGGGAGTACGGTGATTTTGGGCATATCTGGCTCCTGATGTTTCGTTAGCCGATGCGTTTCGGCCTTTTGCCAAATGCTCTCGATACGCCGGTCCAGTTCGGCCAGGCGTTCCTCAGGCTCGGCAGATCCTTGGTTTCGGCGACTGAAAAGCCCAGATTGCGGTGCGCTGCGGGTATCAGCCCGATCTGCTCGTGGTAGCGGATCATCTTTGCCGGCACCCGAGAGGTCTTGGATGCATCACCGATATTCATGGGAGTCTCCTTGCTCAAGGAAAAAGGGTAGCGGGGAGAAGAGTGGGGCTTTACAACGTGGGAAGGTCAAGTGCGTCAGCGGCCGCGTAGACTTTCCAGTCTTTCAGGTCTTCAACGTCACTGCCTACGATTTGGGTGACATACCCGGTCCGGTACGCCGTAGCCCGCGTCTCGGCGTTCGCGCAAATGCGAGGAGCCGAGCGGGGCGCGCAGAGTCGGGGCTAAGCGTATGTAGCGATCTCTACATCATTGTAGGGATCGTTTTAACCACCTAAGCTCCCGACTATGAATACGCTCCCGCCCTCATGGCTCCTCCTGATCGTCAGCCTGCCCACTGGCGGCGCGACTGCACGCATGCGCGTCTGGCGCAAACTCAAGGCCTGCGGCTGCGCTGCTCTGCGCGACGGCGCCTATCTGCTGCCGGCGCATGCCGAACAGGCTACCCAGCTTTCCGACCTGGCAGCCGAGACTGTGGAAGAAGGGGGGCAAGCCTGGCTGCTGCGTGTGCAGGCCCAGGACGAAGATGAAACCCAGGCCTTCATGGCCCTGTTCGATCGGACAGAGGAGTACGAGCGATGGCTCGGTGAACTGGCGGTGGCGCGCCCGACGCTGACCGGATCGAGAGCGCCGGGTTTGGGGCGGCTTTTGCGCCGGCATGAGCGCAGCTACCAGGCCTTGCGCCGGACCGACTTCTTCCCCGGAGAGACATCGCTGCGCGCTCAGGCGCAATGGCGCGATTTTTCCAACGCCGTCGCCAACATCTTGTCCCCAGGCGAGCCACACGCGACCGCGGGCGGTATCGCGCGCCGCGATCCGACACACCATCGCGGCCGCCTGTGGGCGACTCGCCAACATCTTTGGGTCGATCGGGTGGCCTGCGCCTGGTTGATCCAGCGCTTTATTGATCCCTCGGCGCGCTTCCTGTGGCTGGAAAGCCCCAAGGACTGCCCGGCCGAGGCGCTTGGCTTCGATTTCGACGGCGCGACGTTCACCCACGTGGGAGACCGGGTCTCGTTCGAGGTTTTGCTCGCCAGTTTTGGCCTGGATGGCGACCGCGGCCTGGTACGGCTTGGCGAGTTGGTCCATGCGCTCGATGTAGGCGGAGCAGAGGTGCCGGAGGCGGTCGGGTTTGAGGCCATGTTGGCCGGCGCGCGCAAGCGCCTGCCCGATGATGACTCGCTGCTGGCTGAGATCGGGGTCGTGCTCGATTCCCTGTATGCCCATTTTTCAGGCGGAAGAAAGACCTGATTCCCACGGACCGGAGCGCATCATGAACCCGTCCCCCCACACGTCCGTTCGAGGCGAGAGCGCGCCAGACGCGAACCTGCCCACCTACACCCTGTGGCAGCTGGTGTGGTATTTCGTCCGGCTCGGCACGTTGGGATTCGGGGGACCAGTAGCTCTGGCGGGCTACATGGATCGTGATCTGGTAGAGCGGCGAGCCTGGTTCTCCAAGGCGGATTACAAGGAAGGGCTGACCCTGGCGCAGCTCGCGCCCGGCCCGTTGGCCGCGCAATTGGCTATTTACCTGGGCTTTGTCCATTACCGCTACGTGGGCGCTACGCTGGTCGGCGTTGCTTTCGTGCTGCCGTCCTTTTTGATGGTCGTAGCGCTAGGCTGGGCCTATGTGCACCTTGGCGGCCTGGGGTGGATGCAGGCGGTGTTCTATGGCGTGAGCTCTGCGGTCATCGGGATCATCGCCATCAGCACGTGGAAGCTGTCTGCCAAGAACGTCGGCAAGGACAAATTGCTATGGGCAATCTTCGCTGCCGCGGCGACCGTGACGATTGCCACGCAATCCGAGGAACTCTGGCTCTTCCTCGGCGCGGGTGTCTTGGTGTGGCTGCTGCGCGCACCCCCGAAATTCATGAAGCCATCCGGCACGCTGCGCGCAAGCATCATGCCTTTTCTGGCGCTCGCAGGGCTGTCCGAAGTGGACTGGACCAGGCTCTGGCAGATCACGAAGTACTTTTTTTATGCCGGCAGCTTTGTTTTCGGCAGTGGCCTGGCGATCGTCCCATTCCTGTATAGCGGCGTCGTAAAGGAGTATGGGTGGCTTACCGATCATCAGTTTCTCGATGCCGTGGCGGTCGCGATGATTACCCCAGGCCCCGTCGTCATCACCACGGGGTTCATCGGCTTTCTGGTCGCGAACTTCTGGGGCGCCGTCGCTGCGGCGCTCGCGACTTTTCTGCCCTGCTATCTCTTTACCGTCCTGCCGGCTCCCTACTTCAAAAGGTACGGTAAAAGGCCGGGAATCGTAGCGTTCGTCGACGGAGTAACCGCAGCCGCCATCGGGTCGTTGGCCGGCGCCGTGGTGATTATCGGGGCGCGATCGATCAAAGACGTTCCCACCGCACTGCTTGCCGTGGTGACGGCGGTGTTGCTCTGGAAATTCAAAAGGCTGCCCGAACCTGTCGTTGTCGCCGCTGCCGCTCTGATCGGCCTGGTCGTCTATCCACTGATTCCCCACGGATGATAGGAAGCCCCAAACGCGAAGGAGTAGAACCATGAAATGGATCACCCGAGCACGTCCAAAGATCGACCGCATTGCCTGCCCATGGCTGATTGCGCGATTTATCGACAAGACACCCGAATTTCTCTATGTGCCAGCCGGCGATGTATTGCGGATCGCCGAGGAATCTGGCGCCGTGCCCTACGACATTCCTGGCGTGGAACTCTCGCATGTCGGCGAGTGCTGTAGTTTCGACGCGTTCCTGAGAAAATTCGAGCTGGAGGCAGACCCCGCATTGCGTCAATTGGCGCTCATCGTGCGGGGTGCCGACACCTCACGCCTTGAGCTCACTGCGCAGTCCAGCGGGCTTTATGCGATCTCGTTGGGGTTGTCGCACCTGTACGCAGCAAATGACCATGCCATGCTTCAACATGGGATGGTGATCTATGAAGCGCTCTACAACTGGTGTCGAGCCTGCCAAAATGAGACCCATCAATGGCCGCCGGCCATGCCCCTGTGACGAGTTAGCCGCTTTGGCGGTTTCGAGAGACAGGTGGCGGCCTGCCGGGCGAGTTCGCTGCGGCGCAGCCTTCCCGCCCGCGGCTAGCCGCCTTTTTCCCGGGCGAGGTGATACGCGACCAGCGCGTTCGCATGTCCGTGGCCCAGGCCATGTTCCGACGTGAGCATGGCCACCACCTGCATGTGCTTCGGTTCTCGTGCCGCCGCCAGGATTCCAAACCAGCGTTCCGGGCGCTTTGGAGCGCCTCGGCCAACGTCCGTGTCCAACTGCTTCTACGGTCAAATTTTGAAATTACCCATCGATCCCGTATGCCTTAAAGTCACCGAAAGGCCGCACGGATTTATCGCACCGCTGATTGCCCTTTTGGGCAACGATATGATCGTCATTGTGTAGCACCCGCACTGGAGATGCTGGGCGCTTTCAACATGGGATGACCACAATGGACCTCTCGGACTTCATAGACGCGCATCTGGATGAGCTTGTCGGGGATTGGGAACAATACGCCAGGAAATTGAGCGTGGACACCGCAGACCTTTCCGGCGCGGAACTACGCAACTCCGGCCGGAATCTATTGGTCAAGATTGCCGCGAACATGCGCGTGGATCAGTCCCCGGAACAGCAGCGAGGCAAGTCCCTGGGCGTCGAAAGCGGCTTGGCCGACGGCTTCGATCAAGTCTCCATAGAGCATGCGAACAGGCGATTCGCCCAAGGTTTCGGACTGAACGACGTCGTGGCGGAATTCCGGGCTTTGCGCGCGAGTGTGCTGCGCCAGTGGGAAAAGAATGGTGCTACAGGACCGGGTGGTTTCCAGCAGATGATCCGCTTCAATGAGGCGATCGACCAGGGACTCACCGAGTCGGTTCGACAGTATGCCCTGCGGGCGCAACGAGTCCGAGACCTGTTTTCCGGGGTGCTGGCGCACGACCTGCGCTCGCCTTTGGGCGTGGTGCTGAATTCCGCGGAGATTCTGCTTTGCGACAAGAGCCTTTCGCCGGCGGGCATCAAAGCCACCGCCTATATGCAGCGCAGCGCGCTTCGTATGAAAAGAATGATCGATGACCTGCTCGTGTTCTCCGGCTCCCGCTTGGGTGCCCCATTGCCTCTCGAGTTGACACGGCAGGACATGGGCCGCATTTGCCAGAACGTCATCGAAGAAATCAATGTGCTGTTTCCCCATGTCAGCGTCAGGCTCAACCATGAAGGAGAAACCGCTGGAACATGGGATGCGGGCCGGATAGGGCAGTTGTTTTTCAATCTGCTGTCGAACGCGGCGCGATACGGCAAGGGCGGGATCGATCTGATCGTGACCGGCCAAGCGGAGGGCGTGGAGGTTGTCGTGGCCAATACAGGCAATCCTATTCCGCGCAGCGCGTTCCCGACGCTGTTCGATCCCCTCACGCGTGTGCAGGCCATTCCAAACGAGGGCGGCATGGCGGCGGGGATAGGCCTGGGCCTTTATATCTGCCGCAGTATCGTCATGGCGCATCATGGTGCTATCGAAGTGGAATCGGACGACTTCGGAACGGCCTTTACCGTGCGCCTGCCATTGAATTCGGGGGCGGTTGGCGCCTCGCCGCCGCCCGGTGCCTAGAGGCCGATTCAGGCCTTGTGCCACGTTGCATGCCCCGCATTTGCCGCCGATACTGCAAGCAGGCATGAGGCTTGCTGGCGGCGGTGGCGTTGCGCGCCAAGCGCGTCCCAACGGCACGTCGCTGCGCGACGTCGCAGTGTATGGAAACCTCCCCGACGCACACTCAATCGGATAAGCAGATGACGGACGCCAAAAACGTTTGCGGCGCACAGAAGGTTGTTCTCGTCGTGGAAGACAACGAGACCGCCCGTTGGATCCTGGCCGAGATATTGACTGTCGAGGGCTATGCCGTTTGCGAGGCCTGTAATGCGGATGAGGCAATGCAATGGCTTACGGGGCAAGCCGGCATCCATGCGGTAATTTCGGACATCGAGATGCCTGGATCGATGAATGGCCTGGAACTGGCAGCGCGAATACACACTGAACTGCCTCAGATTGCCGTGCTGCTGACATCGGGCCGCCATCATCCGCCTGTGGCTACGCTGCCGCCGGCGACAAAGTTCGTCCCCAAGCCTTGGGTGCCTGGCGAGATCATTCGAGAGTTGGAAGCACTGCTCTCCTGCTAGCCTTGGGGGCAGTGCCGTCTTTGGGGGAAATGCTTGAATGTTCAGTCAGCCGCTTCAGCGCCTACCCTGGGGAAGTACAACGTGAAGGTCGTCCCCCCTTCCGGGCTACTGACGACATCGATATGGCCACCGGATTGCGAGACGTACCCGAAAACCTGGCTCAGACCAAGGCCCGTGCCTTTGCCTTCCGGCTTGGTGGTGAAGAACGGCTCGAAAATGTGATCCAGGACCTCTTGCGGGATGCCTTCGCCATCGTCGGAAATGCTGACCGCCACGTATTGACCGTCGTGCGCGTGTACGCGTCCGTCGGGGAGTGAATCGACGCAGCGGACTGCAATTTTTACATTGCCGCCGAAGGGCATGGCGTCCCCGGCATTCACCACGAGGTTCAGCAACGCATTCTCGAGCTGGCTGATGTCGGCATTAATGTGGCACGTTTCCTCAGGCAACTGATATTCCACCCGAACTGCGGCGCCGAGTGCGCCTTGGAAAATCTGCTTCATTCCCTGGACGCATAAGCCCACATCCATGTGGCAGGGCTCCAGGGGCTGGCGCCGGGCGTACGCCAGCATTTGATTCGTGAGGTGGGTGGCGCGCTGCGCTGTGTCGGCAATCGCGTTGATGTATTTAAGCCGCTTTTCGGTCGTGAGGGTGGGGTCGCGCAGCAGTTCGGCTGCCCCATTGATGACCGAAATGAAGTTATTGAAGTCGTGGGCAAGGCCGCCCGTGACGCGTCCAAGCGCTTCCATTCTTTGAGCACGATGCAGCGCTTGTTGCGTCGCCTGCAATTCGAGCTGGTTGCGCCGTTTGTCCGTGATATCGCGTGTGACTTTTGCAAAGCCGACGAGCTGGCCTCCGTAATCCCGGATGGGATCTATTACGACACTGGCCCAGAATCGCGAGCCATCTTTGCGGACTCTCCAACCTTCCGCTTCGAACCTACCTTCGCTCAATGCGATGGCCAGCGCCCGCTGGGGGACTCCGTCGAGACGATCTTCTTCCGTATAGAAGCGCGAGAAATGCTGCCCGATGATCTCGGACGCCTGGTAACCCTTGAAGCGTTGCGCACCGGCATTCCAGCTTGCGACGTAGCCATCGGCGTCGAGCAGGAAAATGGCGTAGTCAAGAACGGCCTCCACCAGCAGTTTGTAGCGGTAGGGTTCGTCGAGCAGGGCCAAGCTGCCGAGGAGACTCGATTTTCCTTGTTCCGGGGGCTCAACAATGCTCATCGGTGCTCCAGGTCACGATGCTGGGAGCTCAATTATCAAGTGCAAGAGTCAGTCGTGCAACGATGTGGCGCTGCGACACCCGTGCGAGGCCAATGGTTCGCTCATTCCTCGGCTTTAGTGTCTAGACCCCGGGGGCTTAGACGCGGCAGCCGTCACGGCGCCAGCAGGCGGAATGCGAGATCGAGCAAGGTCAGCGTCAGGGCAACCGCGGCCCAGAGCAGCAAGGCCAGCCAAAGGCTGGTGGAAAAGCGAGGGCGTCTCCTCGCAGGGGCGGGGGCCGCATCCTCTTGAGCGGACGCCGCGTCCGCAGGCTCATCCCCGTTATTGGCTGCGACCGGCGCAACCCCATGCGGCGCCCGCGGCGGCAGCAGCGACACGGTTGCGTTGCCAGCCAGCACGGAGGGTGTTGCCTTCTTGGGGGTGTGCATGGCATATCCTGGTTGTTCCGGCATGACCCCGTCGCGCTGTCCTGCCTTGCGGGGCAACACCCAGACGCCTCTCAGCAATTTGCGTACCTGGCACCCCCGCCGCCACGCGCAGTGCAGCCGCGGTAGGGGGAATCACGGCCGCTCGTTTGGGTACGCGACTTGCGGCAAGTTGGGCGACCCGGCTTACAACGCCGGGGCAGGCCGGCACTCACTCCAAGGGTAGTGCCCGGCACAAAGGGGCGATCGCCTCGGTCTGGACCATCAAGGTGCAAAGCGGATCAATGGGTCAGTCTCTGGCCGACGTGTCAACGGCTGGCTGGGCGTGCTCTGTTCGCGCGCTTTGTCCCTTCATGGGAGTCTTAGAGGGTCATATTATGGATAAGCTTAATACCCTGGCTCCAAGCGAAAGATGGTGGGTCAACGTGAATGAGCAGCGTGACCTGGAGTATTGGATGGA
>Ga0182740_1001822_pt1 | contig 13815 bp, 9 predicted proteins | sample eDN5th37CKraftBY_FD_128872 | JGI IMG/M metagenome (GOLD analysis project Ga0182740, IMG submission 128872) | Enriched backyard soil microbial communities from Emeryville, California, USA - eDNA 5th pass 37_C Kraft BY (version 2) (version 2) | ecosystem: Environmental > Terrestrial > Soil >...
AAGGCGGTGCGCGAGGCACTGCCGCACGCACAACTGGTGGTGGACCGGTTCCACCTGGTCAAGAAGGCCAACGAGATGGTCGATACCGTCCGGCGCAGGGTCACCCAGGCCGAGCGGGGTCGGCGCGGCCGCAAGAGCGATGTCGAATGGATCAATCGACGACGGTTGTTGCGGGCCGCGGAGCGCCTAACCGATGAGCAACGATCGACACTGTTCGAGAAGCTGACCTCCGCCGACCCGCACGGGGACATCGCCGCCGCATGGATAGCGAAGGAACTGCTGCGCGATGTGTTGCGCTGCACCGACCGTGGTGGCCTTCGCCATGAGATCCGGGACAGACTGTATCGGTTCTACACGTTCTGCGCGGCATGCCGTGTCCCGGAGATCGGCAAGCTGGCGACGACCGTCTCGGCGTGGCAGGAACCGATGATCCTGGCGATCACCACCGGCCTGTCGAATGCGCGCAGTGAAGGCTACAACCGGATCGTCAAGCACGTCGGCCGTATCGCGTTCGGGTTCCGTACCCCGGAGAACCAACGCCGCCGGGTACGGTGGGCCTGCACTCGACGATCACGTCGGGTCGCATCCAGCCGGCGCCAATGCCACTGCTAACTGCGAAGAGCCCGTATTTCAGAGCGGCATTCGAGATAGATCACACCCTGCGAGAGACGACGGTGCGGTTGCGGACTCGCACATCACCCAAGGGCCTACGCTCTGCCGTGTGCCCCAAGACGCCGGGACAGTAACTACCGAAACAGCTGAATGGATAGCGACGACATCGGTCAGCATCGAAGGACGTCGATACTCTCGACGCGAGCACCTCACCGCGCCCTTCTTATCCCTGACATTCTGGCCGCGACAAAGATACAAAAGTGCGCTGCCGATCGGATACGGCAGGGCACTCGAGCAGGGTCGTCCAGTTATCGCCACCCGAAGACGGCCACGCATTCTCCCTATTTCCTCATTGTCGATCGCACTGACTCGACCTCCCTAGATTTGGCCCATCACAAGTGCTCCAACCACGGTGGACGAAGACGGAGCGAAGCAGTGAGCCGATGCTTCTGCAGAGAGCTAGTTGTCAGTGAGCAGCGACGTACTCGTCGACGAGGGATTGAGGCAGACGTCCTCGCGCGGGAACCTCGAAACCTTCTTCAACCGCCCACTCTCGAATCTCCTTGGAGCTCGGAGAATTCGGATCGGATGACCGAGCCGTTCCGGCTCGCTTCTTGCGTCCTCCGACGCGGGTCGCACGCTCGACGTAGTAGTCGATCTTCTTCCGGAAGTCGCGAGCGTTCTTCTTGTTCAGGTCGATGGTGTACTCCACCCCATCGACAGCGAAACTGATGGTTTCTCCGTCATCGTCCAACGCGGTTCCATCGATGTCGTCGAAAGTCTCAACGATTGTTCTACGCGCCACAGGTTGATCTCCTCTTCGAATGCATCCGGCCGGAGTCTAAGTAGCCTCTTGTCATCAAAGCCAAACCCACTCCGAAACCCACATCATTGACATGAACAACTCTACTCAGAAATTATCGCACGACTGCGACGATCCAGCGCCTCAGAACTCATGGCCGACAAGCCACATAGCGGTCCGTAATCCCATGCCTATCGCGGTTCGTCACCGCATGCGACATCAGACGACCGATGCCTTTTCTGTTCACGCAGCCCGTCACACGCCACCTCGGCCCGTGAGAGCACCGTGATCCGCAAAATAGTTGAGTCGACACGACCACACAAAACAGCGGCAGCGGTCCGGATCGCGTCCTTCGCGTACTCCGCGCCCATCAGGTCCATGCCCTGCGCCCGAGGTGCCATATGGGCGATCGCATCGACCCTCAATTCCTACAGCCACGTTCGCCGCTCGGGAACCCCGCGAATCAGCAAGCACGACAACAGACTTCGAAACAAAGGTACGTCTTGTAAACCCTCTGGCATCGCATCGGCCACGAAAGTGTTCGATTCGACACCACCGCAGTAACCATCGCGGCCGGCCGGAACAAATCCGCAATTCGGTTCGCGCAGCGGCCCATCGGTGTCGCTCGTACCACCGCCAGAGCGAGCGATCCGAAGCAACCAACAAGCTTCGACGTCGTTTCACGTCCCCACGACAGAATTCAACGACCGACACGTAGGGATTCTGAACACAAACGTTCTCACTTGACCCGACCGCCGGAAATACGACCCCGTGAACCGATCACGATTCGAGCCGGACTCCCCGTCAATTAGCTCAGCACCGGCCACGACCTGATGCCTGGACCAACACAGTGAAGAAACCGTCAACAGTAGGTGCGCCCTACGAAAGCCAGCCATCTCACATCACGATCGCGCACGACTACTGATGCCACACTCCACCAAGGACCGCAGACACCGCAGCGAAGGCCCAATAGAACCCGAACCCTTGCCCCCGACAGTAGCGACGGGTTGATCGAGCCCTTCCTCATCACTAGGCGACAAGAACTGTCTACGGCTCGTCCTTCCAGCAAGACCAGGCTTGGTACGGGTCCCGCACCGCGAAGACCCGAACGCGGACCGCGGACCTCACCGATCCGCAGCTGCGTTCACCAGGCCACTCCCCCACTCGAGTCGACACCGACCCACTCGAAGCTGACTCCGCCCAGTCGCGTGCTCATCCCAGCCAGGTTCCCTGAGCTCGAGCTGCCGCACGACGAACGTCAACTCTCCTGCACGCGTGAGGCACCTCCGGGCGACCCTGTCGGCGACGCACGAACCACTAGTACACCCGACTCGCAGGCACCCTGAATCGCCCCGAGATCCGTGTCCGCTCTCCCGCGCGACACCAGCGACTCGAGATCGCCCATGGCGATGGTGCGCGCAGTGCAGGCGTCACGCCGGACCCTGTCCCCTACTCCGTACGGATGAAGTACGCTCCATCCGCCACCGCCCAGCGACTCATCGAAGCCAACGCATTACCCCTGGACTCCTTGACGCAGTTTCACCTGAGCACGGCGTGGTGCAGAGACCTACTCCCTCGGAGAGTCCAAGGAGCCCGTCTCTGCCGGCATCCACCGCGCGGAGGGGACGTGTTCTCCTCCACGACGTGCTCGTCGGCGACTTCGTCTACGGCCACACCTGTCTACGGCCACACCTGTACACGCTCCGCCCTGGTTCATCCACGCCGCCCCCTGTGCGATTCGAGGACGTCAAGAGCGGTCCGATCGCGTGCTTCGGCCGTCTCACTGCCAGCCAGTAACGTGCGCCACCGGCGGCGCCTACGGCCTGCGCGGCGCCCGCCCTCGAGTGCGCACCGCGCCCGATGTCGCTGCAAGATGGCTCACGGCATGCCGGGGACGGTAGACACTGACCTTCCGCTCCCTCCCCCTGATTTCACCGGTCTCCGCGAAATCGGGGACGTGAGGGCACGATTCGTAATTACAGTCCGTCAATGCGTCTGCCCGACTCTCGCACACCATCGACCCGTGAAAATAAAATTCGAGCCGGTGCGCGACATGAGAGGAATCATGTGATGAAATTACTGCCAGGAATATAGACCGACCGGAGGAGATCGAACCGTACCCATCGCACACAACTACATGACGCTTGGACAGCACATGACAAAGCCCCCTTGCGGGGGCTCGTCATTCGGTCGAACTTTGCCGAGATCGACCGGAACTCCGAACACCTAACGGCGTTAGTTTTCACCCTCACCGTCAGGTGTCCTTTTGGGGCCGAAGTTGCCGCTTCGACTCCCTTTTGTGCTTTCACCAGGGATTTCCTTGCCGAGATCCCCGATTCCCCGAAGGGACTTACCGTGCCTGGTACGTCTCAGGGTACCCCATGCCCTGAACAGCAAACAACCTTTTCGACGACCTCCGATGAGCAGATCACACGCCCAGAGGACGAATCCCCGGTTTCCCCCGTCGCCAATTTCGGCGATATTCAATATTCCGACGCCGTATCTCGAGCTAAAGAAAATATCGAACGCGTCGAAAAAATGAATGAGGAAAGCGATCAGCGCGGCCGCACATGGTCAATTCCCGTCTCGCCGCAATTGCAGGCCAAAACCCCAATATGGTCAGGCCGCACACAATGGCAACGCCAAGTCCGCGAGATTCTCAACCGCGAAGAGGGCAGAAATCTCTGCCGGCGCCATCACGCCGACCCCGAACGTGTCTTTGCCGTCGCGGTGAGCATGGCATCGTTCGCGGATCAGCGGACAGGCCGACGCGTCACAGCGTCCCGCGAAGTACTCGCAGAACGCGCAGGGGTGTCCGTCACTGTTCTCAAGCGCGCTCGACGAGTGCTGGTCGAGTTCGGGTTGGCCCGCGAGATGGTCCGAGGACGTTTCCTACGTACACTCGAACAGTGGGCAGCTGAAGCGCATCATGGACGTAAACAGATCAAGGCCACCAGCGTCTGGGCTCTGCTCTCCCCCAGATCAGTCGTCCTTCGGACCACACGCGACCGCCTGCCCCAGGCGACACCTCCCGCGCAGCGCTGGACCAGGACGCCCGCGGCAACCAACGAACCGCGGCGGCCGCGTTATCCCCAGAGCCGGGACCATGGCCCCCAATCTGTTGCTCTATCTTTTAGTACTTGTACTTCTGTTAAGAAGTACAAGACAACGCGCGCGAGCGCGCGCGGGCAGGATGACCCTCAAAAACAACCCAGAGAGCCGCGCTCAATCAGCCTTCAGAAGGCTGCTGCGGGATTAATTGCGCATGCTCCATGTCTGGACACCGGTGAGCATATCGGGTCCGTCTGCGAGGCTCTCAGGGACCATTACGTCGATCCGGAGCGTTGGAGTGGTCGCGATATCGCCGTTGCGCTCACTGAAGATACTCGGCGACGTGGTTGGATGTGGCCTGCGCGAGGTTCGCTAAAGCATCCTGTCCGATACCTTCGATGGAGACTCTCCGCGATCGACTGGTCACTCCCCTCCCCCACCGAACGTGCCGAGGCCGCGAAACGACGTCGCGATGCCGAACGTCAAGCAGCTGCAGTCGCGATGGCGCAGCGAGCTGAGAAGACCGCATCGGAAAGCGTTCGGCGTACCGCGATGGCGCAGATCCGCAGTCTGTTGCAAGAAAAACGTGCTTAGGAAACACGAGACGTGTTGATCAACGACAGTATTGAATGCAATCACCAGCAGATACGTTTGACGAACTCGGACCCCATCCTTCGAGTAGTCCGTACACCCAGCGATCAGTTCGCACCCGTGGTTTACCGCGGTAAACCACGGGATTTCCCTGTGCTTCGGAGCGGGCCATCGCGAAGGTGCGTCCTTGCGTAAGAGTTCACTACGCGGTTTACCGCGGTAAACCAGGCTTCTACCTCACGCATATTTGGCCCCTGACGATCTCATCGCCACCCGCTGTGGCGGTGATGGCTATCACTTTCTAGCCGGCCGTGTTCCCCTAGGCTGCGGTACCGCGGCCGATCGATAGGATGGTCCAAGAACGCGGATGAGCCACCGCCGTCACAAACATGCCTTCGGTTTACCGCGGTAAACAACAGACACGACGGAGACCGACTCGCCTGGAGTTGTTCGGCAGTGGGCATCCCCCTGACTCCCGCCATTGGTTTACCGCGGTAAACCAATGGCAAGAATGGATCCTCTCACGAGCTGTTCATTGACCATTGCAGCAGCTCGACCACCTCCGCCTCTTGGGTGGTTGCGCTTCATATCAAACGATCTTCCCTGGCGTGACTCGCTGTTTACCGCGGTAAACATGGAGCCGGGATCCACTCAACGCCCGCCTTCGAACTGTCCCTGGTTTACCGCGGTAAACCAGGGACAGACTTCTCCGAGGAGGAGCGCCAAGCTACGGGCTTGATGAATTCTGTCGTGATACTGGTTTACCGCGGTAAACCAATGGGCCACAGACAGCAGCACTGCTCCGCTGTTCGCACGTCAGTTGGTTCGAGGTATCGCTCTCTCCGTTGCCGACTGCGCCCAGACAGTCGAGCGACGCCGTCCCGATGGCAGGCCGCCGGTCGGGTGTCTGTTCCATCGCGGACTGAGATCTGCGGTGCTGAGATACCTCGTCTTGGCGGTCTACCGCGGTAAACCGCCAAGACGAGGCGAATTCTGCGAACGCACCAGAGCTGGAGAAGGCGCGATCAGGTAGTCCCGCGTCAGTGCGGTTTACCGCGGTAAACCGCAATGGTCATGAGGGGTTCTGGCGCAGAACGTCTCGGCCCACAATTGGATCCGCTCCGACCCGCATGAATCAAGAGCTGGGAGGTGAGGTGAACTACACGAGAGATCAACAACATGCCCGCGTTGTTTACCGCGGTAAACAACAGCAGTGCGCAGTGCAAGCAACGAATCGAACACGAGACGCATGCCTGGTACATCTTCTGTCTCACCTCCCGTCGACTGTGTCTCTGATGCAGCAATTTGCCCTGAGACTCGTCCAGATGGGGGAGCGGGGCAGAGATTCGTTTACCGCGGTAGACCGCGTAGATCAACTCACGCCCATCATGATTCGTGGACAGATACAGGTGGGGTAACGGGAAGGTGGATCGAGCGGGAAGCAATCGTCAAGGGAGAACCCTTCTGGGCTGGTTTACCGCGGTAAACCGCTCGCGGATGTTGTCCATCCAAAGGTGGAGTGCATCTGATGCGGGCCGCGCCGAGCTCGCAACGCGCGCTAGGATCAACCTTTGCGAGTGCCTCGTTTACCGCGGTAAACGAGGCCACGCTCACCGAGCCACGGTATGCGACGACCCTCCACTGATGCACCGCGTGCATTCCAATTCTGTGAGGATGGGTTGTTAGAAGTGCCGGTGGGGGAGAGTTGAGAAAGCAATGTCCACCGCAATTAGGTACGTGCCATCGGGGATCACCCACGGTCCTGCCTAACTTTGATCGTGACGGAAGCCGGGGGAGATCGCGCGTCTGCTTCTTCGACCGTGGGGGTGGCCCGTGCATGAACGGTCCGCACGGGCCACACGCCGATTTGATGCTCGAGAGAGCGGCACCATCGGGGATCACGGATGACTACATTCGCCGATGGACGGAGCGCCGCGACCGGAATATGCGGCAGTTTACCGCGGTAAACTGCCGCATCGGAAAACGGCATCGGGCGACCGGTGCAGCAGAATGCGCCGATCGGCGACGGCGTAAGGAGAGCCGGGCTACTGTCCGCCTTCGGCGAGTTCCGCCAGCACAGTGGTGTGTAGAGCGTAGAAAAGCACCGTGCACGCGTTGTCGCGCATGACGAGCGGCACCAAAATTATCGTCACTGTGACGAAATAGAATCGGGGTGGGGACACCCCCAAAAGGCAAAATCGACACCGCGTTCCGCCTTATGCAGGACACCTTCGCAACAGTGCCGGAGACACGCCGAAGCGATCAAAGTTCTTTCGGCCCAGAACCAAGGCGGACTCGAGCCGGGGGAGTGCCCTTGTGCACCCTTCGACCTCGACCCGGCCGCGTTTCCATCCACGCGTCGACAGTCTCAGGGAGCCAACCGAACCGGAGTCCGATCGACGCATCAGCTTGCGGCAGAACGCCTTTCCGTAGATAACCCTTGGCGGTGTTGTAGGTGATGCCGACACGGTCGGCAACTTCGTGCAAAGTCAGGTAGCGAAGCACATCTGCGATGATACGGCGAAAGCTTGTTTAGTAGACCCGCAAGGGTCTATTGTACGAGTTGCGCGCCTCATGAAACTGCATCGAAACCGTTACAGTGGTGCAGGCGCAATCGTCATCTCCGCCAAACGATGACGATGCAAGTCCGAAGTAGCCCCACCGTGGGGTGAAGCATACGGAGGTAACCTGTGGCTGTTCATGTCATGCTCAACCAAAAAGGTGGCGTCGGAAAATCGACGCTCACCATGAACCTCGCCGCCGTCAAAGCGGACGTTCTCACCGCCGGCGACGACGACGATGTTCAGTCCCCGGTCGCAGCAATCTCGGTCGACCCCCAGGGCTCCGCAGTGTGGTGGGCCTCGCGGGTCGAGGAACTGCCGTTTCTGATCGACCAGGTCCACGACAACCTCGACGTGCTGCGCAATCTCGACAAGCTTCCCGGCATCAAGCACGTCTACGTCGATACCCCGGGCTGGATCGACCTGTCCGGCGCTGATGACGGCACCGATGTGCTCGGAACCGGCAGTTCCGCCGACGCGTTGCGGGCGGTGCTCGAGGTCGCCGATCTGGTCATCGTCCCGATCGAACCCGAACCGTTGTGCTTCGACCCGACGGCGCGCACCATCAAGCAGGTCATCGAACCGCTCGGCAAGAAATTCATTGTCGTGGTGAACAATTGGGATCCGCGGGACGGCAAGGTCGATCTCGAGCAGACCCGCGAGTTCGTCCAGGCCAATGGCTGGCCGCTGGCGCGAACGGTGGTGCGGCACTACAAGGTCCACACCCGCGCTGCCGCCGAAGGCCGGGTTGTCACCGAGTACGAAGCCAACCGCGTCTCTCTGCAGGCTCGGGAGGATTTCTACAAGCTCAGCCTCGAGCTCGCGGACGGTGGTCGCTGATGCCGCCCAAGGGTGGGCGCGCAAACTTCGCTTCTCTTGTCGGAGCAGTAGGCGACAACTCTCCGGTAGACCGCAAGCGCACCCCCGCCCCCAAGAAGACCACAATCGAGCCTCTCGAAGGCCAACTGCTCGCCGACATTCCGGTCGACCAGCTCATCGCCAACCCGAGAAATCCCCGCGACGAACTCGGGGACCTATCGGATCTGGCCACCATCGCCGACCGGCAGCTGCAACCCGGAACCGTCGTCAGTCGCACCGCTTGGCTGAAACTGTGGCCCGAGGACGAGGACGATCTCGGCGCGGCGCAGTACATCGTCGTCAACGGCAACCGCCGGCTCGCTGCTGCCCAGAAGTACGGCCGTCCGGGTCTGGATGTGGTGCTGCGCGACAGCATCGCCGTCGACAAGGGCGAAATCCTGTGGGCGGCAACGAGTGAGAACATCGACCGCCGTGACTTCGACGTCCTCGAAGAAGCCAAGGCCGTCGAGTTGATGGTCTCCGAGTTCGGTAGCGCGGACGCAGCCGCAAAGAAGCTCGGCCGCTCCAAAGGCTGGGTGTCCCAGCGTCGAGCCCTGCTCAAACTCGCACCTGAACTTCAAGCAGCTCTGCGCGCAGGCGATCTCGCTGTTCGGCAAGCTCGATCTCTGGCCCGAGTTCCGCTCGAGGAACAGGTCGCGGCATGGGAAGCGGCCCAGAATCCCGAGCCGGAGCCCGAAGCCGAGGCACAGGCTCCGGAACCCGAAGAACCACAGCCGAAAGAACCTGCCAACAAGCTCGAACCCGTGGACAAGGTTGCCCAGGCGCTCAAACGACTCGGGGCGGACCCGGACGTGCTCGCCGCGGCAGTGCGTAAGCACTTCACCGACGACGAGCGCCGCAAGCTGATCGATGCACTCGAACTCCGGTAGGCACGACCCGGAGATGGGTTCGGTGATCGCAGAAAGGCTGCAGTGGTGAGCCGATGAGCGGAATCGACGACCAGATCGCCCTTTTCGATCTCGACCCCGAACCCGAAGAGCCGGCGGCCGAACCACCCGAATCCGAAGAACCGGCGGCCGACACACTCGATACACCACCGGAAGACCTGCCAGCAGCCGACACAGTCTCATCCGACACGGATGTTGCCGTCGGAAACGACCAGGTGGAGGACCTCCCGGTCGAACCTCGCCCCTGGGAGTCCCTACCTGTCACCGATGACGCGGACGGCCACGCGATCATCGTCACCGCCGAAGCGACCTACACTCCCTCGGGCACTCGGCTGACCGGCCCGGTCGACTCGATCGAGAAGCTCGACAAGCTGCTGCACTGGGCAGCGCTGACCCCCCACGGACTCACCGCACAGGTGTGGTTCGTCGGTATCGACTCCTGCGCCCAGCTCGGATGGACCATCGACCCCGGCAGCGAAGACGACGTCGACGACCTCGAACAACTCCGTCAACGCGCAGCGACCGAACTGACCCAAGCTATCGCGGCAACCCTGCCGCCTCTGATTGCTGCAGGATGGGAACTCCGCGGCGACCCCGGCTACGTCATCCACCTCATCCGCAAGGTCGGCAAGGCCACCCAAATGGTCGACCTCGTCCTCGAACCCTACGTCTGGACCTACTGGAACAAGGACTTCGGCTGGGGTAACCGCGTCGGCGACATGGGCATCCTCGGCAACCCCGCAGCCGGTACCTACCTGCCGGACGATGACCTACCCGCTGCCCGCGAACTCGGCCGCCGCCTCGCCTGGTCCGTCAAACACCTCGACACGCTGCCCGGACCGACCCCGGCCCGCACCGGCGCAGCAGTCCTGGACAAGATCCGCCGCGAACGCCTCCGCACCGGCAAGGGCATCGTCGTCACCGCCGGCGGCCCGATCCCACCGATCGACGGTGCGCCACGCGGGGACTTCGAACCCCCCGCCGGCTGGTCCCGCATCCCAGATACCGACGACCTCGACGGCGCCACCTCACTGGTCACCATCGACCAGCGCGCCGCCTACCTCGCCTCCGCAGGAATGTTGTCCTTCGGCTACGGCCGAATCCGCAACCTCCTAGGTGCCGACGCCGCGGCCGCGGCAGCAGTCGACAAGCCGGCATTCGGAATCTGGCGCATGACTCTGCCCGCCGCCGCGCAGTACGCGTTGCCGGAAAAACTGCCGCTGCCGCACCCGGCGATGCTCGACGACCAGCCCGTACGAACATGGATCACTACCGTCAGCCTCGACGGATTGTGCGCACCCATCGCAGACGGAGGAATGGGCGTGGACATCGACGATCTCGACATCACCGAGGCCTGGGTCTACGAAGAGCAAGGCCGCGCCCTCGACAAGTGGGCCAAAGTGTTGCGCGAGGCCCGCGCTGTCACGGTCGAGACCGGCGATGTAGCGATGAAACGGTTCCTCGGAGCCTGCTACAAGGGTTACGTCGGCCGGATGGTCAACCCGGACATGTGGACAGCCACCCGCATGCAGCACCACCACCAGCCACTGTGGCGAGCGGCGATCATGGCGCACTGCCGTTGGCGTGGACGCCGAGTGGCGATGCGCATCGCCCGTGAGACCGGACGCTGGCCGATCCGCACCATGACCGACTCCTGGGTGTATCTGGTGGGGGAGGAGCAGGATCTCGCCGACGACAGCGACGCGCTCGGCAAGATGACCTTGGAGAAGCAGGTAGCGCTGACCGACGAGCTGCTCCTGGCGTTCGCCTCTGCAGAGACCACCCATGACGTTCGTCTGGCGATCGCCGCAGCCTACGGTTCACCGGACCAGGAGGACTAGATGGCACTGCATCTACCGAAGTCGCGGTCGAAATCCGTCCCGCAGAAGACCGTCGGCCTCGACGGTATGAAGGTCACTGTCGCGGCTGCGGCAGCCGAGGGAGTCGCCAAGGCACAACAAACAAGTAGGGGGCTGGCAGGATTGACCTCGAGGGTCTCGGTCAGACAGCTCCGGACCGAGATCGGGAACGACGGCTTGCGGCAGGCCGCCATCGATGCCGGCCGTACACCGCCGTCGGACCGGACTCTGCGCCGCTGGGCGCAGCAAGGACGCATCCCCCATGCCGAGGTGGTCGAGTTGGCCCAACGTCGCGCCGCCATCGCACGGCTCGGGGGAGTGAACGAGGTAGCCAAGAAGATCGGTCGCAGCCCGTCCTCGGTACGCAAGTACATCTCCGGCAAGACCAACGAGCTGCGCAACGACGCACGGTCGAAACTCAAGGATGTCAAGGCCAAGGACATTATGGACAAGGCCGGGGTTCTCAACCCCGACGGCACACCGAAGATCGCCACCATCCGGGTCACCGGACGCGTGCACGTCCGCAACGGCGATGAATCCGGATACGATTACCGCACCCGCACACTGGACTTCGGTAACTCCGACGTCCCCTTCAGTGCAGAAGAGTCTCAAGCGCTCGCTGCGGCACTGGCCAACGACGACCAAGCCCGAGTCGTGGCAATCCTCGAACGCCATGCCACCGTGGACTATCCGGAGAACAAGGGCTTCGACGCTTACGGCGATCAGTTCGGCTTCCACTTCGACGCCATCGACACACTCGACGTCACCTGGCACTGAGGCTGAGGCAACGTCACCGAGGGCCGCTTCCGCTATGCGGGGGCGGCCCTCCACGGTTCGGCGAGTGTCCTTGAGGCCGGTCATGTGCGCAGTTCAAGCAGCGAAAAGAGGGTCCGAGAAGTAGTTCACCCCGTTGGGAAAAACCCCGGTTGTGGGGGAACGTATGCAGGCACATCCCCATTCGGTCATCAGAGGTACCCATGCCTGTCAGACATTCGAGGTCCCGCCGCACGGTTGCGCTGATCGCCACCGCAACCGTCGCGAGCGCAAGCGCACTACTCACTGCACCCGCGATCGCCCATGCGGCTCCGACCCAGTGCGCGTCGACGTTCAACCTCTTCATCCCCGGCACCTGGGAAACCGACGAAAACGCAGACCCCAGTCAGCCGGTGGGCATGCTCAAGCCGATCGCCGACGCACTCGAAAACACCCACGGCAGTGCCGTCGAGGTCTACACGTTGCCGTACATGGCCCGCGCCTTCGACAATGGTCATACCTACGCCGACAGCAAGTCCGATGCGGTGTCGAAGGCCAAGCAGGTGCTCGCAGACGTCGCGAACTCGTGTCCCCGTACGAAGTTCACGATGATCGGCTACTCGCAGGGCGCGGACGCTGCCGGCGACATCGCCTCCGACATCGGCAACGGTAGAGGGCCCATCGACGCCGGCCGTGTACTCGCAGTCGGCCTGCTGGCAGATCCTGGAGCCGGAACGACAGGGGCAGCGACCGTGGGCCCGCGCACGTCCGGACAGGGCATCGCTGATCCTCGCCCCCAGGGAATGGGGGCCCTGTCCGGCCGCGTCGCCTCGATCTGCGACCCGGGGGACCTGTACTGCTCGATCGAGAAGGGATCGAGCCCGTTGCTCGGCTCGCTGGGGTCGATCCTGAGCAAGAGCTCGAGCGTCGGTGATGTCCCCACTGCCGAATCTAGGGGCAGCACGCAGCTCGCCGCGGCTCTGACCTCCGACTTCTCTGATGCGGATCTGCCGGCCCTGGGTAGCGAAGTGGCCACTGTTGGGCAGCAGCTGACGGCACCGACTGTCGATATCGACCAGGTGGCCGACACCGCCCGATCCATCGCGAAGACCCTCGCTCCGCTGACCGATCTCCTCAGTTCCGGCGCAGCGAACCCCGCGGCGAACGGCCAGCTCGTCGCCGCACCGGTCGGAACCGCCGAGCACCATGCTGGTGAAGTCCTCACCCGCGCGGGGCAATCCGACCTCGAAAGTGCCTTCAACGCGGCCCTCGAGATCGCGGACACCGCGAGCACCCTGGCCGGGGACCCCTCCGCCGGCCTCCCGTCCTCTGCGCCCGAGATCCAGACGCTTGCCGACAATGCGAACCAGCTGACCGGCCAGGTCGCACCGCTGGTCGCTACCCCCGCTGAGGCGCTCAGTTCGGCCACCAGTGTGCTGTCGGTTCTCAAACCGACCGTGGTGGTCAACCAGCTCCTGGGCGTCGCTACCGGCGTAAGCGCCCTGGACCTGCCCGGCATCCTCCACAACCTGACCCTGCTGCCGCAGAAGGTCGCGGCGCTCGACGCGCACGGAGCCCACCGGATCGCAGGCGAGCTGAACAACCAGTTCTCGCCGTTGGTGACGATGGCTGCGGAGGTCGACATGCGGTGGGTCTCGCACATCCTTGCGGTCATTCCGGACCCATCCGGCGCGACACAGATCGCTGCCCTCGTGGCGTCGATCTTGTCGAACGTCGATGTGATCAGGCTGGCCGACATCGTCGGTCAGATTCAGGAGATCGCCTGGGCAGCTCTCGAAAAACTCTTCCCGCCGCCGGGG
>Ga0182740_1001823_pt1 | contig 13814 bp, 11 predicted proteins | sample eDN5th37CKraftBY_FD_128872 | JGI IMG/M metagenome (GOLD analysis project Ga0182740, IMG submission 128872) | Enriched backyard soil microbial communities from Emeryville, California, USA - eDNA 5th pass 37_C Kraft BY (version 2) (version 2) | ecosystem: Environmental > Terrestrial > Soil >...
CGAGCGAGGCGAGGTGGCCGAGAATGCGGCGGAAGCCTTCGTCCTCGTCGTGCGTCACCGACGAGCAGGGGATGTGATCCATGGCGCGGATGATGGTGACGACGGGCCGGTCGCCGGCGAGCCGCGCGGCGATCGAATCGCGGCGCTTGGTCGTCGCCAGGATCAGCCCGTCGACGCCGCGCGCGCCGAGGCTTTCCAGGACGTCGGCCTCGCGGGCGACGTCGTTGTCGGTATTGGCAACGATCGAGATGTAGTGATGGCGGCTCAGGCCGTCCTCGATGCCGCGGATGATCGGTGGGAAGATCGGGTCGGTGATGTCGGGAATGATGACGCCGATTGCCCGCGTCCTGTTGGTCTTGAGCGAATAGGCCGCGAGGTTCTGACGATATCCGAGCCGCTTGCTGGCCTTCCGGATCTGCTCGATCAGCTCGGGCGCGACGGGATGCCCGCTCTCCGGGTTCAGCGCGCGTGACACGGTGGAGACGTGCACGCCCACCTCGCGGGCAAGGTCTTTCAAGCCGACCCGCGTCTGCTTGCGGGATTTCACCGGACGGTCCTCGGCATGTCATTTCGAAGGATCCGGGCGGCGGGCCGCCCGAATCTCTCGTTCGCTATGAAGGCAAGGTGCGTCATTTGTTACTTCGATGCATCGGCGTAGGGGTAGATCAGTTCGCCGGCCTTGAACTCAGGCGGATAGACCACGACCTGACGGTTCCAGTCGGTGAACTGGTTGAGTTCGCTGCCGGTCACGCCCTTGAACTGGATGCAGATGATGCGGGGCGATTTCCACTCGCCGTCTGATCCAAACGAAATCGGGCCGATCACGGTGTCGAACGTGTTGGCGGCGAGATACTTGGCGAGCACGTCGTCATTCAACGACTTCGTCTCGGTCACGGCCTTCGCCAGGATCTGCCCCGCGGCATAGGCGTAAGGCGGGTAGGTGAAGCCGAGCGGATCGAGGCCGAGATCCTTCGCGCGCTTCTGGTATTCCGACATCATCTCCCTGGTGCCGGTGAATTGCAGGCTCGGCGCGGGGATGTAGAACTCGTTGCTGATATAGCCGTTGATCATCGGTCCAAGCTGCTGCTTGATTCCAGTGACCAGCAGCCCGAGCATGGCGCCCCCGATGATCTTCGGCTTGAACTGGATCTCGTTCGCGGCGCGGATGATGCCTGCGGTGTCGATCGGCAGCGTGGCTGCGAAAACCACGTCCGGATTGGCGGCCTGCACAGCGCGTATTGTGGACGTGAATTCCGTGGTGGATGGCGGATAGGTCCGGTCGAAGACGATCTCCATCCCGAGCTTCTTGGCGTTCGCGCGCGCGCCATCGAGCGCGTTCCGGGAATATTCCACGTCGGCCCCGATCAAGGCGACACGCTTCGGCATCGGTTTCTGCTGGGCGGCAAGGTCGAATACGCATTTCGAATAGTTCGCCGTATCCGGGCCCTGCGAGTTCATCGAAAAATAGCGCGGATACTTGAATTCCTTGTTGGCCCCGAGGCCGAAAATCCCGATCGTGGTGCGGTTGGCCTGAATGATCGCCGGCATGGTCGCCGCGATGACGTTGGTGCTGTAGGGCCCGATCAGGAGATCGACCTTATCGACACTCATCAGCTTGGCGTAGATTCCCGGCGCGTTGGCCGGATTGCCCTGATCGTCGTAGTAGACGAACTCGACCGGCCGGCCGAGCAGGCCGCCCTTCGCATTCACATCGCTACGCCAGATTTCCAGACCGGCCAGCACCTGTTTGCCGGCGGGCGATGTTGGGCCGGTGGCGCTGATGCTGAAGCCGATCCGCAGCGGATCAGCCGCATTCGCATCATGTGAAAAAACGCCGAGCGTGAAGACGGCAGATACACCAGTTGCAAGAGCCGCGAGCCCGCGGCGATATCGATCAAGCATGAAATGTCCTCCCAATATGGCCTTGTTTTCTGGCCTTGGGCGAACGCTAGCGCGGCTGGCAAAACTTGGCAATCGTTTGCCATGATGCTAGCAGTGAAAGCTGTTGCTATTGGCAAGGCGGCATTTATGGATGCTGCACCGATCCGCGCTCAACAGCGGACGGAAGGGAGAACGAGAATGTTCAAGGCCTCGGCCGGCGTCATGCTGCCTACGTCAATCATCGGTTCGCTTCCGCGTCCGACCTGGTACACCGCAACGCTCGGCTCGACGCCGTTCCTCGAAGCGATGGTGAACTCGCGTTATCGCGAGCAATATGAAGACGCGGTCTCCTGTTATCTGCGTGCGCAGGAAACGGCCGGCCTCGACATCGTGACCGACGGCGATGCCCATTACGACGAGCAGGTCGGCGGCATGAGCTGGCAGAGCTATCCGCTGACTCACATGGAGGGATTCTCCAAGGAATCGATCCCCTCGACCTACAAGGTCGGCGCCGTCGCCTATCCGCGTGGACACATCCTGCACGATTTCCTCGAGGCGCGGGTGTTTCCGAAGATCACGGGTCCTGTGGGACGCGGCAATCTGCAATACGCACCGATGTGGAAGGTCGCGCAACGCATGACGACGCGGCCGGTGAAGTTCGGCACGATCCTGCCCGAACTCCTCGCTGCGTCCTGCGAGGACAGCTACTACAAGGACCCGATCGAGCGTACCTGGGCGCTGAGTGACGCGATCAACGAGGAACTGCACGACCTTGCCGATGCCGGATGTCCGGTGCTGCAGATGGAGGAGCCGCAGATCCACATGGTGCCGGTGCGCGGCAAGGCGTTCGGCAAGCTCGACGTCGCTGACCTCGTGAAGGTCTTCAACAACACGGTGAAGGGTCTGCGCGACAAGACCGAGATCTGGTGCCACACCTGCTGGGGCAATCCTTCGCAGCAGCGCATCTTCAAGGAGCCGCAAAGCTACCAGCCGACGCTCGAGGCGCTCAATTCCGTTGAAGCCGATGCGCTGACATTCGAGACCTGCTCGTCCGGGACCGGCGATCTCAAGGCGATCGGCGAGATCATCAAGGACAAGAAGGTGGTGATCGGCGTCATCGACCATCACACGCTGCAGATCGAGCGGCCGGATGAGGTCGCCGCGCTGATCCGCGAAGCGCTGAAATATATTCCGGCCGAGCGGCTGATCATCTCGTCCGATTGCGGCATGGGCCGTGAAGGGATGGGCCGGCGTCATGCCGCCTACAAGATGGTGTCGATGGTGCTCGGTACCAACATCGTGCGCAAGGAACTGGGATTGCCGGAAGCTGAATGCCTCGCGGCGGAGGGCCGCTACTCGCTGACCGTCGCGGAGCGCTAGACCGTTCAGGACATCCGCGGCCGGCCACAAAATAACAAGGCCGCGGCCACACAGGGAGGACTTTCCATGCGCAAGCTCGCGTTGGCGTGCCTTGTTGCGTTCGGTTTTGGCGCGAGCGGCGGCGCCGCGCCGGCGCAGGCGCCCGTAAAATTCCCTGATCAGCCGGTGCGTATCCTTGTGCCGTTCTCGGCAGGCAGCGTCACCGATCTTCTGGCGCGCACGATTTCCGACCGGCTCGCCGAACGCTGGCGGCAGCCCGTCATCATCGAGAACCGTCCCGGTATCGCGGGAACGGGCGTGGCCGCCAAGGCTGCGCCCGACGGGCATAATCTCATGCTCACCTCGAACGGGCACACCATCATAGGACTGGTGAACAAGAACCTGACATTCGATCCGATCGCCGACTTCACCGGCGTGATCCGCGTCGCATCGATGCCGACCATCATGATCGTGCCGCCGGATATGCCGGTTTCGTCGCTCAAGGAGTTCGTCGACTACGTGCGGGCGCGCCCCAAGCAATTGAATTTCGCCTCGTCCGGTCTGGCCAGCACCGCGTTTATCGGAGCCGAACTGTTTCGTCAGACAGCGAAGCTCGACATGACGCATGTTCCGTTCAAAGGCTCTCCGGAAGCGCAGACTGCCGTGATCCGCAATGATGCGCAGATGTTCTTCACGCTCTGGAATGTCGGTTCGGATCTGATCCAGGCCGGCAAGCTGAAGGCGCTGGCGGTGACGACCGACAGGCGGCTGCCGACATTGCCGAACGTGCCGACCTTCGCAGAAGCTGGAATGCCGGAATTTTCCTACGATGCGTGGTTCGGCCTGCTCGCTCCAGCCGGCACGCCGTCTGCCATCGTGAACAAGATCAACGCGGACGTCGCGGCCGTGATTGCGTTGCCGGATGTGCAGCAACGGTTGGCGCAGCAGGGCGTGACCTTCGCGCCGAACCAGGCAAGCGCATTCAGCGCGGCGATCGCGAGCGATGCCGCGCGCTTCAAGACGATGTTCGCCGGGGCGGGTATCGGTAACTGACGTTCACGGCATGCTGCGCCGACGAGGTATCAGGCCGGCTCGAGCAGTTTCGGATAGGTGGCCGGCTTGAAGAAGCTCGCGCCCGGCACATAGACGCGGCCGGGCGACATATCCGGCCGTTCGTCGCCCTCGATGCTGCCCTCGAAGGTGAGCTCGAGCTGCACGCCGCTTGGGTCATACACGAACAACTGCCACAGCGTCGTGCCGGGGACTTCGAATTCGCGCCAGTCGAGGCCGGCCTTCTTGAAGCGCTCGATATAGGAGCGAAAGCCAGAGCATGACAGCGAGACATGGTCGATGGCCGCTGTTCCGTACGGTGCCTTGCCTTCGGGACCAAGGGCCGGGCCGCCGGCATAGACGTGGATGATGCCAAGTCCGCCCGGCTGCGGACAGGCGAGCCAGGCGCCGGGATAGCCGAAATCCGGCCGGTGCATGTCCTTCAGGCCGATGATCTTGGTCCAGAAATACCGTGTTGCGGCGAGGTCCGCGGTCTTGATGGCAATGTGAAAAAGGCCGTGAACGGTGGCGAGCGGAAGCTGGGCCATCTGGATCTCCAAATCTGCGGGCGCATTATACGCGCTGCGCGGCGTACTGCGAGCGTCGGCGCGCTGCTCAATTAATGGGCTGCCGCGACTGGATTGCGCCCGGTCCTATGGCACGGCCTCAAAAATTCGCGTGCCAAAGGCGCGTGCCGTGCGCGGTCCTGCCGCTAAATCTTGCGCTGTCGTTTCGGCATCGTGCCAGCAAGAAATCGGCGGCAGATGGGCACAGTGATTGTGCCTAGCGTTGCGTGACGGGCCGGTGGCACGCGCCTTGCTGCTCCGGTCCCGCAGTTCAACGCGATTTCGCCGGTCAAACGCCACGCCGCGGCTTGAAGCGGCACCAAGGAGTTTTTTTTATGATCACTAACAGATTCGCGCGCCGCGCCGTTCTCGCCGGCGCGCTATCGGTCATGATGGCCGTGCCGGCCGTCGCGCAATCGCTGACTCCGATTCGATTCACGCTCGACTTCAAGCTTCAGGGCATCCATGCCTGGTACTATGTCGCGCAGGAGAAGGGCTACTTCAAAGCCGAGGGTCTCGACGTCAAGATCGATCAGGGCGAGGGATCGGCGGCGACCATTACCCGCATCATGTCGGGCGCGTACGATGCCGGCTTCGGCGACATGAACGCCATCATCCAGCAGGCGGCGAACAAGCCGGGCGAAGCGCCGGTGATGGTCTATCAGATCTATAACCGCCCGCCCTTCGTGCTGGTGACCAAGGCCAGCGGTCCGATCAAGACCATCAAGGACATCGAAGGCAAGAAACTCGGCGGCCCTGCGGGCAGCGCGACTCTGCGCCTTCTGCCGAGCCTCGCAAAGGCGAACAAGATCGATATTTCAAAGATCGAAATTCTGAACATGGCTCCAAACCTTCAGGAGCAGATGCTGATCCAGGATCAGGTGCAGGGCTCGCTGGTGTTCAACGTGACGAGCTACATGAACCTGATCCAGCAGAAGCAGGATCCCGACAAGGACTATCGCTGGTTCAATTACGGCGATCTCGGCCTTGATCTGTATTCCAACGGCATCATGGTCTCGCAGAAGCTGCTGAAGGAGAATCCGAAGGCGGTGGCGGGTCTGGTGAAGGCGATCAACAAGGCTATCAAGGAGGTCATCGCCGATCCGGAAGCGGGCGTGAAGACGCTCGCCAAGGTCGAGCCGCTGATCAACTCCGATGTCGAGAAGAAGCGCATCGCATATGCGCTGGGCAATCTGATGAATGGCGCGGAGTTCACCGAACTCGGCTTTGGCGATCTCACCGACGACAAGCTCGGGCGATCGATCGATCTGATTGCGGAGGCCTATGACCTGAAGAACAAGCCGAAAGCGTCGGAGGTGTTCAACCGTTCGTTCCTCCCGGCCAAGTCCGAGCGGATGTTCGCACCCAAGTCGAACTGACACCAAACACTTCCGGGAGGGATTTCCGTCCCGGATTCAACGTCTTACGATGCCGGGTCTTATGAAAACGCTGATCACGGGCGGCCGCGTCTATGACCGGGCGGGCGATGTGCATCGCCCGCCCTTGCGCGATGTCATCCTCGAAGAAGATCGAATCCTCGGTGTGGTAGAGCCCGGCGAGCAGGCCGCGAGCGATATTGCTCAGGCCGCGAGCAAGGGCGAACCCGGCGCGCGCGTGATCGACGCCACCGGCAAGCTCGTCATCCCCGGCCTCGTCAACGCGCATTACCATTCCTACGATGTCCTCAGCAAAGGCCGCTTCGAGGACATGCCGTTCGATGTCTGGATGCTGCATTCCCAGCCCGCCTATTGGGGCACCCGCAGCAAGGCGGAGCTGCGCGCGCGCACGCTGCTCGGTGCGCTGGAGGCGCTGCGCCACGGCATTACGACCATCCAGGACATGAATTCGCTGGTCCCGCAGGATGAGGAGACGCTCGACACGATCCTGTCCGCTTATGACGAGGTCGGCGTCCGCGTTGTGTTCTCCATTGCCGTGCGCGATCTCGCGGCACTCGACATCGAGCCGTTTCTCCCCGCCGGCATTCCGGACGACGTTGCGTCTCTCATCAACGGCAGGCCCGGCGATGCAAAGGCCGATCTCGCGTTCATCCGCGCCCAGATCGCGCGCCGCAATCCATTGCCCTCGCGCCTGCACTGGGCGATCGGCCCATCGGGGCCGCAACGCTGCTCGACGGAGTTGCTGGAGGGGCTAGCGGCTGTCTCCTCCGATTTCGATCTGCCGATTCTGACACATACCTACGAGACGCGCGCGCAACTCGCGAAGGCGCGCACGGCCTACGAAAAGTTCGATGGCTCCTATGTCCGCTACATGCGAGAGATCGGTCTGCTCACACATCGCACGACATTGGCGCATGGCGTTTATCTCTCGCGGCCCGAGATCGAAGATCTCGCAAAGGCCGGCGCCGGCGTGGTGCACAACCCGCTTGCCAATCTGAAGCTGAAGAACGGCACGGCGCCGCTGATCGATTTCAAGCGGGCAGGGATCAATCTCGCGCTCGGCTGTGACAATTGCAGCTGCAGCGACTGCCAGAACCTGTTCCAAGCGATGAAGATGTATGCGCTGCTGGCGCAGGGCATGGACGGCGAGCCATCCGGCGTGTTCGCCTGCGACGCCATCGATGCAGCCACCATCGGCAGCGCGCGGGCGCTCGGGCTGTCCGGGCAGGTCGGTGCGCTGAAGCCCGGCATGAAGGCCGACCTTGCACTGATCGATCTGTCCGATCTCGCCTATCAGCCGTTCAACAGCGCCGCGCGCCAGATGGTCTACAGCGAGACGGGCCGGGGCGTGGATACCGTGATCGTCGATGGCGAGGTGGTCCTGTCCGGTGGCAAGCCGACGAAGGTGGACTGGGACAGCTTCCGCGGAGAACTCACCGAGATCATGGCCAAGGCCGACGCGGACTATGCAGCGATCGCAAAACGCAATGCGGCTGCGGTGCCATATCTGATCGAGGCGGCGCGCAACGTGAACCGGGCGGCTCTCGGATTGAACCGCTATGCCGGCGGCGGCGTTAGCGATCCAGACCGAACCGTGTCATAAGAGCGGTATGCACGCTGTGCGCGCCAATGGCGGCCGAAGAGCGACGAGCGCGCGCGGCTATGTTGTTCAGTGCCCCTATCCAAAAGGTAAGTAGAAACCAACGGGGGCGAACATTTCGCCGAGGCTCTTCGGACAGGCCGCGATCTATACACATCACCTTCACCACCTATCGCTGCTGCGAAAAATCTTGCTGCGGATGAAAAGCTGGCAAAACTACGTGTTCCTGGAACATTGACAGGCGCCGCCGTCCCGATTGCGGCACTCGTTGAAAACAGGCTGCTTGCTTTGCGCTAGGCTTTGGACATGCTTGCCGCTTGAGCGGCGGTATCATCGCGCCGTCATTGTCTTGAGCGAGATCATGACACGCACCGCTCGTGGCTCCTCGCGTCGCCGCCGGGATGCCGTAATTCCGAAATTAAGATTTCTCACGCATAATCCGGTTTGTGTCCCTTGCCCCGCGCGATCAATGCACGAGGTCAGCCATGTTGATGCGTCTTCTGACCCACTCCATTCTGGTGATTGCCATTACGGCTGTGATGTCGACTGCATCGCAGGCGCAGCCGATTTTCGATGCGTTCGGACTTTTCAGACGCGGCGCACCTGCCGAAAGGCAGGACATGTATGGCGGCTCTTATGGCGGCTCTCCAGTGACGCGCGGCGTGGTTTCCTATCCGAGCGGCGAGCGCCCCGGGACCATCGTCATCAGTACAGGTCAGCGTCGGCTTTACTACATTCTCGGCAATGGACAGGCGATCGCCTACGGCATCGGCGTCGGACGCGACGGCTTCGCCTGGAGTGGTGTGAAGACCGTTTCCGCCAAGCGCGAATGGCCGGGCTGGACGCCGCCCAGGGAAATGCTGCGACGCCGCCCGGACCTGCCGCGCTATATGGCCGGCGGCCCGGATAATCCGCTCGGCGCCCGCGCTCTGTATCTCGGCTCGACGCTCTATCGTATCCACGGCTCGAACGAGCCTCACACGATCGGCCAGGCCGTGTCGTCGGGATGTTTTCGCATGACCAATGCAGACGTCATCGATCTCTATAATCGCACGAGGGTCGGCGCCAAGGTGATCGTGCGATAGAGCGGCGCGGACCTGCACGTTCACCGTACACGAGAGCGCACGACCGCGGCTGTTACAGTCCGCTCTCGATCGCACGTAGCAACTTGAAGCGCATCGCGCCGTCGTTGCTCTTGAGCGAGATCACGACGCGCACGCGCCCGTTCTCCTTGGTGTCGGCAAAGCCGGCGAGCGTGCGCACGCCGTCCATCGTGCCGGTCTTGGTCAGGCTGCCGTCCTGTCCGCGCAGCAGGCTGGCGTTTGGCTCGAAGAGCTGGAGCACCCTGGCGAGGCCGCGGGCCGTGAAGCGGTTGTCACGGCTGATGCCCGAGCCTTCCAGGAGATGGATGTCCCCGGACAGATTATTGGCCGCCAGCATTTCGTTCGCGACCTTGAGCGACTTGTCGAGGCCGACCGGCGCGCCCAGGCGATGCGCACCGATTTCCAGGAAGACCTGATTGGCGATGTAGTTGTTGGAAGCGCGGAGCAGCTCGATGAGGATTTTCGAGAGCGGCCGCGATTGTTCGTGGACATAGACCGGCTTCAACCCTTCCGGCACCGGACCGGTCGAGATCGCGCCCTTCACGCTACCCCCGGCCTTGACGATGAATGCGGCGATCAGCTCGCCGGCATATTGCAGACTGACGGCCGGGTTCTGGCTCAGGCTGATGCGGCCTTTCCCTCTCGGACCGCGTTCGCGAAACTCCGAGATGGCGAGCGGCGTGATCGGGGTCTGCTTCTCGCCGGAACGGACCGTATCACCTTTGCGCACGGCGTTGACGGTATTGAAATTCACTGCGAGCGCGGAGTTCAGCGCGTTGTAGGATTCGTCGGTGTCCTCGATACCCGGGATGTGGATGTCCGGCGGGAAATAGCTTCCGTCCAGGACGATGCCGGTGAGCGGCTTTTTGCCGATGGCGGCAACCAGCTGAGGCGCAAGCTGCGCCAGCTCCTCCGAAATCAGAAATGGATCGCCGCCGCCGCGGATATAGAGCACGCGCTTGTTGTCGAGATAGAACCGGGTCTTGAAGCGGTAATCGCCGCCGAGAACCTGCATCGCCAGCCATGCGGTCACGACCTTTGCGACGGAAGCCGGCACGAAGGGTTCATCGACGTTCTGGGCGACGAGTTCGTTGCCCCTGGAATCCACCACGAGCACCAGTGCTTGTGGAGCCAGCGCGGCAATCGTCGCTTTCACCTCCTTGACGCCGGCCAGGGCCGGAGCAGGAGCAAGGAGCAACGCGAGGATGAGCAGGCGGGGCAGCATGGCGTCTCCGCAGTCGATGACGGTTCACAGCATCTATGCGGTCGCCCGCATTGCTTCCCCGCGCATTGCCAAGAGCGATTGTGTCAACTGTTCGGCGAACTTCGCCGACGCGACCGGAAGATTGCGGTCGTATAGCTGGCCGAGCACGAGATCGGCGCGCGGCGCATCGCGCTCGTCGATCTCGCGAACGACGATGCCCCGAGCTTCGTCCGATGTGGCGCCGATGCCGATCTGGAACGAAATGACGTTGTCGCGCATCACGAGATGGCGCAGGAATTCGAACGAGTTGGCCTGCGCGACGATGTTGAAGCGGAGCTTGCGCCGCGCGAGCGCCTCGTCGAGAAGCTGGCGGCCGCCAATTTCGGGCTCCGCCAGTGCGACCGGAAAGCTTGCGCAATCCCGCAAGCGGATCGATGGCCGCTTCGCGAGCGGATGATCCGTCGGCATCACCGCTACCAATCGCTGCTCGAGCGTCATCAGCGGACGGAAATTCGGCAGGAAAGGCGGCCGGAAAACCATCACGAGATCGACTTCGTAGTCCGCGAGGCTCTGCATCGCCTTGATGTGATCCTGGACCCGCACGTCGAAATTCACGAAGGGAAAGCGCGCGCGATAGGCCGCGACCTCCCGCGGCAGGAAATCGAGCGCCAGCGCCTGGCTGACGGAGATGCGCACGGTGCCGCGCCGCATCCCTTTCAGGTCCTCGATCTGTGAGCGCACCCGGTCGAGGTCCGCGGTCTGCTGGCGGACGTGATGGATGAACAATTCGCCGGCGGCGGTGAGCCGGACGCCCCGTGGCCGCCGCTCGAAAAGCGGGGTTTCCAGCTCGGCCTCCAGATCCATGATCCGCCTGTTGACGGCGGAGGACGTGACATTGAGCCGCTCGGCCGCCTTGCGGATCGATCCGGCCCGCGCCACGGCGTCGAAATAGTGCAGAAAACGCAAGTGTCTCATGGACTTATGCCTCGTCGGCGTCGGTGAGCCCGCAGCTGGTGATGCCGAAACGACAGCGCCCCGGCAAAAAAACAGCGGCAGATCGTAGCACTCATGCGTCCTAGCGTCTTCCCCCAGGTGGCGGGGCTTGAGCCGAGGGGGCGGCCTCCGAGCCCGAAACAGGAGCGCGTCATGAAGCACTTGCGAAGTCTAACCCTGGGCCTGGCGGCAGCGATCGGCTGCACCCTTGCGTTGTCCGTGCCGGCAGCGGCGCAGACCAAGCTGAAGATGGTGCTGAACTGGAAGTACCAGGGCCCGCAGGGCTGGTTCTTCCTCGCCGACGATCGCGGCTATTTCAAAGCCGAAGGCCTCGACGTGCAGATCGATCAGGGCAACGGTTCCGGCGCGGCGGTGCCGCTTGTTGCCAACGGCACGTACGACGTGGGCTTCGGCGACATCAATGCGCTGATCGAACTTGCGGCGCGCAAGCCCGACGAAGCTCCGATCGCGGTCTATGTCATGTATAACCGCCCGCCTTTCACGATCGCGGTGAAGGCTGATTCCCCGATCAAGAAGCCTAAGGATTTCGTCGGCAAGAAGCTCGGCGGCGCCGCGAACGACGGGGCCCTGAAGCTGTTCCCGGCGCTCTGCAAGATGACCAAGGTCGACTGCAGCAAGGTCGAGATCACCAACATGCAGCCGAACCTGCGCGAGCAGATGCTGATGCAGGGGCAGGTCGACGGCGTGTTCGGTTACGTCAACACCATCCGCTTTTCGGCCAAGCTGATCGGCGTCGCGGATGACAAGCTGCGCTACATCAATTTCGGCGATTACGGCATGGATCTCTATTCCAACGCCATCATCGTCTCCAGGAAGCTGGTGAAGGACAACCCGAAGGCGGTCGCGGGCTTCCTGCGCGCACTCAACAAGGGCCTGCAGGATTCGCTGAAGGATCCGAACGCGGCCGTGGCCGCTGTTGCCAAGCGCGAACCCCTGATCAAGACGCCGGTCGAGCGCGAACGCTTCGACGCGACGCTTCAGGATGAGATGAACCATCCGGAGATCGCCAAGATCGGTCTTGGCAACGCCGATCCGGAACGTCTGAAGAAGTCGATCGACATTCTGGTCGAGGCCAACAGCCTGCCGCGCACGCCGAGCGTGGCGGAGATCTTCACGCCGGCCTTCCTGCCGCCGGTCGATGATCTGCCGAAGAAGCTGTTCTGATCTGACTGATCCCTCCTCCGCAAAGCGGAGGAGGGGACTTCACGTGCGTATCGAAGACCGGGAAAACACCAATGGAACTTGGACTGACGGATCGCGTGGCCATCATCACCGGGCCCGCGAAAGGCATGGGTGCGGCCATCACCAGATCATTCGCAGCCGAAGGCGCGAAGCTCGCCCTGATCGGACGCGATGTCGCGGCGATCGAGCCGGTGGCGAAGGAAGTGAAAGCCGCGGGTGCGCAAGCGATCGTGATTTCGTGCGATCTCACCAGGCCCGAGCAATGCGACAAGGCGGCTGACGAAACGAAGAAAGCCTTCGGCCGCATCGACATCCTCGTCAATGTTGCGGGCGGCTCCGGTCCGGTCGGCAAGACCGGCGCGGAAACGACGCCCGAGGAATTCGACGAGATCGTCACGCTGAACATGAATGGCTGCTTTCACACCATGCGCAGCGTCACGCCCGTAATGACCGCGCAGAAATACGGCAAGATCGTCAATGTCGGTGGCACCTTCGGCATGCGTGGGCGTGCCGGGCGCATGGCCTATTCCGCGTCGAAATGGGGTCTGCGCGGCATCACCAAGAGCTTCGCGCTTGAAGTCGGGCAGCACAACATCAACGTGAACTGCGTCGCGCCGGGCATGGTCGACGGCCCGCGCTTTCGCGACAAGGTGTGCGCGGACATGGCGAAGCGGCTGAACATCACGGTGGAAGAGGCGATGGAGCGCCATGCTGCGGATTACGCGCTGAAGCGCGTCACGCTCGATCAGGACGTGGCCAATGCCTGCCTGTTCCTTGCGAGCGACGTGTCGCGGCAGATTACCGGCGTCGACCTTCCGGTCGATGGCGGCTGGGCGATGCTGTGAGGAGCGCCATGACAGCCGATCTCGTCATCAACAACGGCATCGTCGTCACGCCCGACGCGGCGTTCCCTGCAAGCGTTGCGATCAGGGACGAAAAAATCGTGGCGGTCGGGGCGCCGGACGCCATGCCGGCCGCGCGCGAGACGCTCGACGCATCCGGGCTGCATATCCTGCCCGGCGCGATCGACGTGCATGTGCATTTCCGCGATCCCGGCTATCCGAACAAGGAGGACTGGGAGAGCGGCACGGCGGCGGCCGCCTTTGGTGGTGTCACGACCGTGTTCGACATGCCGAACACGATTCCGCCGACCGGCACCGGCACGATCCTTGCTGAGAAGCACAGGATCGCGGCCTCGAAAGCGCATGTCGATTTTGGCCTTTACGGGCTGCTCGGTGCGGACACCATCGACAATGTGCCGGAGCTTATCGCGGGCGGCGTGATCGGGTTCAAACTCTATATGGGCAACACATTCGGCAAAATCCCGTCTCCGTCCACCGGCGAAATGCTGGAGGCGTTTGAGGTCGTTGCCGAGACCGGCAAACGCATCTCGCTGCATGCTGAGACGAACTCGATCATGGAGCGGCGCCAGACGCGGCTGACACAGGCGGGCCGGCA
>Ga0182740_1001824_pt1 | contig 13813 bp, 11 predicted proteins | sample eDN5th37CKraftBY_FD_128872 | JGI IMG/M metagenome (GOLD analysis project Ga0182740, IMG submission 128872) | Enriched backyard soil microbial communities from Emeryville, California, USA - eDNA 5th pass 37_C Kraft BY (version 2) (version 2) | ecosystem: Environmental > Terrestrial > Soil >...
CCGGCATGACGAAGGACGACATCGATCTCTTCGAGATCAATGAAGCCTTCTCGTCGGTGGTCCTGCGCTACATGCAGGCGATGGATCTCGATCCGGCGAAGGTCAACGTGAACGGCGGCGCCATCGCCATGGGCCACCCACTCGGCGCCACCGGCGCCATGATCCTGGGCACGGTGCTCGACGAGCTGGAACGCACGAACAAGCAGACCGCCCTGATCACGCTGTGCGTCGCCGCCGGCATGGGCACGGCCGCGATCATCGAGCGGGTTTGAGAAAGCGTAACGCAGGCATCCTCATCCTGAGGAGGCGCGAAGCGCCGTCCCGAAGGGCGAGGATGCGAATCCGGAGAACACTGGACCATCCTTCGAGACGCCCGCTGAAGGCGGGCTCCTCAGGATGAGGTCCGAGGGAGGACGACATGAACTTCACCAATTTCCGCTTCGAGGTCGATGCAGACGGCATTGCGCTTGCGACCTGGGACATGCCTGGCCGCTCCATGAACGTGATCACCCCTGAGGTGATGGGCGAGCTGGAACGGATCATCGAGACGGTTGCCGGCGACGAGGCCATCAAGGGGTGTGTCATCACCTCCGGCAAGGAGGCGTTCTCCGGCGGCGCCGATCTCACCATGCTCCAGGGGCTCGGCGCCGAATATGCGCGTCTTGCCAAGGAGAAGGGCGAAGAAGCCGCCATGCAGTTCTTCTTCGAGGAAACGCGCAAGCTCTCGCTGCTCTATCGACGCCTCGAGACCAGCGGCAAGCCGTTTGCCGCTGCCATCCATGGCGTGTGTCTCGGCGGTGCCTTCGAGCTGGCGCTCGCCTGCCATTTCCGCGTGCTGTCGGATGTGGATTCCACCCGCGTCGGCCTGCCCGAAGTCAAGGTCGGCCTCTTCCCCGGCGCCGGCGGCACGCAGCGCGTGGCGCGCCTCATGCAGACGGGCGACGCCCTGCAGATGCTGTTCAAGGGCGAGCAGCTTCGTCCGCTCATGGCGCGCAACATGGGCCTCGCCCATGCGGTCGCGCCGCGCGACGCGATCGTGCAGACGGCGAAGGACTGGATCAAGCAGGGCGGCTCCGCCGTCGCGCCCTGGGACCAGAAGGGATACAAGCTCCCCTCCAACAAGGTCTATTCCGCAGCCGGCATGCAGATCTGGCCGCCGGCCAACGCCATCTATCGCCGCGAGACGCAGGACAATTACCCGGCGATCCGCGCGATCCTCGAATCCGTCTATCAGGGCCTGCAGCTGCCGATGGATCTTGCCCTCAAGGTGGAGTCGCGCTGGTTCGCCAAGATCCTGCGCTCGAAGGAAGCGGCGGCGATGATCCGCACCCTCTTCATCTCCATGCAGGATCTCAACAAGGGCGCCCGCCGCCCCAAGGAGGTGCCGCCGACGAGCCTGAAGAAGGTTGGAATCGTCGGCGCGGGCTTCATGGGCGCGAGCGTGGCTTACGTCACGGCCAATGCGGGTCTCGAGGTCGTGCTCATCGACCGCGACATGGAAGCGGCCGAGAAGGGCAAGGCGCATTCGCACAAGCTCATGTCGGACCAGATCATGAAGGGCCGCGCCAAGACCGCCGATCGCGATGCGCTGCTGTCCCGCATCACGCCGTCCGCCGATTACAGCGATCTCGCCGATTGCGATCTCGTCATCGAGGCCGTGTTCGAGGATCCCAAGGTCAAGGCCGAGGTGATTCGGAAAGTCGAGGCCGCGATCCGGCCGGACTGCATCTTCGCATCCAACACCTCGACCCTGCCGATCTCCGGCCTCGCCGAGCAATCGAAGAAGCCCGATCAGTTCATCGGCATCCATTTCTTCTCGCCCGTCGAGAAGATGATGCTGGTCGAGATCATCATGGGCAAGGAAACCGGCGACAAGGCGCTCGCCACCGCGCTCGACTATGTGCGCCTGATCAAGAAGACGCCGATCGTCGTCAACGACTCGCGCGGCTTCTTCGCCAATCGTTGCGTGCTCGCCTACATCCTGGAAGGCCACCTCATGTTCACCGAGGGACTGCCGGCGGCCATGATCGAGCAGGCGGGCAAGCAGGCCGGAATGCCGGTTGGCCCGCTCTCGCTCAACGACGAGGTCGGCGTCGATCTCGGCCTCAAGATCCTGCGCGCCACGAAGGCGCAGCTGGGCGAGGCTTCGATCATTCCGCAGCAGGAGGAACTGCTCACCGCGCTGGTGGAGAAGGAAGGACGCCTCGGCCGCAAGAACCGGAAAGGCTTCTACGATTATCCGGAAGGCGGGCAGAAGCGTCTCTGGCCGGGCCTGAAGGATCTGCAGTCGAAGCATGTGGAGGCTGAACTGGTCGACATGCAGGAGCTGAAGCAGCGCCTTCTCGTCACGCAGGCCCTGGAGGCCGCGCGCACCTTCGAGGAGGGCGTGATCACCGATCCGCGCGAGGCGGATGTGGGCTCCATTCTCGGCTTCGGCTTCGCGCCCTATACGGGCGGCGCGCTCTCCTACATCGACTTCATGGGCGCGAAAGCCTTCGTGGAATTGTGCCGGGGCCTGCAGGCGAAGCACGGCGACCGCTTCGCCCCGCCGAAGATCCTGCTCGACATGGCAGCCTCCGGCGACACGTTCTACGGCCGCGCCGGGGCCAAGAAGGCGGCGTGACCCGCCTCAACCCTCTCCCTTTCGCGGGAGAGGGTGACCCTTGTTGACACAAGGGTCGGGAGAAGGGGAAAAGCGTTGGACACAGCCCCTCTCCCGGCTCACTGTGTTCGCCACCCTCTCACGCAGGGGGGAGAGGGCAGCAAGCGAGGCACGTCCATGAAACCGCACTTCGCCATGATGGCGGGCTACAATGCGTGGTGCAACGAACGCATCTATGACGCCGCCGCGCAACTTTCCGACGCGGATTACCGCGCGGATCGCGGAGCTTTCTTCAAGTCGGTTCACGGCACCCTGAACCATCTCCTCGCCACCGACCGGATCTGGCTGAAGCGCTTTACGGGACAGGGCGAGGCGCCGAACCGACTCGATGCGATCCTTTTCGAGAAATTCGATGAGCTTCGGAACGCGCGCCGGACAGAGGACGAGCGGATCGTCGCCTATATCGACAGCCTGTCCGAGCCCGATCTCGCCGGTCGCATCCGCTACAGGACGATCACCAACCCGGCGGAGATCGAGCAGCCGCTCGCGCCGGCCCTGGCTCATTTTTTCAATCACCAGACGCATCATCGCGGGCAGGTGCATGGCCTGCTGACGGGTTTCGGCCGCGAGGCACCGTCCCTCGACCTCATCCTGTTCCAGCGGCAGACCGGGATGGGCCTGGCATGAACCTGCGGGCTGACCCGGTTCGGGCGGGAACTCCGGCCCTTCCGAAGGGGCGTTGAAGAGCGCCGCCCGATGGTCCAAGGTGGGGCACCGTATCAGCGACCGGCGAACCGAACCCATGCCCCGCACCATCGATTACTACTTCTCCCTCGTGAGCCCCTGGGCCTATATCGGCCATGCGCCCTTCATGGAGGTCGTGCAGAAGCATGGGGTCGAGGTCAATTACAAGCCCATCTTCCTCGGCCGGGTCTTCTCGGAAACCGGCGGTCTGCCGCTCGCCCAGCGGCATCCGGCGCGCCAGCGCTACCGGATCGTGGAACTGCAGCGTTGGCGCGAGAAGAGGGGCTTGAGCTTCAACCTCACTCCGAAGCACTGGCCCTTCGACGTGAACCTCGCCGACCGTTTCGTCATCGCGATCACGGCGTCCGGTAAGAGCCCGGATGCTTTCCTGCGCCGGGCCTTCGCGGCCATATGGGAGGAGGAGCGTGACTTGGGCGATCCGCTCGTCCTGTCCGAACTGGCCGAGCAGGCGGGGCTCGACTCGTCGGCTCTCATGGACATGGTGACCGGAAGCACCACGGAAGCGATCTATGCCCTCAACCTCGAGAACGCCGTCGCGGGCGACGTCTTCGGCTCGCCGGCCTACGTGCTCGACGGCGAGGTGTTCTGGGGCCAGGACCGGCTGGAGCTGCTCGACGATGCGCTGAGCTCCGGACGCGCGCCCTACACGCCGAACGCCTGATCGCCCCATGCAGACCATCGGACTCATCGGCGGCATGAGCTGGGAAAGCTCCGCCGAGTATTACCGCATCATCAATCAGCAGACGAACCGGCGTCTCGGCGGCGTACACTCGGCGCCATGCCTGATGTATTCCGTCGATTTCGAAGACATCAAGCGGCTGCAGCACGAGGGGGATTGGGAACGCCTCGCGCTGGCGATGAAGGAGGCCGCTCTGCGGCTCGAGCGCGGCGGCGCGGACTTCATCGTTCTTTGCACCAACACCATGCACCGCCTCGCCGATGCGATCTCATCGGCCGTGAAGCTTCCGCTGCTTCACATCGCGGATCCCACGGCCGACAGGATCAAGGAGGCGGGCCTGCAGCGCATCGGTCTTCTCGGCACGGCCTTCACCATGGAGCAGGATTTCTACAAGGGCCGCCTGCAACGGAGCCATGGGCTCGACGTGATCGTGCCGGACGAGGCGGACCGGCGGATCGTGCATGAGATCATCTACAAGGAGCTCGTGCTCGGAACGATCAGGCCGGAATCGCGCCAGGCTTACCGGGAGATCATCGCACGCCTGATCGAGCGCGGCGCACAAGGCATCATTCTCGGCTGCACCGAGATCATGCTGCTGGTCTCCGAGGAGGACAGCGCCGTGCCGCTGTTCGACACCACGACGATCCATGCGGTGGCGGCCGTGGATCGGGCGTTGAAGGATAGAGCATTTTTCGGTGAAGTGGATCCGGTTCACCGTCAAAAAATGCGGCAAGCAAAGAAGAGAGGTGATTCCACGTAAGTGGAAACAGCTTTAGGTGACGCCGTTCCTGTGCCCCTCTTCCACGTCATGGCCGGGCTTGTCCCGGCCATCCGGACATTGTGAGGCGCTGCGCGTCAATCCATCGAGATCACCGGCACAAGGCCGGGACGACATGCGGTAACCTACTCCGCCGCGACCTTCGTGGCGCGCCACTGTGTCAGCAGCGCCCGCAAGGCCGCCGGCTTCAACGGCTTGTTGAGCACATGGATGTTCATGGCCGTGGCCGCGTCGCGCACGGCCGGGGTGCGGTCGGCGGTGACGAGAACGGCCGGCGTATCGACCTGGGTCTTCCAGCGCAGGGCCTTGATGAGCTCGAGCCCGTCGGTGTCGTCCAGGTGATAATCGGCGATGATGACTTCCGGCAGGGCCCGGTGCGTTCTCAGGGCCTGGTGGGCGGTCTCCAGGTCGGATGCCGTCCAAGTGTCGCAGCCCCAGCCCGAGAGAAGCAGGCGCATGCCCTCGAGGATGGCGGGTTCGTTGTCGATCACGAGCACGCGCAGGCCCGACAGCACCGTCGCGGCGGGTTTCGGCGCTTCCGGCGCGGCTGCCGTGGCCGGAAGAGCCGCCACCACCGGCACCTCGACCCGGAACACGGAGCCGCGGCCCACTTCCGAGTTCAGCGTGATCGGATGCTTGAGCACGCGACCGATGCGCTCGACGATGGAGAGGCCGAGGCCGAGGCCCCGCGCGGCCTTCATGCCCTGATCCAGGCGCTGGAACTCGCGGAACACGATGCGCTGCTTCGAGGCCGGAATGCCGAGGCCCGTGTCCCACACCTCCAGCACGAGATGGCCGCCGCGCCGACGCCCGCCGACGATCACCCGGCCCGACGGCGTGTACTTGATCGCGTTGGAGATCAGGTTCTGCAGCAGGCGGCGCATGAGGCGGCGGTCGGAGCGCACGGTCAGCGAGGAAGGCACGAGGGTGAGCTTCAGGCCCTTGTTGCGGGCGACGGGCTCGAACTCGCGCTGCAGCTGACGGAACAGCTCGTCGATGCGGAAGCTCGACCATTGCGGCTTCATGGCGCCCGTATCGAGGCGCGAGATGTCGAGAATCGCGGTCAGGATTTCCTCGACCGCATCGAGCGAGGCGTCGATGTTCTCGGCCAGCGTCGCATCGCCGGCTTCGCGGTCCCGCTCCACGAGGGAGACCGCGTAGAGGCGTGCCGCGTTGAGCGGCTGGAGAATGTCGTGCGAGGCGGCGGCGAGAAAGCGCGTCTTGGAAATGTTCGCCTCGTCGGCCTCGGCCTTCGCGCCGCGCAGGGCTTCGTTGAGGCGCGTCAGTTCCTCGGTTCGCTCGCGGACCCGCTGTTCCAGCGTCTCGTTCGCGCGGCGGCTCGCCTCTTCCGCCAGAACGGTTTCGGTCACGTCCGTGTAGGTGGTCACGTGGCCGCCGTCGGGCAGCAGGTTCGAGCGGATCTCGATGACCTTGCCGGAGGGAAAGAGCTTGAGGCGCACCGGCTCCACGTCGTGGCGGAACGAATGCAGGCGGGCCTCGACGAGCTCGTCGATCCTGCCCGGACCATAGGATCCGCGCGAGGCATTGTAATGGACGATGCGCTCCATGCTGATGCCCACGTGAACGAAGTTGGGCGGCATGTCGTAGAGATCGATGAAGGCCTGGTTCCAGGCCAGCAGGCGCAGGTCGCTGTCGAGAACCGTGATGCCCTGCTTGGCATAGTTGAGCGCGTGCTGGAGAAGGTCGCGGCTGTGCTGGATGGCCGCGGAAGCGTCGTCGAGCAGCTTGAGCGCCGCTTCCGTGGACACGGTGCGACGGCGCAGCAGCAGTGACAGGGCGAGGCGCGACGATGCGGTGCCGATGGCGGATGCCAGCAGGTGTTCCGCATAGCGCAGAAGATGGACGTCGGCTTCGGCGCGCGGTTCCAGGCTCTGCCCGCGGCTGTGGGTGAAGCCCTCGAAGGAGCGGGTCGTGCGCTCCTCGCCGAGATAGCGCGCGACGGTGGCGCGCAGCTCGCCGACGGTCACGCTGGCGCGGAACAGGCGGAAGCTCGGCGTCGCGGAGGCGGCGGCTTCGCCCAGGAAGACATTGGCCTGGATCTGCTCCATGGCGGTCACCGGCCGCCAGAGCGAGAAGCCGATATAGCAGAGGATGTTGAGCGCCAGGCTCCAGACGACGCCGTGGGTGAGCTGCGGCAGGTCGACGCCGAACAGGGATGTGGGCTTGAGCGCCGCGATGCCGAAGGGACCGGTGACGACCACATCGGACCAGAACACGCCGTCCCATACGAGGCTGGGCAGGAGGAGCGTGTAGGCCCAGGTGAGGAAGCCGACGATCAACCCGATGCTGGCGCCGAGCGCCGTCCCCCGGGACCAGATGAGCCCGCCGAGAAAGGCAGGCGCGACCTGCGCGATGGCCGCGAAGGACAACAGGCCGATGGCCGCAAGCGCCGCCTCTCCGGATGCCCGGTAATAGGCATAGCCGAGAAGGATGACGAGGATGATGGAGACGCGCCTGACGCCGATCACGAAATTGCCGGGATCGACGCCCGCGAAGGCGCGTCGCCGCAGGACGATCGGCATGACGAGGTGGTTCGAGATCATCACCGCCACGGCGACGGAATCGACGATCACCATGGCGGTCGCCGCCGAGAAGCCGCCCAGGAAGGCAAGGATGGCGATGGTGCCTGCATGGTCCGAGAGCGGCAGCGCGAGCAGGGTCATGTCGCGGTCGACCGCGCCCTCGGAAAACGACGCAAGTCCCGCAAGAGCGATCGGGAGCACGAAGAGGTTGATGAGAATCAGGTAGAGCGGAAACAGCCAGGCGGCACGCTTCAGATCCGCGATGTCGTGGTTCTCGACCACCGTCATGTGGAACTGGCGCGGCAGGAGCAGCGCCGCACAGCTGGAGAGCAGGATGAGCGTGACGTAGCTGCCGAAGCCCGAGGTCCGGCTCATCAGATCCGCCGTGGTGCCCTGTTCATGGAGCCGCTGCACGATGGAATCGTAGCCGTCGAACATCACGAAGGTGATGTAGCCGCCGACCACCAGGAACGCGATGAGCTTCACCACGGACTCGATTGAGATCGCCAGCAGGAGCCCGTTCTGGTGCTCGGTCGCATCCGTGTGGCGGGTGCCGAAGGCGACGGCGAAGCCCGCCAGCACGAGCGCCACCACGAGAGCGAGGTCACCGATGAAGGGAGGTTTCGTCAGGAACGTTTCGTTGGCCGCCGTCAGGAAGACGTCGAGAGAGGACGAGACGGCTTTCAGCTGCAGGGCGATATAGGGAATGGACCCGACAAGCGCGATCAGGCTGACAAGGGCCGCGACCCGCTCGCTCTTGCCGTAACGGGCCGCGACGAAATCGGCGATGGAGGAGATGTTCTGCGTCTTCGCCACCCGCACGACGCGGGCCACCAGCGGATAGCCTAAGCCGATCACGAGGATCGGGCCGATATAGATCGCCAGAAAGTCGAAGCCGGAATGGCTCGCAAGTCCCACCGATCCGAAGAAGGTCCAGGACGTGCAATAGACCGCGAGAGCAAGCGCCGCGATGGTGGAGCGGGCCGGGCCCAGGATGAAGCGCCGCCCTCCATTGTCGCCCCAATGGGCCACGGTGAACAGAAAGCAGAGATAAACCAGCGCCGACAGCACGACGGCCCAGGTGGCGACCATAGGCTCAACCCTCGAAAGCAAACACGAAACAGCTTTAGCGGTTTAAGGAGATGAAAGCCATGGCGCGGGCGTCACAGGTCCCGGTCCCATTCCGGCTCCGGCCCGAAGCGCTCGGCGAGGAATGCCACGAAGGCGCGGACCTTGGCCGGGGCCTGCCGGCCCGAGGGCAGGACCGCGTGGATGGCGGGCTCGTAGGTCGGATAGGCGGTCAGGACCGGAACGAGGCTGCCCTCGCGCAGGCTGTCGCCGACGATGAAGGTCGGCTGGTAGATCAGCCCCTGTCCGGCGATGGCCGCGGCCAGGAGCGCATCGCCGTTATTGGCCCGCAGGTTGCCCTGGATCGGCACCGCGATGTCGCCGTCGAGGCCGAAGGCCCATCGGCTCGCCCCGATGGCACTCGGCAGGGTATAGCCGAGGCAATTGTGCCCCGCGAGATCCTCCAGGGTCTGCGGAGTCCCATGAGCCTTCAGATAGGCCGGAGCGGCGCAGACGATGGTCCGGCAGGCGGCGAGGCGCCGTGCCACGAGGCTCGAATCCTTCAGGTGCCCGATCCGGATCGCCAAATCCCAGCCCTCCTCGATGAGGTCGACATAGCGGTCCGCGAGCCCCAGGTCGAACGAGACGGCAGGGTAGAGCCGGCTGAACTCGGTGAGGGCTGGGACGACCTGGCGGAAGCCGAACGTGAGGGGAACGTTGAGCCGCAGCGTCCCCCGGGGCTCGATGCGATCGAGACTGGCGGAGGCTTCCGCCTCCTCGATCTCGGCCAGGATGCGCTCACAGGCCGCGAGATAGGCCCGGCCCCCTTCGGTCAGCACCAGCCTGCGGGTGGACCGGTGCAGCAGCTTGACCCCGAGCCGTTCCTCGATGGCCGCCACATGCTTCGTCACCATGGTCTGGGACAGATGGAGGGCCCGTGCCGCCGCCGAGAAGCTGCCGAGGGTGGCAACCCGGACGAAGACCTGCATGCCGGTGACGCGGTCCAACATCGGTGATCTCACTCTTAGGGTGTGAAGTGATATTCTGAACGCGGAATTATCATATCAGCGGTTTGAGGTCATATGGAAAGCTCATTTCAGGAGATCTTCCATGATCGATACCCGTACCGCTCCCTACGCCGCCCTGATCCTGCGCATCACGCTCGGCCTCGTGTTCCTCGCCCATGCCGGCCTGAAGTTTTTCGTGTTCACGCCCGCCGGCACGGCCCAGTTCTTCGGCAGCCTCGGCCTGCCTCCAGCCCTGGCCTACCTGACCATCGCGGCTGAGACGGCCGGGGGCGTCGCTCTTCTCCTGGGCCTTTACACCCGCTGGGTCTCGCTGGCCCTGATCCCGGTCCTGCTCGGCGCCATCGCGTTCGTCCACGGCCCGGCAGGCTTCTTCTTCACCAATCCGAAGGGCGGCTGGGAATATCTGGCGTTCTGGATCGCCGCGCTCGTGGCGCAGGCCCTCCTGGGCGACGGCGCCCTTGCGGTGCGGGCCGGATCGGCGAAGACTGCTCCCGTGCTGTCCACGCGCTCGGCCTGAGGCAAACCCATGATCAAACCCATTTCCCAGGATGCCGCCGGTACGCCGGCGACCCGTCCCATCGATCCCGGCGTCAGGATCGGGCATGTTCACCTGAAGGTGGCCGATCTCGATCGCGCGCTCGCCTTCTATTGCGGCGTGCTCGGCTTCGAGCTGATCCAGCGCTACGGCACCCAGGCCGCCTTCGTGTCGGCGGGCGGCTACCATCACCACATCGGCCTGAACACCTGGGAGAGCAAGGGCGGCTCGCCGCCGCCTCCCGGCACGACGGGACTCTACCATGTGGCGATCCTGTACCCGACGCGGGCGGCTCTCGCCGATGCGCTCTACCGGCTGGCCGAAGCCGGCATTCCCCTGCAGGGTGCGAGCGATCATGGGGTGAGCGAGGCGCTCTACCTGAGCGATCCGGATGGCAACGGCATCGAGCTCTATGTCGACCGGCCGGAGGAACAGTGGCCCAGGACCGCCAATGGCGAGCTTGCCATGGTGACCGAGCGCCTCGATCTGCAGGATCTTCTGGCCGCGCGTAAAGCTTGACGAAATTCCCAGATCGGGCAGCTTAAGCTTGGGGTTCAAGCAAGAGGATCCGGTCATGTGGAATGAGTTCAAGCAATTCGCCCTTCGCGGCAACGTGGTCGATCTCGCCATCGGCATCATCATCGGTGCCGCCTTCGGCAGGATCGTCGATTCCCTCGTCGGGGACATCTTCATGCCCATCATCGGGGCCGTCACCGGCGGCCTCGATTTCTCGAACTACTTCACGGCCCTGTCCGGCAACGTCACGGCCGGATCGCTGGATGAAGCCAAGAAGCAGGGCGCCGTGCTCGGCTGGGGCAACTTCATCACGGTCGCCATCAACTTCGCCATCATCGCCTGGATCCTCTTCCTCCTGGTCAAGGGCATGAACCGCCTGCGCCGGACGGAGGATGCAAAGACCGGCACGGCCGAGAAGCCGGCGGAAATCCCGGCTGATGTGAAGCTGCTGACGGAAATCCGCGATCTCCTGAAGACGGGCCGGACGACCTGACATCCATCACGGGATTCGATCGGATCCTTCTCGGTTTCTGATGAGACCGATTCGGGACTTGCCTTGAGGGGACGAACGGGTCATCCCTGTTCGCCCACCTCCGAGGAAATCTCCCATGAATGCGTCCGTTTCGATTTCGTCCGTCCTCAACCTGCGCCCCGAGGCGGAGCAGGCGCCGACGAGCGGGATCGTCGACGTGTTCAGCTACGGCCGGTTGAAGCCCGGCATCATCCCGCTCTGGGTCGGCGAGGGCGACCTGCCGACGCCGTCCTTCATCTGCGAGGCTGCGGCCCAGTCGCTCGCGAAGGGCGAGACCTTCTACACCTACCAGCGCGGCATTCCGGAACTCCGCCAGGCCATTGCCGGCTACCATGAGCGGGTCTATGGCAAGGCCTTCGACCCGGAGCGGGTCTTCGTGACCTCCGGCGGCATGCCCGCGATGCAGCTCGCCTTCCGCATGCTGGCCGGCAACGGCGACGAGGTCCTGGTCCCCACGCCGGCCTGGCCGAACTTCGCCGGTGCGATCACCGTCGCCGGCGCCCGTCCCGTCGCCGTGCCGATGACCATCGATGCCAAGGGCTGGCATCTCGATTTCGAGCGGCTCGAGACGGCGATCACGCCGCGCACCCGCGTGCTCGTCATCAACTCGCCGTCCAATCCCACCGGCTGGGTTGCGACCCACGCGGACCTGCGCGCCGCCCTGGATCTCGCCCGGCGGCACGGGCTGTGGATTGTGGCGGACGAGATCTATGGCCGCTTCGTCCATGATCCGGCGCTGACGGTCGACGGGCGCACGCCGTCCTTCCGCGACGTGATGGAACCGGAGGACAAGATCGTCTTCATCCAGACCTTCTCGAAGAACTGGGCGATGACCGGCTGGCGCCTCGGCTGGCTGGAGGCGCCGCCCTCCCTGGGACAGGTGATCGAAAACCTGGTGCAGTACCAGACCTCCGGCACGCCGGTCTTTATCCAGCGCGCGGGCGTGGCGGCGATCGAGCAGGGCGAGGCGTTCCTGGCCGACCAGATCGCCAAGGCTCGCTACGGCCGCGAGGTGGTCGGGCGTCTCGCGGAAACCGGGCTCGTGGAGCTGCCGCCGCCAAGCGGCGCCTTCTACGCCTTCCTGAAGATCAAGGGCGCGACGAACTCGAAGGACATCGCCTTCCGGCTCATCGACGAGGCCAATGTCGGCCTCGCGCCGGGCTCCGCCTTCGGCGAGGCGGGCGAGGGGTATCTGCGCCTCTGCTACCTGCGCAAGTCCGAGGACGTGGAGGAGGCGGTCCGCCGCATCAGCGAGGCTCTGCCGAGGCTGGTCGCCTGAGGAGACGATCCCGGCTACGGAGGCGGGATCACGCCCTTCTTGAGAATGAAGCAGCCGTAGAAGCGGCGCTCGCCCGTCGCCACGATGGCATAGGCCTTCTGCGCGCGCTCGTAGAAAGCGAAGCGTTCGACAGACCCCATCGGCCAGCTGTCGCGCCCGGCGTCGCGGCCCGCAACCGCATCGATCTCTCGTTGAGCTTCCTGCTGGATGGCCGGGAGCTCGCCGGGATTGCCGACGACTTCCATGCGCTCCGCGGGATGTTCGACGAAGCTGTCGAGGGGCATCAGCGAGAGGATCGCCCGGATGGCTCGCGGCGAGCCGATATTGTCCATGCGGATCACCCGGCCGTAGGTGGTCTGGCGCGCGATGGAATCGGCGGGGAAATTGGCATCGCAGATCACCAGATCGTCCCCGTGCCCCATAGCCTGGAGCACATACAAAAGATCCGCGTTGAGCGCTGGGTCGATTCCGTGCAGCACCGTTCCCTCCCTGTCATGTTTGACGAGAGCTGTTTCCACTGGCGTGGAATCAGCTCTCTTCTTTGTTGTGCCGCATTTTGACGGCGAACCGGGTCCCCTTCGCCGAAAAATGCTCTAAGCGTCATCTCAGCAGGCTTTCGCGATCTCCGCAACGCCGGAGCATCGCATCAAGGTGGGCTACTTTTGGGATCCAAACCGACGCCCCACGATCCGCTGGAATCTTGACACGGGCAGACCCTGGTCGCATGGCATCCGCGCATCCTCGGCATTTGACGTAAGCGCCAACGCCCTCCATTGAGCTGGACCTTGATGCGTCTCGTCCTTGCCCATCTCATCCAGATCCTGATCGCCGCTCTCGGCGGTCTCGTCTTCCACTGGCTCGGCGTTCCGGCCGCATGGCTGTCCGGTTCCGCCATCGCGGCAACGCTCTGGGGCCTGACCGGCTGGGCCGTGCCCCTGCCGAAGGCGCTGGCCGATGCCGCCATGCTGACCTCGGGCGCCGCCATGGGGGCGGCGGTGACGCCTGCCGCCATCGAGGCCATGGGGCGTTACCCGGGCAGCCTCATCCTGCTGATCCTCGGCGTCGTGGCCATTTCCGCCACATCGAGCGCCTGGCTCGTGCGCATGTCGGGCTGGCGCAAGGCCGATGCGGTGCTGGCCTCCGTCCCTGGCGCGCTGTCCACCGTTCTGGCCGTAGCGGCCGACCGGAAGGCGGAGGTGGCCGCCATTGCCATCGTGCAGAACTTCCGGCTCTTCGTGCTGATCGCCCTGCTGCCGAGCTTCGTCGTCATGACCGGAGGAGGGGGCAACACGGGCGCGCTGGTCGGCGCAGGGCTTCCCATCGAGAGCCCGGCAGGCATGGCCTTCATCCTGCTCGGCGGGCTCGTGCTGGGGACGGTGTTCAAGGCCCTGAAGGTGGCCGCTCCGATCCTCCTCGGCGCAACCGTCGTCAGCTCCGTGAGCCACGGCACCGATTTCGTGACCGGCGTCATTCCCCCGGTCATCGCCA
>Ga0182740_1001825_pt1 | contig 13807 bp, 13 predicted proteins | sample eDN5th37CKraftBY_FD_128872 | JGI IMG/M metagenome (GOLD analysis project Ga0182740, IMG submission 128872) | Enriched backyard soil microbial communities from Emeryville, California, USA - eDNA 5th pass 37_C Kraft BY (version 2) (version 2) | ecosystem: Environmental > Terrestrial > Soil >...
CAACCGCACACCACCTCACAGGGAGGCCCCTCATGGCGAACAGCACCCATCACACCGGCCGTCTGGCGTCCGAGCCGCAGCTGCGCAGCGTCGGCGAACTGCAGATCTGCGACATGCGCCTGGCGGTGCAGCGCCGGCGCGGGCGCGGCGGCGAGGACCGCGGCGCGTTCTTCATCGACCTCGTCGCCTTCAACGGCCTGGCGAAGGTCTGCCACCAGTACCTGGCCAAGGGCAGCCGGATCCTCGTCGACGGCCAGCTCGACGTCCAGGAGTGGACCGGGCAGGACGGCGTCAAGCGCTGGACGCCGAAGCTCATCGCCGACCAGGTCGAGTTCCTCGACCCCGCGCCGTCCAAGAACGGCGGCGAGCCGCAGGCGCAGTCCGACGACGAGGTCGCGGCCAAGCGGCAGGAGCGCGAGCAGGCAGCCGCCTGAGCAGCACCCGAGCGCGACGGCGGCCCCGCCCGACGGCGGGGCCGCTATGTCGCGAGAGGAGGCGACACAGTGGCCAAGACACGGAACGTGGACGCCGGCCGGCTCGGGGAGCTGCGTGCCAAGGCGGCGCTCTTCGATGAGCTCGTCGAGCAGCTCGCCGCGACCGAGGACGAGCTCGAGCGGCTGCGCCGCGAGCTGATCGCGGCACGGCGGGCGGCGACCCGCGACGGCATCGACCCCGCGTGGCGCGGCATCGCCAACGACCTCGCGGGCGCGCTGCGGCCCTATTCCATGTTCCGCGAGCAGCGCGTCGAGGGCGGCCGGATTGTCGTGGAGACGCGGGTGCCGGGCTCGACGCTGCGCGCCGCACGCGAAGCGCTCGAGCGTCTGGGGCGGCAGGTGGCCGTCGAGTCCTACCGCGAGCACGGCATCCCGGTCCGCGGCGACGAGCACCGCGGCACGCCAAGCGCAGCCGCGGACGAGTCAGAGGCGGCGTAGCCGCGGCGGATGACACCGGTGCGGGCCGCGCCTGGCCGCCGATGGTGGCACGCCCTGGCGGGCGTGCGGCGGCTGGGGCAGCGGCCCCGCACCGGGTGGGGCCCCGACAGAAGGGACGGTCATCCATGACCATCAGCAACGGCAACGGCGCGGTCGGTGAGCTGCGCCGCGTCGCGCTGTCGCGTATCCAGGTCCAGCCGGACTTCAACCCGCGGACGGCGCGCGACGCCAAGAAGTTCGCCCAGCTCGTCGCCTCCGTGCGCGAGGAAGGCGTCCTGCAGCCGCTGCTTGTCAGCGACGACGGCGACGGCGGCTTTCGGCTGATCGCCGGCGAGGGGCGCTACCTGGCCGCCGGCGAGGCCGGCGTGGTCGAGGTGCCGGTGCTCGTGCGCGACGTCGACGAGCGCACGGGCGGACTGGAGCTGGCGCTGGCCGAGAACCTCTCGCGCGAGGACCTCGACCCGGTCCAGGAGGCACGCGCGTTCCAGCGCCTCAAAGACGCGGGTTACACGAAGAAGGGGATCGCCGACCGCCTCGGCGTCTCGCAGAAGCTGGTCGGCGACCGCCTGGCGATCCTCGACATCCCCGCGGAGCTGCACGGCGAGATCGCCGACGGGTCGATCCCGCCGTCGGCGGTCAAGGCGCTCGTCGCGCTGGCGCGGATCGATCCCGGCCTGCCGGGCGTCGTGGCCGCGCGGGTCGCGGCGCCGCCCGCCCGGCAGTGGGACGAGCCGCTGACCTGGGCGCAGGTGGTCGAGGATCCGATCGCCGCGCTCGTCGCCGACTACGAGGGCGATGACCTCGGGCTGCCCGCCGACGTGTTCGACGCCGGCGAGAGCTACCCGGTCGCGCGCTTCTCGCTGACCGAGAAGGGCCAGAAGGACCTGCGCTCGCTGTGCAGGCTGCTGGGCATCGAGCCCGAGCAGTTCATGGTGCGCTTCGGGCGCGAGGCGATCGAGCAGGCGACCGCCCTGAAGGCGGCGCACGCCTCGGCGCAGGGCTGGCACCACGTCATCGTCGGCCAGGACGTGGCCGACGAGCTGGCCGGCCAGTACATCGCCGCGTGCCTGAAGACCCAGCGGGCGGTGGCGCGGCGAGAGCGCGAGCAGGGGACCGCTTCCGGCGCCGCGGCGGCGGACGCGACCGACGCGGGCAGCGACGCGGCGGCCCCGAGTGAGGAGGAGCGCAAGGAGCAGCGCCGCCGCGAGCGCGAGGCCGAGCAGGAGCGGCGCCGGCAGGCGACCGCCTACAACCTCGAGCTCGGCGCCGCGGTACTCAAGCATCTCGGGCGCCTGAAGGTCGATGAGCGCGTCCTGAAGATCATCGCCGCGATCGACTTCAGCGGCGAGCTGGGCCAGATCGCGGCCCGCGGCGCCCGCTACGGGTTCCCCGGCTGGCCCCAGGAGACCGAGTCCAGGGGCGGCACGCCCAAGACCGAGTACGTGGCGTCGGTGGACGCCGCGCGCAAGGCCCGCGAGTTCCTCGACGGCGCCAAGACCGTCGCCGACGTCGCCGGGCGGTTGACGGCGCTCGCCGTCATGGCCAGGTACGCCAACGAGGACTGCGTCGCGCAGTCCAGCCGGTCGTTCTACGCGCTGCGCGCCGGCGGCTCGGGCGGGCTGCCGTGGGCCGCAGAGCTGACCGCGCTCATCGAGCAGCTGGCCGAGGAGCGCCTGCCCGAGCACCTGACCGCCCACGTGCGCCAGGAACGCGAGCGGCGGGCGGCCGAGCGCGAGGCCGAGCAGGCCGCGATCGAGGCGGCCAACGAGCTGCGCGATCGGTTCGACGAGCTGACCTCCGACGAGCGCCTGGAGGCGCTGCGCGCGTTCGGCGAGCAGCACGGACAGCACACCGCTGCGGAGCACTGGCTGCGTCAGGACGTGCTGCGCCGCAACGCCCAGGACGAGCGCGACGCGGCCACGGACACGGACGCCGAGCCGCCCGAGCCGGGCGACGAGCCGGCACGCAGCGCGAAGACCGACACCACCGTCGGCGGCGACCAGGACGACAACTCGTCGCAAGACCCCGGTGGCGACCCGGACGGCGAGCAGATCGCCGCGGCGGCGTAGCCACGGCCCGTGGGCGCCCGCGCCGGTCGCGGGCGCCCCGTCGGCCCCGCTGAGCGTGCGCATGACGTTGATGCGGGAGCAAGCGGCGTCCGGCGTTCGACGCCGGTGAGCCGGGGCTCCTACCCGGCGGGGGCTGCTTCGGCCGCGCCCCGATTGTCGGCCGGGCCGGGCCGGCATCACCCCTGACGGGGCTGCCGCGCGCCTGCGGCGCGTGACGCCGACTCCGGCCGCGGCCGCGTGGACGGGGCGCAAGCAGCCCCCACTCCGAGAGGAGCACCACATGTCGACCACCGCCGCCAAGCCGCAGACGCCGCCGACCCGCAAGCAGCTCGCGTTCCTGCGCGCGCTCGCCCAGCGCACCGGCACGACGTTCACCTACCCGCGCACGCGAGCCCAGGCCAGCCGCCAGATCGCCGCGCTGCTGGCCCGACCGATCTCCGCGCAGCTCGAGCTCGACCTCGACGCGGTCGCCGTCCACGGCGGCGAGCTGCCCGAGCGGGCGTCCTGACATGGAGCGCGTCGAGCTCACCGAGCCGGCGTCGTTCGTGGGCGCCTTCGCCTACGAGCACACCGACATCCCGCCCGGCCAGACGTTGACCGAGTGGCGCCGCCAGCGGGCGGCCACCGCGCGCGCGGCCAAGGCCGCGCGCCGCGCCGCACGCCGCAAGCAGCTGCGTGCGCTGGTGGCGTCGCCGGCCCGCGCCCTGCCCCGGCCGGTCGTCGGCAAGCGTGTGGGAGCAGCGCGATGAGCCGCCACCGGCGCGCCGCGCTGCGCGGCGACGAGGCGCAGCTGTTCGCTCAGCATCACGCGCGGCTGGTGCGCGCCGTGCGCGGCGCGGTCCGCGCGCCCGAGGCGGTGGTCGAGGACGCGTGCGCGAACGCGTGGGCGATCCTGCTCCGCCGCCAGCCCGAGCGGACCGACCGGCTCTTCGGGTGGCTGCGGACCGTCGCCATCCGGGAGGCCTACCGCCTCTCCCGTGACCAGCGCCGGACGGCGCCCCTGGAGGATCTCGGGTGCGCCGACGGCGACGGCTGGGACGCGTTCGTCGCGGACCGCCGCTCGCTCGACGACACGATCGAGGCGCGACGCGCGCTGCGAGTCCTGGCCGACCTGCCCGAGCGCCAGCGCCGGGCGCTGGCGCTGCTCGTCGCCGGCTACCGCTACGCGGAGATCCAGCGCCTGCGCGACGCGACCTACACGTACGTCAACAAGCAGCTCGTCAAGGCGCGTCGCCGCATCCGCGAGTCCGAGGCGGCGGCGTAGACGCGGAAGCCGGACGCGCCGGTGCGGGCCGAGCACCGCCCGCAGGGTGGCACGCCTGGCGGCGTGCGGGGCGGTGCGGGATCGGCCCCGCACCGGGCGGGGTCACGAACCGAAGGGACGGTGCCTGATGGCCCAGACCACGACCGCCGTCGAGCGTGCCGCGCGCCGCGCCGCCGATCGCGACCGCCTCGAGCAGGCCGCCCGCGCGCTGCTGTCATCCGACGGCTGGCAGCGCTGGCTGCGCGTGCGGGCGACCAACGGCCTGGCTCGCTACTCGCTCGGCAACCAGATGCTGATCGCACTGCAGAAGCCCGACGCCACGTTCGTGGCCGGCTTTCGGGCGTTCCTGAAGCTCAACCGCTGCGTGCGCAAGGGCGAGAAGGCCATCCGGATCCTCGCTCCGATGACCGTCCGCCAGCGCGACGCCGACGACACCGACGAGGACGAGCGGCGCACCGTCTTCCGCTCGGTCGCCGTGTTCGACGTCTCCCAGACCGATCCGCTGCCCGGCCGCGACCCGGTCGCGCTCGAGCCTCCGCGCGAGCCGATCAGCGGTGACAGCCACGCGCACCTGCTGACGCCGCTCGAGAACCTCGCCGGCCAGCTCGGCTACAGCGTCCGGCACCTGCCGCTCGACGGCGGCGCGGACGGCTGGTGCGACCCAGAGCGCATGGAGATCGCCCTCAACGAGCACCTCGCGGCCAACGCGCAGGTCCGCGTGCTCGTCCATGAGCTCGCGCACGCGCTCGGCGTCGGCTACCGCCAGTACGGCCGACAGCAGGCCGAGGTCCTCGTCGACTGCGTCACCTACATCGTCTGCGGCTCGGCCGGGCTCGACGTCTCCGGCGAGAGCGTCCCCTACGTGGCCGGCTGGGGCGAGGAGGGCGCGCTCGACGCCATCCGCGAGTACGCAGGCACGATCGACACGATCGCCCGCCGGATCGAGACGGCGATCGAGGAGGACGAAACCGCCGACGACGACACGGCGACCGCCCTCGCGGCGTAAAGGAGCCGTCATGACACCGCAGCGGTCATCGCACTACCGGCTGCTCGAGCGCACCGTCGACATCCACGGTGCGCTGAGCGAAGCCCAGTACGCGGAGATCCACCGGCTGCTCGGCCTGCCGCCGGGCCGGTTCAAGACGTCGCCGGAGGGCTACCTGTTCGACCTCACCGAGATGTGCGACGTCGACCGCGTCCTTGCCTACCTGCGCGAGCAGCGACTGCCGCACACCCTCGCCGAAGAGTGGCGCTGGCCTGCCGACGAGATGCGGTGACGGCTCGTGTAGTAGGTGGATCTCCCGTGCGGCGGCGGAAGGGCAAGCGGTCGCGGTTGCTGGTGGACGCGGGGGCGGGACATGGACCGCAGCGTGGCGGTCGCGCCGTTCGGCCCTGCAAGCCCCGCCCTGCGGGCCGGCCTGCGGCCGGTCGCTGACGCGACGGGGCTCCCTGACAGGCCCTCACTGCGTTCGGGTTCCGGGCCGGCGACGACCGCCCGCATCGCGGTCATGCCCACCACCCACACCACCAGGAGCACCGCGAACACCCCCACCGCCGAGCGCCACACCGGCCAGCGGGTCCAGCTCGCCACCTACAGCACGGACACCGGCGAGCGCCGCGTGCTGGTCGGCCAGCGCGTCGACGGGATCGTCCGCGTCACCGACGAGCCCGAGCACGGCGACGGGCGCCGCTACCTCGTCGAGCCGCAGCTCGAGAGCCAGGCCGCGCTCGACGCGCTCGTCGATGACTACCTCGCCAAGGCCAAGCGCGTCGGCTACCCACCGATGCACGGCTGGTTCTGACCGCCCGCCTCACCGCTTGCGTACCGTCGCCGCGTCCAGGCGGCGGTGCAGCATCGAGGCCAGTGTCAGCATGTCGAGCGCGTCGCTGCGCGACGTCGCCCAGAGCACCTTCGGCGCGTGCGCCGTCGTGTTGCGGAACGTGCCGAACAGGCCCTTCAGCAGCGTGGCCAGACCGGTTTGCTCAGACCGCTCCCACTCGGTCGCCAGCGCGTTGAACGCCACGATCGGGCCCGACGACAGCGAGCACGCCGCGTCGACGAGCGATGCCCCGTCGCCCTGCGCGCCGCTCAGGTCGCGCAGCTTCTCGGCGACGCTCTTGCACGCCTCGAGGACGGCGTGGAAGTAGTTCTGCTGCACGAGCTCCGCGCGGCAGAAGTGCAGGACATCGGGATGCACGTCGCGACGAGCGAGCTCCGCCCGCAGCGCGTCGGCGCGCTGCTGCGCCTCTGACAGAGTCACCGCCCGCGGCACGCGCGCGACCTTGCCGTCCTCGCGCACACGGTAGCCGGACAGCAGCAGCCGCTCGCTGACCGCGACGCGATGCGCCTCGAACTCCTCTGGCGACTCGAACCGGACCGGCTGCATGACCTCGCCCACCAGGCGCAGCAGCGGGCGTCCGTCGCGCTGGCGGTTCTGCGCCGCCGCCACCGCGTTGAACAGGCGCTTCCACTTCGTGTTGCGCGCCTCGCTCGCATCCTCGCGGACCTTCAGGACCGCGATGAGGTTGGCGATCTGGTGGCCGCGCACGGCTTCGCCGAGCGCGCGGCAGACCATCTCGACCGTCGAGGCGGAGAACGGCGGCGGCGGGTTCAGGGCTGCCACCCGCTGATCGTCGCGCCGGCTGCGGACGCAACGGGCTGGCGCTCAGCGGAGCTCGCCGCGCAGGCGCCGGTCGGCGATCGTCAGGCGGACGAGGTGCTCGGCCAGGTCGAGCACCGGGCGCTGCGCCCCGTCGCGCTCGGGGTTGGCGATGGCGTGGTGCGCCAGCCGGCGCGCGAGCTCGGGCTTGCTCAGCTCGAACGGCGGATCCTCGGCGGCCGCCGCGTCGAGCAGCACGCCCGCCATGCCCCTCCGCGCCTCCTTCGGCCTGTCGGCCTCAGCGGCGACGAGTGCGGCCATCGCGTCGGGATCCAGCCCGAACTCGGCCAGCCCCTCGAGCTGGCGGGCCGTGACGTTGATCACCTCGCACGCCTCGGCGACCGTGAAGTTGTCCGCCTCGATGTCCTCCTGCCAGATGAGGAACTCGGGCGCCTGCCCGGGCTCGTCCTCGAGCCGCTGCGCGCGCTCGCGTGCCGCCCGCAGCGCGGCACGGCGCTCGTCGGCGGTGGCGAACGTGCGCGCCCGCGCCTCGGCGAGCGCCTCCTCGAGCGCCCGCTTGCGCTGGGCGTCGGAGACGCCCTCGATGTGGCCGGCGCGCACCAGCGCCTCGATCATCTGCCGCGCGCGCCCCTCGTTGTCGAAGAGCAGCAGGTAGTAGTTGCTGTACACGCGCACCGCGCCCAGGATCAGCTCGGCGTTGGCCGGGATGTCGGCCCCGCCGAGCGCGAACGCGTGGATGCCGAGGTAGCCGAAGCTCAGGTCGTAGCGGGCGGCGAGCACCTCCTCGAGCATCGCCAGGTCCGACTCGCCCTCGGCGATGAGCTGCACCCGCCACGGATAGAGGCCGAAGTGCTCGAGCAGCGCCGGCAGCACCTCGCGGTTGCCGCGCAGCTCGTCGGTGCCGTACATGCGCCGCTTGGCCTCCTTCGGGTGGATCCCGAAGAGCTCGTCGACGTCGGGCAGCGGCTCGCCGGCAAGCTGGGCGTGCCAGCCGCGCACGACGCGTGCCGCGTCGTAGAGGTCGAGCGCGCGCAGCGCGGCGCCCTTCAGCCGGTCGCGCTCGCGCCGCTTGACCTGGTCGGCCAGGTGAAACCAGCGCTCCAGCGGGTCGATCCAGTGCGCCCGCGTCGCGAACGCGTCGAACAGCCGCTCCAGATCCTCCGCCGTCACCTCGCAGTCCTCGGCGGCGGCGGCGTAGTCGAACGTGCGTCGCTGCTCGATCGCCCAGTCCGCGGCCTCCTCGGTCAATCCGACGACCGGGCCGCCCCGGTATCGGCCGCCGCGCACCGACGGCATGAACAGGTTCTGCACCCGGATGAGCAGCAGCTCGTCCGCGCGGTTGGCACGGGCGACGCCGGACAGGCGCTCGCGGTCGATCGGCGCGCTCGCGTACGCGACGCGCGCCTCGTGAAACTCATCGAGGCCGCGCCTGAGCGCCAGCAGCGGGGTCGATGGCGAGAGGTGGTCGACGATCGTCACGAGGCTCAGCAGCTGCCAGTGCCCGTAAAGGACGTAGAGGTCCGCGCCGTTGCGCTCGCGCGCCTCGGCGCGCAGCTCGTCCCACGCGACGAACCCACGCTCCTCGCGCACGATCAAATCGCCGTTCTCGAGGTTGGCCGGCTGGTCGTGATGCCAGAAGCCATGCAGCGCGTAGGCGACCGGGGGCAGGAGACCCTCGCGGTCGAGCGTCTCCCACGGGCTCGCGTCGAAGGGCGAGATCTTCATCACGTCTCGCTCGGCGGCCGCCTTGCGAAAGTCGCTCAGCGACACAAGCGGGACCTGCACGAACGCCCACTCGCGGACCGCGCGTGAGTACGTGAAAGCTCCGGGCGCGGGCATGGGCCGGGGATAGCAGACGCCCGGCGCCCGCACGCCATCGAGGAGGCGTCATTGCCGCTGACACCAGCGACAAACCGTCAAGCGACGGCCCTCCAGGCCTCGATCGGCTCGCCCAGCGAGCCGTCATGCGGTAGCGCAGACCGGCGTGCCAGGGACGGCACGCCGAGGCAGCGCCACCGCCGAAAAACCGCTCACACACTTGCACCAAGTGCTCTGCTCGCCCGTACGCGCGAGCAGTTGTGGATTCCGCGCGTGCCTGACGACATCCTCGCCGCCACCAAGTGGGTCGCGGATGCTTTCTATCGGCAAGCTCGGACAGGGCCAGGCCGACTACTACCTCCAAGCGGTCGGCCAGGGCATCGAGGACTACTACACCGGGGCCGGGGAAGCCCCCGGCCGCTGGCTCGGCTCCGCCGCCGACGAACTCGGCGCCGACGGTGAGGTCGACGCCGCAGCGCTGCACGCCGCTCTCACCGGCAACCACCCGCTCACCGGCGCCCAGCTCGCGCGCCCGCCGCGCGGCGGCATCCGCGTGCCCGGGTTCGACCTGACGTTCTCGGCGCCCAAGAGCGTCAGCGTCCTGTTCGGACTCGGCGACGCGGCGCTCAGCCGTGAAGTCCGCGACGCGCACGAGGCGGCGGTCGAGGCTGCGCTCGGCTACATGGAGCGCCAGGCCGCCGTCGCGCGCCGCGGCCGCGGCGGCACCGAGAGCGTCCTCGGCAACGGCTTCGTCGGCGCCGCCTTCCGCCACCGCACCAGCCGCGCCGGCGACCCACAGCTCCACACTCACGTGCTCGTCGCCAACATGACCAGAGGACCCGACGGCCGCTGGACCGCACTCGACGCGCGCCGCCTCTATGCCCAGGCCAAGACCGGCGGCTACCTCTACCAAGCCCACCTCCGCGCCGAGCTGACCCGGCGCCTCGGCGTCGAATGGACCACGATCCACCGCGGCGCGGCCGAGGTCGACGGCATCCCCGCGCGCGTGCTGCGCACGTTCAGCCGCCGGCGCGCAGAGATCGAAGACCAGATGCGCGACCGCGGCGACACCAGCTCGCGCGCCGCCCAGGTCGCCGCGGTGGACACCCGGCAGGCCAAGGACTACGCCGTCGCCCCCGCGTCGCTCGACGCGCGCTGGCGCGACCAGGCGCGGGCCCTCGGCTTCGAGCCCGACAGCGTCCGCGACCTCACCGCGCGCCAGCAACCACGGCACCTCGCACCCTCCGCCGAGCGCGCGATCCACGACCACCTCGGCGGCCCCGATGGCCTCACCCGCCAGCGCTCGACCTTCCCGCGCCGCGAGGTCATCCAGGCGTGGTGCGAGCAGCTTCCCAACGGCGCGCCGGTCGCCGACGTCGAGCGCCTCGCCGACGACTTCATCACCAGCGAACGCGCCGTGCCGCTCGCCGCCGACGTGCGCGGCCTCACCGGCACCGACGTGATCCGCCGCGCCGACGGACGCGTCGTCCCCGCCACGGCCGACGAGCGCCCGCACTCCACCCCCGAGCTGCTCGCCCTCGAGCGCGCCCTCATCGAGCGCGCCGCCGCCCGCCACAACGACCGCGTCGGCGTCGTCCGCAGCGACGCGGTAGACGCCGCGCTCACCGCCCGCCCCACGCTGTCTTCGGAGCAGGAGGAGATGATCCGCCGCCTGACGACCGAGGGCGCCGGCGTGGCCGTCGTCGTCGGCAAGGCCGGCACCGGCAAGACCTTCGCGCTCGACGCCGCGCGCGAGGCGTGGGAGCGCCAGGGCTACCGCGTCGTCGGTGCCGCGCTCGCGCGCCGCGCCGCGCGGGAGCTCCAGGACGGCTCGGGCATCGAGTCCACCAGCGTCGCCGCGCTTCTCCACGACCTGCGCGACGGCGGCGAGCGCAGCCTGCTGGATCGCGGCCGCTGCGTGCTCGTCATCGACGAGGCCGGCATGGTCGGGACCCGCCAGCTCGCCGAGCTCCTCGACCACGCCGCCGCCGCCCGAGCCAAAATCGTCCTCGTCGGCGACGACCGCCAGCTGCCCGAGATCGACGCCGGCGGCGCCTTCCGCGGACTCGCGCACCGCCTGCGTCCGATCGAGCTCGTCGAGAACCGCCGCCAGCAGCATCAGTGGGAGCGCGAAGCCCTCGACCTGCTGCGCGAGGGCCGCGCCGCCGAGGCGATCGCCCGCTACGAGGAACGTGGCCGCGTCGTGCTCGCCGACACCGCCGGCGAGGCCCACGACCGCCTCGTGGCCGACTGGTGGACCGCCGCGAGCCGCGGCGAGGAGGCCGTGATGGTCGCCGCCCGCCGCGTCGACGTCGCCGAGCTCAACGCCCGCGCACGCGCGCTCATGGCGCGCGACGAGCGCCTCGGCTCCACCGACATCGAGGTCGCCGGGCGGCGCTTCGCGACCGGCGACCACGTCGTCGCGCTCGCCAACGCCCGCCGCCTCGGCGTGCTCAACGGCACGCGCGGCATCGTCACCCACGTCGATGCCACTGCGCACGCGCTCGAGCTCGAGACGCCGGACAGCACGCGCATCCTCCTCCCCGCCAGCTACCTCGACGCCCGCACCGCCCGCGGCGGCGCGACCCTCGACCACGGCTACGCGATCACCGGCCACAAGAGCCAGGGCATGACCACCGGCCGCGCCTTCGTCCTCGGCACGGAGGAGCTCTACCGCGAATGGGGCTACGTCGGCCTCAGCCGCGGACGCACCGAGAACCGCCTCTACCTCGTCGCGCCCGAGCCGCCCGAACGCGACGAGTACGCCCCGCCGGAGCCGAGCAAGGACGCGCTCCAATCGGCGATCTCGGCGCTCGGTCGCAGCCGCGCACAGCACATGGCCACCGACGTGGAGCAGCAGGCGAAGGTGCAGGCGCTGTCGCACGAGCAGCTGCGCTCGGAGCTCGACCGGTTGCGGCCGCGGACGATCGCTTCGTCGTCGCCGGTTCACAAGCGCCTCGAGCGCCAGCTGCGCAGCGTCAAGCAGCAGCGCCTGGCGGCAGAGGAACGCGCCGCGTCGATCGCCGTGCCGTCAGCCTCCGGGCGCAAGCGGGACGCCGACGACGCCGGCCTCTCAGCGGCGCACGCGCACGCGCTCGAACGCGCTCAGGATCTCGCAGGGCAGGAGCGGACCCTCGAGCGCCAGCTCGAGCAGGCGCAGGTCGCGACGCCGACCGGCGACAGCGCCTACGTTGCCGCCCTCGACGCGGAACTGCGCCGCCGCACCGACGTCGCCGTGCAGAAGGCGGTCGCCGATCCCCCTGCCTACGTCATCGCGGCGGTCGGCGAGCGGCCGGACCGCCTCGCGCACCGCCGCGCGTGGTACCGCGCGCTTCACCAGATTGAGAGCTACCGCTGGCGCTACGGCGTGCGCGACCCCGAGCGCGCTCTCGGCGCAGAGCCCCCGAGCAACGACATCGGCATGCGCGCGGCGTGGCGGGACGCCAAGAACGAGATCGCTCGCGCGCAGCAAGAGATCGAACAGACTGCCAAGCGGCATCGCGACGCCGCTCGCGCGGTGGAGTGACCTCAGGCCGCCAGCGCCGTGATCGCCACGGCGACCGTGCCGATGACGAGCCCAAGGCTCGCCCAGGCCGTCGTGATGGCCCAAGTGTCCGCGTTGGGATTACGCCGCTTGGCGCGCAGAGCGACGACCGAGCCGATCGCGGTACCGAGCGCAGCCATCTGCAGGATGAAGCCGATCGCAGGAACAGGCGCCACTGCGACCACGGGAATCCCGGCGATCAGGGCGGAGGAGACGAGAGCGAGCGCTTGCATGCGCCCGTGCCCGCGCCGCGGCCCGAGCGGCTCGATGAGACCCCGGCTCCAACAAGAGGCGCAGAGCCGCCCATCCGCGGTGCACCATCCGGGATGTCGCAAGCGGTCGGAATCGACTACATCCCCCGCCGGGAGGCCCGTCGGCAGGCGGCGTCACGTGCGCCGGCGGGTCCTGTTCGCGATCCGCGTCAGGCAGCTGCCGTGCCGCCGGAGAGCGACTGCTGCCGCTCGCGCCACTGTCCCATCAACTCGAGAAGCGCCCGGCCCAACTCGACCCGGCGTCGCCGCAGCTCACGTGCCGACGCTGACGCATCCGTGTCAAGCGGCCCCTCCGGCAGCAGATCGGCGATCTCCAGACCGAGCGTACGTCGGAATGCCTCCGCATACGCCCAACCCGTCGTCCCGTCCTGGGCCAGCGCATGCCAGGCCAGGATCGGATCGAGCTTGGTGCCGTGCTCCCGTTCCCCAAGCAGCAGATCGATCCCCACCACTCGACGCACGAGTCCGCAGAACTCCGCGCGCACATGCGCGTGCCATCGGGCCTCTGACCGGCCGAGCCAACGCTGGCGCCGGTCCTCTCGGCGGCGAGCCTCCTCCGCGGCCAACCGGCCGGCAAGCGCCTCCGCCTCTCCGGCGGCGTGTGGAGCGTTGAGCTCGCGAAGCTCGTCGACGCGCCGCAGCATCACCGCCGGCGAACGATCGGCCCGCGCCAGTCCGGTGACACCGCTCCGATCCTGGGCGATGACCACCGCGGCGGAGTCTGCGGTGTCGTCGTCAGCCAGCTCCCTCAGCGCCTGATCGAGCTCGGGGTGCCCATAGGTCAGTAGAGCCGCGAACGCGCCCGGGTCGCGCGTGGCACGCTCGGGCGCGCTGGTGACCGGGCGCCCTGGCTCGCCCAGCTGCAGTCCCAGATCCTCGACCACAGCCCGGGTGAGCGTCTCCAGATCGAGCAGCGGTGGCCCGTCCTCCGGCACCGGAAGTGGATCCTCCACCGAGAGATCGATCCCGCTCTCGCGGAGCTCGCCGATCTGCTCGTCGATGCCCTGGAGCTCCTCGTGCAGGATCTTCTCCCGCTCTGAGCGCGGTGCACGGAAGATCCGCTGAAACGCCCGCTCGGTCTGTCCGAGGATCGGCTGAAGGTTGCCGAGAAGCTCGGCGAAGTCATCGATGCGTCCCGCGAGCGCTGAATACACACGCTCCTCCACGGTGCCCGGGACGACGTAGTTGCGGATCGTGACGACGGGACGCTGCTGCCCGATGCGGTCGATACGCCCGATCCGCTGCTCGACGCGCATGGGGTTCCAGGGCAGGTCGTAGTTGATCAGC
>Ga0182740_1001830_pt1 | contig 13791 bp, 5 predicted proteins | sample eDN5th37CKraftBY_FD_128872 | JGI IMG/M metagenome (GOLD analysis project Ga0182740, IMG submission 128872) | Enriched backyard soil microbial communities from Emeryville, California, USA - eDNA 5th pass 37_C Kraft BY (version 2) (version 2) | ecosystem: Environmental > Terrestrial > Soil >...
ACGGGCATGCTCGGATTCCTGTGGATCGTGGGTTGGTGGCTGCTTTATCAACCGCCGGAAACGCATCCGCGGCTGGGCAAGGAGGAGCGCGACATGATCCTCGCGGATCGGGCGGAGAGCGAAGCGGATACGCCCGCGGAACGGCCTTCGATCCTCACGCTCCTGAGGCAGCCGCAGACCTGGGGCACGATCGTGGCCCGGTCGTTCACCGATCCCGTGTGGTTCTTCGTGACGGACTGGTTCATGATTTTTCTCGTCGCGAAAGGCTTCAGTCCGGAATCCACGCTGATCGCGTTCTGGATTCCGTTCGTCGCCGCGGATCTGGGCAACTTCGCGGGCGGCGGCGTATCCAGCTGGCTGATTCGCCGCGGCTGGCCGGTGGGGCGCGCACGGAAGACCGTGATCGTGGTTGCCGGCTTCGGCATGACGATGCTCGCGCCGGCGGTGGCGATGACGAACCTGTTCGCGATCGTCGGGCTGTTCGCGGTGGCGACCTTCTCGTATGCCGCGTATTCCACGATGGCGATCGTGCTGCCGACGGATCTTTACCGCAGCGGCTCGGTGGCGACGGTGGGCGGCATGTGCGGCACGGTGGCGCAAACGCTCACGATCGGTTCGACCTTTTTGATCGGCCGCATTTCCGAGCAGCATTCGTTTGCGCCGATCCTGATCGGCGGCAGCCTCGTGCCGCTGGTCGGGGCCGGACTGGTGCTCCTGCTCGTGCGCAATCCTCGCGGCCCGGCGCCGGCGTTTTTGAAGAAGATCTGAACCCGAAACCCGCGACGACCGCCCATATGAAAACTGCGCGCAGAGAAAACCTTCGCACCCGCCGGCGGGCACGGGGGCTCGGAGCTGGCCTCGCCTTGGCTTTGTTCGGTGCGGTCGCCGGACGCGCGGCGGCGCCCGAGCCGGCGAGCGTGCCGCTGCGTGCCGAATACGCCCACACGCTCACGACGCTCATCGAAACGCTCGAGCGCCTGCAGCTCGGGCCGGAGCGCGGCGACGACGCGGGTGCGCTCGCATGTCCGCGCTGCGATGTCCTGCACACGCGCGCCGCCGAGGCGGTCTGGCCGCTGGCGCAGCAATTCCTGGAAACCGGCGACGAACGTCACCTGCAGGCGGCACGGGCGCTGGGGATGTGGCTTTTCCGTCAGCAGCAGCCCGACGGCAGTTGGAAGGAGACGCCGGAGGAATGGACCGGCACGACCACGGATCAGCTGCTGATGCTCGTGCTCGCGTATGAAAGCCTCGCGACGCGTTTCGAGCCGGCGGAACGCGCGGCGTGGTTGGGCGCGATCGAGCACGCGGCCGATTACCTCGCGCGGACGATGAGCCCGCAGTTCGCGAGCATCAATTATTGTGCGACGACCGCCGCGTCGCTGGCCGCCGCGCACCGAGTCGTGCCCAAGCCGGCTTATGGCGAGCGCGCGCACGCGCTCGCGCGGGCGACAGTGGCGTTGCTGGACGAGGACGGATTTCTCAACGGCGAAGGCGGCAAATCCTACGGACGAAAGATGGGCATCGATCTCGGCTACTCGCTCGAGATGTCGCTGTGGGGACTCGCGTATTACGCAAAGCTGACGAACGACACCCTGGTCCACGATCTCGTGCGCGCGTCGCTGCGCTCGCATCTGCCGTTCATTTATCCGGACGGCATGATGGACAACACCTGGGGCATCCGGTCGAACAAGTGGACCGTTTACGGGAGCGCGACGTCGGATGGCTGTCAGACGCTCTTCGCGTTGTTTGCCGACGACGATCCGGCCTATGCGAGCGCCGCGTGGCGCAATCTCCAGTTTCTGCGGACGTGCATCCGCGATGGACTCGTGGACTACGGTCCGCACCACGGGACGGTGATGCGCGAGCCGCCCTGCATCTATCCGACCTTCACGAAGGCCAAGAACCTCGCGATGGCGATGGCGTTCGATCCGCAGCCGGAGCGCGCGCTCGTGCCGTTGCCGAGCGACCGTTTGGAGTGGCAGCGGCAGTTTCCGACGATCGACGTCGTGCTCACGCGCACCCACGCGTTCATGGGCACGGTCACGGCCTATCGCTACAAGGACATCGCGGCGGGGCCGAAGGGAAAATACATGTTTCGTCCGAGCGGCGGCGCGCTCTCGTGTTTGTGGCTCGAAGGGCACGGTTTGGTGCAGGCGTCGAGTCAGACCGAATATCACCGCTGGGAGCCGATGAGTTTCCCGGTGGTCGACGGCAAGCTGCGCCCGCTCACGCCCCGGATCGAGTTCACGGCCGGCGAGAATTATTTCACCAACCTGTTCGAGTTCGACGGTCGGCTCCGCACGGAGACGCCGCGGCCGGGCGAGTTCGTCGTTTCAACCTACGGCGAACTGCGGGACCGGAGCTGGCACCACGGCGGCGTGAGCTACCGGCTGACGCACACGTTTCGGGACAACGGGATCGTGAAGGAAATCACGCTCTTCTATCGCGGTGCCACGCCCGAGATCCGGATCGTCGAGCCGATCGTGTGGCCGGAAGGGACTCGCTTCACGCAAACCGATGCGCGTTCCGTCGAGATGCAGGGAGCGAAACGACGTATTCAGTTTTACGTGACAGATGGAAACGTGAAACTGGAGTCGGGTCGCGAGGTTGGGAAATACTGGTCGCCGTATCCGGCGTTGCGCGCGTGGCCGATCGAACTGGTCGTGCCGCCGCCGGCGGCGGGCGAGTTGCAGCAGACAGTTCGCTTCGCGATCCGCGTCGACGAGTAGGGCGGCGCGGGTAGGGCGGGAGCGGTGGGAGCGTCTTTGCGGGAGACGGGAGGACGCCTCGGAGAGGCGTCGCTACCTCAGTCCCCGTCTTCCAGTTACTTGGCCTCGCGTTTGCGAGCGTAGAAGTCGTGGAGGACCTGCCAGGCGAGTTTGCGCTGGCCGGTTTCCGAGATGAGGCCCTTGCGGTTCCAGTAGTTTTGATAGTCGCCGCGGTAGCGCCGCGGAGAGCGGAAATCCTTCAGGATCCAGGGCGACATGCCGCGGAGCCACGGAATGCTTTCGGCGTTGGCGATCGTTTGTTGGTAGAGCCAGTGCTGGTATTCCTCGGTCCAGCGGGTTTCCTTCGCGCCGCGGATGCCGATCTTCGCGTCCGCGCCGAATTCCGAGAAGATCATCGGCTTGTCGTAGGCGTTGCGCCACACGAGGGTCGTGATGTCGGCCGGCGAGAGATTCCCATACCAGCCGATGTAGGTGTTATAGGCGAGGAGGTCGAGATGGGCGCCGAGCGGATCGTCGATCACGATTTCGCGTTCCGTGCTGGTGACGCTGCGGTTCAGGGCGGCGGAGATGAGGCGCGTGTCGTCGAGCCGGCGCGCATCGGCGATGAGGACTTTGAGGAACGCCAGGCGCGGGGCGGTGAGCGGCGTTTCGTTGGCGACGCTCCAGACGATGACCGATGCGCGATTCTGGTCGCGGCCGATGTTGGCGGCCTGCATGGCGCGGGCCACCGACAGGCTGTGCGGATCGTCGTAGGTGATGTCTTCCTGGTAAACGGGGATTTCGCTCCAGACGAGGAGGCCGAGTTCGTCGCAGAGGCGCGTCATTTTCTCGGTGTGAGGATAGTGGGCGAGGCGGACGAAATTGCAGCCGAGCGCCTTGGCTTCGAGGAGCAGGCGGCGGGCGTCGTCCCAATCGAGTTTCCGACCGCCATCGTCCTCGTGATCGCCGAGACGTTCTTCGTGCAGGGAAATCCCGCGGAGATAAATCGACTGGCCGTTGAGAATGATCTCGTGGCCGCGCGTGGCGATGGTGCGGAAACCGATCCGGTCGCCGATGCGGTCCTGAGCCGTGGCCACCTCGACCTCGTAGAGCGCGGGATTTTCCGGGGACCAGCGTTGCAGGTTCGCGGGGAGCGGGAACTGCAGCGTCGCGACGCCCTCGGCGTTGGTTTCGACGGTGGCCGTGAGATTGAGGGCGGGGATACGCCACGTCACCGGGGTGCCGGCGCGGCGCGGTCCGTCGAGCTGCGCCGTCGCGGCGATGACGTCGGCACCGTTCACGGTGCGAAGCGCGGCGCTGTAATGTTGGATGTAGGTTTCCGGCGTGGTCACCAACCAGACCGGCCGCGTGATGCCGCCGTAGGTGAACCAGTCGGGATCGGAACCGGGAACGTTGCCCTGCTGGCGGCGGCTGTTGACGCCGACGACGAGGGAGTTGTCGGCGCGGAGCTTGCCGGTGACCTCGAAAGCGAACGGCGTGAACCCGCCTTCGTGCACGCCGAGCGGCTCGCCGTTGAGGTAAACATGGGAGCGGTAGTTGGCGGCCTCGAAATAGAGGAAGATCCGCTGGCCGGGCGCGGCGGCGGGCGCGGAGAAGTGGCGGCGATACCAGCCGAGCCCTTCATACCAGAACAGGCGCTGGTTGGTTTGCGTGTTCCAGTCGCCGGGGACCGTGATCTCCGGTGCGGAGTCCCAATCGTATTCGACGATCGGGCCGCCGGGTTGCTGTTTCTCGTCCTTCGGAATCGTGTAGCGCGGATACTGATCGCGCAGGCCGCGCTCGACGGTGTCGACGATGAAGCGCCACGTGCCGCTGAGGTCCGTGCGTTCGCGCGCGTAAAGATTGTGCGGAAGGGGGGCGAGGTTTTGGGCGCGGAGTTGATCCGCGGTGGGCGCCTGACTCATAAAAATAGTGGTGGAAGGGACCTGGGCCGCGGCGGCGGACCAAAGGAGACACCCGACAAAAAAGAGGGGAACGGGGCGTGAGAACATGTGGCATTATCTCCGGACAGAACCGCCTCAGGTAAAACCCGCGGGCGCTCAATTTGTTGACCAGTTCACGCATTGCCGTGGGTCGGGCGTGTTTGTCGTGGTGGAGGTATGATACGCACGTGGATCGGTTGCGGACTCGGGTGGATCGTGGCGACGGCGGTGGCAACGGCGGCGCTGCCGGTCGTGCCCGCGCCGCGCGAAGTCGTGGAAATCAAAGCGAGCCTCACGCCGGCGTCGGCGTTGACGTGGCAGGTGGCCGCGGGTCACACGCGCGCGGATCTGGCGGGCGGACTGCGCGAGGCGCTGGAAACCTGGCGCAACCAACGCGTGCCGGCAGCCAGCGAGGGCGATCGCGCGACGGTGGCGCTGGGCTTGCCGGCCTACGATGAGGCGTTTCGCCGGCGGTGCGAACGGGTGGGCGCGCTGCCCGATGCGAGTCTCGGCGACGAAGGTTATGTGCTCGTGATCGACGCGCACGGCGTCACGGCAGCGGCTAATGCGGAGCGCGGATTATTCTACGCGCTGCAGACGCTGCGGCAGATCCTGCGGGCGGCGGGTCCGGGCGGAGCGTTGCCGGGCGTCCGCGTGCGCGACTGGCCGGAGTTCGGGTTTCGCGCGGTGATGGACGATATCAGCCGCGGACCGCTGTCGAGCGGCGACTTCCTGCGCGCCCAGATCCGGCGCGTGGCGGAGATGAAGATCAACCGGCTCACCTGGTATGTCGAAGACGTGGTGCGCGTGCCGTCGCATCCGGACTTCGCGCCCCGCGGTGCGATCCCGCTGGAGGAGTTCAACGAACTCGTGGCTTACGCGGCGACCTATCACGTGGAGCTGCTGGGGAGTTTTCAGACGCTCGGACATTTCGACAAAATCCTTCGCGTGCCCGCGTATGCCCCGCTGGGCGAGACGACGGACATGCTTGCGCCGGCGGAGCCGCGGGTGCAGCGCTTCCTGAGCGAGGTGATCGGCGACATGCTGCCGGTGTTTTCGCAGCGCGAGTTTCTGCTGAACGGCGACGAGGCGTTCGATCTCGCCGAAGCGGCGGCGCGGCGCGGCCGCACGCCGGCGGAACTGTATGCGGAGCATTTCCGGCCGTTGATCGCGCAGGTGGAGGCGGCGGGACGCGTGCCGGTGCTCTGGGGCGACATGATGCTCGAGCACCGCGAGCTGCTGGAGCTGTTGCCGAAATCCGTGCTGGTCGGCACGTGGAACTACGATGCGGACGTGGATTTCACCGGCATGATCGCGCCGTTTCGCGAGCATGGCTTCGGCGTGATCGTCTGTCCGGGCGTGCTCAATTCCGACCGGCTCGCGCCCCTGTATCGGGAAACCTTGGACAACGTGCGCGGCTTCGTCGGCGCCGCGCGCGCCGAGGGTGCGCGGGGAGTGTTGATGACCGCGTGGGACGACGGCGGCATGCACCTCTTCGCGCTCGACTGGCCGGGAATCGCCTTCGCCGCGGCGCAGGCGTGGAATCCGGACGCGGCTGACACGACGGACTTTTTCGAACGCTACGATCGCGCGCGGGGCGTCGCCGCGGGCGCGACGGGCCGGTTGACCGCGGTGACCGACGAGCTGAGCCAGTTGTTTCCCACGTGGAAAATGAACAACCACTACCGCTTTGAGCGCATCGTGCCGCGGGCGGGCGAGACGCTGACGGTGACCTCGCGCGATTGGCCCGAGGTGAAGGCGATCGTCGCGCGGGCCCGCGGGCCGCTGGCGGAACTCGGCGCGGATCCGGAGGCGCCGGCGTGGGCGTGGACCCTCGACGAACTCGCGCTGCACGCCGATCTGCGCCTGGCGCTCGCGCGCTGGTCGACGGCGGGCGTGAACCTGGCCGAGCTGGACGAATTGATTGCGCGGCAGGCACGCGTTCGCGATGAACTGCGGCGGCTGTGGTTCGCGGAGAATCGCGATCACTTCACGACGGAAGCGCTGCAGCCGGACACGGAGCGGCTCGCGGACCTGCGGGCGTTGCGGGCGCGCGTGGCCGATGGCGGCGCACTTGGAGTGCGCGCGGAAGGAGGACAGTTTTTCACGTATTGGCTGCTGACCGGGCCCCTGGCCGAGACGACGTCGGGCGAAGACCTGCTCGGAACGATGGGTGGCGAAGTCGCGGCGCGGCCGAAGCCGGGCATGCGTTTCGCGGATCGCGCCGGCGCGATGCAGGATTGGAGCAAGACGCAATCCGACCTCGTGGCAGAGATGGATCTCGCGTCGCGCCGTGAGGGAGACGGTGTCGTCTATGCGTATGCGGCGATCGATGCGGAACGCGCGCGCGAAGTCACCGCGCGGCTGGAGCACACGAGCGCAGCGCTCCGGGTGTTGGTCAACGGGCAGCCGGTGAGTGCCGGAGCGGACGGGCACTGGCGGCTGCCGCTGGTAAAAGGTCGCAACGCGCTGCTGCTGAGATTGACCCCGCCAAAGGCAGCGGAGAAGGCGTGGCGATTCCGCTTCGATCTGCCGGACGAGGACGTGCGGTATCGAAAATACCGCTACCGCGTGATGTAGGGCGGGAGACCACGACCTACCTCTTTGGGCGGCGGAGCGAATGAACCACGGAGTGCACGGAATGCACAGAATGGGGCTCGCTGGAGCGGACTCGTTCGCGAGAGCACCATTCCGTGCACTCTGCGGTCTTCCCGGGTTTTGTTTGGAAGCTTGGAACCCCGTGACCGCATGATGTTGGGTGGAGGTTCCTGACCCCGCCGGCATGAAATGGCGGGCGGGCGCGCGAACGCGGCGGGGTCGGGAGACCCCGCCCTACATGCCTGTCTACGGATGTTGCGGGAGGCGTGCGGCTTCTACTGCGGCGGTGATGACGGCGCCGAGACCGCGCGGGTCGCTCGTCGCAGTCGGACGGGTGAAATAATAAGGGAGCGTGTCGCCGATGCCGGTGCCACGGCAGATGTCGCGCACGCGGCCATCGGCATCGATCTTGGTTTGAAGCCCCGCCCAGGCGCGCCGGGCCGGTTCGGCAAACTCGGCGGCATCGAGCCAGCCTTCGCGCACGCCGCGGGCGAGCGCGATCAGGAACATGGCGGTGGCGGAGGTTTCCTCGTAGGACTCAGGATGATCGAGAACCTGATGCCACAGTCCGGACGGCGCCTGCAGCGGCAGCAGCGCACGCAAGTGGGCGCGGTGGGCGGCGAGCAGCGTGGGGCGACCGGGATGATCGACCGGCAGAAAGCGCAGCATTTCGGCCGCGGACCATGCCATCCAGCCGTTGGCGCGACCCCAATGGAACGCCGCGGGCGTGTGGCGGGCGGCGTAGTAGCCGTGCCAATACAGGCCGGTGGCCGGGTTGAGCAGGTGTTGATGAAAATTGCGGGACTGGAGAACGGCTTCGTCAAAGAGCGACGGATCCTTTTTCCACGCCGCTGCGCGAATGAGGAAGGCGCCGCTCATGAAAAGATCGTCGGCCCAGACGGTGGCCGGCTCGGGTTCGTCGCGGGCGAGGGTGCCGTCGGCGAGCCGGGGGTGGCGGTGGAGGAGAAAATCCAGGAGGTCGTCGACCAGCGCGGCGGTCGCGGGGTGCGGGTCGCGGCCAAGGCGGAGCAATTCTACCAGCGGCAGCGCCGGCGCCGTGGTGTCGTCCAGGAGACAGCCGCGGAAAAGGCGGTAATTGGCGCCGCGCCAGACGTGCGCCTCCTCGAACTGGCGGCGATGGCGCGGCAGGTTGTCGAGGGTGAACTCGGCATAGAGGCGCGCTTGCGCAAAGAGGGCCGGATCGCCGGCAGCGGCCTCGGCGTCGAGCAGCGCGAGGTGCGTGTTGCCGTTGGCGTAGTGCCATTCGACGAGCGAGTGGCGGGTGAAGGCGGCGGCAGGATTGACGGCGAAATCCTCGACGAGCGGGCGGGGCGCGGGTCGCCACGTCGCGCGGTCGGTCGCGATCTGCCAGTCGGGGCGAGCGGCATCGCCGAAGACGACGCGTGAATCGGCGGCGCCGGCGGTGGTGGTGGCCTGGAGAAACAGCAGCGCCCGGCCGGCGCGCGGTTCGATTTCGACTTCGATCGGGTGGGTGCCGGTGGGAAGCGCGAGTTCGAACGCGTCGGGCCAGCGGAAATGATCGTAGGCGTATTCGACCGGGCTCGTCGGCGTCGCGTAGTCGCGGATCGGCACGCTGTGACCGGCGATCCGGAGCCGGACAACGCCCGCGCCGGCGAGGCCAAAACGAATCGTGGCCGGGGCGGCGAGGGTGAGCGTGTGGCGGGCGCGCCCGGGAGCGGACACGGGGCGGCCGCCGTTGAACTGGGCGAAGTCGAGCACCTGGACGGCTTGCGTGGCTTCCCAAGGCGTTTGACGGACCGCGAAACTGGCGTCGCGAATCGCGGCGTGACCGATGGTGCTCGCGATTGCGAGCGGATCGCCGACGGGCTGGGCGGTGGTGAGGGTGCCGAGAAGGAGAACTGCGATCATTTGACGGGGGTGAGGCGGAGGGTGACGGGAGTGGCGCCGGGCAGCTCGACGTTGAGACGTCGTTGCGCGTCAGAGACGGTTTCCGTGCGGTCGGCGAGGACGCGGCCGTTGGATTCGACCGTCACGCGATAAGCACCGGGAGTGAGGCGGAGCAGCCGGGCGGTGACGGTCGCGGACTTTTTCTGATGCAGGAAAAGATCGACGGCCAGGCGATCGCTGGCGGTGTCGGTCACGAGCGCGGTGAACGTCGGCGGGGTGTTTTCCCAAGCGACATGAAACCAGGGCGAACGGCCGTCGGCGGCGTGGCAGCCGGTGAGCATCGCGGTGAGGAGATCGGTGCCCAGGTAGTTGCCGCTGTCGGTGGAAACATACACGCGATCGGTGAACAGGGCCTCGGTCGTCAGCAGGGGACGGTTGTAGCGCAGGACGGTGAGCAGGGTGGACTCGAGGCCGGAGGCGAGCGCGGACGCATCGCCGCTCAAGCGATAACGAAGGTAAGGCGGCGCGTGGCGGGCCAGGAACGGATCGAACCGGGTGTCTCCGGTTTCGAGCCGCCAGTGAATGACGGCGCCCCAGAAGCTGGGGCTCTCCAGAAGCGCGTGCGCGGCCCACGCGGCCGAACCGGGCGCGGCGTCGGCGGCGGGGTTGGGGTTCTGTTCGAGGAGCGCCAGGGTGTCGCGCATCGGTTCGAGCAGCGCCGGGTTGTGGCTATCGTTCCAAGAAAAGAGGAGCTGGTCGTAGAGATCGCCCTGGCCGCTCCAGTCGAAGTAGTCCCAAAACATGTTCGCGCGATACCAATCGGGCTCGTCGCCGTTCAGCGCGGCGTCCGGCCAGCGCAGGGAGGCGGGAAACAGTCCGCGCGGTTTGCCCTTGTCGGTGCGGGCGGCGGTCTTGGCCCAGGTGAGACTCCAGTCCTGGAGGAGACGGGCGGCGTCGGGAGCGGGGGCGAGGCGGGCGTAGTAGCGGACGGCTTTCGCGGCGCGGGTGTTCATCGCGAGATCGCGGTTGCGCGGCGGGTCGGAAAGAATCTCGGTGGCGCCGATCCAGGCGGATTTGAACTGGAGGTCGCCGCGATCGTTGCGGCCGGTCCACAGATCGCGCATGTGGCGATAGGACCAGGAGAGACGCTCGATCCATTCGCGATCGGCGGTCGCGAGGGAGAGGATGGGCAGCGTGTCGGAAATGAACTCGGCGGAGTGTTCGACATCGCGGGCGGCGCGGGAGTAGCCGTTGTGAATCCGGGGGCTGTGCCACACGGCTTCGGCGAGACGGCGGAAACCGGCGAGGGCGCGGGTATCTCCGGTGAGAACGAGCGGCGTCCACCAGCGGAGGATTTCAACATCGTCGTCGAGCTTGCCGCCGAGTTCGCCATTCGGGATCTGGCGTTCGTCGGTCCAGTAACGAGCGAGATCGCGGAGGCGGGCGAGGACCTCGAGCTGGGTCGTCGACCACGCGGGCGCGCCGGAAAGCGGTGCGGGGGCGTCGGCCGGGAGCGGAGCGGAAATCTTTTCGCCGGCATACATGGCGACGAGCGAGTCGTCCGGGTGATCGCGGCGGAGGACGGCGATGTCGGCGTCGAAGGCGGCCTTGTCCTCGGCGGCGCCCTGTTCGAGCCAGAGACCGTAGAGCAAACGGGCGCGCAGCCAGCGCGCGCGGTCGCGGAGCGCCGGGTGAGGGTCGTCGCTGGAATCGATCAAGGGGTCGAGCAGCGACAGCACGAGGTGGTAACGCGTGAACATGCTGCTGCGGGTGCGGGCGCTGACCCAGTCCCAACCGCCGGAACGGAACCAGAATTCGGCGCGATCGAGCAGTTCGATCCGGGCCAGCCAGTGGGCGGCGAAGCCGGCGAGCGCGGGTTCGCGTTGCGCGTGCTGGTTGAGTTGCACGCGGAGGGCGTCGAGCGGAGCGGTGGAGTGGTAGCGACCGGTTTCCTCGATCTGGCGCAGCAGCCAGCGGGTGAGTTCGGTCTCGGGCCAGTCGAGCGGAATGATTTCGAGGGAAACGAGCCGGGCACCGGCGTCAGGCGCGCTGAAACGCAGGAAAACGGGATCGGCGGCGTCGAAGCTGAAACGCGCGACGCGCAGGCGGTCGATGGGCGGGGCCGGCGGCTCGGAACTGGTGCCGAAGCGGCGGGGACTGTGAGCGATGACGCGATCGTTCACCGCGAGGCGGACGTCGGCGGCGTTGCTGTAGCCGTCGTCAAGACCGACGATCGCTTCCCAGCGGCCCGGAGCGAGATCGAGCCGAAGCGTGTAGTCACGACCGGCGACGCCGTCGGTGAGCTCCACGGGGCGGAGCTGGGTGAAACGGGATTCGGAAAACACGGAATCCGGTGGCGTGACCCAGCCGTAGCCGCGGGCGGGATCGTAGGCGGCGGCGGGCGTGAGCTCGCCGGTGGGCGCGGGGTCGAGCCGGAGCGGAGTGGTGAGCGGCGCGGCAACGGCGGAAGCCGTGGCGAACAGCAGAACGGAAGCGCAGGTGAAACGGAGCATGAGCGTGCGGAGAAAAGAAAAGGCAGTCGGGCGGCGCGGTAAATCCGCAGGTTCCTAAAACAATGAGCCGCGCCCGGTGAAGGGCGCGGCTCGCAAAACGCGGGCGCTTAGAAGCGGAAGCGAACTCCGCCGGCCGCGTTCCAGCCGGAGTATTCGTATTCCTCGGGGCGCGCCGGGGTGTTGTTATACCAGGCCTTGACCTCCTCGCTGAGGTTCTTGCCTTCGACGAACACCGTCCAGTGGCGGTTGATCCGATAGGAGAACTGGACGTCGATGCGGGTGGCGTCGTTGTTGGTCACGGCGCCGGCGAGGCCGCCGACTTCGCGGACGTATTCGCCGATGTAGTTCAAAGCCACGCGGGCGGTGAAGCCGTATTTTTCCCAGTAAACCTGGGCATTATAGACGCGCTTGGGTTGCAGCGGGATGAAGTTTTCCGTGCGGGTGCCCTTGGCGCCGGTCGTGAGGTTGAGCGTCGGGAAGGTCGACTCGCCCTCCACGAACGTGGCGTTGAGGCTGAAGCCCAGGCCGTCGAACGGCGCGGGAAGCATCGAGAGCGACTGAACCCAGGAGAGTTCCGTGCCGGTGATCGACTGGTCGGCGCCGTTCTTGTTTTGATAGACGGCGGCGAAGATCGGCGGGCGGGATTCGACCTGCACTCCTTTGTAGATGAAGTCCGTGATGTCCTTGTGGAACACCGAGACGGACAACATGCCGGTCGGCTGGAAATACCACTCGAGCGCGGCGTCCCAGTTCATGGCCTTCTGGGCGCGGAGGTTGGGGTTGCCCTGGAAAACGCGGACCAAGGCGCCGCTGTCGAGATCCTCGATCGCCTCGGGATCGAGATTGGATTCGTAGGGGATGAGATCGCCGTAGTCGGGACGCGTGAGCGTGTTGGTCCACGCGGCGCGGAGGATCAGGTTGGGCGTGAAGCGATAGTTCGCGAGCAGGGAGGGGAAGAGGTTGTCGTAAGACGAGCCGCCGTGCGCGCGGGTGGCGGGCGTGGGACGGTAGGTGTAGTCGACCTTCGTCTTCTCATACCGGATACCGCCGATGGTCTCGAGTTTCCCGAACTTGGCGGTGGCCATGCCGTAGGCGGACGAGATGTCCTCGGTCGCGTCGTAGCGGGAGATCGCGACGACCTCGGATTCGTCGGTGTTGTTGAGCACCCAGTTGGCCGGATTGGCGGAGAGATCGGCAAAGACGGCGTTGAGGTCCGGGTAGGGCCCGAGCGAGCGGATCCGGCCGTCGAAGAGATTCCGCGGGGTGAAGACGGAGGCGTAGGCGCTCTGGCGCGGCGCGGTGCCGGCGGGATCGTAGTCGTCGAGGGAGCCGTCGAGCGAGCGATCCTTCCCGCGATACTTGGCGCCGACCTGCCACTGGAGCGGCAGGCTGCCGACGGGCCGGTCGAATTTGTAATCGAGCTTGGCCACGAGGTCCTTGTCGCTGGCGTCAACGTTCTGCAGGCGCAGCTGGTTCAGCGCGAGGTCTTGCGTGCGATCGAGCATGTTTTCGCCCGTGCTGTTGTGGACCATCGTGATGACCGGGAAAATCGGATCGGAGCGATCAACGGTCCAGTTGATGGTGCGGCGCAACGCGCTGCTGGCGGTCTCGAATTGATAGCGGCGGGAGTTGGCGTCGAGGGCGGCGTCGCCGTAGTTGACCTCATACGAGAGGTCGCCCTGGGGCAGGGTGGTCTTGCCGCCGAAGGTGACGCGGTCGTTGCGGCGTTCGGTCTGGATGTCGTCGAGCCGGCGCGTGAGGCGGGCCTCGGTGCCTTGGGCGAGCTCGTCGGTCGAGCTGGCGAGGAAACGCGTGAGACCGCGTTGGCGCAGGCGCCAGCGGTCGCTGTCGGTGTCGCTGCCGTTGTGGAAGAGGCGCAGGTAGAACTGGGAGTTGCTGCCGGCCGGGCGGTAGTCGAAATTGAGGTTACCGCCGAGGTTGCGCTTGTTGTATTCGCGGTAGCGCTGGTCGAACTCGGAGATCGCCTGGTCGGTGACGCCGGTGATGTTTTCGACCGGGGTGCCGAGTTTTTCGTAATAGGCGATCTCGTAGTCGTTCTGGCCGTAATTCTCGTTGGAGTAGCTGATGGTGGCGGTGACGCCGAGCGTGCGGGCCTTGTTTACGACGTCGCTATAGTTGATATTGAACGCATAGCCGCCG
>Ga0182740_1001831_pt1 | contig 13787 bp, 13 predicted proteins | sample eDN5th37CKraftBY_FD_128872 | JGI IMG/M metagenome (GOLD analysis project Ga0182740, IMG submission 128872) | Enriched backyard soil microbial communities from Emeryville, California, USA - eDNA 5th pass 37_C Kraft BY (version 2) (version 2) | ecosystem: Environmental > Terrestrial > Soil >...
GCCGAAGATCGTCGACTGGTACATGGAGGGCAAGATCAACATCGACGACCTGATCACCCACACCATGCCGCTCGAGGAGATCAACACCGCCTTCGACCTCATGCACGAGGGCAAGTCCATCCGGTCCGTCATCGTCTACTGAAAGAGGAGAAACGGATTGAGCTTCGAGATCGTCTCGCAGTCGCGCTGCTTCGGCGGCACGCAATTCGTTTATCGCCACGCCTCGCAGGAAACGGGCACGCCCATGCGCGTGGCGGTCTACGTTCCGCCACAAGCCGAGGATGCCAAGGTGCCGGTGGTGTGGTTTCTCTCCGGCCTCACCTGCACGGAGGAAAACTTCACCGTGAAGGCGGGCGCGCAGCGGGTCGCCTCCGAACTCGGCCTGATCCTGATCGCCCCGGATACGAGCCCTCGCGGAGAGGGCGTTCCCGACGACCCGGAGGGTGCCTACGATTTCGGCCTGGGTGCCGGCTTCTACGTGGATGCCACGCAGGAGCCGTGGGCGCGGAACTACCGCATGCGCTCCTATCTGGAACACGAGCTGCCCGCTCTCATCGCGGAGAATCTGCCGGCCGACATGAGCCGACAGGGCATCATGGGCCATTCGATGGGCGGCCACGGCGCGCTCACCATCGCGCTTCGCAATCCTGAGCGCTTCAAGGCGGTCTCGGCATTCGCGCCGATCGCCTCGCCCATGAACTGCCCCTGGGGCGAGAAGGCGCTGTCGAACTATCTCGGACCCGACCGCGCGGCCTGGCGCGACTACGATGCCTGCGCGCTGATCGAAGGCGGCGCGCGCCTCCCTGACCTCCTGGTCGATCAGGGCACGGCCGACGGCTTCCTGGACAGCCAGCTGAAGCCGCAGCTCCTGGAAGCCGCCTGCACCAAGGCGGGCCAGCCTCTCACGCTGCGGATGCAGGACGGCTACGACCATTCTTATTTCTTTATCGGCACCTTCATCGAGGACCACCTGCACTGGCACGCCCAGCGGCTCGGCGCGATCTGACCCCGACGTAACTCACGGAAGCTTTCATCCTGAGGCGCAGCTGCGCCTCAGGATGAGGTCGAGTGTCATGGATCGGGGATAAAACGATCTTCACACCGTCCCGAACAGCTCCGGATGCCGGAGCTGCAGGGCCTGGATCAGGACCAGGGTCTTCATGTCCGCGACAGCGCCTCGGTCCAGCATCCGCATCAGCTCGTCGAGGCCGATTTCCAGCACCTCGATGTCCTCGTGCTCTTCCGCCAGCCCGCCGCCCTCGCCGATCCGGTCGGCAGCGGCGTAAGGTGCGAGGAACAGGTGGAGGCGCTCGGTCGTGATGCCCGGGGCCGACCAGGCTGTTCCAACCTCTTCCAGCTTGGCGATGCGAAGGCCCGCCTCCTCCATGGCCTCGCGCCGGGCGCAGGCCTCGGGCTCGTCCTCATCGAGCAGGCCCGCCACGGCCTCCAGCAGATCGGGGTGGCCTTCCACATGCATGACGGGCGCTCGAAACTGCCGGATCAGGACAACCATGCGCCTCTCGGGATCATAGGGAAGCACGGCGGCCGCGTCGGAGCTGTTCAGAACCTCCCGCGCCATGGTCCGGCCGTCCGGCATCCGGACCATAAGCTTGAGAAGCTTGCGCCATCCCTCGTAGAGCGTCTCGACCCGTTCGATCCGGTAGCCTGCCACGTCCCGTTCTCTCCTGCTGCGTTTCTTTCAAGCCTATGACAACACGCGAGACGCTCAACTTATCCCTCAAGCCCAGCTGAAGCAGAGTGCCGGTCTCGCGCGTTAAGGCAGGCGCTAGCGAGGGAGAGTTGCGTGCTTGATGATCTGGTTGCTGCCATCAGAAAGCGGCAAGCCATTCTGTTCGCCGGAGCCGGCGTCTCCATGACGGTCGGCCTGCCCTCCTGGAATACCCTGATCGAACACATCGCCGACGAGCTGAAGATCGATCTGTCCGAGTTCCGGGGCGCCGAGCTCAACCATTTGACGCTCGCTGAATATTACCGCCTCAAGCAGGGCAGCATCGGCCCGCTCCGCAGCTGGATGGACCGGAACTGGAGCATTTCCGAAGAAGCCCTGAAATCCTCACGGGTGCATGAGCTCATCTGCAAGCTCGACTTCCCGATCGTCTACACCACGAATTTCGACCGCAACCTCGAAACCTCGTTCGAACTGCACGGCAAGCAATACGTGAAGATCGTCAACGCCAAGGATATTGCCCGCATCCAGCCGGGCGTGCCGCAGATCGTGAAGTATCACGGTGATTTCGACGATGACGGATCCATCGTGATCGCCGAGACCGATTATCTCGATCGCCTGTCGTTCGAGTCTCCCATCGACATCAAGTTCCGCTCGGATGCACTCGGCAAGACGATCCTGTTCATCGGCTACAGCATGAGGGATCTCAACATCCGCTTCCTGCTGCACCGGCTCTGGAAGACATGGGTGGATTCCGGTTACGAGCGGGACCGGCCGCAATCCTACATCTTCATGCTCCGCTCCAATCCGGTCGAGCAGGCGGTTCTGGAGCAATGGGGGCTTCAAGTCCTGACGGAAAAGGATTGCCCGTCCGAGCAGGCGCTGGAGATCTTTCTCACCAAGCTCAGCAATGCCGTGGAGGAGGCTGACCGGAAGGAGACGCAGGCCTGATCATGCATGTGTGATGACGGCGCATCTCGACCGGTCAAGCTTTTGTGCTAAGACTCATCCATTCAAGAAGATTCGCGGGGTTCCTGCACAGGTGCGTTTGCTCCTGGGCAACCCCTTTGCCTTGGTGGCGTTTCCATCAGGGACAAGTTCAAGAGTGGCTCGATGAAGGTCTTGGGACGCAACACGACGATCGATTTCTGGCGCGGGCTTGTCCTCGTGATCATTTTTGTCAATCACATTCCCGGCAACTTGATCGAGCACATCACGCCGCGGAATTTCGGATTTTCCGATTCGACCGAGGCGTTCATCTTCATTTCCGGCCTGTCCGTCGCGCTCGTCTATTATCCCAAGATCCCCCAGGGCGACATCATCGGCGTCGTCAAGCGGTGTCTGAGGCGAGCCTTCGAGCTCTACCGCATGCATCTCCTCCTCACCGCCGGCGCCATCGCGCTCTTCTCCATCGGCTATGAGCTGAGCGAGGAGATCGGTCTCATCGAAGAGCATGGCCGCAGCATGGTCTTCGGCGATACCGCGAAGGGCGTGACCGGGATCCTGCTGCTCGGCCACCAGCTTGGCTATTTCAACATCCTGCCGCTCTACATCATGCTCATGCTGTGGGCTCCGGTGGCGCTGGTCCTGGCGCGCACCCATCTCGGGCTCACCCTCGCGGTGTCCGGCGGAATCTACGCGCTTGCCCGCAAGGAGATCCTCACCCTGCCGAGTTGGCCGGAGCCGGGAACCTGGTTCTTCAACCCCTTCGCTTGGCAGATCCTGTTCACGCTGGGAATCGTGACCGGGATCCTCATGCTCAGGCGGCAGAACTTCTACAGCCGCCCCCTGATGCTGGCGTCTCTCTTCGTCGTGGCCCTGTCGCTGCTGTTCACGACGGCGGGCTTCGGCCTTTTTCCACACCTGCCCGAGACGGCCCATGCGCTCTTCGACCTGACGAAGCACGACCTGGGGCTCGGCCGGATCGTCCACTTCCTCGCCCTCGCCTATGTCCTGACTCAGTTCCCCGTGGGCGACGTCCTCAAGCGCACCTTCGTGGGCCCCGACCTGAAGCGCCTGGGCCGCAACGCTCTCATGATCTTTGCGGCTGGATCCCTCCTGAGCGCCCTGGGGCAGGTCACCATGACGCTGGCCGCCGTCAAATCCTCCGCTAGTCCGCAGATGATCGGAATGGTATTCACCATCATCGGTATCATTGGTCTTCTTGCGCTGGCGCGATATCTCGAATGGAACAAACTCAACGTGGCCGCTCCTCCGAAGGGGATGGCAAAGGATCTCGGATTGCCCGCCTCTCAGGGGCGGTTCTCTTAAGTCTTGCATTCCTGGGTGCCCAGGCTCCGGCACAGGCCGAGAACGCCCCCGCATGCTCCGGCGCCTCCGCCCGGCTGAAGGGCCAGAGCGCCGCCCCGGCCCTGGCCGGCAAGCTGTCCCGGCACCAGCCCATCCGCATCCTCGCCATCGGCTCCTCCTCGACCGAGGGCATCGGCGCCTCCTCGCCCGACCACACCTATCCGGCGCAGCTCGAGGACGACTTGGCCGAACTCTGGAAGGAGCCGGTCACGGTGGTGAATTCGGGCAAGGGCGGGGAAACCGTCGTCCAGACCATCGAACGCCTGGAAGCTGCCCTCAAGGTCGACCGATACGATCTGGTGATCTGGCAGGTCGGCACGAACGATGCCATCAAGGGCGTCGACGAGGAGGCATTCCGGGCCCTGCTCGACCGGGGCATTTCCGCCGCCCGACAGGCCGGGACCGAGATGGTCCTCCTGGATCAGCAGTATTTTCCCTCGATCAAGGATCCGGCCCGCTACGAGCGCTTCGTGGGCGCCGTCAGCGCGACCGGCCTCGAGCGCAAGGTCGGCGTGTTCTCGCGCTATGCCCTCATGAAGGAATGGAACAGCCGCTCCCCCGAGGAACTGCGCTCCATGCTCTCCGCCGACGGCTTCCACATGGGCGACAAGGGCTACGACCATCTTGCTGATTGCATGGCCGACGCCCTTCAGGCCATGGTGGAGCATTCCGTCGCCGAGGCGAGGCCGACCGTCACGGCCTCGGCGTTCGTGAGAGATCGTTAACGCCTCTGCGGGACGATATCGGAAGAACCGCACGCTTCCCGATCCCAGGTCGGGCTTGCGGCAACCATGTTCGGGGGGTCCCATCGCCGTCTCAGCCAAACGTCGTCTGTCCCTGCGCGATGTCCTGACCGACGGGCGCGTCGCGCTCATGCTTCCCCTGGGCTTCTCCTCGGGGCTGCCCTTCCTGCTCGTCTTCAGCACCCTCTCGGCCTGGCTCAGGGAAGCGGGCATCTCCCGCACCGAGATCGGCATGCTGAGCTGGGTGGCCCTGGCCTATTCCTTCAAGTTCCTGTGGGCCCCCATCGTCGACCGCTACGACGTGCCGGGTCTCGCAAGCCTTCTCGGGCGGCGGCGCGGCTGGATGATGTTCGCGCAGATCGTGACGGCCCTCGGCCTCGTCGGCATCGCCCTCAGCGATCCGCAGACGAGCCTTTCCCTCACCATCGCGTCGGCACTGCTCGTGGCCTTCGCGTCCGCCACGCAGGACGTCGTGGTCGACGGGTGGCGCATCGACGTGGCGGTCACCGAGCGCCAGGGCATGATGGCGGCCTCCTACCAGCTCGGCTACCGGCTGGCCCTCATCTGCGCGGGCGCAGGCGCGCTCTACATTGCGGAATTCGTGAACTGGCGCAGCGCCTATCTGGCCATGGCCGCTCTCATGGGCGTCGGCCTCATCGGCACGCTGCTCGCGCCGCGCGGCAGCGAGAGTGCCGTGCGCGAGCGTCTTCCGTTCGCTGCGGCGATCATCGAGCCGCTGGCGGATCTCTTCCGCCGCAAGGGGCTGATCCTCATTCCGATCCTTGCGCTGATCGCCTGCTTCCGCCTGCCGGACTTCGTCGCCGGCGTCATGGCGAACCCGCTCTATATCGATCTCGGCTTCTCCAAAACCGACATCGCCAACGTGTCCAAGCTCTACGGAGTCTGGATCGGAATCATCGGCGCCTTCGCGGGCGGCCTGGCGCTGACACGGCTCGGGCTCTGGTGGACCCTGCTCGTCGGAGCCGTCATCGCCGCGTCCTCGAACCTGATGTTCGCTTGGCTGGCCTCGGAGGGAGCGCGGCTGGACCTGCTGACCTTGACCATCAGCTTCGACAATTTCGCCGCAGGCTTCGCAGGCTCCGCTCTCATCGCCTACATGTCGGGCCTGACCTCGCCGGGTTTCGCCGCCACGCAATACGCGCTTCTCAGCTCGCTCTACGCCCTGCCCGGCAAGCTCATCGGCGGCGCCTCGGGCGCGGTGGTGGATGCCTATGGCTATCCCCTGCTCTTCACCGGCACGGCCGCCATCGGCATCCCGCTGGTGATCCTGTGCTTCATCGTGCGTCGGGATACGATGAAGACGGTCGAGGAGAAGGAAGAAGCGACTGCGACGGAAGCTGCGCCGGTCGGCGCTGGCTCGCGGGCGTAGTATCCTTTCTCTTCAGCGATTGGCCCCTAGAGCATCGTGCGGAAAAGTAGATCCGGTTTTCCGCAAGAACGATGCTCTCATCTATAGAGGAAGCATCGGATCCAACCCCAAAAGTGCAAATCCACTTTTGGGTCCGATGCTTTAGTCCTCATCCTGAGGAAGTCGCGTAGCGACTGTCTCGAGGTCCTGGACCATGTCCGGGCACGAGGGCGTCTCCAGAGACCACTGGACAATCCTTCGAGACGCCTGCTGCGCAGGCTCCTCAGGATGAGGTCGTATAAGTTGAACAGAATATGGCCGGGACGGGCCCGGCCATGACATCGAAGGATATCGCCGGATCTCAGACCCAGCCGCCGTCTACGAGGTAGGTCTGCGCCGACATGGCGCTGGAATCGTCCGAGCCTAGGAACAGGGCGAAGTTCGCGATGTCCTGCGGCACGAGCTTGCGCTTCACGCATTGGCGCTTGAGCAGTTCCTTCTCGCCTTCCGGCGTGAGCCACAGGTCGATCTGGCGCTGGGTCATGATCCAGCCCGGCACCACGCAGTTGACGCGGATGTTCTTCGATCCGAGTTCCCGGGCAAGCGCCCGGGTCAGGCCCACCACGGCGGATTTCGCCGTCTTGTAGGCGGCGAAGGAATCGTCGCTCACCATGTAGCTCGTCGAGCCCATGTTGATGATCGAGCCGCCACCGGCCTTCTCCATGTCCGGCAGCACGGCCTGGGCCGCGAAGAACTGGTGGTCGAGATTGGTGGCGAAGCGCTCGCGCCAATATTCCGGCGTCACCTGATCGATGGTGTGGCGATCGTCGCGCGCGGCGTTGTTGACGAGGATCGTGATGGGTCCGAGCGCCTCGCTCGCGCGGCGGATCGCTGCCTGGAAAGCCGGGATGTCGCGCACGTCGCTGTGCTCGAAATGCACGCGCTCGCCGAGTTCCTTCGCCAGAGCCTGACCGGCCTCGGCATTGTAGTCGAGAACGGCGACCTTGCTGCCCTGCGCATGAAACGAACGCGCGATGCTCTCGCCGATGCCGCTGGCGCCGCCGGTGATGAGAACGGTTTTTCCCTTCAAGGAGCCGTAAGTCGTCTGGGTCATCAATTTCACCTTGTTCCAATGAGCGTGCCGTCATCCCGGGATCGCACAGCAGAACCCGGGATCTGGGGGAGAGAATCGCGCCTTATACTGCAACCGATCCCGGATCTTCGCTACGCTTCGTCCGGGATGACATTGAAAGATCAGCTCGCACCTGGCCCCGGCGTCGCGCCGGGCGGGCATTTGCCGAGGATGATCATGCCGAGCACCTCGTCCTGCGTGACGTCCTGCACGTTGGCGGAGCCCACGAGCTTGCCGTTCTTCATCACACTCACGCGGTCGGCAAGGCCGAACACGTCGTGGATGTCGTGGCTGATGAGGAAGATGCCGATGCCTTCCTTCTTCAGCTGCAGCACGAGATCGGCCACCTGCTGCGTCTCGGCGGGGCCGAGCGCGGCCGTCGGCTCGTCCATGATGAGCACGCGCGCGTTGAAGTAGATCGCACGCGCGATCGCCACCGATTGGCGCTGGCCGCCGGAGAGCGCCTTCACCGGCTCCTTGAAGCGGCGGAAATGCGGGTTGAGCCGGGCCATGACCTTGCGGGTCTCGGCCTCCATCGTGGCATCGTCCAGGGTGCCGTAGGGCGTCAGCACTTCGCGGCCGAGGAAGATGTTGCCCGCCGCATCGATGTTGTCGGCGAGCGCGAGCGTCTGGTAGATCGTCTCGATGCCGTAGCGCTTGGCGTCGCGGGGCGTCGAGATGTCGGCGTGTTCGCCGTTGACGTAGATCTCGCCCGAATCCGGCCTGTAGGCGCCGGACAGAATCTTGATCAGCGTCGACTTGCCCGCGCCGTTGTGGCCGAGCAGGCCCACCACCTCGCCGGGGCGAAGGTCGACGGACACGCCGTCCACGGCCTTGATGCCGCCGAAGGCGATGGAGATGTTGCGCATCTCGACGAGAGGCGTCGTTCCATTCGTGTGCATGATGCGCCTCCTTACTTGATGCGACGGCGATAGAGGCTGTCGACCCAGACCGCCAGCACGAGCACCGCGCCGACGACGATGTTCTGCAGCGGCGTGTCGACGCCGAGCAGCACCATGCCCGATTGCAGCGACTGCATAACGAGGGCGCCGAGCATGGCGCCGGCAATCGTGCCGATGCCGCCGGCGAGCGATGTGCCCCCGATCACGGCGGACGCGATGACGTAAAGCTCATCGAGGGTACCGGCCGCGTTCGTCGCCGCGTTCAGGCGCGCGGTCGAGATGCAGGCGGAGATGCCGCACAGCAGGCCCATGAGGCCGAACACCTTCATCAGCGTCCAGCGGGTGTTGATGCCCGACAGTTCGGCCGCCTCCGGATTGCCCCCGATGGCGAAGACGTAGCGGCCGAAGCGCCGGCGCGTGGCGATGAAGGTCATCACCAGCCCGACCAGGACGGCGATCAGCACCGGCAGGGCAACGCCCTGCGAGATGAACAGGCCGCCATCGGGCCACGCGATGCCGCGGGCCTCGGCCCAGGCCCGGGCCGATCCCATCGGCATGGGATAGGCGTTGAAGATCGCAGCCGTCGCGAGAACGGTCCCGCAGGCCACAACGGCGATCACCGCATCCGCCCAGCCGGGACGCACCGGGAAGCCGAAGCTCAGGCGACGGCGACGGCTCAGGCCCAGACCCACGATGATGAGGCCGCAGGCGATCGCCGCGATGATCCACGTGGTCGTGGCACCGAGCGCGCCTTCCACGCCGCCGCCGAAAGCCTTGAACCGGGTGTCCATGGGGGCGACCGTCTGGCCCGTCGTGACCCACCAGGCCGCGCCGCGCCACACGAGCAGGCCGCCGAGCGTCACGATGAAGGAGGGAATGCCGAGATAGGCGATGAGCCAGCCCTGGAACAGGCCGATGAGCCCGCCGGCGACGAGAGCGATCAGCACGGCAAGTGGCGCCGTCAGCCAGTGCTCGAGGCCGAGATAGGCCGGCAGCCACTGCACCTGCGCGACGCCGATGATCATGCCGACGACGCCGAGGATCGCCCCGACCGACAGGTCGATGTTGCGCGTGACGATGACGAGCACCATGCCGGTGGCCATAACGGCGACGGAAGCCGTCTGGACCGACAGGTTCCAGAGATTGCGGGGTGTCAGGAACACGCCGCCGGAGAGAATGTCGAACCCGATCCAGATCACGGCGAGCGCCGCCAGCATGCCGAGCATGCGGACATCGATTTCGAGTTTCGAGAGGAGCGAGCCGGAAGCGGTGCTCGGGGGCGGGGCAGTCGTGGCAACGGGTGCGGTCATGACGTCACGCTGAAAGACGAATGAAAAGTCTCATGAAAAACGTCATTCCGGGGCCGCGTAGCGGAGCCCGGAACCCATATGCGCGAGATCTCAGGAAGAGACGATCGAACGTGCGCCCAATCTATCAACGCCAGCGGATATGGGTTCCGGGCTCGCGCCAGTGGCGCGCCCCGGAATGACAATGCCGATCTTAATCGCAGGCCTTCACGGTGCCGGCCTTCACGCCCTGGCAGACCACGTCCTTGGACGCCCAGCCGGCCTTGATGACCACGTCGAGATTGTCCTTCGTGATCGCCACCGGGGTGAGGAAGAGAGCAGTCATGTTCTGCTTCTTCGGGCCGAGGTTCCACGGCTTCGCGCCCTGGATCTCGCTGAGCTTCTTGCCGCCTGCGAGCTGCACGGCGATCTCGGCGGCGTTGCGGCCGAGTTCGCGGGCATCCTTGAAGACCGTCACGGTCTGCGTGCCGAGCGCGACGCGGTTCAACGCCGCCTTGTCGGCATCCTGACCGGAAACCGGCACGGAACCGGCGAGGCCCTGTGCCGCGAGAGCCGCGATGGCGCCGCCGGCGGTGCCGTCATTGGCGGCGATCACCGCATCGATCTTGTTGTTGTTCTTGGTGAGGAACTGCTCCATGTTCCTCTGCGCATTGGCCGGGAGCCAGCCGTCCGTGTAGGCCTCACCCACGTTCTTGATCTTGCCGGCATCCATGGCGGGCTTCAGAACTTCCATCGAGCCCTGGAACAGGAAGTTGGCGTTCGGGTCCGAGCCCGAGCCCTTGATGAAGGCGTAGTTGCCCTCGGGCTTTACTTTCAGCACTTCGCGGGCCTGGAGACGGCCGACCTCGACATTGTCGAAGGTGAGATAGAAGGCCTGCGGAATTTCGATGAGACGGTCGTAACCGACGACCGCGATACCTTCCGCGATGGCCTTCTCGACGGCGGGGCGCACCGCGTCGGCGTCCTGCGCCAGCACGATCAGCGCCTTGGCGCCGCGGGAGATGAGGCTCTCGATGTCGGTGAGCTGCTTGGCGGGCGAGGATTGCGCATCCGCCGACACATAGGTGCCGCCGGCCTTCTCGACGGCGGCCTTGATGGCGGCTTCGTCGGTCTTCCAGCGCTCTTCCTGGAAATTGGACCAGCTGACGCCGACGACCGGGCCCTTCTGGGCGAAGGCGGCAGTGGCGGACAGAGCCAGGGCGGCAAGGCTGATCAGGGCGTGTTTCTTCGATAGCATCGGCTTCCTCCTGGACCTTGCGTTCCCTTGCAGGTCCGTCGCTCATGACAGGCTGTCGGTCCGGCAGGATCGACGATAAGGCTCGCTCTGCCATGCTTTATATTTCGAGCGCGGAAATAATTATCTCAGCCTTTGGGTCCTTCAAGCACCCTGAAGCTTATCTTTTCGTCTGATATCCAATCACGTTGGGATTGTTTTATTCGTAGATCGAACAAATGACCGCAATGACCCTATTCCCGCTCTCTCCTCGTGAAACGGCCCGCCGGCGCCTGCTCGACGCCCTGCGCCGGGAAGGTCCCATGGCGCGGGTGGAGATCGGCCAGCATCTCGGCATGAGCCCGGCAAGCGTTTCCGAACTGGCGGCGAGCCTTCTCGACGAGGGGATTCTGGTGGCCGAAGAGGCGGCCGATACGGCCGCCGGCCTGATTCGCGGGCGGCCCAAGACCCGCCTTTATTTCGCCGACACCCTCGGATCGGTAATCGGCGTCTGGACCGGCTTCAACCGCATCGAGCTGCGGCTTGTGGACAGCGCTGGGCGCAACCGGGCCAGCCGTCATGTCGAGCGCCGCCTGCGCAATCTCGCAGCGGAAGAGCTGATGGACGTGCTGGCAGGCACGATCACGGCCTTCGCCGACGAAACCGGCGCCCACGACGTGAAGGCCGTGGGTCTCGCCTGCCAGGGCTACGTGGACACGCGGGACGGCATCGTCGCCTGGAGCCCGGTGCTCGGCACCCGCGACCTGCCGCTGGCCTCCGGCCTTGGCGAAAGGCTCGGCAAGCCCGTCCTCATGGAGAACGACGCCAGCGCCATGGCCTTCGCCATCACGCAGCGAAACTCCGACCTGCGCTCGGGGCGCACCGCCTGCCTGATGATCGGCGACGGCGTGGGTCTCGGCTTTCTCATCCAGGGGGAGCTCTATCGCGGCGCCCGTTTCGGCGGCAGCGAGTTCGGTCATGTGCGCCTGCGCCGGAGCGGCCCGCAATGCCGCTGCGGCGGGCGTGGCTGCATCGAGGCCTATCTCGCCGATTACGCCCTGCACCGGGACGCCCAGCTCATCGACCACCGCCCCGCCCCGACCCTGCTGCTGCCGGGCGAGGACGCCATGGGATCCATCGTCGAGCAGGCCCGGGCAGGCGATCCCGCCCTCCTCAATCTCTTCCAGTCTGCCGGCGAAGTCTTGGGCGATGCGGTGGGCATCCTGATCCAGACCCTGGAGCCAGACCACATCGTCCTCTGCGGCCCCGGCACGAGGGCCATGGATCTGCTGCGCCCCTCCTTCGAGGCGGCCCTCGAATCGCAGACCATTCCTGAATTGCGGGCGCTCGCCGCCATCCATGTGGTGGAATCCTCCATGGACCTGCTGACGGAGGGCGTCGTGATCCAGGCCCTGCGCGAGCTCGACCTCGACCTCGCGCGGCTGAAGGCGGCTTGAGCCGGAGCGGCTATTCCGCTTCGTTGACCTGACGCACGAGCATGGCGCGCAGATCCCGAAGGACGGCATCGCGGACAGGCAGATCCGTCTCTCCGCTGACGGCGGCCGCGACCCTCATGAGGTGCAGGACGATGACGGCCATGATGTCGGCGCGCCTGTGGGACAGCGGCGGGTTCGTCTGCGACAAGAGCGTTGCGATCTGACTGCGCATGCGGTTGCGCCGTTCCATCTTCTGCACCTTGTCCGCAGCCGGTCGATCCGCCAGGAGCACGAAGGACGGATGGGCGGCCAGAAAGGCCGATAGATCCCGGAACAGGCTTTCCACGAGTTCGGTCGGCGTCAGCTGGTTCGACGTGCGGCCCAGGGCCTCCAGCATCTCGGCGAGCGCCTCGCCATTCGCCGACTGAAGCGCGTCCGCAAGCAGCTCCTTCGTCGGGAAGAACTGGTAGAGGGACCCGATCGAGGCTTTTGCGCGCGCGGCGATCTCCGTCATGGTCGCCGCATCGAATCCCTTCTCGGCAAAGATCTCCTCCCCCGCCTTCAGAAGCGCCGCCACACGCTCACGCCCGCGCTGCCGTTGAGGCATCCGGACCACGGCATTGGCTTTCGGGCTTGCTTTTTGTGAGGGCATCCTCATATAACTCCAAACATGAGGATGTCCTCATGTATTAGCTCGTCCATCCGCTCTCCCTCCCGTCATACCGGAACGCTCATTATGCTGAAGCTCGCTCCCCGCACCACAGCGCTGATCCTGATCGATGTGCAGAAGGGCACGCTGGGCATGCCCTTGGCTCCGCACCAGCCCGCCACCGTCATTGAGAACAGCGCCCGGCTGGCCAACCACTTCTCGCAGAAGGGAGCTACCATCGTTCTCGTCCGCGTCGACTTCTCGACGGACTATGGCGACAAGCCCGGCGGCGTGACCGACATCCCCATGGTCCTTCCGCCCGACGGCCTGCCGGCCGATTGGGCCGAGTTCCCGGCCGAGCTTGCCTCCATCAGACCCGACGTCCTGATCACCAAGAGGCAGTGGAGCGCCTTCCATGGGACGGAACTCGACCTGCAATTGCGACGGCGCGGCATTACCCATGTAGTGATCGGGGGCCTGATGACGAATTTCGGCGTGGAATCGACCGCACGCGACGCTTGGCAGCACAACTACCAGGCCGTCATCGCCGAGGATGCATCGAGCAGCCCGGGCGCGGATCTTCACCGCTTCGCCATCACGAACACCTTGCCCCGGGTCGCGCGGGTCCGATCCACAGCCGAGATCATTGCGGGCCTGGAGGCATAGCCAGGGCCCATCAAAAACACTATCTGTTAGGGGTCGATTTCTCACCCAAAGAGACCCATGGCTTCCTCCCGTCCCGTCCAAGCCGGCGACCACGTCTTCCTCGTCGACGGCTCCTCCTTCATCTTCCGGGCCTACTTCCAGTCCATGAACCAGGACCAGAAGTACAATGCCCGCTCGTCGGACGGGATGCCCTCGGGAGCCGTGCGGCTCTTCGTGTCCAAGCTCCTGCAGTTCATGCGCGACGGGGCGGCGGGCCTCAAGCCGACCCATCTCGCCATCGTGCTCGACAAGTCCGAGGGTTCGTTCCGCAAGGAGCTCTACGAGGATTACAAGGGCCACCGGCCGGATGCGCCGGAGGACCTGAAGGTCCAGA
>Ga0182740_1001833_pt1 | contig 13771 bp, 13 predicted proteins | sample eDN5th37CKraftBY_FD_128872 | JGI IMG/M metagenome (GOLD analysis project Ga0182740, IMG submission 128872) | Enriched backyard soil microbial communities from Emeryville, California, USA - eDNA 5th pass 37_C Kraft BY (version 2) (version 2) | ecosystem: Environmental > Terrestrial > Soil >...
CGCAGAACGCGAACCTGGGAAACCGGGTTCGCGTTCTGCTGTCAGTCGCACGTCGCATTCACATCCACACCCGAGCCCACGTCCACAGGCGCAACCGGTTGACGGCGGGCGGCGTTCCCGCTACACAGGGGCAGACGCCCCCCGGACTCGCCTTCTCGCACAAGGACCCGCCTCCCATGCGCATGCTGCTCATCCGCCACGGCCAGTCGCTCGGCAACATCGAGGGACGCATCCAGGACGGCACCGATCCCCTCACCGAGCGGGGCCGCGCCCAGGCGCGCGCCGTCGCGGCGGCGCTGGCAGCGCGTGGCGACCTCACACATCTCTACGCCAGCCCGCTTGCCCGCGCGCGGGAGACGGCGGAGATCATCGGGGCTGCGACCGGGGTGGCGCCGGTGCCAGTCGACGGCCTTGCGGAGATCGACGCGGGCATCGCCGCCGGGCAGCTCTGGGTGGACTGGAGCGCCGCCAATCCGGAGCTCGCCGCCGCGATGGGCCGCGACGAGTTCCTGGGCGGGGGTTGGCCGGGCGGGGAGAACGGCGTCACCTTCTCGGGCCGGGTGCTGGATGCCTTCCAACGCATCGCGACGGATCATCTCGCCACGGACGATGTCGTGGCGGTGGTCGCCCACGGGGGTTCGCTGGCCTGGATCGCGGCGCACCTGCATGGCGACCCGCTGGACCGCTGGCCGAACCGGCACGCGACGCTGGCGAACTGCTCCGTGAGCGAGGTGGTCGTCGGGCCGGATGGCGCGCTTGCCTTCGCGTCGTGGAACGAGATCGCCCACCTGGCCGCCCTCGACGCCGCGGAGGGATAACCGGCGCAGCAGACCGGCGGGCCGTCTCGCTTGACCTGGCATATCCCGAGCGTCGAAATCACGCGAGGCGGCATGTCATTCTGAGTGGGTCATCAGGCCCTACGTGTTGCATGTGCCGCTGGGCGGTGAACCAGTGGTCCGAGGATTCGCCCTCCGACGTGGTTGTGGCTCGACCGAAACGGCCGGCCAATCCAGTCGTTCTATCCAGCAGCGTGCAGAATGCGGGGGCAACCTAGGCTTCTGGAGTGCTTGGGGGCCGTCCGGGTGTGTCGATACCTTCTGCCCGTGGCGCGAACATGGTCCTACTATGGCAGCCTGATGGCGCTCCAGGTTGGGGGCTATTGACCTCTCGATGAGAGCCAGGGAGTTGGGGGGCGGCTCTCATTGACCAGATCGGACAGGTGCCGGGGAGAATATGCGAATGAAGCGAGCTCTTCTGATCGTGGCGGCATTTCTGGTTGGCGCCGTCGTGACAATGGCACTCTACGTGGAACTGAGGTCGGTCTCGCTCAAGCCTATGGACCAAACAACAGAATCAGTTCAAGCGAGTGAGTCGGATGTATCGGCGGCGGCCGCAGAAGCCTCGTTGTATCGACTTCCGAACTCCATTGATCCGACATCAATTTCGTGTAATGAAACCCGTTTTGAAATAAGGGTAGGTGGGCATCAGCAGGGTCTCATCTATCGGTGGTGTATTGAGAACTCGACGAACAATATTTCCGCGACGGCGCTGAGCTCGATCGCGACGGAAAACGTCACGCCCAAAGATCAGATTGCATCGGATCACTGTGTTGGTGTGCTCAAAGGGGATGGTACTCCGCTGTCTATTTCTCAACGTTGCACCGCGACCATCCCATTCGAGAACTGTGTCGTGGGCGTGATCTGCAATTCAGAGGTCGCGGTCGTAATCACCGACCTCTCACCGGATGGCACGGCGTCCGTTTCAGTGACCGTTCCCTGATCCGCTACTGTATCCGGTGCTGGGCAGCCAAAGCTGACAGGACCGTACGGACACCGCTATAGTCGGGCATGATGCTCGCAGGTCAGGCATTGCCATACCTCGTGGGCGTCGTGCTATGCCATCATCCACCCCCGAACTGCGAACCGATCCGAACAACGCGAACGCAGGCACCACGCATGGCCGTGGCATGGTCGAACGCTCCCTGCAACGCTACGGCGAGGGGCGCTCCATCGTCGTGGACAAGCACGGCACGGCCATCGCCGGGAACACAGCCCTGGAGGGCGCACGCGAACTCGGCATCCCGGTCGAGGTCATCCCGTCGGACGGCACCACGCTCTACGCCATCCAGCAGACCGATCCGGACTTGTCGTCGGATGTGGCTGCGATGGATGTCACGCCCGACGCGTGATGTATCCGGGGCCTCCACGCACCACGGCGCGGCATGCGATGGCCATCAGGCTTCCGCGTGCGGACCAGGAATCGTGGCGTCCCTAGGGTATGATTGAGGCATCATCGGGCGATCCAGCCGTTGCCGAACGCCCAGCCCCAGCCGCCACGACCGGACGGAAAGCCGACTTCCCCATCATGCACCTGAACGTCCTCGCCATCTCCGACGAAGTCGACCAGCGCATCTACAGCTCGTCCATCGCCGAGCGCATGGGCGATGTGTCGATGGTCATCAGCTGTGGCGATCTCCCGGCGAACTACCTGGAGTTCCTCTCCTCCGCGCTCAACCGCCCCGTCTACTACGTGCTCGGCAACCACGCCGAGGAGCTGACCCGGGTCGGGGAGCGGGGCATCCCCCGCCATCCGGAGGGGTGCATCGACCTCGGCGGCAAGGTCATCACCGATCCGCAGACCGGCCTCATCCTCGCCGGCCTGCCGGGTTCGCCCCGCTACTCCGAACGCGAACCGGTGCAGTTCACCGAGCGACAGATGCGCTGGAAGATCCTGAAGATAACCCCGCGCCTGCTCTGGAACAAGTACCGGCATGGCCGGGCGCTGGATATCCTCGTCACCCACGCCCCTCCGCGCGACGTGGGGGACCGCGACGACCTGGCGCACCGGGGCTTCACGTCCATGCGCGGCTTCCTCGAACGCTTCCAGCCGGTCTATCAGCTGCACGGGCACATCCACCTCTACGACCGCTCGAAGCCCTTCTCCCAGCGCTTCGCCGAGACCGAGGTGATCAATGTCTACCCGTACCAGAAGCTCGAGCTCGCCTTCACCGGCCTCGAGAACCCGGCCTCGATGGCGGCAGCACCCGAGGCCCAGGTGAGCGACCCGCTGGCCGCCCCGGCGCCATCCGGCTCGCTCACCACGGAGTCCCGCCCATGATGGACGATCAGGTCCGGGATGACTTCGACCGCGCCCGGCAGAAGGCCTTCCTGAACGACATCATCGCCACCGCCACCCGTCGCGAGAACGAGCTCGTCCCTTTCCACGAGGTCCGCAAGCGCGTCAGCCCGGAAGGGGAGAGCTATCGCGGCATGCAGACCGTGCCGATCGCCCAGATCGTCGGCAGCATGGACCGCTACGGCGATTTCGACCGCGCCTTCCTTCCCCGCACGAAGAGCACGTCCGGCCGCTGGAAGAACATCGACCGCGCCTTCTACGAGGATGTGCGCCTGCCGCCGATCCAGCTCTACAAGGTCGGCGACATCTACTTCGTGAAGGATGGGAACCATCGCGTCTCGGTCGCCCGCGAACGGGGCGTGGAGTTCATCGATGCCGAGGTGATCGAGGGACACCTGCGCGTCCCGCTCAATTCGCGGATGACCACGCAGGAGATCCTGCTCCAGGCCGAGTACGCCGAATTCCTGCGCCGCACGAACCTCGACCGGTTGCAGCCGGACCACGACATCCGCCCCACCACGCTCGGCCGCTACGACGAGATCTGGGAGCAGATCCAGGGGCACCAGGCGTGGCTGAGCGCCATCTGGCACCGCCCGGCGACCGTCGAGGAAGCCGTCAACGACTGGTACACCTGGATCTACCTGCCGATCGTGCGCGTCGTGCGCGATCGGCGGGTGCTGGAGGAGTTCCCCGACCTCACCGAGGCGGATATCTACCTGTGGGTGATGCGCCACCGCTACCTGATCGAGGAGCGCCAGGGCCAGGACCCGGGGCCGGTCGGGTCCGCCGAGGAGTACGCCGACCTGATGACCCAGCCAGCGGGGGTGGTCGATCGCGTGCGCTCGGCCTTCGGCGACCACCCGCGCGACCCCAACTACGATGTGGAAGAGCGCCGGCGACGGCGCATCCGGCGCTGGCCCCGCCCGCGCATCCGGTTCTAGGCCGCATCGACGGAACCCCACCGCTACACGCCTGCGCGCGTCGCTCGAACGAGCGACGCGCATCACCCGGAGATCGCCTCATGACCGCACCCGATCACCAGCCGAAGCACTGGATTCTCGTCAGCTCGGTCGACAACTGGCAGAAGACCGTCGAACGCGGCTTCACCATCCAGGGCATGAAATCCCGCCATCGCAAGAAGGCAGAGCAGATGCACGCGGGCGACAAGATCGTCTTCTACGTTACCGGCATCAAGGCCTTCGCCGGCATCGCGACGATCACGTCAGACTACTTCGAGGATCACGAGCCGATCTGGGTGAGCGGCAACAAGAAGCGCGAGGGCGAGGACTATCCCTTCCGCGTCCACATCGCGCCGGACCTCGCCCTGCCGGAAGCCGACTTCGTCCCCGCCGAACCGCTCGCCCGGCAGATGGAATACGCCCGCAAATGGCCGGCGGCGAACTGGACGCTGGCGTTCCAGGGCAATGTCCACCTGATCCCGGAGGGCGACTACGACCTGATCCGCGCCGCGATCGAGCAGGCAGTCGAGGCGGCATCCGACGCCGTCGCGGCCCAAACCACCTGATTCCGGCCCGCAACCAGGATTCACGAACGTTTCACGGAGCCTTCAGGGTCCGTTCATGTTCCGGCGTCATACTCGGTATCGGAATGACGAAGATACGTGACCCACACACGTCGCCATTCCTTCTCCTCCCCCCAAATGTGAGCGGCGGGCCTCCCCACAAGGCCCGCCGTTTGCTGTTCCTTCCCTAGAGCCCTTCCACCAGCCCGAGCCGCGCGGCGATCTCCGCCGCCACCGCCTCGAATGGCTGCGCTCCCACCTCCACGACCAGGTCGCCCGGCGCCGTGCCGATCCCGGCGGCATCCATGATGCCCTCCAGCTCCAGCGCCCGGTTCAGGCTCCACGTGAGCTGGTCGCCCGTATCCCGTCCATGCAGGCGCTGGACGATCAGGTCGGGCGGCACCCGCAGGCGCACGATGACGACGCGCTTCCCAGGGATCGCGTGCTCGTAGTGCGCACGGTCCTCTGGCGTCTCCACCACATCCGCGATCACCAGCACGCGAGCCCCGGCCTCCCGGTAGGCGGCCGAGACCGCCGCGAGATTGCGCATGCCCAGCCGCGCGTGAAACCGGTCGCCCGGCGGCGCTGGCCACGCCCATCGCAGGTGATCCATGTCGATCATCGCGTGCGGCACCTGGATGTGCTCCAGCCGCTCCGAGAGCGCGATGGCCGTCGTCGTCTTTCCCGCGCCGACCGGCCCGGTGATCACGATCGCGATCCCGGGACCGTCCCCGTCGGGATTCCGCCACGCTGTCCGATCTTCTGGCATGGTCACTCCATTCGTCATCAGCAGCGCCGCGCAGGCGCATCGAATCGTGTAGGATGGTATCCGACTTATATACTCAGGTATCGACGGATCGTCGGCACCCCATCCCCTGCCCGGAGCATTCCCCGTGAGCGCATCCTCGACCGCCCCCGACGCCCGCCCCAAGGTCCAGCTCTGCTCGCTGGTGTCGGAGGCGAGCGGGGAAGACCCGATCGGGTCCGCCTGGTCCACATCCCGCTACATCGCGACGGAGCTGCCGCTGCCCTGGCCGTACGAGGTCCTCTCCGGCACGAATGTCCCGGCCGGCCTGAAGGACTTCGTCTACGGACTGTATGCGAAAGGTATCTACTGGGGCTTCCTCGGCATCGCCCCGGACCCGGATGTGGCCGTCGAGGGCCGCACCCGCGTGATCGTCTTCGACCAGGCGCCCGCACCGGCGTCCGGGTACGCCGCCCGCGAGTATCTCTTCCCGAGCGACCGCCTGGTGGACCTGCTCTCGACCTTCGTGGAGGACGAGGCTCATCCGGAGATCGAGGCGTTCCGGATCGAGCGCGCGGCGGACCAGCGGGACTTCCTCGTCTGCACCCACGGCGCGATCGATGCCTGCTGCGCGAAGTTCGGCTATCCGGTCTACCGCGAACTGAAGAAGATCGCGGCCGAATCCGGCACGAACACGCGGCTCTGGCGGTGCACCCACTTCGGTGGCCATCGCTTCGCCGCGACGCTGCTGGAACTGCCCTCGGGCCGCTACTGGGGCCGCCTGAAGGGACCACACCTGAGCGGCGTGATCAATCACGACCTGCCGGCCATCGAGATGCGCAAGGCCTATCGCGGCTGGGCGATGATGTCCCATACGCTCGCGCAGGTGGCCGAGGGCGAGGCCTTCCGGCGGGGCGGCTGGGCCTGGACCGAGTGCGCGGTGGAGGCCAGCGGCGTCCCGGAGGACGCGGAAGCGATCGAGGGCACGATCACCCTGGCCTACCGCCATCCCGGCGGCGAGGAGGGCTCGATCGTGATCGACGTGATCCCGAACGGCGTGATCTCCACGATGGGCAGCTCGTCCAGCGAGGAGATGCACGACGCCCAGCAGTTCCGCTGCGAGGTGCGATCGGTCTCTCCCGCGGGCGGCATCCTCGACCGCGACCCGGACGCCGCCATCACGGCCTGAGCCGATCCTGCACACGTCTCGACGCCGCGCAGTACACCGTCTCGCCTGACGCGGCAATGGGCCGAGACCTCGGCGAACCACCGCCCGGAGCTGCGACGATTCGCCCGCCATAGCGGTTCGGCCGATTCCCGCATGCCGTCTCGTTCGTAGGGGGCCGACGGACCACTGCCCCGGCGCGATCCCTGATGCGCGCTTCGCGCCACTCCGAGCGCCGGATCGACGAGCGGTCGTCGATCCCCGCCGGGCATGCGCGACTTGATGTGTCATCCCGAGCGAAGCGGGGCATGCCCGGCGATGCCATTCGAGATGCAGCGACGTCGAGGGATCACGCAGCATGCGCGATACCCCGCATGCAGTGTGATCCCTCGACACGCTCCCAGGTCCATGCCTCGATCCCGATCCACCGCGTGCCGCTCCGGAAAAGGGATCAGCGGGCACGCATGGTGCATGCCCGCTGATCCCTCGACTCCACTCCGCCCGTCATGCCATCACGCCGGATGTCCCGCTCCGCTCGGGATGACACACCGGTGGGTGATGGGCGGAGATACCTTGCGTTCATGCGCGCAGGCGAGGTGGTTTGCCCCATCATGGTGGCTCGGGATGACCGCGACAGCTCTCGTCCCCGGGCGTCAGCAACGGCGCTCGTTCCCGGGGCCTGCCGAGCGCAGCCGAGGGGCTCGGGTTGGCCGCGGAGTCGGGACACGGGGCAGGCCGAGAGCGACCTGCCCCTTGCCCTGGCGCGACCGATCCGCTACGCGATGGCCGGGACCGCCGCGCGCAGGTCCTTCACCACCTCGCCGCCCTTGATCACCACCGTCACGTTGGCCGTATCCGCGAGGTCGTGGATCTGTTCCAGCGGATTCACCGAGGTGACGATCGCATCCCCGAACTTGCCGACCTCCAGCGTGCCGACCCGGTCCTCCCAGCCGAGGCATTCCGCCGCGACCTTCGTGGAGGCCACCAGCACGTCCACCGGCGTCATCCCGAGGTCCGCCATCAGGCCAAGCTCGCGCAAGTTCGTGCCGTGCGGCACCACGCCGGCGTCCGTCCCCATCGCGATGCGCACACCCGCCTTGTAGGCCTTGGCGATGCTCTCGCGGTGCGCGTCGATCGTCTCCTGCGCCTTGCGCAGCGCGTACTCCGGCATCCTGCCCGTCTCGGCGGCCTGCTCGATCACGCCGACCGGCGCCACCAGCGTCGGCACGAGGAAGGTGCCGTGCTCCAGCATCAGTTCCAGCGCCTCGTCGTCGATGAACATCCCGTGCTCGATCGAGTGGATGCCCGCCTTGATCGCATTCTTGATGCCCTCCGCGCCCTGCGCGTGGGACATCACGCGAATGCCCTTGCGGAAGTGCGCCTCCTGCACCATCACCTTCAGTTCCTCGATCGTGAACTGGGTGAACTCCGGGTGGTCGGTCGGGCTCATCACGCCGCCCGTCGAGCAGACCTTGATCACCTCGGCCCCGGCGCGGAGCACCTCGCGCACCTTCTTGCGCACAGCCTCCTCGCCATCGACGATCGCGTTCGGCATCCCCGGGTAATCGACCATCATCGGCAGATCGATCCCGGAGAGGTTCCAGCCATCGCCGTGACCGCCGGTCGTGCTGAGGGCGGTGATGCTGATCTGCATGCGCGGCCCGAGGAAGAGGCCGTCCTCCACCGCCTTCTTGGTGCCGGCGTCGGTGCCGGCGGCATCGCGCACGGTGGTGACGCCACATTCGACGGTGCGGCGCATGTAGGTCATCGCCTGGTAGAAGTTGTAGGAGAAGGGCGTGACGACCGCCGTCATCGGATCGCCCGCCTCGAACATGAGGTGGACGTGGGCATCAATGATGCCGGGCAGGATGTAGCCGCCCTGCGCGTCGATCACCTCGGCGCCGTCCGGCTGCGGCACGGCCACGCGCGGCCCCACCGCCGCGATCCGGCCATCGGTGATGACCAGCGCGGCGTCCGGCACCAGGTCGGCGCCGGTCCCGTCGAAGAGCGATCCATTCGTCACATACTGCGTTGTCGCTGCCACTGCCACGGCGTGCTGCTCCTGATACGGGCGTCCGGCCCCCGAATGCGGTCTCCGACCGCCGTCATCGTTCGGCGCAGGGTACCATTCCCGCCCCCATCCAGCGAGATAGCCCGACCTGCGCAAAAACGCCCATCCCCGCTTGGGGATGGGCGTTTCGGTTCCAGTCCGATGCGGACCAGCGTGGGGCCTAGTGGCCGTGGCTGCTGCCGCGGGCACTGGTCGGCGGGTTCGTCCAGCCGAACGATTCGATCTCGTCGCCCCGGATGGAGAGGAACGCCGTCCGCGCTTCCGGGTAGACCTCGGTCACGGCCTCGAACGGCACCCAGATGTGATTGCTGGCGCCACCGATGCCCCGGGCGTGGAAGAACCCGGCGAAGGTCTTGCCACGATCGGTCAGGCCCGGCTCCATGCCGACCACCTGCGCGATCGGGCCGCTCAGTGCGTAGAGCGTGTAGCCCTCGGTCACGTCCGCCAGGGTGCCCTGCGCGCCCACCCGCGCCTCGGCCGGAACCGGCTGCGCGGTGTAGCCATCACGCTCCAGCATCGGCGTGGAGCCGATGACGATCGGCTGCTCGATACGCGCCCCGCGATGCGGGCGGGTGGCGAAGAACCCGCCGATGGCGATGACGGCCAGCGCCGCGCCAAGGGCCAGCCAGAGTTCGGGCCGTCCGAACCGGTCCTTGATCCCCGGCTGGTGTACCGCCAGCACGGTGCTGCCGATTCCGACGATCAGCAGGCCCGTGAGGGCGAACATCGCGATCGGAACGAACAACGGATCGATGAATTTCTGCCGAATCTGCATCGTGCCTATCTCCCCAAACGTCCCACGTTCGATACGTGTCAGTTTCCAATCCGGTGGGCGAATTGTCCAGTCCTCTGGATGCTGCCCTCCGGCCATGCCGTGCACGAACGCCACGTCCGGCCCGCTACCGCGCCAGGGGACGCTCGTCGTCGGGCCAAGGGTTGTGGACGATGATCTGAATCCCCGGCGACGCCGGCGCGCCGGCATCGGATGCCCGACCGGGCGGTGTCTCCGGCGCGACCATCCACTCCGCATTTCGCAACTGCTCGCGCCGCCGTCGCTGGCCGATCAGCCGCCACCGGTAGATCAGCGGTCCGGCGAGGGCGAATCCCGGAATGATGAACCAGTACCACGTCGTCGCCAGGGTCATGCCGATGCTCTCCCCGGAGCCGGAGGCGACGTAGATGATGATGAGCACGGTCACGATCTTGAATGCGAAGACGGTCCACACGAACGTCCAGACGGTCGCGCGGGCATCCGCCTCCTCCTTGCGTTCGCGTTCGAGCGCCTCCAGCGCCAGCCGTTCGGCGCGCAGGGCGGCGGATTCCCGGGGTGGCGGCAATGGTGAGCTGGACGAGAGGGACGCACCCATGACGGGACTCCTTCCCGGGACGACGGGCGATGCCGTTTCCCAGGGGCCGGCGCATCAGGCCGGCCGCGATTCCTTCGGCGCCGTCGTCACGACCGGCGCCGCCTCCCGCGGGGTGGCGCGGCGGGCCGTGGCGTTCGTCGCGGCCTGCTCGCGATCGGCACGTTCCTGGCCATTCGCCCACCGCAGGAAGATGACCGTGAGCATGATGAGGAGGACGGCGTTCATCCCCACCCACATCATCAGGCCCGCAAGTTCCTGGTCTGTCTTGACGCCCATGCCCCACGGCTTCCAGCCGACATCGTCGTAGGCGCTGTAGAGCCCCGGACCAGCGTAGGTGATGAATGCACCGATGATGCCACTGGGGAGCGTCAGGAGGAAGATGTAGAGGCACTTCAGCGGGGGCGTCAGCTGCGGCGCTTCCGGGACCTTGCTCACCAGGGGCCAGAACATGAAGACCCCGGCCAGCAGGAACCCCTGGTGCTGGATGGCGTGGATCACGTTGTTGCGCACGGCGGCATCGTAGATGCCCGGGATGTGCCAGATCACCATCAGCATCGAGGAGATGAAGAAGGCCGGCACGAACGAGAACATCTTGCGGAAGACCCAGCCCGCCACCGGGCGGTCCAGGATCGGCTGGTAGACCCACGCGGGGATACCCAGCAGCCACAACGGCGCCGTGACGAACATCAGGATCAGGTGTTGCAGCATGTGTGCGCTGACGAAGAAGAACCCCGCCCAGTCGTCGATCGGCGGTCCCAGCGCGACCAGCGCGGAGAGCGATCCGAGAAGGAAGAAGCGGATCTCGGCGGGCTGCACCGGCCGCTGCTCGGAGCCCGGCCGTCGCCGGTTCAGCGGTCCCACCCAGAGGAGGTAGAGCGCCGTGACGGCGAACAGGTAGAGCCCGGTGGACGGTTCGAGCACCCAGTGGGTATACCACCCTCCTGTCGGCGGGGTTCCTCCATGCAGCAGCGGGATGTAGGGAATGAGCCCTGGCATGAGACCTGTCCTGTGGTGGGCGGTGGGGGAATGCGCGGGAGGAATGACCACGGCACAGGCCCGATCACCGGCGGCGATCGGGCCTGGGAGTCCGGCGGTCGTCAGGATTTCCGGCTTGGCCGGGACCGGACGCGATCCGGGGCGATTACTGGCGTGCGGCGGACGTCATGAACGCCGTGAACTCGATCGCCTTGTGGAAGTGCATCAGGACGAACAGCCCGATATACGTCCCGAGCGCGAGGACCATGCCGCCGGTGAAGATCATCGCGAGGCGGCGATCGTCGAACTTGAGGTGCATGAAGTAGCCGACGACCATGACGAACTTGGTGGCCGCCAGCACCATCAGGGCCGGCACCAGCCAGGAGGCGTCCTTGTCGATGTAGTAGATCGCGACCTCGATGACCGTGATGATCGCGAGGATCACCGCGATCCGGATGTAGGCCGCTTCGGTGGGATGCTCGTGTCCGGCCTCATGGGTGCCGGGGAGCGATTGCGCATGCTGTGCCACGCCGAACCTCTCTCTCGCTGTGTCTCCCCGCCCGACGCATCAGGCGGGGAAACCGCTCACCCAATCTAGAAGATGCCAAGCACCATCTGTGCCGTGTTGATGACGTGCGCAGCCGACTCGTGCAGCTGCTCCCCGGTCTCGCCGTAGGGGATCAGGTAGATCATCACGAAGATGACGATCCAGACGATGTCGACGAAGTGCCAGTAGAGACCGGCGATCTCCAGGTCGAGGCTGTCCTCCGCCTTCAGGTTCCCGCGCAGGGAGACCCACAGCAGCGTCAGCAGCCACACCACGCCGATCCCGACGTGGATTCCGTGGAACCCGGTGACGGTGAAGAACGTCGCGCCGAACATGTTGCCCTGAAGCGACAGGCCCTCGTGGTGGAACTCGGTGAACTCGAAGAACTGGCCACCGAGGAAGATCGTGCCCAGCAGGGCCGTGGCCGCGATCCAGATGCGCGACCCGCGCAGGTCGTTCTTCTGGAGGGCCGCCAGGGCCAGCACCATCGTCAGCGAGCTCATGAGGAGCACGAACGCGCTGACGGAGGTGTAGGGGATGTCGATCAGCTCGTGGGGATACGGCCCCGTGAGCGACTTGTTGCGATAGATCATGTACGTGGCGATCAACGCGCCGAAGAACATGCAGTCGGACGCGAGGAAGAGCCACATCAGCAGCTTGCGGCTGTTGATCCCCGTGCTTGTGGGGGGATGGTCGGCATGACCGTGGTCGTGCCCGGTATCGTGGCCGGCCCCGTGGGTCTGGGTTTCGGCGGGCGGAGTGAGAACTGCCTGTGCCATGTGCGCGCTATCCGTCCTACTCTGCAGGCTCGAACGACCAGCCGAAGATGCTGAAGACCAGCATCAGCATGCCAACGATCGACATCAGCGTCATGTCCACCGGGCCGAGGTTGAAGAGCACAACCTTGTCGGTGATCAGGCCGAACATCATCAGGAAGAGGCCAATGGCGCCGAAGATCGGGTACCACGAGGGGTTCGGCAAGTGGATGTGCACCGGCGCGGTGTCGTCCGTGTCGAGGCGGCGGCGCACCTGGTCGTGCTCCTCCTCGTCCGGGGCCTCGATCTCGGCCACCTCGCGCCCGGCGAGGGTGACATCGACCTCGTGATCCTCCGTGTGGATGCCGTACTTCTCGGCCCACAGCGGATCGCGCTGCGAGATGTGCGGGATGACGGCGAAGTTGTAGACCGGCGGCGGCGACGAGGTCGCCCATTCGAGCGTGGACCCATCCCACGGGTTCGGGCCGGCGACCGGGCCGCGCTTCAGGCTGTAGGCGATGTTGTAGAGGAAGAGCAGGACCGATGCGCCGAGCAGCACCGCGCCGAAGCTCACCACGACGTTCCAGAACCACCAGCCGCTGCCCTCGCCATAGCTGTAGTAGCGGCGCGGCATGCCTTCCAGCCCCAGGAAGTGCATGGGGAAGAAGGTGGCGTTGAAGCCGATGAAGATCAGCCAGAAATTCCACCGCCCGAGCGTATCGTTCAGCATCCGGCCCGAGAACTTCGGGAACCAGTAGATGATCGCCGCCAGCAGGCCGAAGACGGCGCCGCCGAAGAGCACGTAGTGGAAGTGGGCGATGACGAAATACGAGTCGTTGTGCTGCGAGTCGATCGGGGGCGAGGCGTGCATGACGCCGGAGAGCCCGCCGATGGTGAACTGGGACACGAGGCCGACCGCGAAGAGCATCGGGGTGGTGAACCGCAACTGGCCCAGCCACATGGTGCCGATCCAGTTGAAGATCTTCACGCCGGTCGGGATGGCGATGATCATCGTGGTCGCGGAGAAGACGGAGTTCGCCGTCGGGCCGAGGCCGGTGGTGAACATGTGGTGGGCCCACACGCCGAAGCCGAGGAAGGCGATCGTCGCGGTGGCATAGACCATCACGGCATAGCCGAAGAGCGGCTTGCGGGAGAAGGTCGGGATGATCTCGGAGATGACGCCGAAGGCCGGCAGGATCAGGATGTAGACCTCCGGATGGCCGAAGACCCAGAAGAGATGCTGCCAGAGGAGGGGATCGCCGCCGGCGGCGGTGGCGAAGAAGCCGGTGCCGACGAAGCGGTCCATCATCAGCAGGATGAGGGCGACGGTGATCGCGGGGAAGGCCATCACGATGATGACGGAGACGATCAGCGTGGTCCACGAGAAGATCGGCATCCGCATCAGGGTCACGCCGGGGGCGCGCATGTTGAGCACGGTGACGATGAAGTTGAAGGCGCCGAGCATCGAGGAGACGCCGAGGATCTGGAG
>Ga0182740_1001839_pt1 | contig 13752 bp, 13 predicted proteins | sample eDN5th37CKraftBY_FD_128872 | JGI IMG/M metagenome (GOLD analysis project Ga0182740, IMG submission 128872) | Enriched backyard soil microbial communities from Emeryville, California, USA - eDNA 5th pass 37_C Kraft BY (version 2) (version 2) | ecosystem: Environmental > Terrestrial > Soil >...
CTGCATGCCGTCATCGACCACGATGCCGCGATTGATGGGCACGCCCGCCGTGCGCGCGAGCGCGACATTGGGTGAGATGCCGGCTGCCATCACCACGATGTCTGCGGGCATGGTGCGGCCGTCCTTCAGTTCGACCTGCTCGATGCGTTTGTTGCCGGTGAAGCGCGCGGTCTCCGCATTCAGGAGGACGTCGATGCCCTTCATCTCGACCGCGGCCCGCAGCATCCCGGCGGACTCCGGATCGAGCTGGCGCTCCATCAGGCGGTCCATCAGATGCACGACCGTGACCTTGGCACCGGCCTTGGCGAGACCGTAAGCCGCCTCCAGCCCAAGCAGTCCGCCACCAATCACGACCGCGTTGCACCGGCCGGCATTCTTCAGAACATCGACGTCGCGCAGGTCGCGAAATGTCATCACGCCTTGGAGCTCGCGGCCCGGTATCGGCAGCACGATCGGGCGCGAGCCGGTGGCGAAGACGAGCTTCGAATAGGGGATGGTCGCGCCGCTTGCGAGCTTGACGCGCCGGATGTCGCGGTCGATGGCGGATGCCGCATGTCCGTACAGCACGGTGACACCGTGGTTGCGCCACCAGCGCTTCGACTTCAACTCGATGTCGGAGCGGGCGACCTCATCGGCGAGCACGGAGGAGAGAAGAACGCGGTTATAGGCGAGCGCGGGCTCCTCGCCGATCACGGCGATGGCATAGCGGCCGAGAGCGCGCGCGGAGAGTCGCTCCACGAGCTTCGCGGCGGCCATGCCATTGCCGACGATGACGAGGGACTCGCTCATCGCTACTCCGCCGCCTGCGTCGTCGGATAGGCTTCCGAAATCATGAAGCCGGACAGCGTGGTGTAGGCCTGCACCCAGGCGTCGGCGACATCTTTGCTCCAGCCCTCGCCCAGCCCTTTCTCAAGGGTCCAGAGCAAGGCGGCCCCGACGGGCTGATAGTGCTTGGCCTGCACGCCGTAGGTGACGTGGTTCTTGGCCAGCCTGCTTGCGGTCGGCAGGATGGTGTCGAGCTTGTCGAGGCCGTTAACCACGGTAGCGAGCATCGCCACCAGCTTCTTCTTCTGCTCGATGAGGTCGCCTTTGAACAGCGGCTTCACCTCCGGTGCGATCTCGAACAGACGGTCGTAGAACAGGTCGGCGGCGGTGCCGGCGATCGGCACCACCTTGCTGAAACTCTGCTGCACAAGAACGACCTGTTGCGGTGTCACGGTCTTTCTCCTTCTGGAGTGCCCGGCACTGTTGCGTTTCAGGGTTAGGCCGCCTCGACGAAGCGATGACGCTCGTAGAGGAATTCGAGCACGCGCTGGCGGCATTTCAGGTAGGTCTGGTTGCCGGCAAGCTCGAGCCGCTTGCGCGGACGCGCCAGCGGTACATCGAGAATTTCGCCGATGCGCGCAGCCGGACCATTGGTCATCATCACGATCCGGTCGGAGAGCAGCACGGCCTCGTCAACATCGTGGGTGATCATCATCACCGTGTTGCCGAGTTTCTGGTGGATCGCCATCACCGAGTCCTGCAGATGGGCTCTCGTAAGTGCGTCGAGTGCGCCGAACGGCTCGTCGAGCAGCAGGACCTTCGGCTCCATCGCGAGCGCGCGCGCAATGCCGACGCGCTGCTTCATGCCGCCGGAGATCTCGCCCGGCCGCTTGTCCTTGGCGTGGGTCATCTGCACGAGCTCGAGATTGTGCATCACCCAGTCATGCCGCTCGGCGCGGGACTTGGTGCCGGAGAACACCTTGTTCACCGCAAGGCTCACATTGTCGTAGACGGTGAGCCAGGGCAGGAGCGAGTGGTTCTGGAACACGACCGCGCGGTCCGGGCCCGGCTCGTTGACCTCGCGTTCTTCAAGCAGCACGCCGCCGGTGGTCGACGTGATCAATCCGGCGACGATGTTGAGCAGCGTGGACTTGCCGCAGCCGGAGTGACCGATGATCGAGACATATTCGCCTTTTTCGATGGTGAGCGTGATGTCGGTCAGCACCTCGGTCGCGTGTGCGCCCTTGTTGAAGGTTTTGCCGACATGATCGACTTTCAGATAGCCCTTCATGATGGAGTCCCCTTCAGTTGGCTGCGGTGCCGCGCGTCACGATGGTGGCGAGCAGCGCGACGATACGATCGAGGATGAAGCCGATGACGCCGACATAGACCAGCGCGAGGATGATTTCGCTGATGCGCGACGAGTTCCAGGCGTCCCAGATGAAGAAGCCGATGCCGACGCCGCCGATCAGCATTTCAGCTGCGACGATGGCGAGCCATGACAGCCCGATACCGATGCGGAGGCCCGTGAAGATGTAAGGCGCCGCCGACGGCACCATGATCTTCCAGAAGAACTCGAGATGGTTGAGCCGCAGCACCGCGGCGACGTTGCGGAAATCCTGCGGGATATTGCGAATGCCGACCGCAGTATTGATGATGATCGGCCAGATTGCGGTGATGAAGATCACGAAGATCGCGGCGGGCTGTCCCTGCCGGAAGGCGGCGAGCGACAGCGGCAGCCAGGCCAGCGGCGGCACGGTGCGGAGCACCTGGAACATCGGATCGAGGCCGCGCATCGCCCAGGTCGACTGACCGACCAGGGTACCGAGTGCGATACCGGCCAGCGCCGCAAGACAATAGCCGACCGCGACGCGCTGCAGGCTTGCCGACAGATGCCAGAACAGGCCCTTGTCGATGCCGCCGCGATCGTAGAACGGATCGACGATCAGCTCCCATGTTTCGGACAGCACCTGACTGGGCGGCGGCAATGTCGCGCCGGGACGGCCGCACAGGATCTCCCAGACAACGAGCGCAATCGTCAGGACAATGATCGGAGGCAGGAGGTGCTCGGCGATCGTGATCGCCCTCGCGATCGCCCGTTCGCGAAACGGAGCGCGCTTGATCTGCAGCGGCAGAACGGTCGCCGCCGGCCGTGCGACGGGAACGGCCGATGCGGTTTCAGTCTTGGCGAGGGGCATGTTCATGTCGTCTCTCTCTGGAAGGCGGTCCGCAGAAAAAGGGGCCGCGGGATGCGCGCCCCCTTGCCGGATCAGCTGATTTCCACCCGCTTGATGGCGAGGCTCTTCAGGTAGGCCTTCGGATCGGCGGGATCGAACACCTTGCCGTCGAAGAAGGTTTCCTTGCCGCGCGAGGTCGAGGTCGGGATTTGGTCAGCCGGAACCGACAGGTCCTTCGCCGCCTGACGCCAGAGATCTTCACGATTGACCTTCTTGATCAGGCCCGTCGCATCGACCTCCGGCTCGAATTTGCCCCAGCGGATGTCTTCGGTGATGAACCACAGGTCGTGGCTCTGGAAGGGATAGGAGGCGAAGTCGTTCCAGTAGCGCATCCTCTGCGGATGCTTCTCGACCACCTTTCCCGGAAGGCCGTAATCGAACTTGCCCTTGACGCGATCGGTGATGTCGTTGACCGGGCAATTGATCCAGTTGCGCTTGGAGCAGATCTGCGCGACTTCGAGAGAATTCTCGGGCTTTTCGCACCATTGCTGCGCCTCCATCACAGCCATCAGAATAGCTGACGCAGCCTTGGGGTTTTTATCGACATAGGACGCGCGCATGGCGAACGACTTCTCCGGATGCAGATTCCAGAGCTCGCCGGTGGTAATGGCGGTATAGCCGATCTTCTGATGGACGAGCTGCAGGTTCCACGGCTCGCAGACGCAGAAGCAGTCCATCGTGCCGACCTTCATGTTCGCCACCATCTGCGCCGGCGGCACCGTGATGGTCTCGATGTCCTTGTCGGGATCGATGCCGCCGGCGGCGAGCCAGTAACGGATCCACAGATCGTGGGTGCCGCCGGGGAAGGTGTTGGCGGCCTTCACCGCCTTGCCTGCCGCCTTCTTCTTGTCGAGCGCGTCCTTGAACGCCTTGGTGTCGACGCCGACCTTGAGATCTTCGTATTCCTTGGCCACCGAGATGCACTGGCCGTTCAGGTTCAGCCGCGCGAGGATGTACATCGGCGTCGGCACGTTGTTCTGCGTCACCTTGCCGGCCGAGATCAGATACGGCATCGGCGTCAGGATATGCGCGCCGTCGATGCCGTTGGCTTCGCCGCCGAGCACGAGGTTATCGCGCGTCGCCCCCCACGAGGCCTGCTTCATCACCTCGACATCCGGCACGCCGTATTTGGCGAACAGGCCCTTTTCCTTGGCGACGAAAAGCGGCGCGGCGTCGGTCAGCGCGATGAAGCCGAGAGTTGCCTTCTTGGTTTCGGGACCGGAGGCCTCGGCGACATGGACGCCGAACGGGAATTGAGTTTTCGCGGCGCCGAGCAGGGCAGCTGCGCCGGCCGTACCTTTCAGAAGCGTACGTCGGCTCAACCTTGTCTTCGAAGTTTCGTGGTCCTTTGACATCAACAATCCCTCTGTCTTCTCTGGTTGGCCCGGCGGGGTCCAATGCGTCGCGCAACAAAAAAGCCGCTCATCCGTCAGGGACCTTCCCGGTTCGGGACGGCTCCTTGGGATAGCGGCGTTGCTGTTCGACCCGTCGTTGGATCGGTTTGCGCCCGACAACACGGGCACCTGTCGGTCCTTTCTTTACAAGCTTCGTGCCAAGTTCTGTCCGGAACGATTACAGAGTTGGTTCAAGGGATTAGCCGAGTGCCTCCGAATCGCGCAGTCTTCGCAAAGCCGAAGATTGTCGCAGCGCGATGCGCAAACTGATGCGGGATTGTGCAGCGCACACCAGTGAACAGCGCTACCGACGCCGGATTTTCCAGCCGTCGAGATGCGCGGCGATGTTGTCCGGATCGAAGGCGGGGCCGGTAAAGGCGCCGACCCGGTCCGCTGGCTCGGAGGGCGGGAGGTCCTGCTGCGGTCCAAGGATCTCGTCATAGAGGTCGGGCCGGAACGTCGCCTTTGCTTCCGCCAGGGCTTCGGCCGACATCAACGCCTGGCCCCATCGCACCATCTGCGCGTAAAGCCAGGCCGCCTGCACCGGATCGGGCCGCGCGGCGCCGTTGCGTCCGATCAGAAGATAGCGGTCGCTGGCACGATAACTGCCGTCCGGTGACACTTTCAGCCGGCCATCGAGAGTGCGGCAAATCACCTCCGGCGCGACCGCGATACGGTCCGGCGCCGAGAGGAGCGACGCGACCTCGTCGCGATTGTCCGGGTTTTCGACGAAATCGGCGGCGCGACCGTGTGCGTGCACAAGCTTGCGGAAGACGTCCGGATTGTCCTCGGCCCAGCGCGCGCGAACGGCGAGCACCTTCTCGGCCGCGCGCTGAAAGATCTCCGACACGAAATGCAGGATGTGCCCGATGCCGAGATCGACCGCGACCGAATTCCACGGCGCGCCGACACAGAAGGCATCGACATGATTGTTGGCGAGACTTTCCACCATGTAGGGCGGGGGCAGCACGATCAGCCGCACGTCCTGATCCGGATCGACACCGCCGGCGGCCATCCAGAAGCGCAGGTGATAATTGTGTGTCGAGTACGGGAAGGTCATGCCGAAGGTCAGCGGCTCCTCGCCGCGGGCGCGCCTCGCCATCACGACGCGGGCCAAGGCGCGCGCCGACACCATGGGGTCGGTGAGGTCGCCCTCGGCCGCGTCCTTCATGGCGGCATGAAGGGCAGGGGATACGGTGATCGCATTGCCGTTCAGGCCAAGACCGAAGGCGGCGATGATCGGCACCTTGACGTGGCCGAGGCCAAGACTCGATGCGATCGCGACGGGCGCGAGCAGGTGCGCCGCGTCGAACAGGCCGATATTGAGTTTGTCGCGCACGTTGGACCACGACACTTCGCGGACCAGCTCGACATCGAGCCCTTCCTGCGCCGTAAAGCCCTTGTCCACCGCGATCATCAGCGCGGTCGCGTCGGCGAGCGGGATGAAGCCGATGCGGAGACGCTTGCCGCCGGTCATTTGAACATCTCCGCGGCGGTAATCACCGATTGAGCGATCTCGGCGATCTTCTTGTTTTCCTTCATCGCGGTACTCCGCAGCAATGCATAGGCTTGGTCTTCGGTCAGCTTCTTCGCCGACATCAGAATTCCCTTGGCCCGGTCGATGACCTTGCGTTCCTCAAGGGCATTCCTTGTGCGGTCGAGTTCCTCCTGCAGCTTCGCGAAGGCATTGAAGCGCGAGATGCATGTATCGAGGATGTATTTGATGCGTTCTTTCTTCAGCCCGTCGACGATGTAGGAGGCGACGCCGGCATCAACGGACGCCTGGATCGAGGCGGTGTCGCTCTGGTCGACGAACATGGCGATCGGCCGCTTCACGATGCGGCTGACCTGGAACATCTGTTCCAGAACGTCGCGGCTGGGATTCTCGAGGTCGATCAGAATGACGTCCGGGTCGATCTGGTAGATCCGCGCCAGCAGGTTCTGCATCTCGGCGATGCGGATGACCTCGGTGAACCCGGCCTCGCGGAGGCCTTCTTCGAGGATGGCCGAGCGCACCGGGCTCTCGTCGACGATGACGATCTTCAGCGACAGGTCGATGCCCGGTGTCGTGCTCATGGCGATCGTCAGGGCCGGTTCTCTCAGCGGGACCGCTGGGCATGTCGCTGCCAAGCGAATGGGCAGACCCTGCCATGCGAAATGGCAAGCCGGCTGGCTTTTCGGGCCCCGGTCGATCTACAATTCTCGCGATAAATCCGGCGCATGCGCGGGGCAATGCAGGAACGGGGCCATCCGGGTCCGGCCTCCCGCGGATCGCAGCCAATTAGGGAGAATCTCTGATGTCCGCAGCTTCCGGCTCCGTCGCCCCGATTCACGGTCTTCATCATTTCGCCTGGCGCTGCCGCGACGCAGAGGAGACCCGGCACTTCTACGAGGATCTGCTCGGCCTGCCGCTCGCCCATGTCATCAAGGCCGATCGCGTGCCCTCGACGGGCGAATTCTGCCCCTATGTGCATGTCTTCTTCGAGATGAAGGACGGTTCCTACATCGCTTTCTTCGATCTTGGCGACAACCAGACCGCGGCGCCGTCGGCCAATACGCCGGCCTGGGTCAATCATCTCGCATTGCGTATGGACACGATCGAGGAGGTGCACGACGCCAAAAAGCGGCTGGAGGCAGCCGGCATCGACGTGATCGGCGTGACCGACCACGGTTTCGTCCACTCGATCTATTTCTTCGATCCGAACGGTATCCGCCTCGAACTGACGGCAGAGACCCTCACGGACAAGGAGGCGGCAGAGTTCAAATCCAGCGCCCATCGCGAACTCGCAGCGTGGACGAAGGAAAAGGCCGAGCGCGCCAAGGCATCGGCGGCCTGACGGTCCACAAGGGATTGCTCCGCGCGGGTGGCGCCGATCCGGCATTCCGGACCGGCGCTTGACCGCTCTGCCCGGAGCAACCACAACCTCACCGCATGACTCTCCATCAACCGTTCACGGTTCCGCCGCCGTCGGCGCGCGCCGATCTCACCATGAAGGACGGGGCCGTGATCCGGCTGCGCCGTTACGGCAAGCCGGGTGCGACCCGCATCGTTCTGGGTCACGGCAACGGTCTTGCTATCAACGCCTATGCGCCGTTCTGGCTGCCGCTTGCCGAGACCTACGACCTTGTCGTGTTCGACATGCGCAATCATGGCGAGAATCCCCTGCACACGCAGGAAGGGCATGTCTGGGAGAATTTCTTCTCCGATATCGAGGAGGTATTCCAGGGCATCCGCGCGCAATTCGGTGAAGCGCGTACGGTTGCGGCGATGCATTCGCTCTCGTCGATCTCGACACTCGAACATGCGTGGCGCAATCGCGGCCGCTGGGATGCGGTCTGCGTGTTCGATCCGCCGATGTCGCCGCCGGCCGATCATCCGCTGATCGCGACACAGGCTCCGGACTCGCAGAAGCTTTCGACGCGCGCAGCGCGCCGGCAGGCGGTGTTCGACAGCCCGGATCAGCTCGCCGAACAATATCGCCGGCCGGCATTCGGCCTGTGGCGACCGGAGCAGGCCGATCTGCTGGCGCGGCACACGCTGCGCCGCATGCCGGACGGCCGCTGGACCCTGTGCTGCCCGCCGGCTTTCGAGTCCTTCGTGTTCGGAAGCCCAAAGGATCCGACGCTGTTTCATCGGATGACGCAGATCGGCGTGCCGCTGCGCATCATCGCGGGCGATCCGGCCTCGGCGTATGCCAGTCCGGCTGCGGCGGTCGCAAAAGCCGCACACGACTTGCTGGGCGTCGATGTCGTGAAGATCCCCGGCACCACGCACTTCCTGCAATTCGAAGAACCCGAGGCGTGCCGCGACCGGCTCGTCGAATTTATCCGCATGCATGGACTTGATTGAGAAGAAACGAGCAGACGCATGACCTCGCTATCTGACCTTCGCATTCCCTACGGCGCCTACTGGTCGACGCCGTTCACACGCTGGCAGGGCACCCTGTCGGATCTGAACAGCCTGAAACTTGCCGCGGCGACGGGCGCGAAGGTCGCGAAAGAAAAGGGGTGGGCGCTCGAGACGCTCGACCACGCCGTGCTCGGCATCACCGTGCCGCAGGAGAAGAGCTTCTGGGGTGCGCCCTGGGTCATGACCATGATGGGCGCGCCCTATGTCACGGGTCCCACGGTTTCGCAGGCCTGCGCGACGTCAGCGCGCGCTCTCTCCGCTGCTGCGGCCGAAATCGCCGGCGGTGACGCCACGGCGTCGCTGGTCGTGACCTGCGACCGCACATCGAATTCCCCGGTGGTGGTGCACCCCAATCCGAAGGGGCCGAGCGGTGCGCCGATCGTCGAGAACTGGATGCTCGATAACTTCAACGACGAGCCTACCGGCCATTTCGCGATGGTCGATACCGCGGAAAACTGCGCGCGCGACTGGCAGATCTCGACGCAGGAGCAGCACGAGCTGACTGCGCTCCGCTATGACCAGTATCGCGATGCGCTGAAGGACGACAAAGCCTTCCTGCGGCGCTTCATGACCTTGCCGTTCGCGGTTCCGGACGCGCGCTTCAAGAAGGACGTTGCCACGCTCGAGGGCGACGAGGGCATTCACGACACGACGCTCGCCGGCCTGAGCAGGCTCAAGCCGGTCCGCGACGGCGGCACGGTGACCTTCGGCAGCCAGACCCATCCCGCCGACGGCAATGCCGGCATGATTGTGGTCGCGAAGGATCGCGTGTCCGAGTTCACGACCGAGCCGGGGATCGAAGTCCGCATTCTCGGCTTCGGACAGGCGCGCGAGCGCCACGCGTATATGCCGGCGGCGCCGGTCAAGGCGGCGAGGCGTGCGCTCGACGCGGCGGGCATCGCGGTCGACAGGATCGACGCCTTCAAGTCGCACAATCCGTTCGTGGTCAACGACATCGTGTTCTCGCGCGAGACCGGCGTCGATGTCAGCAAGATGAATAATTTCGGCTGCTCGCTAGTGTTCGGCCATCCGCAGGGGCCGACCGGTCTGCGACTCATGATCGAACTGATCGAGGAGCTTGCAATGCGTGGCGGTGGCACGGGCCTTTTCCACGGCTGCGCCGCGGGGGACACTGCGATGGCGGTGGTGTTGTCGGTGACCGATAAAAGAGCGTGAGCAATCAACGCTGCGTGCTGGCGCGCTGGGTCTTTGCCGGCCGCAGCGAGCAGAACGTCTCGACGGCCTCCGTCACAGCGCCGGCGATCTTCAGCTGGTGCTCTTCAGTGCCCATCAGCTCTTCCTCGTCGCGGTGGATGATCGAGCCGGCTTCCAAAAGGACGCTCGGCATTCGCGCAGTGCGCAGAATCAGGAGCTGGTCGTAGCGATAGACACCGGTTTCCGGGTCGACCAGGAGTCGGCGCCGGGAGCCCATGAAGGCTTCCTTGTAATGCTGCGTGTATTCGAGGCCGCGCGCCTTGAGCTTCGCGCCCAGCATTTTGGCGAATGTCACGCTGCCCTGATAGTCGGGGTTGTCGGCCGACACGAAGATCGAATGTCCCCTGAAGCGGTCGCTATAGGGGCGCTGGACGCCGCCGAACTCCCACATCGACTTGAAGGCTTCCGGCACGGAATCGTGGTGGATCGACACCAGCAAATCGGCCGACAGCGCATTCGCCTGCGCGACCCTGCGTACGAGGCTTGGGATCGCTTGTCCGCTCGCGAGCAGGAGATGTGCGCGATTGAATCCGGCATCGCGCAGCTTGGTGTCGATCACCTTCGCGAGTGCGAGGTTGAACGCATATTCGTCGACGCCGCGCGCGCTGACGGCTCCGGGGCTTTCCGGCGTATGCCCGACATCCACGATGACACGGAAGTTGGCCGGATCGCATTGCGGCGCGGCGGCAGGCGGGCGCGACTTTACGCCCTGTGCCGGAGCCGGCACCGCAGCGCAGATTGCGAGCAGAATAGTAACGGCGGCGGCCAGGATCGGGCGTCGTTGCATTGAGCCTTCGGAACAAATTGCACAGGTTATGAATGCCCGAATCTAGGTCTCGGACCTCGGACGGCGCAAGCAAAAGCCGCCCGCTGTGTCTTTAGTATGGTGATACAGGGCGGTAATAAGGTGATGTGGTAGCGCCTTAAGGGTGCCGGGGAGAGGGGCCGGGCCTTGCCTGCTTCTCAGGGCTTTTCGCCGATCCGGTCGCGCGGCAGCAGCATCGCAGCGCTGATGCGCCGTCGCCGTTTGATCTCCTCGCGGTTTTCGCAATCCGCGAGTGTCATCCGAATGCCGATCACCATCGCCAAATGCGCGTCGGCATAATCCTGCACGTCGGCTTCGTTCAGTCCCGCTTCGCGATACAATTGCGCCGCAAAAGCAATGCGCTCCGCGTCAACGGCCCGAACAACCTCCGCCACCTTGGGATCGCGTCTTGCCCAGTCGCGCAACGTGATTTCGAACGGGCCGCCGGGCACGTCCGCCCGGCTGGAAATCGCAATGCGCACCAGGCGCTCGAGTCGCTCCCATGGCGTGCCGGACCGGTCGAAGATCAGCGCCTGCACTTCGCTCGTCATCCGCAGCCGCCATTCGTCGAGTACGGCGTACAGCAGATCCTCGCGGCCCTTGAAGTGCCAGTAGAAGCTGCCCTTGGTGACGCCGAGCTTCTCCGCGAGCGTATCCACCCGCAACGCTTCGACATTGTCTTCCGCGAGCATCGCGATGGCCGCCTCGATCCAGTCCTTGCGTCCGAGCGGCGGCTCGGCGGTGGCCTTGGGCCCTTTGGCGACTGTCCGTGCCATGGGACTATCAGGATTTCCCGGTGCCTGGACCGACCGCACGCAACAGATCGACAAGACGCTCGTTGCGCCATGCGATCAGGTCGGACAGGGGATGTCCCTTGGTTATCTCCTCGGCGGCCGCGATCAGTTTTGTCTGAACGTCCAGATCCGTTACTTGCGGCCGGCCGCCCGCGTCCATCCATTTCTGCAATTCGGACGCCATCTTCAGCACATGCGGCATGCCACCTTCGCCGCCCGCCAGCGTGAGTGTGGTGAGCGCACCCATCACGGCCCAGCGCGGTCCGAGGCCGTAGCGCATTGCGTCCTCGACCGCCTGCGGACTCGCGATCCCTTCGGCGACGCAATTAATGGCTTCACGCAACAGTGCGAATTGCAGACGATTGGTGAGGAAGCCCGTGACTTCCTTTTCAACCCGGATCGGCTTCTTGCCGAGCGCGGTGAAGAATCGCAGCGCCCAGTCCACGACCTCGGGCGCGGTCCTTTCGCCGCCGATGATCTCGATCAGCGGGATGAGATGAGGCGGGTTGAACGGATGGCAGACAATGAGGCGTTCCGGATGGCGCATCTTTGCCTGCAATTGCGTCGGCGGAATTCCGCCGGTGCTCGATCCGATCACGAGGGCCGACGGTGCAGCGTCCTCGATCTCGGCATAGACCTTTTGTTTCAGCGCGAGATTTTCCGGCGCGTTTTCCTGCACGAAGTCCGACGATGCAGCGACCTCGCCGGCCTTCGCCGCAAATGAAAGCTTGTCCTCGGGGACGCGGCCTTCAGTTGCGAGGCCGATCCGCTGCAGGGCATTCCAGGTATCCGCGATGAACGCGCGCAGCCGAGTTTCGGCATCGGGAGATGGATCGCATGCGACCACCTCGTATCCGCGGGCAATGTAGATAGCGGCCCATCCGGATCCGACGGACCCGGTGCCAACCAGTCCGATCCGCCTTGGCTGTTCCTGCGGCAACATTGGACTTCACCTCGATACACAAAGGGCGCAGTCTGTCGCGGGGCACATCGGCTTTGCGAATTGACACCGCAATACCCGACATCCATACTCGTACGTATTGAGCCAGGGAGGACATCATGTCAATCAAGAAACTGCTGGCTTCGGCGTGTGCCGTAGCCTTCGTTGCGCTTGCTAACCCGGCGCAAGCCGACGTCAAGATCGGCGTTGTGTTGGCACTGACCGGGCCGAACGCATCGCTCGGAATTCCGTATCGCAAGGGCGTCGAAATGATCGCCCGCGAAATCGGCGGCGAGAAGGTTCAGCTGATCTTCCTCGACGACGCATCCGATCCGTCGACCGCCGTCAAGAACGCGCAGAAGCTGATCGCCGACGACAAGATCGATATTCTGATTGGCGGCTCCAATACGCCAGCATCGCAGGCTATGGGCAACGTCACGTCGCAGGCCGGCGTACAGCAGGTATCGCTCGCGCCCGCGGCTTTTCCTTCGGACAAGAACAAGTGGATGATCGCGATGCCGCAGCCGGCCAATCTCTGGGCGGCGGCGCTGGTCAAGGACATGCAGAAGCGCGGCGTCAAGAATGTCGCCTTCATCGGCTTCAGCGATCCTTGGGGTGACATCTGTTACAACGGGCTGAAGGAAGCCGCCGACAAGGCCGGTATCAAGGTCGTGACCAACGAACGCTACGCACGCGCCGACACCAGCGTCACCGGCCAGGTGCTGAAGATCATCGCGGCGAAACCCGACGCGGTGATGGTCGGCGGCTCCGGTACGCCGGGTGCTCTGCCGCACATCGCGCTCGCGGAACGTGGCTTCAAGGGGCCGGTCTACGCGACGCCCGGCGTGTTCAATCAGGACTATCTGCGCGTCGGCGGCAAGGCGGTGGAAAACGTGGTCGGCGTGACTGGACCGATCGGCGCTCACGACCAGCTCCCGGCCTCGAACCCGATCAAGAAGGTGTCCGAAAACTTCATCAAGAAGTACGAGGACGTCAACGGCAAGGGCAGCTGGAACAGCTTCGCGGCCTTCGCCTATGACGGGATGCTGACACTTGAAGATGCGATCGCACGCGCGCTGAAGAAGGCGAAGCCCGGTACGCCGGAATTCCGCCAGGCCGTGCGCGACGAAGTCCGCAACGTGAAGGAACTGGTCGGCACCAACGGTGTCTACATGTTCCCGGAAGGATCGTCCTACGGGGTCGATGACCGCTCCGTCATCCTGGTCCAGGTCAAGGACGGTCAGTGGAAATATCTGCCGAACTGACCAGCTGAGTTGAGTTGATCCGGCCGGCTGGCCCGGCCGGATCATGCGTTTCCAAACTGGGCGGCCGGGGGCGCCGCCAAGGACGCGCTGACGATTTCAAGAAAGAAAGTCGAGCGCGGGCGGGATCATGACTTTCGAGATTTTCGTCCTTCTGATTCAGGACGCGATCGGCACCGGGGCGATCTATGTTCTGATGGCGCTGGGGATAGTGCTGATCTTCAACGTCACGCGCGTAATCTTCGTCTCGTATGGCGATCTCGTTGCCTATTCGGCGCTGACGCTCGGCTCGTTCGAACTGCAACGTATGCCGGGCACCGTGTGGTTGGTGCTGACGCTCGCGGCGCTGGCATTCATCGTGGAAGCCGGATCGCTGATCCGCCAGAACCGCATGGCGCTGTTGCCCAAGGCGTTTCTGGTCTGGATCGTA
>Ga0182740_1001840_pt1 | contig 13749 bp, 17 predicted proteins | sample eDN5th37CKraftBY_FD_128872 | JGI IMG/M metagenome (GOLD analysis project Ga0182740, IMG submission 128872) | Enriched backyard soil microbial communities from Emeryville, California, USA - eDNA 5th pass 37_C Kraft BY (version 2) (version 2) | ecosystem: Environmental > Terrestrial > Soil >...
AGCGCCGCCGCCAGCGCATGCTGCCGTAGTGTACGTTTGAACATGGGGAACCAATAAAGCGCGGGGCGCCTCTATTTCCAGGTAAGAGGAGAGGTTTGTTAGCGGATGTTATCGAGCGGCCATGACCGGAACAAGCGTGGGAAACCCGCGCCTGCGGCCGATTCGCCTTTTTGCCACAGGCGGCGCCGTGAATCCCGCAGGGAGAGAATGCGATAGCATCGCTGTGGCGGGGGGCTTCTGGATTTCCAGTATTGACCTCGCCCGCGGCCGCATCCGCGCCGCTTGAATGCACTTCAGCCAGATCCGCAGCCCATGACCGCTACTACCCGTATCGCCCGCAAGCACCCCGACGAACTGATCGTCGGCCTGGTATCCGTTTCCGACCGCGCCTCCAGCGGCACATATCAGGACCTGGGGCTGCCCGCGCTGCGCGAATGGCTGGGCGGCGCCCTGGTTTCGCCCTGGCAGGCGGTGGACCGCCTGATTCCCGACGAACCCGCGCGCATTTCCGAAACGCTGATCGAACTGGTGGACGGCTGCGGCTGCGATCTGGTCCTGACGACCGGCGGCACCGGACCGGCGCGCCGCGACGTGACACCCGAGGCGACGCTTGCCGTCGCCACCAAGGAAATGCCCGGCTTTGGCGAGCAGATGCGGCAGATCAGCCTGCGTTTCGTGCCCACGGCCATCCTGTCTCGCCAGGTGGCGGTCATCCGCGAAACCCCCGATCACGCCGCCCTGATCGTGAATCTGCCGGGCCAGCCCAAATCCATCCGCGAAACGCTGGAAGGTCTCAAGGGCGAAGACGGCGCCGTGCTGGTGCCCGGCATCTTTGCCGCCATTCCTTATTGCATAGACTTGATCGGCGGTCCGTACGCCGAGACCCGGCCGGAAGTCATCGCGGCTTTCCGCCCCAAATCGGCCCGCCGCGCGTCCTGACGCCTCGCGGCGTTACGTTATATTGGCCGCCCCATCCACCTCCAACCGTTTGAGAGTTCCATCGCCATGAAGGTCCGCACCGCTTTGTCCCTTACTGTCCTGGCAGCCTTGTCGGCTTGCGCCAACGTCAAAGACGTGCGCGACCGCGATCCGGTCTTCTACGGTTCTACCCAGCGCACGCCCGAGGACTACACGGCCTGCGTGGCGGAGTCCTGGAAGAACATGGGCATCAATTTCCAGCAAAAGGCGGTGCGCAATGGTTTTGAACTGATCCAGGAAGACAGCCTGGGGGTGGAAGCCGTGCTGACGACCATACATTGGAAGGGCAAGACGGACGTGCGCCTGTCCACGCGCATCGCCCGCCGCGACCAGAGCATCATCGAACCCGCCAATCTGTGCCTGTGAACGCCATGCATCATCGTCGCGACGTCCTGCGGCTGGGCCTAGCCGCCGCCGCTCTCTGCCTGGGCCTGCCGGCCCGCGCGCAGCAGGCGGGCTTCATCAGCCGCAAGCTCAATGTTCCCGTGCCGGGCGGCGTTGCCGTCCTGGGTCTGGGCAACGGCGAGCGCGCGCCCGAGGTCACCTTCCTGGGGCGGCGCGTGCTGGTCGTGCGTGAAGAAGGCAAGCAGTGGATCGCCGTGGTCGGCATCCCGCTGAGCGTGAAGCCCGGCGAGCAACAGGTGGACGTGAAGGACGCCCAAGGCAAGCGCGCCCTGTCCTTCAAGGTCGGCGCCAAGGAGTACAAGGCCCAGCACATCACGTTGAAGAATCCGCGCCAGGTCAATCCGAATCCCGACGACATGGCGCGCATCGAACGCGAGCTGGCCGAGCAGACCGCGGCCAACCGCGGCTACCGCGCGGGCGTCACGCCCAGCAATCTGCTGCTGGACCGGCCAGTGAATGGCGGCCGGCTGTCCAGCCCGTTCGGCCTGCGGCGATTCTTCAATGGCGAGGAGCGCAATCCGCATTCGGGGCTGGATTTCGCCGTGCCGGCGGGCACGCCGATCAAAGCGCCGGCCGCGGGCGTGGTCGTGCTGGTGGGGGATTACTTTTTCAATGGCAAGACGGTGTTCCTGGATCATGGCCAGGGCTTCGTCAGCATGTTTTGCCATATGTCGGCCATCGACGTGAAAGTCGGCGACGAGGTGCCGCGCGGCGGGCTGGTGGGCAAGGTCGGCGCCACAGGCCGCGCGACGGGCCCGCACCTGCACTGGAACGTCAGCCTGAACGACGCGCGCGTCGATCCGGCGATCTTCATCGGGGCATTCAAGCCCTGATCCAGGGGAGAGGGGCGCCGCGCAGCCGGCGCCGCTTGCAGTCAGGCCGTGGCGGCCTGTTGCGCAATCAGCTGCAGCACATGCTGATGCACGCGCTCCGCATATTCCATCTGCTGCCGCACCCGCAACTGCTCGGACTCCTGTTCGTCCAGGCAGTTGTCGTATTTGGTTTTAGCTTCGGCGTAGGTCAGGCCGGTATTGCGCAAGCTGTTGATGAAGGTCTCGCGCGACTGATGCAGCAGGCGCAAGCCTTCCTCGCCCTTGACGAATTTTCTACGCGCCAGGGCAAGCTGGTCGGCGGCGGCTTGCAGGTCTTGTGTCAGGTCCATCTTGCTTCATGCTCTTCCTGCCGGCGTCGCGCCTGGCAGAGGGCGCCATTCTTTCATGAACGGGCGCTCCACGCATTACGGCATCGCGCGGCCCAAGGTTAAGGCTCGCGAGAAAAGGGGAGCCGGCGCAAGGCCGGCCCTGTCGCGCCGGTTTAGCGGCGGTATTGCTGAGGACGCTGCGGCGCGGGACCGCGTTCGTCCTTGTGGCGGAAGTTGATGCGACCCTTGGTCAGGTCATACGGCGACATTTCCAGGGTGACGCGGTCGCCAGCCAGGATGCGGATGCGGTGCTTGCGGATGCGGCCGGAGGCGTAGGCGCCGACTTCGATGCCGTTATCCAGCGTGACACGGTAGCGGCTATCGGGCAGCACTTCGTCAACGATGCCATCCAGTTCGATGAGTTCTTCTTTAGCCATTCTTTTCTCCTATCAAAACGCGCAGCCATACCGGCGGCATGGCGCGCCGCGCGAGGCGGCAAGCGCGTCGGACCCGGACTAGCAGGTCCAGCGGTTTGAACGTAAAACGTCCGGGCAAGCGCGGGTATGGGCCATGGCATCCGAAGCGGATGTCTGAATTGACGGATACTCGCGCCGCGTGGGCAGTGTGCGCGCGATGCGCGGCTTGGTCGCGGCGGCGCGTTTTGCGCAAATCGCCGGAAGAAGCGGGGTGGAGCGTTTGCTGCCAGGCCGCGCAACGGTAGAGAAGTAGGCGCGCCTGGCGGCGGGTTTGTTCCGGGAAAACCGGGCGAGTTCCGGGTTGCCCCGGAGCGTTGCCCGCACGCGGTACAGGTTGGCACTCAGAGTGACCGAAGCCCGGTTTTTGCGGAAAAATCACGGACTTATGTTACTGCATCGAGCAATAATTAGCCAGTATTTATCTGTAGCCACGCCGTGATAGTTGCTACTCGACGACTCTGCTAGCCGGAGATCCGGCCCCGGTATTCCTGTTCCACTTGACCCAGGACGGACCAGAACGGGCCGGGGGCGCGGCCGGCCAGCCGGGCCTCCAGCACGCCCAGATGCACATGCCAGCCGCCGGCCACGTCCACCATGGCGTCGCGCGAGGCCAGCTTGCGGTGCGTCAGCACCAGGCGCGTTTCCTGGCCTTGCGGCGTCAGCTCGAACGTGACTTCGGAAGGATGGCCGGGGGAACCGCCCCAGGTAAACGCGAGCAGCCGTGGCGGCTCGCAGCGAGTGACGATGCCTTGCGTCGTCACGCCGTCTTCATATGGCTTGTACGCTTCGGGGACCGGCTCGGCGACCGAGGACAGGTCGTCATGCATGAAACGCAGCGTGACGCCGCCGCCTTCGCGCAGGTCCATGTCGCCTGTGGCCAGCCAGCGGCCGCGTTTTTCCGATTCGGTCAAGAATGCCCAGACCTCCTCGACGCTGGCGGGCAGGATCCGCGTGAAGCGGATGGAGGTGGGGTCAAGAACGACGCCGTGATCACTCATGAGGTTCTCCAGGAGACGCGGCCGGGGAACGGCTGGCGACGAGCGCGGCTTCCAGCGCGCCCAGCTTGCCCGACCAGAATTGTTCATAGAAGCGCAGCCATTGCATGGCCTCGGCCATGGGCTCGGGATTGAGGCTGCATATGTGCGTGCGGCCACGGATGGCCCGCCGGACCAGGCCGGCGCGTTCCAGGGCCTGCACGTGCTTGGAGGCGCCCGCGAAACTCATGCGGTGGGGCGCCGCCAGCTCGCCGATGGTCTGCTCGCCCTGGGCCAGGCTGCGCAGCATGTCGCGGCGCGTGGGGTCTGCCAGCGCGCGAAAGACGGCATCAAGGATGGGGGAGGGGATTGATTCAACCATGAGGTTGAATATAGGCCAGTCTCCGCGGGAAATTCAACTATATGGTTGAATTTTTATGTAACCGCCTGCGGATGATCTTCTTCCATTGCGCCATACGCGTCCGGGTACTGCGGCAGGTCGTCGGTAATGTCGTACCAGGGCGCCTTGCTGGCCACATGGCAGTGCGCAGCTGGCTTGATCCCCGGATCGTCGTCCAGAGGACCCAGCGGCAGGCCGTAGACGTCCGGGGTCTGGTCGAAGCGGGTGAGCAAGGGCGTCCCGCAGGCTTCGCAGAAGCCACGATAGCTGCCCGGGGACGAGCAGTACCAGGTGACGTGGTTTTCTCCGCGCGCCCAGGCAAAGTCCTTGGCCTGGACCGTCGCGCGGCTGCGGAATGCGGCGCCATGCGCTTTGCGGCAGATCGTGCAGTGGCAATTGAGGGCGTCGGTGAGCGGGCCGGTGATCTCGTAGGCGACTCGGCCGCACAGGCCGGAACCTTTGATCATGATGAACGCCAGGCTGGTGGGGGAATATCCCCAATATACCTGCGGCGCGTGGCGCGGGAACCGGCTTTTATGACGAACGTCTTTCAGATCGTTGCGGCGTCCCTATTTTCAGCCAAATGAATCGATCCGCGGGTCATCGTGCTGTCATGCCACGAAAACAGAATGCCGCCATGAACACAACCATGGGGATTCAACGATGACTTACGCCATCGAAGTACAAGGGCTCTGCAAGAGCTTTCATGCTGGCGCCAAGGCGCTTGACGGCGTGAACCTGCAGGTCGCCGACGGCGAGATGGTTGCCTTGCTGGGCGCTTCGGGTTCAGGCAAGTCGACGCTCCTGCGCCATCTGTCGGGTTTCGTGGCGGGAGACTCGGGCAGCGTCGCCGTCAACGGCCGCATGATCCAGCGCGACGGCCGCCTCAGCCGCGACGTGCGCGCCGCGCGCGCCAGCATCGGGTTCGTGTTTCAGCAATTCAACCTGGTGGGCCGTCTGCCGGTCATCACGAATGTGTTGACCGGCTTGCTGCCGCGCGTGCCCCTGTGGCGCAGCCTGACGCGCTGGTTCCTGCGCGGCGAAGTGCGCCAGGGTCTCGAAGCGCTTGCCCAGGTTGGTATAGACGACTACGCATTTCAGCGTGCCTCCACGCTGTCCGGCGGCCAGCAGCAGCGCGCAGCCATCGCCCGTACCCTGGTGCAGAACGCCCGCGTCATCCTGGCCGATGAGCCCATCGCATCGCTGGACCCCGAATCGTCGCGCCGCGTGATGGACACGCTGGCCCAGATCAACCGCAGCCGCAAGGTGGCCGTGGTGGTGTCGCTGCACCAGGTGGACGTGGCCCTGCGCTATTGCCCGCGAGTGGTGGCGCTGCGCCACGGCAAAGTCGTCTATGACGGTCCCTCCGCGAACCTGACGCCCGCCATGCTGAGCGAGCTGTACGGCTCCGAGCTGAGCGAGCTGCTTCCCGAATACGCGCCGCAAGCGCCCGCCAGGCCGGGCATGGCGCCGCTGTCCCGTTTGGCGCGAGCCGCGTGATCTTCCGAACCCTTTCTCCCCGGAGCCTTTCCATGCTACGCAGAACCTTTGTCACTCTGATCGCCGCCGCCGCCCTGTCCACGCAGGCCTACGCGCAAGATGCCAAGACCTTGAACTTCGGCATCATCTCGACGGAGTCGTCCACCAACCTGAAGTCGGTGTGGCAGCCTGTCATCGACGACCTGAGCCGCGCCATCGGCGTGCCGGTCAAGCCTTTCTTCGCCTCCGACTACGCCGGCATCATCGAAGGCATGCGCTTTAACAAGGTGCAGATGGGCTGGTTCGGCAACAAATCCGCCATCGAAGCCGTGGACCGCGCCCAGGGCGAGGTGTTTGCCTCCGTCATCGACAAGGACGGCAACCCCGGCTACTGGTCGTTGCTGATCGTCAACAAGGACAGCGACCTGAAGACGCTGGACGACGTGCTCAAGCGCGGCGGCGCGCTCAGCTACGGCGCGGGCGATCCCAACTCGACTTCGGGCACGGCCGTGCCGGGCTATTACCTGTGGGCCGCCAACAAGATCGAACCCAAGACCTTCTTCAAGACGGTGCGCGCCAGCAACCACGAAACCAATCTGCTGTCGGTCATCACCAAGCAGGTGGACGTGGCCGTCAACAACACCGAGGCGCTGGAGCGCTATCGCCTGAACACGGGCAAGGATGCCAACGACAGCGTGCGCGTGCTGTGGAAGTCGCCGCTGATTCCCGCGGATCCCCTGGTCATGCGCAGCGACCTGCCTGCGGACCTGAAGGCCCGCATCCGCGACTTCTTCGTCAACTACGGCAAAGGCAAGGACGCCGAGCGTGAACTCGCGAATCTGAAGGCGCTGACCTACCAGGGCTTCCGCGCTTCCGATAACCAGCAACTGGTGCCGATCCGCCAGATCGAACTGGCGCGCGAGAAGGCCAAGGTCGAAGCCGACACCACGCTGGGCCAGGCCGAAAAGCAGAAACAGTTGGCCGAACTGGACAGCAAGCTGGCCAGCCTGGGCCAGCCCGCCGCCAAGCAATAAGCCTCGTACCGGCAAGCCGAAACGCCGCGGGGCGCGCCGGCTTGTCCGCCACTGATCACTACAACGCGGATCGCCTTTTCCTATGAACGTAGCCATGCAGACCTCTCGCCTTTCCGCCGCGCCGCGCTCGTCGCTGCCAGTCCTGCTCGTATGGGCCGTCGTGCTGGCGCTGCTGGTCATGTCGTGGAAGGGCGCGGACATGCGGCCGCTGGACCTGTTGCGCGATTCGGGCAACATGGCGCAGTTCGCGGCCGACTTCTTTCCGCCGAATTTCCGCGATTGGCGCATGTACCTGGACGAGATGATCGTCACCGTGCAGATCGCGGTCTGGGGCACCTTCATGGCCATTGTGGTGGCCGTGCCGCTGGGACTGCTGTGCTCGTCGAACATGGTGCCTGCCTGGGTGTACCAGCCCATGCGGCGCCTGATGGATGCCTGCCGCGCCATCAATGAAATGGTGTTCGCGATGCTATTCATCGTGGCGGTGGGCCTGGGCCCATTCGCCGGGGTGCTGGCGCTGTGGGTGCACACCACGGGCGTGCTGGCCAAACTGTTCTCGGAAGCGGTCGAGGCGATCGACCCGCGTCCCGTGGAGGGCGTGCGCGCGACCGGCGCCAATGCGTTGGAGGAAATCGTCTATGGCGTGATCCCGCAGGTGTTGCCGCTGTGGATCTCGTACTCGTTGTACCGCTTCTAGTCCAACGTGCGTTCGGCTTCGGTGGTCGGCATCGTGGGCGCGGGCGGCATCGGCACCGTGCTGTGGGAAATCATCCGCAGCTTCCGCTACGCCGAAACGTGCGCAGTGATGATCATCATCGTCGCCTTCGTGGTGGTGATCGACATGGCGTCGGCCCGCATCCGGCGCGCGCTGATCTGAGACGACGGGGCCCTTGCGGGCCCCGCCATGCTCACGCCGGCGGCTGCAGCGCCTGGAACGCCGGCAAGGCCAGCAGACCCGCGAGCTGCGCCGCTTCTACGTCGGCGTCCGAGACCGCCACGCGGGGCATCAGGAAGTTGACGGTGCCCAGGCAGACTCCGCCATACACGACCGGCACATTGATGACGGACCGCAGGCCCAGCCGCTGGATCGCGTCATGGTCGTCGAAGAACTCGCGGATTGCTTCCTCGCCTTCGCCCACGAACAGCTTTTGCTCCAGCAGGACATGGCGGCCCCACGCCGTGCCGTTCTTGTCCTTGCTGCCGCCCGGCGGATAGGCTTCGGGGTTGGAACTGTACAAGCGCACCACCCGCATCGCTTGCGCGTCATAGCGGTTGACGGTGCACAGCGCATGCCCAAGGGCGGCGTGCGCGTGGGCGTCGATGGCGCGGAAGGCGGCCGCCGGATCGGCGGCGGCGTAGGCGAGGACGACGGCGGATACGCCAGCTTGCGCCGGCGGCGGCGAGACGCGGTTGCTGCTGACGGTCATTCGGCGGTGATTCCCAGTTCTTTGATGAGCTTGCCGTACTTGTCAGCGTCGCGCGCCAGGATCTGGCTGAATTGTTCGGGCGTGGTGTCGGTCAGCAGCACGCCCATGTCGGCCATCTTCTTGATGACCTCGGGGCGCTTGAGGATCAGGTTGATCTCGCGGTTCAGGCGCGCCGTCAGTTCGGGCGGCATGCCGGCCGGGCCGAAGGCGCCATACCAGACCGACAGTTCATAGCCCGGCAGCGTCTCGGCGACCGTAGGCACGTCGGGCAGCAACGGCGAACGCGCTTCCTCGGTGACCGCCAGGAGCTTGAGCTTGTTGCTCTGCACGTGCGGCAGCGTCTGCGTGCCGGCGCTGAACAGCACCTGCGTGCGGCCGGCCACGGTATCCAGCACCGCGGGCGCGCCACCGCGATAAGGGATGTGCATCATCTTCACGCCGGCGGCTTTCTCGAACAGCGCCGCGCTCAGGTGGTTGGTGGAACCCTGGCCGGCGGAGGCGTAGGCCACCGTGCCGGGATTGGCCTTCAGGTAGGCAATGAATTCCTTCAGGTCGGAGGCGGGCACGGACGGGTTTACCACCATGGTGTTTGTGACCAGGGCGAGCTCGGCAATGGGCGTGAAGTCCTTCACGCCGTCGAACGGCATGCTGGAGTACAGGGCCTGGTTCATCGTGTGCGTGCTCATCGAGCCCACCAGCAAGGTGTAGCCGTCGGGCTTGGCGCGCGCCACGAAGGTGGTGCCGATATTGCCGGATGCGCCCGAGCGGTTTTCCACGATGACCGGCTGGCCCAGCGATTGGGTCAGTCCCTCGGACAGCACGCGCGCCAGGATGTCGGTAGAGCCGCCGGCGGCCCACGGCACGACCAGCGTGATGGGTTTTTCGGGCCACGCGGCATGGGCCAGCGCGGGCGCGGACAGCGCCAGTCCCAGCGCGAACGTGCGCAGCAGTCGTTTGAATTGCAGTTTCATGGTGTTTACCCCTTTGCTTGGTGTCCGGTCTGTGTGCCGGTTGAATGAAACAGGTTCAGCGGCCCGCGGCATAGCCCTGCATGCCGCGCGGGTTGGCGCCGGCGCGCAGCAGCAGCCGTCCGCCGGCCGCGGGCTCGCGGGTGCAGGCGCTGATGCGGCCTTCGGACCAGTCCGGTCCCACCTTGACCTCGTGGCCCGCCGCGCGCAAGGCATCCAGCGTCGCGGACGGCATCCGCGATTCCACGGTCAGCCGGTTCAAGGTCAGGCTGCGGGGCCAGAACGAGCCCGGAAAATGATCGATATGCCAGGAGGGCGACTCGATTGCCTCCTGCAGGTTCATACCCATGGCATGGCGCAGGAAAAACGCCACGGTCCATTGGTCCTGCTGGTCGCCGCCCGGCGTGCCGAAAGCCATATAGGGCTGCCCGTCGCGCAAAGCCAGGCCGGGCGACAGCGTGGTGCAGGGCCGCTTGCCCGGCTGCAGCTGGCCCGGCACGCCTTCGTCCAGCCAGGTCATCTGCAGGCGGGTGGTCAGCGGAAAACCCAGGCCGGGCACGACCGGGCTGGAGGACAGCCAGCCGCCCGAGGGCGTGGCGGCCACCATATTGCCGTCGCGGTCGATGACGTCGATCTGGCAGGTGTCGCCCACGAAGATCTCGCGCGCGGCCCACTCGGCCACCGGCGGCAGCGCCGCGAAGGTCGGTTCGCCCACGCCGAAGCGGGTATCGGACGCGGCCAACGTGCGCGCGGCTGCGTCCAGGTCGGGCAGGCGCGGCGCCAGCCCCCCGGGGCTGCCCGGCCGAAACTCGGACGAGGCGTGATCGCCGATGCCGGCCGCGCGGGCGCGCGCGTAATCGTCGCCGAGCAGGGCGGCTAGCGGTACTTGCGTGAAATCGGGGTCGCCATACCAGGCGCAGCGGTCGGCGAAAGCCAGCTTCGCCGCTTCGGCCACGCGGTGCACGAATTGCGGGGAAGTGGGCTCCAGCCCGTCCAGCTTCAGATGCCGCAGCATCGCCAATTGCTGCAGATGGACCGGCCCTTGCGACCAGACGCCGCATTTGGCCACGGTGTAGCGGCCGTACTGGACCGTGAGGGGTTCGTCGTAGGTGGCGCGCCAGTCCGCCAGGTCGGCCTTGCGCAGCAGGCCGCGGTTGCGCTGGCCGGTGGTATCGCGCACCGCCGCCTGGGTGTAGTAGTCGTCGATGGCGTCGGCCACGAAACCGCGGTACCAGATATCCAGCGCGGCATCGATGCGGCCGCGGCGGTCGGTGCTCCTGGCGTGCGCATCGTCCAGGATGCGCGTGTAGGTGGCGGCGATGGCGGGCGTGCGGAACAGCGCGTCTGGCGCGGGCACGCGGCCGTCGGGGAGCCAGACGTCGCGCGAGCTGGTCCATTCGTCGCGAAACAGCGCCTGTACCGCCAATATGGCCTGCGAGATGCGCGGCACCAGGGGAAATCCTTCGCGCGCATAGTCGATGGCCGGGCGCAGGACCTCGGCCAGCTCCCAGGTGCCGTAGTCGCGCAGCAAGGTCAGCCAGGCGCCGAACGCACCGGGGACGGTGGCGGGCAGCAGGCCTATGCCGGGCACCAGCTCCACGCCCAGGCCGCGAAAGTATGCGGGCGTGGCAAGCGCGGGCGCGGGGCCCTGGCCGCATAGCGCCCGCATGCGCTGTTCCCGCTCGCTCCACAGCAGGATGGGCACTTCGCCGCCGGGTCCGTTCAGGTGCGGTTCGACGATCTGCAATGTGAAGCCGCCCGCGACCGCCGCATCGTAGGCGTTCCCGCCGCGTTCCAGCACGCTCATGGCCACTTGCGAGGCCAGCCAGTGGGTGGAGGAAACCACGCCGAAGGTGCCGCGTATTTCAGGGCGAGTGGTGAAGGATGCGCTCATGGGACCATTCCGGGCTGCGAGGAGGTGTTTCAGTATAGGGTCATGAAATAACTGTTTTTTCCTTTGTTGGCATAATTGAATAACCGTTTGGTTATAGGAAAAGCTCTTGAACTGGGATGCCGCACGTCTTGCCAACCGTCTCAAGCATCGTCACCTTACGTTGCTGATCGATATCGCCAGGCACGGTTCGCTCACGCGGGTGGCGGCGGCTGCGGGCATCAGCCAGCCGGCCGTTACCAAGGCCTTGACGGAAATCGAGGACATCTTCGGCGCGCCGCTCTTCACGCGCACCGGGCGAGGCCTGCAGCCCACGCCATTGGGCAACCTGGCCCTGGTGCGGGCGCGCCACATGCTGAACGACCTGGATTTGTGGGCGCGCGAGGTCGAAGCGCTGCACGCCGGCCGTTCCGCGCATCTGCACGTGGGCGTAGTGCCCTACGTGTCCAGCGCGCTGTTGACGGTGGCGATCAGCCGACTGCACCAGCGCCACGGGGTGACGCTAAGCCTGCACCGCGCCACGACCGACCACCTGGTTCCCATGCTGCGCCAGCATGAGCTGGATTGCATCATCAGCCGTGCCACCTCCACCCTGGCGCCGGACGACCTGATCCACCGCGTGCTATACCGCCAGCGGCCCCGCCTCATCGCGCATGGCCGGCTTGCGCAGCGGCTCGCGCGGCGCAAGCCGGATTGGGCCGCGGTGGCGGCGATGGACTGGGTGCTGCCGGCGGCGAATACGCCCACGCGGCAACTTATCGTGGAGCATTTCATCCGCGCCGAGCTGCGGCCGCCGTCACCAGTGCTGGAGGCCTATTCCACCGACGTGATCGAGGGCATGTTGACGATGAACGAGACCTTTGTTTCGGTCGTGCCGGAAGATATCGCCCGTGAACTCTGCCAGCGCGGCAAATTGGGCATGGTGCCCTGGGACTTCGGTTGGGAACTGCCGCCGATCAACCTGATCCGGCGCAGGCGGGACCAGCCGCTGGCAGCGGAAGAGTGCTTTTCGGAGATTTTGCTGGACCTGTGCGGAGACGCTGCCGCGCCTTGGGCGCAGGGCGCTTCGCGCTGAAGCGCCGCGCTACGCGCCGAGCTTGCCGCGGGCGATATCCAGCAGGACCGCTGCGGCGGTCTCCGGCGCCGCATCGTTGCAGACCCGCAGCAGCCGGCATTGCCGCGGCACCGGAAATGCCTGCGTGGCGCGCGCCAGGCGCAGCGCGATCTGCTCCGTGCTTTCCCGGCCGCGTCCCGCCAGGCGGCGCGCGAGCAGAGCAGGGTCCACCGTGACTTCCACCGCCGTCAGCGCCGGATAGCGCGAATGCGCTTCTTCCAGGTGCGCGCGCGAGCCGTTGACGATGACCGCGGCGCCGCAGGACAGCCAGGCGTCGATCTCGATGCCGATACCGTATTGCAGACCGTGGCTGGTCCAGCGCAGCGCGAAGCACCCCAGCGCGGCGCGGCGTCCGAACTCGTCTTCGGTCAAGCGCAGCGCGTCCTCGGTGCCGCCGCTGTCGCGCGTGATGTAGCGGTGCGCAACCAGCACCGGCTCGTCGCCGCGCAACTCGGCGCGCAGCAGGCGCAGCATGGTGTCCTTGCCGCTGCCGGACGGGCCCATCAAGTAGATCAGCCGCGTGCCGTCGGCGGGAGCGTAGGCAGTCATGTGGCCGCTGGACCCTGCAGATAGGCGGCGCCCGCTGCGTCGGTGCAGGAGCCGTCAAAGCCATAGTGGCGCGCGGCGACGAAGTCCGCGCCCGGGGCGGACTGCACATAGACGCTGATTCCGGGCACGTACATGGCCTGGCCGCGCAAGGGCTCCGCGAACATGGCAATGCCGGCCTGCGCCTGGGCAAGCGCATCGTCTCGCAGCTTGCCGGTCAGGGTGATGTGAAAAACGTAGGTGTCGAATACGTACGGATAGCCCCAGCGCGCCAGCATCGATTGCTGCGCCGGGCTCAACGACTGCGGTTGGCGGCGCGCGATTTCCTCGGGCGTTGCGGGCGCGCGCAAGGAATCCAGGTCGCGCACGGCCGCCTCGGCCAGCGTCTGGATCCGGGCCCGGCCAGGCGCATCGGACGCTGCGATGCGCCAGGCCAGGAAACCGCGCAGCGGTTCGCATTCCAATTCCAGCGAGAAAGGAGCGTTGCCTTCGGCCAGTCGGCGCGCGGCGGCGTCGACCTGTTGCGGGCTGGCGCCCGGACTCAGGCGAAAGGGCGGTTTCAGCGTTGCGTGCAGGCCATAGTGGCGAGGTGCTTCGGTCCAGGCGCGCGACTCGGCGGGTTGGTCCGGCAGCGGCGGCAGGGCCTCGCCGGTGTCGGCGCAACGGCCCAGCCAGCGGCTGCCGTGTTCGCGCCAGAGGCCCGTGGGCGCCAGGTACAGGGCGTAGCGATGGGCAAGCGGCATGGTCAGGCGGCCATCCTCTGGCTGTGGCTGTCGCCGAAGGCGCGTGTGGCATAGCGCAGCTCGCCGCCCACGATGGCGGCGCAGACGCGGGGCAGGCCCGGCACCTGGTCGTCCACCACGATGGCATCGGCGATCAGCCCCGGCGCCAGCGCGCCGCGGTCCTTCAGGCCGGC
>Ga0182740_1001841_pt1 | contig 13744 bp, 9 predicted proteins | sample eDN5th37CKraftBY_FD_128872 | JGI IMG/M metagenome (GOLD analysis project Ga0182740, IMG submission 128872) | Enriched backyard soil microbial communities from Emeryville, California, USA - eDNA 5th pass 37_C Kraft BY (version 2) (version 2) | ecosystem: Environmental > Terrestrial > Soil >...
CCAGCGCGCCAACGCCGGTCTTGATCGAATACCTGATTCCGTGAAGATCATCCCCGGGAAGGTGCGCCCATCTTCACGCCCCCACACCGAGGCTCATCCACAGGTATTGATCATTGCTCGAACGTACCCATGCTCACCTCGCCGCCGACACCGAATCTGTCGGATTCCGCACCGGTGCAGGTGACTTCATGTGGTCCGGGACGATCGGTGGTGAAGGTGAACACGGCCCGCCACTGGTTGACCGTGATTTCCGGTCCGATGGGCGTGATCTCGGGGGTGGCCTCGGTGTCGGCGCTTGTGACGACACAGTCGATGTCGTGTGGCTCCAAGCCGCCGTCTCCGGTGAAGATGTAGATCACCCGGCGTTCACCAGGTTGGAGGTCGACGGTGGTGACGCCGTTGTTCTCGAACGTGTCGTCGTCACCGGGCGACGCCTGCAACACGTTGACGACCGAATAGCCGCCGAAACCGATGGCGATGAGTCCCGCCACGATCAGCGCGGCCCCAATGATGAACCAAGCCTTACGCGGTGGTTGCTTTCCGGTCGGCGGTGGACCGGAAGAGTACTGAGGCTGTCCCCATGCCGGAGAGGGTGGCGCCGACGGCGGGTACTGGGGTTGATCCCACGGTTGCCGTTGATCCCATGACGGAGGCGGCTCGGTCGACATCCTCGGCTCCTCTCGTCGGCCGATATGGACCTGACCATGGGCGATCCTGGCGGTCACCAAGGAACATAACTCCGCCAATGCCGTCGCCGAGCCACTTTCCGGCAACGCGGTTGACGGTCTTTGACAACGCGAAAACACAACGGCCCCCTCCATTTTGGAGGGGGCCGTTGTGTTGTGGAGGTACGGCTTACTCGTCGCCGCCGCCTTCGCCACCTTCGCCGGCGCCGCCGGCGTCGCTGGTGTTGTCAGCAGCAGGCTTCGCCGGCTTCTTGAAGATCTTGTTCAGGCCGTCGATCCCCTTCTGGATGTCCTGCCCGAACTTCTCCCAACCGTTGGTGCTGGACGACTTCCGGCCACCGGTCGACAGGGTCTGGCCCGGCGTGAACTTGTTGCCGTCCTTGGTGTCGACCTTCTCGGTCTCGGTCTCCGTCTCGGTCTTGGTGTCCTTGACTTCCTTGACCTGAGCAGCCGGCTCCTCGGAAGACTCGGGAGCCGCGCCCGGAACAGATGCCTGCGGGTCGACACCACCCGGAGTGCCGCCCCCGAGGCCCTCGTCCGCATTTGTGTCGTCGCCGAGGTCTGCTACCTGCGTCTTGGCCTCAGACTTGAGCTCAAGGGTCTCACCCGACACCGGCAGGCTGAAGCTCGAACGAGTCTGGAGGATCTTCGTCGATGCAGGATCCTCGCCCTCGACGGTCTTCTGATCGATCTCCTGCTTGGCAACCAGCTGCTGGGATTCGACGTTGGACTCTGAGGCAGCGGGCCCGAGGGGATTGATCGGATTGGGCGTCGGGTCGGCCGTGCCCTGGGCGATTGCATCCACGATGTAGGTGAGCGCGGCGGTGACGCCGGCGTTCTCGCCATAGCCGAGGAAGAACGAACTCGTCAGGCCATACGCCACCGTGCCCTCAGACAGGTTGTCCAGCAGGGTGTTACCGACAAGCTGTGTCGCACCGCCCCGGAAGAAGTCGGTGACGCGCCGCTCGAGCGTGAGCCGACCAGTCGGGTCAAGGGCGTCAACCTCAGCAGCAATGGTCTGCGCAGCCATCTGGAAGAACGGCACGACGCCGGACTCGAAGAAGATGTTATCCACGTCGCCCAGCGGCAGAAGTTCGTCGCTCAGGTAGTACGCGGCGCCAGTGAAGCCACGCAAGCAGACGGCGCCCGTGGCCGTGCAGTCACCGGGTACGGCCACATCGACCGGAATCGGGTTCCCGTCATCGTCAAGGACGAGGTCGCCGTTCTCATCCTTCTTGTATTCGGTGACCGTGCCCGGGTTGAAGTAACCGCCGTAGCCTTGGAAGAAGGACTGGTACAGACCTTCGAGCGAAAGTGCCAGCAGGTCGATCTGATCAACGGTCAGTTGTTTGGTCGCAGTCGCCACCGAGGGCGCTGCAATGGCGATCTCGTCCTTCGGGACGAACAAGGCCGGTGTAGCAGCAACAAGCGCGCCTGCGCTGAGTAGTGCGGCGCCGGTAGTGACAAGTGGACGGACTGCCATCAGTTCCATGCCCCCTAGCTAGGGTCGGTCGACCAGTTTCTTAGAGATCTTCGCCAGTACATACGTACCACTGAGAAGTTCCTGAGAATCTTAAGCCGCGGTTTGCCGTGTTGCAACCGGAAATCCCAGGAAAAATTAGCTGAAATCCGCGCTCCGCTTGTTACCTACATCACGCTTGTCCCCAGGCGCCCACGCAGGTGATCCGGCAGTCATAGGTCATCAAATAGTTCGCTATCTGGCGCACATCAAGGTCAACTCGTTGCCAACGAGACTAAATCGCAGGTCATCGACGCCAGCAGGTGACGCGGGGTAAATACGATTGCAGGATCACCGATCCCACGCCAGGTAAATGTTTGCTCAGGTGGAGTTCATCTCCACCACCAAGTGGTGTTCACGTTCCAGAAAAGCCAGATGCCATCTGCCATCGTGCGTGGACTGCAGATCTCCTCCTGAACACTCCTAGCCAAAATTAACTCGTGCAGAAATTACCGCATCACCCCGGTAAACCACTGGTTGAAGCGGTGTGTTGCGCATCACGTCGCGATCGCAGCCAACAAAGAAGGGGCGCCGATGGCCAGGTATTCGACGTCGCCCTTTCGATGGGAACGCGCGGCCGTCAACAATTTTGAATGCATCGCAAGCAGCACCTACCTGAGAGCAACCTGAGGTTTTCCTTAGCGATCGCCGCTCTGAGTATCGGCAGCCTCGGAACCGGACACGCCGGCAGCGGCCGGCCGTTTGGGCCTTAATTGGTCAGCCAGCTTGCGAACTTCAGCAACGACGTTCTTCACCAGATTCTGCACCGGGCGGCGCTGCTTCGCATCACGAACCACCTTCGGCGAGAAGTCCAGACTCGACCGGACCAGCGGCCGCGCCGGACCGCCGCTCAGCGTCTCCACGCCCTCACGAACCCCAGCCCGGAAATCCTTCACGAACTTCTCCGTCTCTTGCCGTGTCGGCACCAACCGCGCCGAGACGTACTGGTCCGGATCGACCAGTGGGTCGTTGTCGGGATAGCCGTAGTCGACGACGGCCCGCAGTGCGGGCGTCGCGGCATCGGCAAGGCGATTGCCCGGGTCCCCGAACGCCCGCAGCGGGGCCACGAGCGGAAGGTTCGTCGACTCGTATCCCACATACGTGGTGTCGTTGACCTTGCTGATCCGCACGGTCTGTCCATCGGCGGTCCGGCGCACGATGCCACCGGAAGCCAGATCCGCGTGGCACTGCATGTCGCAGTCACGGACCTGGCCGTCGGCGTCGACCGGGAAGTCGAGGCTCTCCTGATTGAGCCGACGCTCGAAGTACGCCATCAACGAGTTCGCCATCGCAGGTGCATTCCACAGATAGGCCGGGATGTTGGAGTTGATGTCGTACTCGTACACCACGTTCACCACCGGCACCCCCGGATCACTGGGCGCCGGAGCCGGATTCACCCCGATCACCGCGAACGCCGGCAGCCGGGTGCCAAACCCGCCGTTGGGGCTCGCGACGTTGTTGTCGAGCACGTACATCGTCGGTTGGGCCACCACCGGGTTGCGACTCACCTTGGCATAACTCAGCAGCAGGCTGGTGTTCGCCGCACCCCAACCCGACGACAGCACCACGTTGTCATCGTCGTCGCGGTTGTTCTCGATGGCCTGATAGATCCCCACCGGACCGGTGAAGAAGTTGGCGATCACGGTCGGCTCCTGCCGATAGAGCCCGCCGTAGAAGTCCGCGACGCCGTCGCCGGCAGGATTCGTCGAACTCGCGCCGACGATGAGCGCGGCAAGCTGCACCGGCGTCACCGGTTGTGCGACGCCGATGGCTGCCGCCAATGCCACGGCCGCGCCGCTCATCACAGACGCCCGAAGCTTCGCCATCTGTGTGCCCCTCCCGCACTTGACTGAGCAAAAGCTACCCGACCGAGTGGCGATAGGCATTAACTGATGGCGCACCAGGGGCGCAGTAGTTCCGAACGCAAAAGTTTCGGGAACGGCGTACCCCGCCCCGGCGCTACGTCGGCGTCAAGTCTGTGCTGTACAGCGACTTTCCGGTGGCATCGCGCAGGTTCACCGTCAGGACGCGGGAGTCGGAGTCGATGCGCACTTCGCCGAAGTGCTGAAACCCCTCGGCCGGCGACGTGTTCTCGGCCTCGGGTGCGTGGACGAACTCGTAGCGCGCCCCGAACGTGCCGTCGAGCGGGCTCTGCGGGAACGCCCCGGCGTTCAGCGGCCCGGAGACGAACTCCCAGAACGGCGCGAAGTCGCTGAACGCAGCCCGATCGGGGTGATACGAGATCGCCGCGGTGTAGTGGACGTCGGCGGTGAGATAGATGATGTTCGGCACATTCTTGGTGTCGGACAGGATGCGCGAGAACGCGATCTCCCGCCCCAACGGCCGCCCGTCATCCCCCTGCGCGACAGCCTCCATCGACGCGGGACCTTGCGCGGGGTTGGATGCCTTGTCGGGCACGACGATGCTGATCGGAAGATCGTTGGCGACCACCTTCCACACGGCCTTGGAGTTCTTCAGACCGTTGATCAGCCACTGCGTCTGCTCCCGTCCCAGGATGCCGTCGTCATCCGACGTCGCCCACGCCTGCGGGTTGGGGTTCTTGTAGGTGCGCATGTCGAGCACGAACACGTCGAGCAGCGGTCCGTAGGAGACCTTGCGGTACAGGCGGCCGTCGACCGCCTCTGCCGGGTCGACCGGTTGCCACTCGCGCCACGCCTGGTACGCGTAGCCCGCCAGTTTGTCGACGTCGTTCTCGGTGTAGCCCTTGCGTCCCTGGCCCGCCAGCGACTCATGCGGGAACCAGTTGTTGATCACCTCGTGGTCGTCCCACTGGATAATCTGCGGCACAGTGACATTGAAGCGTCGGTAATGCTGGTCGGTGAGGTTGTAGGCGTAGTTGCCGCGATAGTCGGCAAGTGTTTGCGCCACGTGATCCTTGGCCGGGTCGGTGATGTTGACGTACATGCCGCCGTCGTTCTGTTTCTGTGTCTCCGGCACGGGACCGTCGGCATAAATCGCGTCACCAGAATGGATGAAGAAGTCCGGGTTGCGGTCGGCCATCGCGCCGAAGATCGACATCCCACCTTGCCTGTTGATACCCCAGCCCTGACCGACGACGTCACCACCCCACACGAACGTGATGTCTTGTGGTTGTGTGGGAACGGTTTTGAAAACGCCGCTCATCGGCTCGGAGGTGGCGCCGTCCTCGCCTTCGAGAGTGACGCGGTAGTGCACGGTCTGGCCGGGCTCCAGGCCCGTGACGCGCACGCGCCCAGTGCCGTCGGACTGCGGTGTCAATCGCGGCCCCTCGATGCGATTCGGGTTCGAAAATGATTCGGTGGCAGCAGTTTCGATGATCATGCGGGCAGGCGCATCTGCGCGCGCCCACACGATCGCACCGTCGGGACGCGGATCTCCGGTGGCGACACCGTGCGTCAGCCGCGGGCGATTCGCGATCAGGCCGGTGCTCGAGGGCGCGTTACCCGGCGCGCCGCACGCCGCGGCGGGCACCAACAGCGCGCCGGCCAACGATGCGCGCAGCAGCGTGCGACGGGAGATCAACAGACGGTCGGTATCAGACATGCGCGTCAGCCTGCGTCGTCCGTGCAACCCGATACCCAACGTGCGGTGAGGAACAGGCGTCGACTGGGTTAACTCGCGTTTTCTTGCGCTGAAAGAGACGAAAATGTCGCTCCCAGCATCACGTAGCGGCATTTGCGTCAGTCTCGGGGACGCCATCCGCGGGCCAGCAGCGCATTACGTGCCTGAGCGACGATGTCAGCAGAGCGATCCTCCTTGATGACGTGGATGACGTGCCAGCCGAGCCGCTGCAGAACCCGACTCACCTGCACGTCGAGCACATACTGCCCACGGCTGGTGAGGTGCTGCTCCCCGTCATATTCGGCGCCGACGCGGAACTCCTCCCACACCATGTCGACTCGGCGGACATAACCACCCTCCTCGTCGAATACCACGTATTGAGTTGTCGGGCAGGGCAACCCGGCGTCGACAAAGAGCAACCGCAGCCAAGTCTCCCGAGGTGACTCGGCACCGCCGTCGACCAGCGGCAACGCCACGCGCAGGCGCCGCAGCCAACGCGCGCCACGGTGCCGTTTGGCCAGTAGCGCTACGTCCTCGACGGAGAACGGCCGGGCATTCATCAACGCGTCCAACCGCGCCACTGCCTGATCCCTCGGCAGATGGCGGGCAAGGTCGAACGCGGTGCGTGCCGGTGTGGCGACGCGGATATGCGCGATCTCGGTGATCTCGTCGGTGTTCAACGTATCATCGCGGACGACCATCCCGGCCTGCCGTCGCACCGCCGCCACGATCTCGATGGGGACGTCCGCTCCCACCCACTTCGCGCCGTGCATGGCCGAGGCCGCCACCCCGGTGATCACCCCACCGGGGCAGGCGAGTGAGGCCCCGACGATGCGGTCACGCAACGACACCTCGTACGTGCGCGGAACATACACGTTTCGATAGAGCGCACGATAGCGATGCCGCAGCTGCGAAGGCGTGAGCCGCCCCGCCGCTACCGCGTCACTACCGACGAACGGAATCTCCACATATTTAGGACGCAGCGCAGCCCGGATCGGCTCCCGTGAGCCTCGAAACCGACGCAAATGTCGCTACGAGCGCCCGCGAACGACATTTGCGTCGGTCTCGGCGCAATAGAAACAGACTCAGCGCCGACGCGACCTCAGATAGTCCCCCACCACGGCCGCGCCCAGACCGTCGAGGTCGGGCACCACCACACGGCCCTGCACGCGGCGGGCCACCTGGTCGATGAACCGCGCCAACCCCGGATCGCTGCCGAGCCGGAAGATCGTCACCTGTGCGCCGAGGCGGGCGACCTCGTCGAACCCGCGCACGGTGTGGGCGATGGTCCGCGGATGCGGCGGATAGTCGAAGAACACCTGTGCGCCTTCGTCTTCGGAGATCCGGAAGTTCTCCAGGTGTGCCGTGGGTTCGCCGTCGGTGACCACCAGCACCACGGGCTGCGCGTTCGGGTGGCGACGCAGATGCCGTGACGCCAGGGCCAGGGCGTGGTGCAGGTTGGTGCCCTGCTCGTAGACGCCTTCGAGCGCGGTCAGTTCGGCGGCGCTGACGGTGCGGGCGTAGCGGCCGAACGCGATGATCTGCAACGCATCCGATCGGAACCTGGTGGACACCAGATGGTTGAGCGCCAGCGCGGTGCGCTTCATCGGCAGCCAACGGTTCTCCATCACCATCGAGAACGACGTGTCGACCAGCAGCGCCACACACGCCTGCGTGCGGGTCTCGGTCTCGGAGATCTCGACGTCGTCGACCGCGAACCGGATAGGCCGTTCCACCAGGCCGGTACCGGCCTGCCGCAGAACGGCATTGGTCACGGTGCGGGTGACGTTCCACGGCTCGGTGTCGCCGAACTGCCACGGCCGGGTCGCACCCGTCAGCTCGCCGGCCGCCCCGGCGCGGCGCGTGTCGCGCTCACCGTGGCGCCCGGAAAGCTGTTGCGCCACATCACGCAACGCGGTCTGCCCGAGTTGTCGCATGGCCTTGGGCGACAGCCGCCACTGCCCGTCGGAACCACGGTCCAAGAAACCCTGATTCACCAGGGCACGCTCCAGTTCGGCGAGCGTGCGGGCATCGACGGCGGCCTCGTCACCGAGTTGGCGCGCGAGGGCCTCCAGGTCGACGTCGTCCATGGTCGCGCCCGCGTAGCTCTGCGACAACGCGTCGGCCAGTTGCTCCAGCTCGGCGATGTCGGCGAGCGCCTGCGCGCCCTCCCCCATGCCCAGCGGATCGTCGCCGGAGAACCGTTGCGCCCCGGTCCAGTCCTCACCGGGCCGCGCGGACTGCAGGTGCGCGTCGAGGCGGTTCAGCGCGTTCATGAGCGACGGCGATCCGAATGCCTGCTGCGCCAGCGCATCCAGCTCGGCACGCTGGTCCGGCGAGAGGCTGTTGCGGAACCGCTGAGCCGCCGCGGCACGCTTGGCCAGCGAATCGAGCAGCTCGTCGATGTTCTGCGGATTCTCCGGAAAGAACTCGCCGTGCTTGTCCATGAAGTCCTGGAAATCCTGCTGCGTGTCCTGCCCGGCGGCGTGCTTGTCCAGCAGATTGTTCAGGTCATCCAGCATGTCGTTGACGCGCTGGCGGTCCTCGTCGGTGGCGTTCTCCAGCGCCTGCTTCATGCCTGCGAAACGTTGGTCGAGCATCTCGCGGCCCATCAGGTCCTTGATCTGCTCGTACTTCTCGCGTGCCTCCTGCGAACGCCAGTCGTACTCGGCGAGCTCCTGCACGGCCTTGGCCGGCGACGGCGACAACGCATCGAGTTGCAGTTCCCCGAAACGCGCGTCGTCGTCGAGCGCACGCGCGAGTTCCTTGCGCTCGGCCAGCACGGCCTCGTCGAGCAGCTTCTTGATCTCCTGCAGCGTCCCGTCGAGGTTGTTGCGCTGCAACAGCTCCCGGCGGCGCCGGTTGGCCTCGGCCGCGAGCCGGTCGGCACCGCGCATGTTCTGCGTGCCGCGGCGCATCAACTCCGACAGCGCACGCCGCGGTGAGCTGCCCTCCATGACGTTCTGGCCGATCTGCTCGAGCGCCTCGCGCAGATCGATCGGGGGCGCCAGCGGATCGGGGCCACCGGTGTACCGCGAATACCGCGAGGTGTGCCCGTGCCCCCGACCCGAGGCGTTGTCAGCCATAGACGGTCTCGCCCTCCCCGGACACCTTGTCGATCCGTTTCGCCAGATACAGCGCCTCCAGCGCCAATTCGATCGCGGCGGCACGCTGGCCCACCGACACCGCGTTGAGGCGGTGCGCGATGGCGTCGATGGCGGGCAGGTCCGGCAGCGCCGCCACAACGTCTTTGGCGGAGACGCGCTCACCGGTGGTCACCGGGGAGCCTTCCTCGATCGCCGCTACGAGCGGGCCGACGTCGATACCGCCCAGCAGGCGCTGCGCGGTGTCGGCCGTGGCGCGACGCAGCAGATGCTCCAGCACGGCCTGCTCCCGGCCTTCTTCGCCGGTCTCGAATTCGAGTTTGCCGCGCAACACGTCGATCACGGTCCCGAGATCGACCACACGGGCCACCGGATCATCCTCACCGAGGATGGCCGCGCGGTGCCGCGCCGAGGCCGCGACGGTCTCGGCCGCGGCGATCGCGAACCGCGCCGACACACCCGAACGCTGGTCGATCGAGTTCGACTCACGCAGATTGCGCGCGAACCGGGCGAGCACGGCGAGCAGGTACTCGGGCACCTCGGCCGCGAGTTCGGCCTCCTGCCGGATGACGCCCACCTCGGCCTCGAGTTCCAGCGGGTAGTGCGTGCGGATCTCGGCGCCGAACCGGTCCTTGAGCGGGGTGATGATGCGCCCGCGGTTGGTGTAGTCCTCCGGGTTGGCGCTGGCGACGACGAGCACGTCGAGCGGCAGCCGCAGCGTGTAGCCGCGCACCTGGATGTCGCGCTCCTCCATCACGTTGAGCATCGCCACCTGGATGCGCTCGGCGAGGTCGGGAAGTTCGTTGACCGCCACGATGCCGCGGTGCGCCCGCGGGATGAGCCCGTAGGCGATGGTCTCGGGGTCACCCAGGCTGCGCCCTTCGGCGACCTTGATCGGGTCGATGTCGCCCACCAGGTCGGCGACGCTGGTGTCGGGCGTCGCGAGTTTCTCGGTGTAGCGCTCGCTGCGATGACGCCACTCGACGGGCAGGTCGTCACCGGAGTCGGCCGCACGGCGGATCGACTCCGGCGTGATGGGGCTGTAGGGATGCTCGCCCAGTTCGGAACCCGCGATCACGGGTGTCCACTCGTCGAGCAGCCCGGTCAGCGCCCGCAGCAGCCTGGTCTTGCCCTGACCGCGCTCGCCCAGCAACACCACGTCGTGCCCGGCGATCAGGGCCCGTTCGAGCTGCGGGATCACGGTGTCCTCGAAGCCGAGAATCCCAGGCCAAACATCGCGGCGCTCGGCCAGCGCGGCCAGCAGGTTTTCCCGGATTTCGGCTTTCACACCCCGTTCGCGGTGCCCGGAAGCTCGCAGTTCACCGACCGTGCGGGGCAGATCCTTCGGTTGACTCACCACTCCAAGCTACGACTATGTGGGCAGTAAGGCATGGGTACGCCTCAGACGCGTCGTCGTGCATGCCCCGCCAAAGTCGTGGCGAGTGCCCTCCGACCGGTAGTCTGCGGGCCATGCCGTTGGCTAGCGGTCAGGTCTTCGCGGGGTTCACCATCGTCCGGTTGGTGGGCACCGGTGGCATGGGCGAAGTGTATTTGGCAAAGCATCCGCGGTTGCCTCGCGAAGATGCCCTCAAGGTCCTCCCGATCAGTGTCAGCGCCGACGACGAGTTCCGGCAGCGGTTCATCCGCGAGGCCGACATGGCGGCCACCCTGTGGCATCCGCACATCGTGGGCGTGCACGACCGCGGGGAGTTCGAAGGCCGCCTGTGGATCTCGATGGACTACGTCGACGGCCACGACGCGGCGCGTCTGCTGCACGACAAGTACCCCAAAGGCATGCCGGCCGACGACGTCGTGGAGATCGTCACGGCCGTCGGCGACGCGCTCGATTACGCGCATCAGCGCCAGCTACTGCACCGCGACGTCAAGCCCGCCAACATCCTGGTGACCGAGAAGCACGGCACCAAGCGGCGGATCATGCTCACCGACTTCGGTATCGCGCGCCGCACCGACGATGTCAACGGGCTCACGTCCACCAACATCACGGTGGGCTCGATGTCCTACACCTCGCCCGAGCAGCTCATGGGCCAGCCGCTCGACGGCCGGGCCGACCAGTATTCGTTGGCGGCCACCGCCTACCGGTTGTTGACGGGCGCACCGCCGTTCTCGCACAGCAACCCGGCCGTGGTGATCAGCCACCATCTGAACTCGCCGCCGCCGAAACTGGGCGACACCAAACCCGCACTGGCCAAGCTCGATTCGGTGATGGCCAAGGCGCTGGCCAAGGACGCCAAGGACCGGTTCGACACGTGCCACGACTTCGCGGTGGCGCTCGCCGAGGCCAACAAGGGCGACGAGTCGGCCGCACCCGTGACAGCCGCCCCGCCGCCGGTGATCACGCCGCCGGTTCAGACGGCCCCGCCGACGACGCCGCTCAAGGCGCAGACCCTGCCGGCTCCCCCAACACCCCAGACGCCTCTGTCGCCATCGAACCCGCAGGCGCCCACGGCCTCCCAGCCGCCGGTGTTCACCTCGTCGTGGGCAGGCCACGACGATCCGTCGGGCAGGCAGCCCGTCGCGGTCCCGGCGCCCGCCCCACCGCCACCGCCTCCGCCGTCGAACTTCGGTCCACCGCCGCCGGCCTACAGCCCGCCTCCGCGCAAGTCAGGAGGTGACCGCCGCAAGCTGATCATCGCCGCCGCGGCGATCGGGGCCGTGGTGCTGCTGGTGGGCGGCATCACGCTGGCTGTCACCTCCGGCGGTGACAACGACTCCGCGGGCGCGGCTGCCACGACGTCGGAGACGGCGTCCGAGACACCCGTGACGACGACGCCCAAGAAACCGGGCGAGCACGCCTACACGATCGCCGACTACATCCGGGACAACAAGATCTCCGAAACCCCGGTGCACCGCGGCGATCCCAACACGCCCGAGTTGACCATGCCGACCCCTCCGGGTTGGGCAGACGCGGGAACGCGCACCCCGGCGTGGGCGTATTCGGCGATCGTCAACGATCCCGCCTCGCCCACCGATCCGCCGTCGGTGATCTCGCTGATCTCGAAACTCGACGGCAATGTCGACCCCGAGAAGCTGCTGGAGTTCGCGCCCAACGAACTGCAGAACCTGACCGAGTGGGAACCCATCGGCGGCGTGACGCGCAGCAATCTCAGCGGGTTCCCGTCGGTGCAACTCGGCGGAAGCTATCTCAAGGACGGCAAGCGCAGGGCCATCACGCAGAAGACCGTGGTGGTCGACATCCCGTCGGGTATCTACGTGTTGCAGATCAACGCCGATTCGCTCTACCGCGATTTCGGGGCCCTGGTCGACGTCAACAAGGCCATCGACAAGGAGGCCACGATCAAACCGTGAGGCGCGTCAGCGTTCGCCCGGCGGGCGGATCTGGAAACCCTTGATGATCGTCTCGGCGTCACGCTGATAGGCCGGATTGTCCGGATCGGTGGTCTGCACCGTGACCGCGGCGACGAACGTCTTGGTCTCGGTGTGCAGCACCGCGCCGACGACGATCGCCGGATGTGGTTCCAGACCGCCCATCTGGGGCATCTGGTAGTGGATGGTCTCGGCGGGCAGCCCGCACAGGGTGTGCTTTTCGGACGAGATGTTCGTCGCGCCCAGGCCCGTCTCGAGCGCCTCGCGCTGGTTCTCGAACACCAACTCCGGATCCTGTTCGCCCCGGGCGGTTTCCAGGGTCACCACCGCCGTCGGCGCGAACTCCTCGGTGCCCAGCGCGGGGTTGCTCATCGCGAACCGGATCAACTCCGAGTCGAGCATCGTGTTGCGGGTCCAGCCCTGCGGCTGGGGAATCCGGAGGATCGGTTCCCCGGCCGCCTGGGCCTCGATGTCGGTGAGCGGCGCGTCGACCTCTTCGCATTCCGCGGCTGAGGCACCGCTTGCGGCCCCGCCCGCCAGGTCGGGGCCGGCCACCGACAGGCCGTCGACCACCCGGGTGCACGATGCCGTGAGCAGCGTCAGTGCGAACAGAACAGCTGCGGCTTTCGGAGCGGTCGTCACGACTGCACCTTCCTCACGAGAAGGGACCGGTGGTCAGTGCGCGAAATGCCTTGCGCCGGTGAGGTAGAGCGTGATGCCGGCAAGCTCGGCAGCGGCGGTCACCTCGGCGTCGCGCACCGATCCGCCCGGATGCACGATGGCCTTGACGTCGGCCTCGGTGAGCACCTGCAACCCGTCGGGGAACGGGAAGAAGGCATCGGACGCGGCGACCGCACCGGCCACCCGGTCCCCGCCACGCTGCACCGCGAGCTTCGCGGCGTCGACGCGGTTCACCTGACCCATGCCCACGCCCACCGTGGCGCCGTCGCGGGCAACCACGATCGCGTTGGACTTCACCGCGCGGCAGGCACGCCACGCGAACACCAAATCCTCCAACGTCTTCGGGTCGGCCGGCTCACCGGTGGCCAATGTCCAGTTGTTGGGGTCGTCGCCCTCGGCGTCGAGCGCGTCGCGCTGCTGCACGAGCACACCGCCACTGATCTGGCGCACCTCGGTGCCGCCGATCAGCGGCTGCGAGGCCACCAGGATGCGGATGTTCTTCTTGCGGGCGAGCACCTCGACCGCGCCGGGCTCGTAGGCCGGCGCGATGATCACCTCGGTGAAGATCTCCGAAATGGTCTCGGCCATCTCGACACTCACCTCGGTGTTGGCGGCGATGACGCCACCGAACGCGCTCAGCGGATCGCACTCGTGCGCCTTGCGGTGCGCGTCGGCCACCGACGTCGACGAGATCGCGATGCCACAGGGGTTGGCGTGCTTGATGATCGCCACGCACGTCTGCTCGTGGTCGAACGCAGCGCGCCACGCCGCGTCGGCATCCGTGTAGTTGTTGTAGGACATCTCCTTGCCGTGCAACTGCTCGGCCTGCGCCAGACCGGGCCACGCCG
>Ga0182740_1001842_pt1 | contig 13741 bp, 13 predicted proteins | sample eDN5th37CKraftBY_FD_128872 | JGI IMG/M metagenome (GOLD analysis project Ga0182740, IMG submission 128872) | Enriched backyard soil microbial communities from Emeryville, California, USA - eDNA 5th pass 37_C Kraft BY (version 2) (version 2) | ecosystem: Environmental > Terrestrial > Soil >...
GCTCGGACCGATAATAGGTAAAGAGGAGAGGCCCGGCCGATGCGTCGGGCCTTTTCGTAGCATGGGGCGCTGTGAAGCGGTGGGGATAGGGAACTGCGATTAGCCGCAATCGTTGCTCCGGGATAGCAGCAACCGAGGCGGTGAACTGGAGGCCAAGATGGTTCTGAAAGCCCTCACGCTGGTCGCCGTTGTGGGAGCGGCATCCACCACACTCGTTCCGCAAGCCGATGCCGCGCCGCGCTCTGAGCGTTCTGCCAAAAATCAGAGCGTAAAACCTACGATCCGACATCGCCCGCACTATCGGTCCTATCGGCACCGTGACAGCGCCCGGTCCGCTTTCGGCTATCGAAATCACCCGTGGCCCGATCCATCTTTTGATCGAAGTGGTCGTCCCTATAGGCCCAACTTCTACTCGCCGTGCACCGTGGACCTGGGATATGGCCGATTTGCCAGCTGCGATTCTTGGAACGATTGAGGGGCAACCCTAGGACGTGTTCGGCCAATTCCGGACTGCTATGCCCAGTGACAGGGGGACTTCGCTGCTGTGGAGGTAGACGCGAGGCAAACGTCAAGAACCGCTGACGCTAAGCTAGCTTTGAGGCCCGGCGCCGCGCCCCGGCCTCTCTCTCTCTCTCTCTCTCATCCATGCGACAGAGCGCCGCCGTGCCCATAAATCGGGCCAATAAATAAGGAGGGAACAAAGAGGCAGGAAGCGCGTCTTTCTGAAAACCAACGGAGGTCGCAATGGGATTTTTCACGAAGGACATCAAGACGATGGAGGATATGTTCCTGCACGGTCTGCAGGACATCTATTACGCCGAAAAGCAGATTACCAAGGCATTGCCGAAGATGATCGCGACGGCGACGAACCGCGATCTCACAGCGGGCCTCCAACAGCATCTTGCGGAAACCGAAAAGCAGATCGAGCGGCTCGAGCAGGTCTTCGCGAAGCTCGGCAAGAGTCCAAAGGGCGTGAGCTGTCCGGCGATTGACGGTCTGATCAAGGAATCGGATGAAACAACCGGTGAAATTGAAGACAAGTCTGTGATGGATGCGGCGCTGGTCGCAAACGCTCAAGCCGTCGAACACTACGAGATCGCTCGTTACGGAACGCTCATTGCGTGGGCGGAGGAGCTTGGCCACGACGATGTTGTCAGGTTCCTGACCACCAATCTCAACGAAGAAAAGGCAACGAACACAAAGCTCAATACGATTGCGCTTCGAAAAGGCGTGAACAAGAAGGCGGTGGCGTAATTCCAGATCGAAGTCGGGTGTTCAGCTCGATCAAGGTGGACGATGGGTTCTGGCCTGTCAGAATTGATCGACGGAAATGCCGTGCATGTCTGTCTCGACATGCAGAACATCTTTGCACCGGGCAATCTTTGGGCAACCCCGTGGTTGCCCAAAGTTGTCCCGATAATCGAGGAGATTGCTTCCCGTCATGCCGAGCGCACCATCTTCACGCGGTTCATTACGCCGGTTGATGTCGGTTCGGCGCGAGGCAGGTGGCGGCAATACTATTCCCACTGGCCGGAGGCATTACATTCAAATCTCCCGCCGGACGGGCTGGAACTCGTCCCGGAATTAGCCAGGTTCGTTCCGCCCGCCGCCATCGTCGACAAGATGCAATATTCGGCGTTTGTGGGATCAGAGCTCCGGTCCCGGCTCGCCGCCATGCAGGCAAACGCGCTCATCTTGACTGGAGCGGAGACCGATGTCTGCGTACTGGCGACGGTTCTCGATGCTGTGGATCTGGGGTACCGGGTGATTGTCGTACATGACGGCATCTGCAGTTCGTCAGATGAGGGACACGATGCCCTCATGAAAGTATTTCACGGGCGATTCACACACCAGATCGAGACTGCGTCAGCCAGCGAAATCCTTTCCTCTTGGAATTCTAATCGATGAGGGCGCCTTCCGGCGATGCCGAGCGATGAAACCGCAAGCTCCGCTAAAGCCGATGGAAGCGCGCTCGGTCGATGAAATACCTGTCGGCCCGGAGTGGCAATATGAACCGAAGTGGGATGGCTTTCGCTGCCTTGCTCGACGATGCGAGGGGACGATCGAACTGACGTCCAAATCCGGCCAGTCGCTTACGCCCTATTTTCCGGAAATCGTGGAGGGACTGCGGAATCTGAAATCAAAGCGCTTTCTGTTGGACGGCGAACTGGTCGTGCCCAAGGGGAACGGCTTGTCGTTCGATGCCCTGCTTCAACGCATTCATCCCGCGGCCAGTCGGGTTCAACAATTGTCGCGGGAAACACCAGCCATCTTCATTGTGTTCGATTACTTGATGGACGAGAAGGGTAGATCGCTCGCCAATACGAACCTTGAAGCGCGCCGGCCCGCCCTGGAAGCATTTGCCAAGCGTTACCTCGGGACTCAAGAGACGGTTCGTCTCTCTCCCGCGGCAACGGAACTGAAGACCGCGATGTCCTGGCTCAAGCACGTCGGCGACACGCTTGACGGACTTATCGCCAAGCGCCGGGATCGCGCCTACGACGCGGGGGCGCGTACGGCGATGGTGAAGATCAAAATTCATCGGACTGCCGACTGCGTTGTTGGGGGCTTCAGGTACAACGAGGGCAAAAGCCTCGTAGGTTCGCTTCTCCTCGGCCTCTACGACAAGCGCGGGTTGCTCCATCATGTGGGGTTCACTTCCGGGCTGAAGGCTCACGAGAAGCCTGATCTCACCAGGAGGCTCGAGAAGCTGGTCTCGGAGCCGGGATTCACTGGGGAGAAGCCCGGCGGCCCCAGCCGCTGGAGTACCGCGCGATCCGCGGCCTGGAAACCGCTTCAGCCAAAGCTGGTTGTCGAGGTCAGTTATGACCACTTCAGCGGCGGTAGATTTCGTCACGGAACAAGTATCGTGCGATGGCGTCCCGACAAAGCACCCAGCCAGTGTACGATGGAGCAATTGAAGCAGAAGCGAGCAAATTTGCAGCGGCTGTTGAGCTAGGCACCACACATCCTTTGCGGACCCCTTGTCGCATCGCCGGCGCTTTCATCAAGCACAGCCCAGACGCGGAACCGAACCTCCCTCGCTCCGTTAAAGGCTGTAACGATTTGGACTCCTGGAGTCAGCCGCAAAGGCAGCGAAATCGCAAGAAAGGACGAGGTGCCGCATGGAAAAGTATGCCGGGAGGCAGGAGCCGCTCCGCCAATCTCATCGAGTCGACAATACACGCAAAGCAGGGTCGGATGTCTCGCGCTGGATCGCCAGCATACTTGGCTCTCCCACCAGTCGTCAGATTCTTGCAGAGATGTTGGTCGCGGCGGCAGGGGCCGCAGCGGCGGTTCTGGCGGCATCCCGCAATGAACGAAATGAAACGAAGCCCCAGGCAATGGGCGAGGCAATGAAGGTGGCTGCAAAAAGCGCTGCTGTTGCTGCCGGCGGTGTGCTTACCGAGGCAACGGCAACGGCGGCGCAGGCGATGCTGGATCAGAGCCCGCGGAGCAAGGGAACAACGCTGCGAAAGCGTGTCGAGTGAACGCTGATCCCGGGAGCCTTAGGTCAAGCCGCCGCTAGCACTTCATAGGCAAATAACTGGTCGATCCGCTAGGTGCTGAACGTCCCGATCGCGAGCGCGATCGGGACATTTGGCCATGATTGTCGCTGTTCTCGTCATTTACGAGAGCATGAGCCTTTTAATCAATTCGGGCCGGGGCGATCCCGGCTGCCTCTTGATGCACTGCAATGACTGTTTCGCTGGAAAATGTTTTCCAAGCTGTCATGCTGTCATACTGACAAGCTGTCATGCTGAATGGCGAGGTAGGTTTCAGCCTGGAAATCGGGGAGGGTTCGATGTTGCGTTTTTTCTGCCCGACAGCACGCGCAGAGTTCGATAGCGGTATCATTCTCGATCAGGAGACCTACCGGCGCAACCGGCTGACGATCGTTGCCGTCATGTGCGCGCATTGTCAGAGGGAGCACCGGTACCTTTTGGCGGATGCCAGCGTTGTGGCTGAGGACGTTGCGGCCTAATGCCCATCGGTTCCCGGCTCTACTGCCCTGAACTTTGCGGTGATCCGCTGCTAGGAGATGCTGGCTGACTTGAATTGCCGGCCCATAGCCGGGGTTCCGTCTTGGGCAAGCAACAGTGCCGACCTGCGGTCGGCGATTGCGGCTCGGGTCGTATCTATCGCGAGGGTCAATGCAGTCGAGGAGATCGCGTCTGTGGTGCGCCAGCGTGCTTGACGGATCGCATGTGTCACAAGACCATCGACCTCAGCGGTGAGATCATCCAGTCCGTGAACTGTTTCGGCCTGACGAGCCTCCCCCAAGATCGCCAGAAGACGATCCAGAATGCTTTCGGTCAGCTGTCTCCGGCGCCGTGAGAGCAACTGTATCAAGCCGGCGAGCGCGGAGCTGGCGCCGCCGGCAGCAAACAGACCTAACCATAACCAATCGCCATACAAATCCATGAACGTTTGCTGCTCCCGGTTGTAATAATCGAGAGCACCGCGGTGATTGGGAAGTTTCGCATACGTTGCCTCATCATCCGGAATGCCTTTGATGAGCCAGGCAAGTGGGGAGCTCTTTGCGAGCTCAACACGTCGAGAGAACAGAAGCTGCAATAGTGCCGCGACCGTTGTCCGTTCGAGGTCTCTCCTCGCCACGAGACGCCACGACAGCGAGGCGGTCTGAATATCCTCTGGCGGCAACGAATTCGCTAGCGAGTGAGCCGGCAAAGAAGACTCCGATAGCAGTGGGGCATCGAAGCCTAATGCCGCGGGCCGAAGAGGTGAAATCGAAGGCCGAAGATCCGAGAGTAAGGCAACAAGGTGACGTAACGTTTCTCGGCGCGCTGACACTACGAGGGCGTCGATCCGCTTCTCACTAAGCGCCAGCTGGACGTCTTTCGGCTCGCCGCTAAGAGTATAAATCGCTGTTTCGGGGACGCCGAGGGCTGACAATGCCCTTTTCAGTGCGGCCGAACTCGTCGTTTCAGTGTCGATGATGCCAATACGCTTTTCGTTGAGCTTCGCATCGTCAGCATCATCACCCGCGTGCGCTGCACGTTTGGGCGTCGGCGACGGTCCGGTCTTTTGTTTAGACGCATCTTTGGATACGCCAAATGTCAATATAGCGATCGGGTCATCCCGAAGCTGGGCAATGGTCAGTCCATTGCTGGGAATCGCCAGATCCGTCCGGATCACGGCAATGTCGGTCTGTCCGCTCTCGATGCTCGATTGAACGTCCGCTGCGTTCCCCAATACGCTTAACTTGATCTGCAATACCGTGGGATCAGCAAGGCGCGATAATTGTGAGAACAGGGTTACATAACCTGATTCTGACGCCGGCACTGCAATGGCAATTTCAGGCACGAGCCACAGCTGGCCCACGCGATACGTGGCGCCGACCAGGAAGACAATCGCGGCCAGGACGAAACCCATCCGCGCGCCGAGGCGCACAATCCGACTTGTAGAGAACAAGCCGGCATAACTGCTCTTGTCAGCCATTAAGCGATCTCAACGCCGACACTCCGAACGTAATCGTGCGTCAAATGGCCTGGGGCCAGAAGGTTCCATCGTTCTGCTGCGATGGCAGTGCCCGGCAGGAGGCGCCGCGGTCCCAAAAGGGGCGCAAACCAGGCCAACCCCGTAACCGGAACCTGGGAGCCCTCTATTGCCGTGTGGTGGAACCGCGCGCCGTTAGCAACGTTATTTCAGCCGCCCGTGTCTCGTGGAGCGCGATCGGTATGAGCGTAGAATCGAAACCGCTGAGCGACGCGAAAACGGGCGTCGACGGACTTGATAATGTTCTGGGCGGTGGCCTGGAACAAGGTCGCGTCTTCCTGCTGGAAGGGCAACCCGGGACCGGCAAGACCACCATCGCTACCCAATTTCTGCTTGAGGGCGCGGCGGCGGGACATCGATGTCTCTACATAACCTTGTCGGAAACTGAGGATGAGCTGCGTGCTGGAGCGGCGGCGCATGGCTGGAATATATCCGCGATCGATATATTCGAACTCGTGCCGCCGGAAAACCTGCTCGATGAAAATCAACAGCAGAGCCTTTTGTACTCATCCGACCTGGAGTTGGGCGAGACCACGAAGCGAATCTTCCAGGCCTTCGAGCGTGTGAAGCCGCAACGGATCGTGATCGATAGTCTGTCCGAGATACGTCTGCTGGCCCAAAGTTCGTTGCGTTACCGCCGCCAAATCCTGAGCTTGAAGCACTATTTCTCGAGAGCAGCAGCAACTGTTCTGCTATTGGACGATCTGACAACTGACACGAACGACAAGACAGTTCATAGCGTGGCGCACGGCGTAATCAGGCTCGAACAGATTGCGCCCGAATACGGTGCTGAAAGAAGAAGACTTCGAGTTCTCAAGTACCGGGGCCGACGATTTAGAGGCGGGTATCACGACTTCAACATCGTTAAGGGAGGCGTCCGTGCATTCCCGCGTCTCGTCTCCGCTGAACATAAGAAGCCTATCTCGCGAGAACAACAGCAGACGATGCGACCCGAATTCGACGCGCTTCTAGGCGGGGGCGTCGAGCGCGGATCCAGCGTGCTCATCTTGGGTCCAGCCGGTTCGGGCAAGTCGCTTCTCACACTGACATTTATTCAAGCGGCAGTGAATCGCGGTGAGCGCGCAGCGATGTTCGTGTTTGACGAAGAGCTTGGACTTTTGTTCGACCGGGCAAGAGGCCTCAATATCGACCTGCAAGCCATGGCGAGTGCTGGCAAACTGACTATTGAGCAGATCGACGCCGCCGAGATGTCGCCCGGTGAATTCTCATCACGCGTTAAGCTGTGCGTTGAGGACCATGGCGTCAAAGCTGTCGTGATTGACAGCCTGAACGGCTATCAAGCCGCGATGCCCGGAGAGAAGGCATTGATATTGTATATGCACGAATTGCTACAGTACCTGAATCGTCAAGGTGCAACAACGTTTCTAACCGTAGCACAGCATGGTCTGGTTGGGAGCATGGCGTCGCCGGTGGATGTAACGTATCTTGCAGATACGGTCATCCTGCTTCGTTACTTCGAATCGCACGGGCGACTCCGGCGGGCAATCTCGGTCATAAAGAAGCGTACCGGGCCGCATGAGGACACCATTCGTGAGTATCGCATTGATAAGAACGGGTTTACCTTCGGTGAGCCGCTCGTCCAGTTTCAGGGTGTTTTGAGAGGAGTGCCGATTCAAATAAGCGATGAACCGCGATTGCTGGAGTGTGAAGAGTGAGGCGCATCACGCTTTCGGAACGCGCTCTTGTCTTCGCTACTCGTGGTCGCGACGCCGCAATCGCGGCTGATATTCTGCAGGAGGCGGGGCTCGCTGCTACAACGTGCCTTTCGCTTGCTTCAGTGGTTGAAGGGCTGAATCACGGCGCAGCTTTTGTCGTCGTGACTGAAGAATCGCTTGCGACGGTCGATTTGAGCGACCTGCATACTTGGTTGAGCGAACAGCAGGATTGGTCGGACCTCCCATTCATTTTGCTCACGCGCGGAGGTGGCGGTTTGGAGCGCAACCCGGCCGCTCGGCGCTATTTGGACCTCCTTGGCAATGTTGTGTTCCTCGAACGCCCGTTCCATCCGACAACCCTCGTGAGCCTGGCGCGCTCGGCGTTGCGCGCCAGGCGCCGTCAGTACGAAGCGCGGACGACGATGGAAATCCTTCGGCAGAATGAGGAGCGGCTGCGGCTCGTCATCGAAGGTGCCGCAGATTATGTCATCATAACAACCGATCCGGAGCGCCGTGTTGTAACCTGGTCAACTGGTGCCGAAGTGGGACTGGGGTGGACCGCGGAGGAAATGATCGGCCGCCTGGCGGACGAGATTTTCACCCCCGAAGACCGGGCTGGTGGTGTGCCGGAGGCTGAGGCCGCGCAGGCGCTCGCCAATGGCTTTGCACCCGACGAACGGTGGCATCAACGCGCTGACGGATCGCTTGTGTTTCTCCGTGGCTCCATGCGGCCCCTTCCGGCCGACACCCTCGGTCGACATCGAGGTTTTATAAAGGTCGCTCGCGATGAAACCGAGCGACGGCAAGAAGAGACGCGTCGGATGGCACTCGTTGAGTTGTCGGATCGCATCCGCGACATCGAGGATCCAGGAGAACTTTCGTACGCTGCAGCCGAAATTCTGGGCCGCACTATGGGAGTCAGTCGGGCCGGCTACGGCACTATCGACAAGGCGGCGGAGACGATCACGATCGAACGAGACTGGAATGCTCCCGGGATCAAGAGCCTGGCTGGTGTCCTGCGCCTTCGCGACTATGGTTCATACATCGACGATTTGAAGCGCGGCGAGACAGTCGTGTTTGCAGACGCCGAACTCGACCCGCGCACCGCTGGTACAGCCGATGCCTTAAAAGCAATAAGTGCGCAATCGGTCGTGAACGTGCCGGTTACGGAGAAGGGAGGATTCGTTGCGCTGCTGTATTTGAATCATGCAACCCCTCGCGCGTGGTCTTCGAATGAAATTGCCTTGATCCGCGAGGTTGCTGAACGTACGCGCACGGCCGTTGCGCGGCGTGAGGCTGAACTCGAGCTTCGCGCGTTGGCCGCATCGCTGGAACAGCGCGTCGCGGCTCGCACAGCCGAGTTGGTCCGGGCTGAGGAGGTCTTGCGCCATTCACAAAAGATGGAGGCGATCGGGCAGCTGACAGGCGGCGTAGCACATGATTTCAACAATCTGCTTACCATCATCAGAAGCTCGACTGACCTCTTGCGTCAGGCCGGCTTGGCTGAGGAGCGGAAGCGCCGATATGTCGATGCCATTTCTGAAACCGTTGACCGGGCGTCCAAGCTGACGGGCCAGCTCCTTGCCTTCGCACGGCGCCAGGCGCTCAAGCCGGAGGTGTTCGACATCGTCGAGCGTGTGGAGGCCATCACGGAAATGCTGCGCACGGTCGTTGGTGCCCGTATCAGTATCTCGACCCGATTCCACGCGAAGAACCTGTTCGCACACGCGGACCTTTCGCAATTTGAGACGGCGCTAGTCAACCTGGCCGTGAATGCCCGCGACGCCATGAACGGCGAGGGCACGCTCATTATCAGCGCTTGTGCTGTCGACGGCATGCCGCCGGTACGCGGCCACGCGGGGTCACCTGGCGAATTCGTCGCGGTGTCGATCAGCGACACAGGATCAGGTATCGCACCCGACCAACTTGAGCAAATTTTCGATCCCTTCTTCACCACCAAGGCGCTTGGCAAGGGAACAGGTCTCGGCTTATCGCAGGTCTATGGGTTCGTTAAGCAATCAGGTGGCGACGTATCGGTCGATAGCCAGGTTGGACGAGGATCGACCTTCACGTTGTACTTGCCGAGAGTGGAGGCTGTTCAGGAAGGCGAGGCGAGGCAGCGGGGTGAGAATAACGCCGCGATTCAAGGTGGAGGTCGGCGGGTCCTGGTCGTTGAAGACAACCTTGAGGTTGGACAATTTTGCAATGAGATCCTTCAGGATCTCGGTTATTCCACCGCTTGGGCCAGAAACGCCGATGAGGCGCTTTCTCTGCTTAGATCGGAGCTGGCGTTCGATGTTGTGTTCTCCGATGTGGTTATGCCGGGGATAAGCGGACTTGAGCTCGGTCAGGAAATTCGGCGCCAATTTCCGTCGCTGCCGGTCGTGCTCACATCGGGCTACAGCCATGTCCTGGCGCAGGATGGACTCAGGGGGTTTGAACTGCTGCATAAGCCATATGCGGCAGAGGAGTTGTCGCGCGTTCTACGACGCGCGCTGCAGGGTGGGGATTCGGTAACTTTGAACTGAAATTCCAATTGCGATCGGTCATCGTTTCCTCTCCGAGCTATTGCTTTACGGCTCCAAGGTTCGAGCATCGACCAGAAATAGTCCGTCGCCTTAAACCAAGGTCGAATCAACGGGACGGCGAGGCCGGCAGCAGCAGGATGTTGCGCGTCAGGCCAAGATCAGGATCGCCAGAATCAGCAGAGCGTGCTGACCGAGGTTACCGCAACGGCGCCGCAGGCAATGCTCGACCAGAGTCCGGAGCTCAAGGGTGCATCCCTGCGAAAGCGTGCCGGTTAATCGCCGAATGCGTGGCGCCGGCGACTGGACCTGTTCAATAACGCCCGGAGGCGCCGGGGATTTTGCGAATTGTGTCCACTACCGAACAGAATGGGAGCCGTCTGCATGTTTCACTTGTAAATGGCTTCCAGGGCACCGTTCAGTTTCACGGATTCGCGGTTGGTCGCGCCGGTCATCTGCGCCGACTGTGGCAACAACGCGCATTGCGTCCGTCGGGTCCCCCAAGGGATGGAGGAACTTCAGACGTTCGTGTGTGCAACATGTGGAAGGGAGACGACCGAACTGCGTCGCGAAGAGGCGAGCGATTATCCTGGCGAGAGGGAAGCAGAGCAGATAACCGGAATAAGGAACCAATCTAGGAAGAGTCTAAACCTAATCCGAAATACGTTTTATCGACGCTGGCTCAAAGCCAAGCTGACAAAGACCGGCCACAAAGCAGAAGTGAACGAAATGAGTGATGCGGACGCAGGCCAACGAACCCGAAATGTCCAGGCCGAAGGGTGATCCCACGAGGAAAGTTAGCGTGCTCCAAGTAGACGACGGCGCTGCTTTGCAAGGACTCCATAGCACTCGCAGGCCTTCTTTTCGAGACCCGGTCTACTCACCACCTCGATGCGCCCCCGGGAGTAGTTTATCAGCCCTTCATTCTGAAGCGATTGAGCGACCTCGTTCAGAGTAGAGCGACGAACTGCGAGCATGTTGGCTAGATATTCTTGCGTCAGGGGCAGCGTGCCATTTCCCACCCGGTCATGAGACTGGAGAAGCCAACGCGCGCATCTGGCTTCGATATGATGGCGTGCGTTGCACGCGGCGGTCTGTTGAAATTGATTAATTAGCATTTCGTTGGCGCGGCCGATCAGCTTCTTGAACTCGCCGTTGCCGTTGTAAAGAAGATGGAAATCGGAAACCGAAACGCGGGTCGCGGTCAGTGGAGTCTGAACGATAGCGCGGCTGCCCGCAAGGCCGTCCGCCAGTGCTGAAGAAGCGCCAAAGGTGCCTTCATTTCCGACAGTCGCCGATTCCACTGCAAATCCGTCGCTCAGCACGGTCAGAAGAGAAACCATGCCGGTATTCGGAAAGTAAATGTACTCGATCGGGCGTTCGACTTCCTGGAGCTCTGTGCCAATGTCAGCGACGAACGGCTTCATGCGATCGCCAATTATCGCGCGATCCGCCTTAGGCACGAAATCAAATAGCCTGTTTTGAATGTGAGGCACGAGCGCTCCTTACTGGCGGGAGCACAACCCTCTCTCAGTTGCCGACGGCCGACGTGGACGGCAATCCAACCAATATGGCCCTTAATTGGGAGGGTCGCAATGGCATTTTGAGTACCACGCGATTTCCAGAACGGCTTGAATGCCGGGTTATCGCAGCGCTGTTAAGCCTCCGGATCGCCGCTTCGCCGATATAGCGTGTCCGTTGCCCGGTCGCCGACTACGCGCTCGCCTTGGTGACGTGATCGATAGCGATTGACGCCCCAAGCAAGTGCTATCAAGAGCAGGAACGCACCCAACCCATATAATATTTCAATTCCCATGAGGTCGACCTATATCACCAGGGCTGATCGGACTGACAATCATCGCACCATAGTCGAGAACGCGTCGTTCAAGAGTTGGCTCATCATTCGTCTTAGATAGTCCCGACGCGGGCAGCGGAACGATTCCCGTGCCGGGTCGGGTCTCCCGCGCCGGTCTTACTAAACGACCGGTGCTGGCATTCTTGCGACGGACATCAGCGGCTGTGCGACCTGATCAAGGAGCTGATCGGCGTTCTGCTCCTCACCGAGCGACTGCGTCATCAGATGCGCAATGTCCGGCTGATGAAGCTGCAGGGCGAGATTCCTAGCGGCGGTATAGGCGGCGATCTCGTAATGCTCCACGCGCTGTGCCGCGCCGATCAGGGCGAGGTCTGCGGCCGCGTCATCCTTTTCCTTACCCTCGTCCATCACATCCTCGCCTTCTTCGACAAGACCGGCCATCCCTTTGCAGGGTTTGGCCCGTGCTGCCCCGCCAAGGAGTTTGAGGCTCGCGTTCAGACGCTCGACTTGGAGCTCGGTCTCTCCGAGATGCGTTTCAAAGAGTAACTGAAGTTGGGAGGCGCGCGCCGCCTTTGCCATCTTCGGCAATGCTTTTAGGAGTTGCTTCTCAGCATGGAGTAAGTCACGCAGCTGATCGATCAGCAGGTCCTCAAGCGCATCCGAAGTACCTTCGGAGCTCGCCGCGTGGATCGCGGGGCTGTCGCCGTTCAGTTCGTGCATATTTTGGAACGCCGGCGCTTCCACGAACTCCCACGTATCGCCTTCATTCCAGGGGCCGCGACCGTCTATTTCGCCGTGATCTCCCTCGCCGGTGGAGTCGTTGAAAAACTGATCGACAAGCCCCGGTGTGGGCGCGATTCGGCCGATCGTGAAAGGTGGTTTGCCCATCGTCTCGAGCGCGGCGGCAAAGGCCTTCATATGAGTGATTTCACGAGTCATGAGGAACTGGAGCGCGTCTTTCGTCCCGGAATCTCGGCAGAAATTGATGAGCCGCTCATAAACGATCTTGGCGCGCGCCTCGGCAGCGATATTGCTGCGCAGATCGACGTCGAGTTCACCGGTGATTTTCAGGTAGTCTGCAGTCCACGGATTGCCTTGAGAGTTGAACAAGTTGACGCCTCCGCCGCCGGCGATAGCGATCAGAGGATCGGCCTCCGCCTCTTCACGGATCGATTTCATGGGCTTCAGATGCATGCGTGCGAGCGTGCCCACGATTTCCAGATGGCTCAATTCCTCGGTTCCGATATCCATCAGCAAATCTTTTCGGCCCGGATCTTCGCAGTTCAGGCCTTGGATTGAATACTGCATCGCGGCAGCAAGCTCACCATTCGCGCCGCCAAATTGTTCCAGCAGCATTTTGCCGAAACGGGGGTCGGGCTCGTCTACGCGGACCGTATACATGAGCTTTTTGACGTGATGATACATTGGAAACCCCTACTGAGATGCGCGCGCGGAAGAAACTGGAGTCCAACCGTGCTGGGCAATCGTAGTTCCGGAAAATCGGGTGGCCGCTGAAATGTTTTCGGGCGGATGGAGGTGTATGCCTCTTTTAGCCGGCCGGGCTAGCGGCTGCGCCGGTTCTCATACCCTCGCGGCTTGTCAGCGTCAGGTCCAGCAGCGTGCCGGTCGCGGACTTTGTCCGAAAACCACTCTCTTTGAACGGGATCGTCGCCAAGGGAAGGCAAGGAGACGCGAAGGTGCGGAAAAGCTGGTTTGATCTGCGCCTCTGCCGCGTCAGAGCTCCTGCGTTTTAGTTGCACGGACTAGGAGTTTTTCACCGCCGTTCCGAAGATCGCCGGAACCCGGCCCTGGCTCGACGGGCCAAACTGATCGAACCGCCTCGCAGCAAAACCGTCTATACAACTGCTCCGGTGTTCAGGCGGCGTTGAACCGTTGCAACGGCTCTTTCGTATGTGAGCCGCAAAGCGGTTTTTGCATGTATCACGTGCGTGGCAATCGATAGGCGACAGTGCAAAACATCCTGTGTTTTCACTTTGCCACAACCGGATCTAAGCAATTGATTTCACTGCGGAGCGGCAGCCCGCCCCTGGGCACCATTTAAATCAATGACTTAGCCGTCCTCGGCGGACCGCGCTCTACGACGCCGTGATCTGCGACGACAAACGGTTGTCAGTGGCGTCCCGGCCCGACTGGCGCGCCGCGTCGCTCGAAGATGAAGCGCGCGAGGATCGTCAGCAGCGCCA
>Ga0182740_1001843_pt1 | contig 13737 bp, 8 predicted proteins | sample eDN5th37CKraftBY_FD_128872 | JGI IMG/M metagenome (GOLD analysis project Ga0182740, IMG submission 128872) | Enriched backyard soil microbial communities from Emeryville, California, USA - eDNA 5th pass 37_C Kraft BY (version 2) (version 2) | ecosystem: Environmental > Terrestrial > Soil >...
AAAAAGAAATCATGTCAGTCGGAATGCTCCACCGGTTAGGCTCTTGGCCGATATCCCCGCTTTGTCGAAGATGCACGACAAACTGATTCTGTTAAATTAGCAGGGACTTCTGTGAGAGTCGGGTACGACGTAGGACCGTGCCGTACTCATGTTTTGGCCGATCGTCAATCGACGGTAAACGTCAGCATCTCGATGGCGTTGAGGTCGAGCCACCAAAGCCTATAGTGATGTACCCGACTTCCCCCCCAACTCCATGCGTTTTCCCAGCACTGCATCATAACTTAGAAAGCTTTTGGGTTGGTTCACGCCGTTACCAGATCTGAAATCTCGGCCCTCCTGCAGGGCAACAGCCTCACTTACTTCTTTTGTAATCCAATCGTCCAAATCATCAGTAGCGTCGTTGAGCGCCTTTAATGTCGCCGCAGGCGTCACATAAAACTCCATTACTGGAAATGACAGCGCGGAGAACACTTGAGCGGCGGTCTGCTAGAGTAGATCAGTTTCGCCTACCCGACCGCGTGATGCACCATTCATCCTGGACAGGTGCCTGTATATCGATCCCGAAATTGTGATTTGACCAGATATTCCCCAAATGGGCGCATGAGATCGTCTTAGATATTGCCTAAGGGGCAGTGCAGGGACAGACGTGATTTTCTTCGTTTCGATTGATATGTGCCAAAAGGTCTCCCTCGGTTAAGTCATATGCTCCGTCCTCGGAAGAGATGAAGACAAGATATCCGGGACCTGAGTGTACGGCAGATAAGGTGATCAGATAAAAGCTCCCGATGGATGTCGGTCACGCATCCGGGGTGCGATCAGGTTATGCCTTCACCACCTTCTCTCGCGCCTCCCGATACTTCCCCCGCGTATCCACTACCAGCTTCGAATGTTCGGCGATCATATCGTAGTCAAAATCCGAATGATCCGTCAGCAGGACGACGGCATCATATGACATCAGTACATCGGGTGTCAGAGCCACCGACTTCAGGTCGAACTTGTGCTCACGCATCTTCGGGAAGACCGGCACGTTGGGGTCGGAGTAGTCCACAAGCGCACCGCGATCACGCAGGATCTCCATAACCAGCACCGAAGGCGACTCGCGCATGTCGTCCACGTCGCGCTTGTACGCAATCCCGAGAGCGAGAATACGGCTGCCCTTGAGCGATTTCTGGCGATCATTCAGCGCATCGGTTATCTTGGTCACCACCCATTCCGGCATATCGCGATTGATCTCGCCTGCCAGCTCGATAAAATGGGTTGAGAGTCCGTATTCGCGCGCTTTCCACGTCAGATAGAACGGATCGATCGGGATGCAGTGGCCGCCGAGGCCCGGGCCCGGATAATAGGGCGTGAACCCAAATGGCTTGGTGGCGGCCGCATCGATCACCTCGTAGATGTCGATGCCCATGCGATCAGCGATGATTTTCATCTCATTCACCAGACCGATATTCACCGAGCGGTGGATGTTTTCCAGGAGCTTGGTCAGTTCGGCCGCCTGCGTGGAGGAAACCGGCACCACGCGGTCTATGACAACCCCATAGAGCGCCTCGCCGGCGGCGCGACAGGCAGGCGTCGCCCCGCCCACCACCTTGGGAATGGTGCGGGTAGTGAAGTTCGGGTTGCCGGGGTCCTCGCGCTCGGGCGAATAGACGAGAAAGAAGTCCTCGCCGATCGTCAGGCCCCGCTTATCGACGAAGGGGCGCAACACCTCCTCGGTCGTACCCGGCCACGTCGTGCTTTCCAGCGACAGGATCTGGCCCGCACGCAGATGCGGCGCAATCGTCTCCATGGTGCTGGTGATGAAGGACAAATCCGGTTCGCGATGGCGGCTGAGCGGTGTGGGAACGCAGATAATGATGGCGTCGACTTCCGGAATGCGCGCGAAATCAGCGGTCGCGGAAAATCCCCCTGTCACCATCGATGCGATCTCGGAGCCGGGAATATGCTTTATAGGGCTTCGACCCGCATTGAGATTATCGACCTTGTCTCCGTCGATATCAAAACCAAGAACTTTGAAGCCAGCTTCGCTGAAGCGCAAAGCCAGCGGGATGCCAACATAACCGAGACCGAGTATACCGATAACCGATTTTTTTGATGCAATCTTTTCGAGAAGCAATGAATTTCTCCTGGGGAATACAGGTCAGCTAATCGTGCAGGTTTTCATGCATTTGAGGATCGCGGACGCCCTATGCTTCCCGCCAGCAACACTCCGGTGACACTCAACAGAAGCCCGGCCAGAGCGGCAGCGGCAACGATCATCATGCTTCTCAGCGAGATCAACGGGCTAGCGCCAAGTCGCGGACCTAAAAGCGGCTCAAACAGTTCGCCACCACGCGTACGGAGTTGATCCTCAGCAAGGCGCAACATTTGGGAGTATTGCGATGTCAATGTGTTAAGCGCAGCGGCCGCGTCTCCAACGAAATTTGGAGTGATCGTGATTTCGTTGCCTCCGATGGTAGCGCTCTCGCGCTCCTTCTCCAGAGCGGCGAGTTCGTTCATCAACTCTCGCCGCTCATCAAGAACCTGCCTTACGAGACCGGCATAGGAGCCACGCTCCGCAAGTTCCACGATGCTGGAAAATGCAGAATCGCCAATCTGAATGGTGCTAGCCTGCTCTGCTTGCGTAACCGGAGCCGAGGAGACGTGCTCCGATCGACCACTACGCTGGTAGTCGCCAAGCCCCTTGAGAGCAGCGTCGGAAGCTTCGATCTGACGTTTTTTTTCCGAGATATCTAGGCGAAGGCGGTTCATATACGCTTGCGCAGCGGTGTCACCGGACTGGAACGCCCGCTCCTTCAAGATGTTGAAATATATAGCCTGGAAATTTTGCAATTCGATGAGAAGGTCAGCCGGGGAGATGCCGTTCGAGACTCTGAGCATGGAAAGACGATTATCTTCCAGAAACTTGTTCACACCCTCGACCATCGCCGCGACACGATTGTTCGCAATGAGGATGCTTGCGGTTGTCTCCAAGCCCTCCTCGGTCCGTGTAACGGCAAGGTCAGCAAGGCCACGGTCGGTGAAAATGCGATATTTCGTGGTGTAGACAAGGCTCCAGAGGCGCGACACGTCTGCTGCGAGCGCAAGGCCCCGTTCACTGTCGAGCCCCAGCAGTGGATAGTCCACCGTGATCCTGAGAGCCGAACGCATGGAGGTACGCAACTCTTCAAGATAGCTTTGATTGAGGGCCTGTATCTCAGCCTGCGAGAGATTACGTGCCGAAAGCCTGTCCTGGTAGGATTTGGCGATTCCGCTTGCAATCGGCGAGTCATAAGCCACGGAAATTGCGTCATTCAGGTTGATGTCAGCCGGAATATCGTACAATCGCCGGATCTCGGTCAGCACCTCGGGGACGAGAAGATCGCGGGGCGAAAATTCTGAGCCATTTGGATAACGCTGATTTTCGATATTTCGCAGCGACACGAGATAAATCACTTGTCGGCTTTGTCCAAGCGCCGAAAAAACGATGGCAAGCACCGCAACGCCCACAAGCAACAGAGGAATAAAAACGACCAGTCCGCGCCACTTCCACAGCCGCCAGAATATGTCTGAAAGGGAAACACCGCTCTCTTGGTCCGCATTTTCCGACATTGTCACCTCAAATGATTTCGGGCTGATAGCTTCGGGGATCAGAGTGCCTTATACAGTTCTCATCGGCTTCGCCAAACAAATTCAACGACGTTTTGGTCTGAGACCGTGTTCCGGCGTGTGGAAGCGAGTCAACAACCTGGCGAAATCTTTCCTCCAGCGGCTCAGACCCAAGTCCCGATTCTTTGCAAGACTGCATACCTATCGTTTTGGGCCGCGTCTAAGACGATAGAATGAACTCAGCACAAGCTGGCGCAATGGTCAGAACAAGTCATCCCTTTGCTTCAGACGCTGCGCGCCGTTCAGAAAAGGGTCCTGACACCAGTCGCCGGCTGCGGCTTCCACAGCTTCTGTTCCGCATTGAAAACCAGCCACCGTGCGCATCAGAACGCCGGTCAGCAAGCTGATGTCCTGTTGCTCCACGGCCTTTCGGATGATCTCCAGTTCTGCAGCCAAATCCTCAGGAGGCACAAATCCCTCGCGTGCCATCATGATATGCGAATTGGATGTGGGTTGGGGATTGTCACCGATTAGGAGTTCCTCATAAAGTTTCTCACCCGGCCGCAAGCCCACGATTTTGATCTCGATATCGCCATCGAGATTATCGAGCGTGCGCTCGACATGGCCGGACAAACGAATCATCTTCCGTGCAAGATCCATGATCTTGACCGGCTCGCCCATGTCGAGAACGAACACCTCACCGCCCTCAGCCATCTGCGACGAGTGCAGGACCAGGCCGACTGCTTCCGGAATGGTCATGAAGTAGCGAATAACTTCGGGATCGGTCACGGTGATGGGACCGCCGGCTGCGATCTGCCGCCTGAAAAGCGGAACGACCGAACCGCTGCTGCCAAGCACATTGCCGAAGCGGACCATGGAATACACGGTTTTCTGTCCGGGCTTGGCTGCCAGCCCCTGAACGATCTGCTCGGCAAGTCGCTTGCTGGCGCCCATGAAGTTTGTCGGACGCACAGCTTTGTCCGTTGAGATCAGGGTAAAGCGCTCCACACCGGACGCTTCCGCCTGACTGGCGACTATCGCAGTGCCCAGAATGTTATTGGTGGCACCTTCCAACGGGTTCGATTCCACCAACGGCACATGCTTGTATGCAGCTGCATGATAAACCAGTTGGGGCCTGAAACTGTCCATCACCGTCCTGATCCGGACAACATCCCTGATCGAGCCAAGGCAGGGTATGATCTCGGTGGGCACCTTCAGCTGCGGTGCAAGCCTGCGCAGTTCATCGTCGATCGTATAGAGGCTGAATTCATTGTGATCGAACAGGATGAGCTTAGCTGGCCCCAAAGACAGAAGCTGACGGCTCAGTTCGCTGCCGATCGACCCGCCGGCTCCGGTGACCATGACTGTCTTGCCAATGAACGCCGACCTGTCGTGCGAGGTGACAATTGGCGCCCGGTCCAGAAGATCGATGATCTGAAGCTCCTGAATCTCATCGATCTGCGCCGTACCACGCGCCAGATCGAGAATGCCCGGAATTGTGCGGACGCGCACCTGAAGATCAGCCAGCGAGTCAACGATCTGACGCCGCCTTTCCACCCCGGCACTCGGAACCGCAATGAGGATATCGTTGATGCCGAAACGATCTATGACCTCCGCAGCGTGCCTGGGATCGAACACCCGATAGCCCATCACGCGCCGGTCATGTTTTGACGGGTCGTCGTCGAAAAACCCTCTCACCCGATATTCAGGCGTCATGACCAAAGCGTCGCAGGCCTGCGCACCTGCCTGCCCGGCACCATAAATCAGCACATTCCTGACGACCGCCTCGCCTGGCGTCGATCGGATGAGAAGCTGCGCAACCACCACACGACTGCCGAAAACGAGCGTGAAAAACAGAATCGGCTGCAAAATGCCGATGGACCTCGGAACTCCGGGAAATTTGGCTATGAAAAGTACAAGGCTGAGAACGACTCCATAGAGGATGATGGCGCTACCTACGGAGACCAGACTGGATACGCCCGAATATCGAAAGATCGCGCGATAAAGCCCCAGCCTGATAAAAAACGGAATGAAAAGGAATGTCGCCAGCCCATAGGGAATCCATTCGGCTCCCTTTGGGGCGTGATCCACATCAAGCCTGAGCGAAAACGCCAGCCACATCGCGACAAGTGACATAACTACGTCGGCAAACAACGCGAGAAGTTGTTTCTGCCGTCGCGGCAAACCGATAAGCTTTGGGCGAATATTAAAAAGAGAGGCCATAACTCGCCATCTACAAGCAACACCCAATAGTTGAAAGACAAAATAGCATTAGAATCAAAAAATACCGCTATTATCTGCTACAGTGAACCCTGAACCTGGGCTTTGCGGACCGATTTGAGCAAGATGACCGCAGCCAAGGAGCGCGAGGACAGATTCAAAATTAAACTTCGCTCTTCCCGATCTTCAGGGGGGTAACGCCTGCGCATCCCTCTTACCTGCTTACCTTCAAGGCCACCGGCGCGAGCCGAAGTGCATCTGTACCGTTGCCCAAAGTTACGATGTGCCAGACACCACTGACGGCGAAAAGGGCGTGCTCGTGCTGCACCGCCTCAGATTGCTTTTATAATTCCTCTCATCCAGTTCGCGCGAAACGCTGCGACCAAGGGGCGGAGCATAAATCGTCTGCTGCGCGGCAACTCGATGGAAGCCGTGGAGAGAACCCGCTTCAGCATTTGAGCATGAAAAAGTGAAGCAAGCTGCACACCGTTTGCGAGCCTGTCAGTATCGCACGGCTGCTTCAAAATCAACGCGACTTCCGGATAGTTGATCTTCTGGTGGACCGCAGGCGATCACATATTTTATCGGCATCATCTGCCGACGTTACTCCATCGGCATGCTTTGACATATGATACATCAGCATTTGCAGGCCTTTCCTGAAAACGGGCTGCCCCCTGCTCAGCTTGCTTCGCGCATAGCTTCCGCTTCCTGAAGATCGACCGAGACGAGCTGGCTTACCCCCTGTTCCGCCATGGTGACGCCGAAAAGGCGGTCCATGCGGGCCATGGTGATCGGATTGTGGGTAATGACGACGAAGCGCGTCTCGGTGCTCGCCGCCATCTCGTCCATCAGGTTGCAGAAGCGCTCGACATTGTGATCGTCCAGCGGCGCATCGACCTCGTCCAAAACGCAGATCGGAGCCGGATTGGTCAGAAACACTGCGAAGATGAGCGACATGGCCGTCAGCGCCTGCTCGCCACCCGACAGCAGCGTCATGGTCTGCGGCTTCTTACCCGGAGGACGGGCAAGGATTTCAAGGCCAGCCTCCAACGGATCATCCGATTCGATCAGCTGCAATTCGGCGGTTCCGCCCCCGAACAGATGCGTGAACAGGCGTTGGAAGTGGCCGTTGACGACCTCGAAAGCGGCAAGCAGGCGCTCGCGGCCTTCGCGATTGAGGCTCTGGATGGCTTGCCGCAGCTTGCGGATCGCTTCGATGATGTCATCGCGCTCCGACACGATCACTTCCAGCCGTCCGGAAAGCTCGCGCTGCTCTTCCTCGGCGCGCAGGTTGACCGCTCCCAGTCGCTCACGCTCGATCTTCAGGCGTTCCAGCGTGCGCTCCACATTGCCGGCGTCGGGCATCGGATCATCGGCCTGCAATCCCGTATGACGGATGACCAGATGGGGTGGCGTATTCAGGGCTTCCTGAATGCGTGCCTCGACCTCCTGGCGCCTGTCATCAGCAGCCGTGAGGCGCTCTTCGGCGCGGGCGCGGGCCTCGCGGGCCTCGGACAATTGCTGGATCGATGCGGTGGCGGCCTTGTCCAGTTCGATCTGCCGGTTTTCCGCTTCCCGCAACACATCCGAAGCCGCGCTGCGGCTGGCTTCGGCTTGCGAAAGTTGCGACAGCAGCGAGCGCCGGTGCGCATCGAACTCATCCGGTGCATCCGCCAGTCCCTCGCGCTCTTCCAGCGCTTCGGCGCGGCGTTCCTGAAGTGCCCTTATATGGCCATCGGCGTTTTCCGCCCGCATCAGCCAGTTGCGGCGCTCGGCTTCGATCGCCTGAAGCCGGCGGGCCCGCGCTTCTGCTTCCCGGCTCAGGCCATCATGGATCGCACGCGCTTCCGCCAAGGCACCGCGGTCGGCTGAAACACGCGCCATGGCCTGTTCAAGGCGCAGTTGCAGGTCGGCCGGGTCAGATGTTTCACGCAACGCCTCTTCCGCCTCGGCATGGATGGCGGAGGCTTCCTCAAGTTCCTCCATCAGCCGCTGGCGCGCATCTTCCAGAGCATCACGGCGGCTTGCAATCTCGCCCGCCGCGCGCTCGGCCTCCGCCAGGGACCGGCGTGCATTGTCGAGCCCATGCTGCATGTCGCGCAGCGTCTGACGGGCAACACGCTCCATTTCCGCATTGGCGCGGATGGCGGCTTCGGCGGCGGCAAGCACCTCTTCCGCCGCACGCACTTTCGCCGTCGCCTCGATTGCCTCGGCGTCAAGCTCGGCCAGCCGGTTCTTCTGCGCCAGACGAAGGGCTGCCGCCGTCGGCGCATCGGCGCTGGTCGTGAAGCCGTCCCAGCGCCACAGCGCACCTTCGCGCGTCACCAGCCGCTGGCCGGGCGCAAGCATCAGCTGAAGCACCGGACCATCGGCTGCCTCCACGATGCCGATCTGGGCCAGACGCCGCGCCAGTTGCTGCGGCGCGCGTACGACCGAAGCAAGGCTGCGGACGCCCTGCGGCAGGACAGGATCGCTTGCCGCAGACTGAACGTCGCCCCAATGAACCGGCGCGCCACGGTCGAGCGGCACATCGAGGTCTTCACCGAGCGCCGCACCCAAAGCCGTCTCGAAGCCGCGCTCGACGCTGATCTGCTCCAGAACGGCCGGAAACAAGTCACTGCCGCCAACGCTCAGCATCTTTGCCAGCGTACGCGCCTCGGTCTCGATGCCGGCCAGTTCGGCGCGCGCATCCTGCAAGGGGCCGCGCGCTTCAGCCTCGGCCTCGCGCGCCTCAGCCACGGCCTGCTCACAGGTCTCGACGGAAGCTTCCGCTTCTTCAAGTGCGGCTTCCGCCTGCTCGACCAGCAGCTTCTTTTCGGCAGGATCGGCAAGTACCGCCAGACGCGATGCGATCCCGGACAATTCGCGATCCATCTCGCCGAGCTGGCGTGCGAAGCGCTCGCGCCGCTCTCCGGCTTCCCGCAGGGAGCGTTCGAGCTGGTTGCGGGATGCTGCCGCCTCCGCCCGCTCGGCGGTCAGACGCGAAAGCGCATCTTCGCTGGCTGCCAGCGTTTCGGAAGCGGCCTCAAGAGCTGCTCGCGTTGATTCCGCGCGCTCGTCGGACCCTGCATTTTCGTCAAGAAGAAGACTTTTCTCTTCGGCCAGCCGCTCCAGAATATCGGCGTTCTCGCGCACCATGCGCTCTTCGCGCGCGATGTCGGCATCGAACTGCTCCAGCCGCCTGTCGAGCTCCGACTGGCGCGAAAGGATACGTCTTGCTTCTTCCTCAAGCTGCGCATTGGCGATGGACAGTCGCTGGAAAGCGGCCGCGGCCGCGGCTTCGGCCTCGCGCAACTGCGGCAGTTTGTGCGCGCTGATGGCCTGCTCTTTCGCGGCCTCCACCTGTGCTGCCGCGCGCTCGCCGACCAGCGAGGTTGCTTGCGCCAACGCGGACCGCGCCTCGCCTTCCTGCATCTTCGCAGCTGTCCAGCGCAGATGCAAAAGGGTGGCCTCGGCCTTGCGGATGTCGGAAGACAGGTTCTTGAAGCGCGAGGCCTGTCGTGCCTGTCGTTTCAGGCTCTCGATCTGGCCTTCCAGTTCGCCGACCACATCGTCGAGACGCTCAAGGTTCTGCTCCGCCGCCCGCAACCGCAGTTCGGCCTCATGGCGGCGCGTGTGCAGGCCGGAAATGCCGGCCGCCTCTTCCAGAAGCGCGCGCCGCGCCTGCGGCTTGGCCTGAATGAGTTCGCCGATGCGGCCCTGCCCGACCATCGAGGGCGACCGCGCGCCGGTCGACTGGTCCGCGAACAGAAGCTGCACGTCTTTGGCGCGCGCGTCCTTGCCGTTGATGCGATAGACCGACCCCGCCTCACGCTCGATGCGGCGTGATACCTGCAATTCATCGGCATCGTTGAAGGCCGGCGGTGCAGTGCGGTCGCTGTTGTCGAGAAACAGCGTCACCTCTGCCGTGTTGCGGGCTGGACGCGACCCGGAGCCGGAAAAGATCACGTCATCCATGCCGGATGCGCGCATGTTCTTGTAAGAGCTTTCGCCCATCACCCAGCGCAGGGCCTCGACAAGGTTGGACTTGCCGCAGCCGTTCGGCCCGACAATGCCGGTCAGGCCGCGCTCGATGACGAATTCACCGGGTTCGACGAAGGACTTGAAGCCGAGTAGGCGAAGGCGCGAAAACTTCATCCGCGCCGTCCCGCCGCATGCGAGAGGCCGTGCATCAGGGCGCACGGCACGCCAAAAGCGCGCCGCCCCGATGCTGCCGAGACGTTACAGCAGCGGATCGATGACCGCCGAGAACTCGTCAATCGACATGGCTCCCTTGTAGACCTTGCCATTAATGATGAAGCTCGGCGTGGAGTCGATCCTGAACTCTTCCGCGCCGCGCTTCTGCACTGCTCTCACTTGGTCGAGAAGATTCTGGTCCGTCAAGCAGGCGTTGAAGCTCTCCTGTGTAAAACCGGCGAGCTTGGCGAGCTGGAACATGGCGTCCTTGACGTTTTCGGCCGCTGCCCAGTTCATCTGCTGCTTGAACAGCACATCGATCATCGCAAAATAGTTGTCGCCCGAGCAACGGGCCAGCATGAAGCCGGCTTCCGCGCGCGGATCGAACGGGAATTCCCGCAGAATGAAACGAACCTTGCCGGTGTCGACATATTTCTTCTCGACTTCCGGATAGGTGTTCACGGCGAAACTGGCGCAATGCGAACAGGTCATCGACGCGTATTCGACGACCGTGACCTTGGCGTCCTCGCTGCCTTTCACCTTGTCGGGCAGCGCGCCCGGCTTCAGCACTTCGGCCATGTCCAGCGTTCCCGACGGTTGCGGTGCGGCAGCCGATGGCGCGGCATTGGCAGTCCCCTGCTGTCCGGAATCGCTGCAAGCCGCCAGCAGCAGGCCGGCGGGAACAGCCGCCATAGAGGACAGGATCGTTCTGCGGGACAAGGTCATGCGAATCACCCGATTTGTTTTCCGATTGTGCACTGTGAGTGGCTATAAAAGCGAGAGTTGTGGCCAATTAAGGCATTGTCGCGAACAATCCAATCACCAGGCCCATTTTGCCCGATCACGAAAGCGCGATGGCGCAGCGCCCCGCTTCACTTCCGGCTGCCGAGAACCGTCGCGCCCAGCCGCTCCAGCGAGGCCCTGAGGCCTTCATCCTCGATGGCCTCCACGGTATGCGCCAGCTTCGCCTTTTCCTGTTGCGACAAGGCGCGCAGAACGGGCCGCGCTTTTCGCGCAGTTCCAGCGATGGGTTTCTGAACGATCCTGATGCGGCCGATTGCGGCGAACCCCAGAAAAGCGTTGACCCGGCCAATGATCTCGCTGCTCTGGTGCTGGATATGAAGTGCTGCCAGCCCCTCGCATGCCACGATCAGAACCGCCGGCTCGAACGGATCTTCCTCGCGCATGCGCCGGGGCCACTGTATTTTCTCAGGCCTGCAGCTTCCTGCCAGCCGCTCGCCCACAATCTCGTCCCACGACTGGATGAGCCCCACCGATATGCCGGTGCGCTTGCGCAGCACGGGATCGAGGATAGCGGTAGCCAGATCGCTGACCGGAACGGGATTGCCCCGGAAGGGTTTCCCTGCCATGTGCGTACTCCAGCGACGTTTATCTGAACCTCAGGCACCGGAAACCGGCACTTCCCGATCAATGGCACCGCAGGACCAAAGCCGCAAGTCCGGCATAGCCGCCCGGCTCCTCGACTGGTACGACGCTCACCATCGCGAACTGCCATGGCGCGTGGCGCCGCCGCAACTGGCGCGCGGCGAGCGGCCCGATCCCTACAGGGTGTGGCTCTCCGAAATCATGCTGCAGCAAACCACGGTGGAAGCGGTCAAATCCTATTTCACCGCCTTCGTCGCGCGCTGGCCGACAGTCGGCGCGCTCGCTGCCGCATCGAATGACGACATTATGAAAGCGTGGGCAGGGCTCGGCTACTATTCCCGTGCCCGCAACCTGAAAGCCTGTGCCGATCTGGTTGCCGCACAAGGCGGCATCTTTCCGGATACGGAGGAAGGCCTGCGCGCCCTGCCGGGCATCGGGCCCTACACGGCGGCAGCGATTGCCTCGATAGCCTTCGGCCGCCCGGCCGCTGTTGTGGATGGCAATGTCGAGCGCGTCATATCGCGGCTTTATCGCATCGAGACGCCGCTGCCGCAGGCCAAGGCGGAAATCCGTGCCCTCGTCGGCCAGTTGCTGCCCCCGAACCGGCCCGGCGATTTCGCGCAGGCCACCATGGATCTCGGCGCCACCATATGCACGCCGCGCCGGCCGAAATGCATGCTGTGCCCGTTGCGCGAGGATTGCGATGCGCTGAGCACCGGCGATCCGGAACTCTATCCGGTCAAGCTGGCGAAGCCGGAAAAGCCTCTGCGGCGCGGCGCGGCCTTTGTTGCGGTGCGCGCGGACGGCGCGGTGCTCCTGCGCAAACGCCCTGAAAAAGGCTTGCTTGGCGGCATGAGCGAAGTTCCGACAACCGGCTGGACCGCGCGTCAGGACGGCGAGACGTCGCCCGATGCCGCGCCCTTCCCGTCACAATGGGAACGCAGCGGCCAGATCACCCATGTCTTCACGCATTTTTCGCTGGAACTGGACATCTATCGCACCAGCTTCGATGGAAACACTCCGAAAGACCATTTCTGGTCGGGTCCCGATGCGCTTCATGGCGAGGCGCTGCCCACCGTCATGAAAAAGGCGATAGAGGCTGCCATTCCCGGCGCAACGAAGCGGAAGAAGGAATAAAGCACATGGAAATCCGGCACATTGTTTTCGATATCGGCAAGGTGCTGGTTCACTATGATCCGGACATTCCCTTCAGCCGCATCATTCCCGACCAGGCCGAGCGCCAGTGGTTTTTCGGCAATGTCTGCACCAGCGCGTGGAATATCGAGCAGGATCGCGGGCGCACATGGGAAGAGGCGGAAGCGCTGCTGATCGCCGAGCATCCGGCCCATGCGGACAATATCCGCGCCTTTCGCCGGCACTGGCACGAGATGGTGCCGCATGCCTATGACGACAGCGTCGCGCTGCTCGAAAGGCTGATCGACGCCGGCCATGACGTGACCATGCTGACCAACTGGGCGGCGGATACGTTTGCGGAAGCGCGCAGCCGCTTTGCGTTCCTCGAAAAGCCGCGCGGCGTCACCGTTTCAGGCGAGATCGGGCTGATCAAGCCGGACCGGGCCATCTACGACCATCATGCGGCGAGCTTCGGGACGGAACCGGCGGCCACGCTGTTCATCGATGACAGTGAAAAGAATGTCGAAGGTGCGCAACGCGCCGGATGGCAGGCTGTGCTGTTTACCGATGCCCGCGCGCTCGAACGCGAGCTCGTCGCGCGCGGGATCAGTTTCTAGCCGGTCAGGCTCTTTCCAGTCGGTCAGGCGCCGGCCTTTTCCATGCCGAGGCGCGCGATGCGGCGCAACTCGTCGATCGGGGTCAGGCCGCCGGCACGCTCATAGTGCCAGAAGGTCCAGCCGTTGCAGGCATCGAAACCCTGAACGCGCGCGCCCATCTTGTGGATGGAACCGGCATCATCGCCGATCGAGAGCGTGCCATCGGCGCGCACCCTGGCCGACCAGCGGCGCTGCGAATCCCACAGCGTGGTGCCGGCCTTGATCAGGCCCGTATCTACGAGGCTGCCGAAGGCGACGCGCGGTTCGGCGCGCTTGCCGGTCAGAACGGTAAGCTCCATCGCGCCCAGCGGCTTCACGTCCGCGATGCGCTGCATCGCCGCGTCGATGTATTCCTGCTCGCGCTCGATGCCGACGAAGTGGCGACCGAGCCGCCTGGCAACGGCGCCGGTGGTGCCGGACCCGAAGAACGGGTCGAGCACGACATCACCAGGCTTTGTCGACGCCAGCATAACACGCGCAAGCAAGGCTTCCGGCTTCTGCGTCGGATGCAGCTTGTCGCCCTTGTCGTCCTCCAGACGCTCATTGCCGGTGCAGATCGGGAACAGCCAGTCGGAGC
>Ga0182740_1001844_pt1 | contig 13732 bp, 14 predicted proteins | sample eDN5th37CKraftBY_FD_128872 | JGI IMG/M metagenome (GOLD analysis project Ga0182740, IMG submission 128872) | Enriched backyard soil microbial communities from Emeryville, California, USA - eDNA 5th pass 37_C Kraft BY (version 2) (version 2) | ecosystem: Environmental > Terrestrial > Soil >...
CGGGCAACCCCGCCGAGCGGGCGGCCGCCATCGTCAAGGCGACCACGTTCTACGACGACCCCAAGGTCATCGCCGACGTGTCGCGCGGACTCGGCGAGGCGATGGTGGGCATCAACGTGGCAGACCTGCCCGCGCCGCACCGGCTCGCCGAGCGTGGCTGGTGACCCGAGACCCCGGGTAGGGGTCCTCGCCCTCCAGGGCGACGTGCGCGAGCACGTGCGGGCGCTGACGTCGCTCGGCGCCGACGTCGACCTCGTGCGTCGGCCTGCCGAGCTCGAGCGCGTCGACGGCCTTGTGATCCCCGGGGGCGAGTCGAGCGTGATCGACAAGCTGTCGCGGGCGTTCGGCATGAAGCATCCGATCCGCGACGCGATCCGCTCGGGCCTGCCGGTGTACGGCACGTGCGCCGGCCTCATCATGCTCGCCGACCGGATCACCGACGGCATCGCGGGGCAGGAGACGTTCGGCGGCCTCGACGTGACGGTGAAGCGGAACGCATTCGGCAGTCAGGTCGACTCGTTCGAGACGGATCTCGAGGTGCCCGTCCTGGGTGAGCCGCCCGTGCACGCGGTCTTCATCCGCGCGCCGCTCGTCGAAGAGGTGGGACAGGGCGTCGAGCCGCTCGCGAGGCTCGACGACGACCGGGTCGTGGCGGTCCGCTCCGGCAACCTGCTCGGCACGTCCTTCCACCCCGAGGTGACGGGTGATCTGCGCTTCCACGGGCTCTTCCTCGACGCCGTGCGCGCCCGCGCCGGGCGGCACGGAGCGGATGTCCGCGCGGGTTAGATTTCTGCCATGACGATCAACGCGTGGTGGCGCGACAGTCCCGAGGAGCGCTACTGGATGATCGCCCCGTCGCGCGGGGTCGTGGGCGACGCGCTGATCGCCCCGAAGGCCGACGACGACCGTCGCTTCGAGTGGTCGCACGAGCTCGTCGCATGCACCGAGCCGGGCGACACGCTCTTCGTGTGGGATCGCACGCTCGCGGTGCCCGGCATCGGAGCGTGGGGGCGCATCCTCGGCCCGCTCGGCGAGGAGGACCGGATGCGTCGTGGGCGACTTCTGCCGCACTGGCGCATGCCCGTGAGCGACACCATGCGGCTCGCGTCTCCGATCTCGCTCGCGTCGCTGCGCCGGGTGGGCGGTGAGATCGTGGCGCTGCGCGACCGCCTCGAGGCGGAGGTCGAGGGCCCGGTCTACTTCCCGTTCATCGGCGCGCCCGACACGCTGGCGCCCGCGCCCGCGTACATCGCGAAGATGCCGCGCGACCTCGTGGCGCTGCTGTCGTCGCGCTTCGGATTCGAGTTCGCCCTGTAGCCTCTCGATGTGACCGTGTGGATCGCGCTCCTGCGCGGAGTCAACGTCGGCGGCATCACGATCCGCAGCGCGGACCTCGCCGACCTCTTCCGCTCCCTCGAGCTCGAGGGCGTGCGGACGGTGCTCGCGAGCGGCAACGTGCGCTTCGAGACGGGCGGCGGGGCATCCGCTCGCGCGAAGCTGAAGAGCCGGATCGAGAAGGCGCTGCGCGACCGGTTCGGCTACGACGCGTGGATCGTGCTCGTCACGGCGGACGAGCTGGCGAAGGCGATCGAACGGTTCCCGTTCGACGAAGAGGACTCGTCGCGACAGCCGTGGGTGATCTTCTGCTCCGACGGCGACGTCGCGAAGGAGCTGGCGGATGCCGCGGCATCCGTCGACGATCAGAAGGCCGACCCCACGGCTTTCGAGAAGGTCTCTCCGCACCTGTCGGTCGTGTACTGGAACCCCGTCAAGGGCACGACGACCGACACAGCCTTCGCGAAGGTGCTCGCGAAGGCGCGGTACAAGTCGACCACGACGAACCGCAATCTCCGCACGCTCGCCAAGCTCGTCGACTGACCCCGCGCGGGGGCGCGGCATCCGGGTCAACTAGAATCGATCGCATGTCCGGCCACTCCAAGTGGGCGACGACGAAGCACAAGAAGGCCGTCATCGACGCACGCCGTGCCAAGTCGTTCGCCAAGCTCATCAAGAACATCGAGGTCGCCGCGAAGCTCGGCGGTCCCGACCTCGCAGGCAACCCGACGCTGTACGACGCCGTGCAGAAGGCGAAGAAGACGTCGGTCCCCAACGACAACATCGATCGCGCGATCAAGCGTGGCGCGGGCATCTCGGGCGACGCGGTCGAGTATCAGAGCATCATGTACGAGGGCTACGGCCCGAGCGGTGTGGCGCTCATGATCGAGTGCCTCACCGACAACAAGAACCGTGCCGCCGCCGAGGTGCGCACGGCCCTCACGCGCAACGGCGGCTCGCTCGCCGACCCCGGCAGCGTCGCGTACAACTTCTCGCGCAAGGGCGTCATCGTCGTGTCGGGCGAGGGCACGACCGAAGACGACGTGATGGAGGCCGTCCTCGAGGCGGGCGCCGAAGAGGTCGAGCCGCACGCGCAGGGCTTCGAGGTGATCACCGAGGCATCCGACCTCGTCACCGTCCGCACCGCGCTGCAGGAAGCCGGCATCGACTACGAGTCGGCCGACGTCGAGTTCGTGCCGAACCTCAAGGTCGAGATCGACGCCGAGACGGCACGCAAGGTCTTCCGCCTCATCGACGCGCTCGAAGACAGCGACGACGTGCAGAACGTCTACAGCAACTTCGACCTGACGCCCGAGGTCCAGGCGGAGCTCGAAGAAGACGAGTGATCCGGCGCCGGGCGCGCCTGGCAGCCGTCGCCGAGCGGCGCGCATAGCGTAGGGGAGTGCCTTCATCCCTTCGCGTGCTCGGGGTCGACCCCGGCCTGACCCGGTGCGGGCTCGGCGTGGTCGACGTCATGCCCGACAGGTCCGCGACGCTCGTGCACGTCGGGGTCGTTCGATCCGATGCGGATGCGCCGATCGAGGCGCGTCTGGCCGTGATCGCGGCCGGCATCCGCGCCGTCATCCGCGACCATTCGCCGCACGTCGTGGCGGTCGAGCGCGTCTTCGCGCAGAGCAACCGGCACTCTGTCATGGGCACCGCGCAGGCGAGCGGCGTCGCGCTGCTCGCGGCCGCCGAGGCGGGGCTGGCGGCAGCGACCCATACGCCGAGCGAGGTGAAGGCGGCGATCACGGGATACGGCTCGGCCGACAAGCGGCAGGTGCAGACGATGGTCGCGCGCGTGCTGCGGCTGGACGAGCTGCCGAAGCCGGCGGATGCTGCGGACGCCCTCGCCCTCGCGCTGTGCCACGCGTGGCGGGGCTCGGCGCCGACCGCCGGGGGTTCGTCGCACCGGACCCTCACGCCCGCGCAGCGCGCATGGCGCCAGGCCGAGCGCGTGCGTCGATGACGAGCCGCACGCGTGTCGCTCGAACATACGTCCGAACCGCTCTCTAGGGTGAAGTCATGATCTCCTCGCTGCACGGTCGCGTCGCCTATGCCGACGCAGACCACGTCGTCGTCGAAGTCGGCGGTGTCGGCTACGCGGTGGCCGTGCCGCCGCAGGTCTCGCGCGCCGCGCGCATCGGCGAGGAGCTGCGCCTGCACACGAACCTCGTCGTGCGCGAAGACGCTCTGTCACTGTTCGGGTTCGAGACGCGCGAGGAGCTCGTCGTCTTCACACAGCTGCTCGGGGTCACCGGCGTCGGTCCGAAGTCGGCGCTCGGCGTGCTGTCGGCGCTGTCGGTCGACCAGATCGCCGAGGCGGTGGCGGCCGACGACGAAGCTCCGTTCCGTCGCGTGTCGGGCATCGGGCCCAAGACGGCCAAGCTCATCGTCGTGCAGCTCGCCGGCAAGATCACACCCTCCCGGCCCGTCGGCGCCCCGGCCCAGGCCGGCCCCGCAGACGCGGTCTTCGCCCAGGTCGCTCAGGCCCTCGTCGGGCTCGGCTGGTCCGAGCGCGTCGCGGCCGAGGCCGTCGCATCCGTCGCATCCGAGGCGGCCGACGCGGATCGCGCGTCGGTGCAGGCCCTGCTGCGCATGACCCTGTCGGTGCTGGGCCCGGCGCGGAAGGAGCCCGCCGGTGGATGAGCTGCGCGACGCGACCGAGCCCGTCGACGAGACCGAGCTCGCGATCGAGGGCGCACTGCGCCCGACGTCGCTCGCCGAGTTCGTCGGTCAGCCGAAAGTGCGCGGCCAGCTGCAGCTGCTGCTCGACGCGGCGCGCATCCAGCAGCGCCCGCCCGACCACATCCTCCTCGCGGGTCCTCCCGGCCTCGGCAAGACGACGCTCGCGATGATCGTCGCGCACGAGAGCGGACGGCCGCTGCGGCTGTCGAGCGGACCGGCGATCCAGCACGCGGGCGATCTCGCGGCGCTGCTGTCGAGCCTCACACCGGGCGAGGTGCTCTTCATCGACGAGGTCCACCGCATGGCCCGCACGGCCGAAGAGATGCTGTACCTCGCGATGGAGGACTTCCGCATCGACATCATGGTCGGAAAGGGTGCGGGCGCCACGAGCATCCCGCTCGACCTCGCCCCGTTCACGCTCGTCGGGGCGACGACGCGGTCGGGCCTGCTGCCCAACCCGCTGCGCGACCGCTTCGGCTTCACCGCCCACCTCGAGTACTACGACCCCGAAGACCTCGAGCGCGTCATCTCGCGCTCGGCGGCCATGCTCGGGGTCGACCTGCCTCCCGAGTCGTTCGCCGAGATCGCGCGCCGGTCGCGCGGCACGCCGCGCATCGCGAACCGTCTGCTGCGCCGAGTGCGGGACTACCTCATCGTGCACGGGCGGGAGAAGGGCGCAGCGGATGCCGCGGTGAGCGCCGCCCTCGAGCTGTACGACGTCGACTCGATCGGCCTCGATCGTCTCGACCGCGCGGTGCTCGACGCGGTCGTGCACCGATTCCGCGGTGGTCCGGTCGGGCTGTCGACGCTCGCGGTCACGGTCGGCGAGGAAGCCGAGACGATCGAGTCGGTCGTCGAGCCCTACCTCGTGCGGATAGGGTTCATGGGGCGCACGCCGCGCGGGCGCATCGCGACACCTGCGGCGTATGAGCACCTGGGCATGAGGCATCCGGATCACGCACAGGCGCTGAGACTCGATGACCTATAATCGCTGAAGGCTTTCGCCAGACCCCCTTGCACGGCACCGCTGCCCCGTTGTGTGCCCGATTCGAAAGGTGCCCACACCTCCATGGACTTCGCGAGATTCTTCGCCGACTACGGCCTCATCATCCTCCTGGTCGTACTCCTGATCTTCATGTTCTGGAGCTCCCGCCGACGGATGCAGAAGCAGAAGGCCGAGCAGGAGGCGAAGGCGCGCCAGACCGTGCCGGGTGCCGAAGTGCTCCTGCAGGGCGGGCTCTACGGAACGATCGTGTCGTACGACGCCGACAACCTCGATCAGCCGGCGATCGTCGAGCTCGCGCCCGGCGTGCAGATCAAGGTGCACAGCCAGGCGATCCTGCGCGTCGTGAGCCCGACCGAGGGCGTCGTCACCGAAGACGAGTACCTCTCGGCCGAGGAGAGCCACGTCGAGTACGCCGAGGGCGTCGCCGACGGCGAGATCAGCTCGATCAGCGACGACCAGAAGCGCGCTGCCGCGGACGGCTCGGCCGACGACTCCGATACCGACACCGGCACGAAGCCGCAGGCCTGATCCGCAGCCCCTCCGCGGGCACCCGAGAAAGCTCACCCCCGTGGCCACACCGACCCCCGTCCGGCACGCCTGGCGCGCACTGACCGGTCTGCTCATCGTCATCGCCGTCCTGTTCGGCATCAACGCGCTCGGCGTCTACGTCTTCAAGGCGAGCTCGTGGACGCCCGAGTTGGCGCTCGACCTGCAGGGCGGCACGCAGATCGTGCTGCAGGCGCAGTCGGTCGACGGCGCCGCGCCGACGACCGAGCAGATGGACCAGGCGGCCACGATCATCCGCCAGCGCGTCGACGCATCGGGCGTCGGCGAGGCCGACATCGCCACGCAGGCCGGCAACCAGATCGTCGTGCAGATCCCCGGTGAGGCCGACGAGGAGACGCGCAACCGCATCGAGGCATCCGCCCAGCTCCAGCTGCGCGCTGTGCTCACCGCGTCTGCGCCGACGAACACGTACGTGGGCGACGACGGGGAGAGCACGCCGTACCCGACGCCCGACCCGACGCTGCCGAACACGCCGTCTCCCGAGCCGACCGACGGCAGCGACACGGCGTGGATCACGCCGTACCTCCAGGCGGAGTTCCTCGCGTACGACTGCGCGAACCCGAACAACGACCCCGCCAACGCGCCCGCCGACCAGCCCCTCATCACGTGCGAGGCCGACGGATCGGCCAAGTACATCCTGGGTCCGGTCGAGCTCGACGGCTCATCGATCGACGACGCGACATTCGGCATCCAGCAGAACGACGGCCGCTGGGCGGTCAACCTGCGGTTCGACGACGAGGGCACGCGCATCTTCGGCGACATCAGCCAGCGCCTGTACGGTGCGACTCCGCCGCTGAACCAGTTCGCGTTCGTGCTCGACGGCCTCGTGCTGACGGCGCCCGCCATGAACCAGGTGATCCTGGGCGGTGACCCGAGCATCACCGGCAACTTCACGCAGGAGTCGGCGAAGACCCTCGCCGACCAGCTGCGCTACGGCGCGCTGCCCCTGAGCTTCGAGGTGGTCAGCTCCGACACGATCTCGGCCACGCTCGGCTCGCAGCAGCTGCAGATCGGCCTCGTCGCGGGTCTCATCGGCCTCGCGCTCGTCGCGGTGTACTCGCTCGTCGTGTACCGGGCGCTCGGCTTCGTCATCATCGCGTCGCTCGCCGTGATGGGCGTCATCACGTACATCGCGATCTGCATCCTGGCGTGGCGCATCGGCTTCCGTCTGTCGCTCGCGGGAGTCGCGGGTCTGATCGTGTCGATCGGCTTCACAGCCGACTCGTTCATCGTCTACTTCGAGCGCATCCGAGACGAGCTGCGCGACGGCAAGTCGATCACGGGAGCCGTCGAGGACGGCTGGTCGCGCGCGAAGCGCACGATCTACATCTCGAAGTCGATCAACGTGCTGGCCGCGGTCGTGCTGTACATCCTGGCGGATGCCACGGTGAAGGGCTTCGCGTTCACGCTCGGACTCACGACCGTGATCGACGTGCTGATCTTCATCCTCTTCACGCATCCGGTCATGCAGCTGCTCGCCCGCACGCGGTTCTTCGGCGAAGGGCATCCGCTCTCGGGCATGGATCCCGAGGCGCTCGGCGCGGTCTACCGCGGTCGCGCCCAGTTCCGCTCGCCCGTGGTCGCCCCCAAGTCGAGCGCCGACCGGCGGGCCGCGCGATCGCGCGGTGAGGCGGCACGACGCCAGACGATCGCCGAACGCAAGCAAGCCGAGCTCGCGGCAGCCGCGGCGAAGGACGCGAAGCGAACTCCCGGCACGACGAAGGGAGGAGACGACTGATGCGCTCCATGAGCCAGTTCGGCAACGACCTCTACACCGGCAAGACCTCGTTCCCGTTCGTCGGCCGCCGGCGTCTGTGGTTCATCATCGCCGCGATCCTCGTGATCGGCTCGGCGCTGGTTCCCCTCGTGCGTCCGATCCAGTTCTCGATCGAGTTCACGGGCGGCTCGCAGTTCACCGTCTCGGGGCTGTCGAACCCGGATCAGCTGATCGCGACCGACGCCGTCCAGTCCGTCGTGCCGGATGCCACGACCAAGGTCACCACGGTCGGCGACAGCGCCGTGCGCGTGCAGACCGACCAGATGACCAGCGAAGAGACGCGCGAGGTCACCGAGGCTCTCGCCGACGCGTACGGCGTGCCCGAGAGCGAGGTCACGTCGTCGTTCATCGGCCCGACTTGGGGTGCCGACGTCACGCGCCAATCGATGTGGGGTCTGGCGATCTTCCTCGCGCTGACCTTCCTGATCCTGGCGCTGTACTTCCGTACGTGGAAGATGTCGGTCGCCGCGATCATCGGCCTCGTGGACGTGCTCATCATCACGATCGGCGTCTACGCGCTGTTCGGCTTCGAGATCTCGCCCGCCGCGGTGATCGGCTTCCTCACGATCCTCTCGTACGCGCTGTACGACACGACGGTCGTGTTCGACAAGATACGTGAGAACACGAGCGAGGACGGAGAAGTGTCCGGCCGCACGTTCGGCGAGTCGGTCAACCTCGCCGTCAACCAGACCCTCGTGCGGTCGATCAACACGACGGTCGTGGCGATCCTGCCGACCGGCGCGATCCTGTTCATCGGCGCGCTGTGGCTCGGTGCGCAGACGCTGACCGACATCTCGCTGTCGATCTTCGTGGGTACGATCGTGGCGGCCTACTCGACGATCTTCGTCGCGGCACCGCTGTACTCGCTGTTCCGCGAGAACGAGCCGGCCATCAAGGCGCGCGACGAGCGCACGCTCGCCGCCCGTTCGCAGGCGCGCGTGTCGGTCTGACCACACGCGGGCGAGTGCCCTCCCGCAGCGGCGTAGGATTGTGAAGTCCAGCGGAGGGGAGGATTTCATGACCGAGACCGTCCCCTCCGCCGCCCAGACGTCGTCGCTGCGGCGCCTCGTGCCGCGCATCTTCTCGCGCTCCGCGCGCCGCGACGACGTCGAGCAGCTCATCCGCACGGTGCGCACGCACCACCCCAAGGGCGACCTGTCGATCATCGAGCGTGCCTATACGGTCGCCGACAAGGCGCACGCCGGCCAGACCCGCCAGAGCGGTGAGCCGTACATCACGCATCCGCTGGCCGTCGCGCAGATCCTCGCCGACCTCGGCCTCGGACCCAAGGCGATCGCCGCCGCTCTGCTGCACGACACGGTCGAAGACACGGGTTATCCGCTCGACGCGATCGCCTCCGAGTTCGGCGACGAGGTCGCGATGCTCGTCGACGGCGTCACGAAGCTCGACAAGGTCAAGTACGGCGAGAGCGCGCAGGCCGAGACGGTCCGCAAGATGATCGTCGCGATGTCGAAAGACATCCGCGTGCTCGTCATCAAGCTCGCCGACCGCCTGCACAACGCGCGCACGTGGGGCTTCGTGCCCCCCGAGAAGGCGCAGAAGAAGGCGACGGAGACCCTCGAGATCTACGCCCCCCTCGCGCACCGGCTCGGGATCCAGACGATCAAGTCCGAGCTCGAGGACCTCTCGTTCGCGGTGCTGCACCCGAAGCTCTACGCCGAGATCGACAGCCTCGTGAAGCAGCGCACGCCGCAGCGCGAGCAGTACGTGCAGACCGTGATCGAGGCCGTCGACGCCGACCTTCGCGAGCTGCGCATCCGCGGCCGCGTCATGGGCCGGCCGAAGCAGCTGTACTCGGTGTACCAGAAGATGGTCGTGCGCGGACGCGAGTTCGACGACATCTACGACCTCATCGGCATCCGCGTGCTCGTGGGGAGCGTGCGCGACTGCTACGCCGTGCTCGGCGCGATCCACGCACGGTGGACGCCGCTTCCCGGCCGGTTCAAGGACTACATCGCGACCCCGAAGTTCAACCTGTACCAGTCGCTGCACACGACGGTGATCGGACCGGGCGGCCGCACGGTCGAGATCCAGATCCGCACCAACGAGATGCACCAGCAGGCCGAGTACGGCGTCGCCGCGCACTGGAAGTACAAGGAGCGCATGAACGGCGGAAAGGCCGATCCCAAGGCGCTCGACACCGACATGGCGTGGCTCGCGCACATCTCGGACTGGCAGGCCGAGACGGCCGACCCCGGGGAGTTCCTCGACTCGCTGCGCTTCGAGATCGGCGCGAAAGAGGTCTATGTCTTCACCCCGAAAGGCCGTGTGATCGGCCTTCCCGCGGGTGCGACGCCGGTCGACTTCGCGTATGCCGTGCACACCGAGATCGGGCACCGCACGATGGGTGCGAAGGTCAACGGCCGACTCGTGCCGCTCGAGTCCGAGCTCAAGAGCGGCGACGTCGTCGAGGTGTTCACGTCGAAGAATCCGGATGCCGGGCCCAGCCAGGACTGGCTCGGGTTCGTCAAGAGCACGCGTGCGCGCAACAAGATCCGCGGGTGGTTCACGAAGGAGCGCCGCGAGGAGGCGATCGAGCAGGGCAAGGAGGCCATCGCGCGCGCGATGCGCCGGCAGAACCTGCCGCTGCAGCGCCTCATGAGCCAGGACTCTTTCGCCGAGGTGGCGCGACAGTTGCGGTACGACGACGTCTCCGCCCTCTACGCGGCCGTCGGCGAAGGGCATGTCTCGACGCAGTCCGTCATCGAGAAGGTCACGGCCCTCGTCAGCGTCGACGACACGACGACCGGGCCGATCGACCTCCCGCCGATCGGGCGCACGCGCGCACCGCGCGGCGGCGACTCCGGTGTGCTCGTGCGCGGCGCGCCCGACATCCTCGTCAAGCTCGCCAAGTGCTGCACGCCGGTGCCGGGAGACGACATCGTCGGGTTTGTCACGCGCGGGAGCGGGGTCTCGGTGCATCGCTCCGACTGCACGAACGTCCAGTCGCTCAAGTCCGATCCCGATCGGCTCATCGAGGTCAGCTGGGCGCCGACGACGAAGAGCGTGTTCCTCGTGCAGATACAGGTCGAAGCGCTCGACCGCTCGGGGCTCCTCAGTGACGTCACGCGCGTCCTGAGCGAGCACCACGTGAACATCCTGTCGGCGACCGTCTCGACGACGAACGACCGCCTCGCGCTCAGCCGCTTCGTGTTCGAGATGGGTGACATCGTGCACCTGGACCGCGTGCTCAACGCGGTCCGCCGCATCGACGCCGTGTACGACGTCTACCGCGTCACGTCGTCCTGACCGCACCCGCGTGACCTCGCGAGAGCGAGCGCAGCAGAAGGAGCGCGCTGCGCTTGTTGGGCAGACGCCCGTGCGTCTCGATCCAGTTGATCGCGTCGTCGGCGAGACCCGGATGCGCCGCCGCCAGCGCCCGGGCGGCATCGAGGTGCTCGGGATCGTCGACGCGAGCGACGTCGGCGAGCGTTCGCACGAGCGTCGTGACGAGGACTCCGCCGATCGAGATGAGGTCGGCGGGATCGACGGCGAGGTCGCGGTACACGAGGCGCAGACCGTGGATGTGGTGCAGACGCCGCGGCACGGCGCGCTGCACCGTGTGGCGCGACGGAGGCTCGTGCCGCCCGCCGTGGATCCATGCCGCACTCACGTGTGTCGCGGCGAGCGTGTCGCGCAGGATCTCGCGCAGGGACCCGGCCCGAAGCGCCGCCGTCTCGACGGCGTCGGCGGGGATGTACGCGTCACCGAGGCCCACGAGGTGCCCATCGAGGCACGCCGCCGACAGTTCGGCGGTGGAGAGGCGGTCGTCGGCGAAGTACAGGAACGGCGATGGCACGTCGCGAGTCTGCCGGAACGGCGGATGCCGCATCCGTCTGTCCTGCCGGGCCGTGGAGAACCGCAGCGCGAGCCGGGCCTGGGGGAGAGGCGATCAGCCTCCGAGCGCCTTGAGCCACGTGCGCCGTGCCTCGAGGGCCTCTTTGGCCTTCTCGGCGGCGGCCTTGTCGCCGGCCTTCTCGGCTGCCGCGAGCTCCTGCTCGAGCTTCTCGATCGCCTCGGTCAGCTGGCGCGTCATGTCGTTCGCGCGCGCCTTCGTCTCGGGGTTGTTGCTCTTCCAGTCGGCGTCTTCGCGCGCGCGGAGCGCCTGCTCGATCTTGCGCAGCTCGTCGTCAAGAGAGCGCTCGACGTCGCGCGGGAAGATGCGACCGAGGTCGTCCCAGCGTCGCTGGATGCTCGTGAGCATCGAGCGGGCCTTCGCGAGGTCGCGCTCATCCTGGATGGCTTTGGCCTCTTCGAGCAGCGCGCGCCGGGCCTCGATCTTCTCGCGCGACGCCTCGGCCTCGGCCGCCTCACGCTCACTGCGGGCCGCATACAGCACGTCGCCGGCGGCCTTGAACCGCGCCCACAGGGCGTCATCGGCCTTCTTGCCGGCACGGCCGGCCGTCTTCCACTGCTCGAGCAGCTCGCGGTAGGCGGCGATGCCGTCCTCGCCCTTGGGCGCGAGGGCCTCGGCCTTCTCGACGAGCTTGGACTTGCGCTCCCGCACGGCCTTGTGTGCCTCGTCGAGCTGCGCGTAGAACTCGCGGCGCGCCTTGTCGAGCGTGGCGCGGGCGTCGCGGAATCGCTTCCAGAGTTGCTGGCTCGTCGATTTGGGCAGGCGCGGGCCGTGCTGCTGCTGCGACTGCCACTGCTCGAAGAGCTCGGCGATCTCGGCGGAGGTCTGCTTCCACTGGATCGTCTTCGGATCGCGGGCGGCGAGCGCCTCGGCGCGCTCGACGAGCTCCGTGCGGGCCTTGACGGCGTCTTCGACGGCCTGGCGGGCCGCTGCGGCCTCGGATGCCGACGCCGCAGACAGCTCTTCGGTCAGGGCGTCCAGGCGGGCGCGCAGCGACGCGAGGTCGCCCACGGCTGCGGCATCCGCGAACTTGTCGTGAAGTGTGCGGGCGGTCGCGCGCAGGTCGGACGCGGACGCACCGCCGCGGCGGTGGCGCACCTCGAGGAGGGTGACCTCGCTCGCGAGGTCGTTGTACTTGCGCTCGAAGTACGCGAGCGCCTCTTCGCGCGTGCCGTCGGGGAACTGGCCCACCTCGCGCCACTCGGCGCCCTCGCGCACGTACACCGTGCCGTCGTCGTCGACGCGGCCCCACGGCTCATCGCCGCCCGTCGGCTCGGCGGCGGGGGCCGCGGAGAGGGCGGCATCGGGTGCAGCCGCGGCATCCGTCTCTTCGGCCGACTGCTCGGCGTCTCCGGTCGTCTCGGCTGCCGCCGCGGCATCCGACTCGTCGCCACTTGCCGCTGCCGTGTCGGCGGCGGGCTCCGACTCGGACGCGGCCTCTTCCGACGCAGCGGTCTCGGATGCCTCTTCGGAAGCGGTCGCGGCGTCGGGCGCCTCCGGGGTCTGCTCGTCGGGGACGGTGGGCTGCTCGGAGACGGCCTCGGCGTCGAGGTCGTCGGGCGTCTCGGGAGTGGACTCGGCTGCGGAAGTCACGGGATGCACCTCATCGCGGCTGTGCGCCGCCTGCGGGGAATGGACGGCCCAAGCCTAGTACGGCGAGGTGGTCCGATCAGGACGTGGCGGTCGGCTCCGGGGTGGGTTCGCCGGTGTCGGTGGGCGTCGGCGTCGGGGTCGACGGCGCCGGGGTGGGCGTCTGCGTCGGCGTGGGACTGGGCACGGGCTCGGGTGCACCCGGGCCGACGGTGAAATACGCGATCTGACCGCCGATAACGGCGAGGATCAGTGCGCCGCCGGCGATGCCGGCGATGAGGTTGTCGCGTGTGCGGCGGCGCGCGCGCCGTGCGTGGAACTCCTGACGAGCCTGATACAGTCGTGCACGTTCGCGCGCGGCGCGCGCTTCGCGTTCCCTGCCCGTTGCCACAGGACCTCCCTCACCCCGGTGCTCCGGGCCGCGTCGATCCTACAAACAGGCCGGTGCCGGGCCAAACCGTTCCTGCGGAGCGTCGTGCGAGCGGTGCCGAGCCCGCGTCGGCGGCCGCGGCTAGCCTGGTCGGGTGACTTCGCCCGCCGCTCTCTTCCAGGGGCAGACCCCGCTCGCCGTTCGCATGCGGCCGGTCTCGCTCGACGAGGTGGCCGGTCAGTCGCATCTGCTGCGGCCCGGGTCGCCGCTGGTGACGCTGGCGAATCCTGATGCGGCGGCCAAGCCGGGCACGTCGGTGATCCTGTGGGGGCCGCCGGGCACCGGCAAGACGACGCTCGCGCAGGCGATCGCACGCTCGTCCGGCCGTCGGTTCGTCGAGCTCTCCGCGATCACGGCGGGCGTGAAGGACGTGCGTGAGGTCATGCAGGACGCGCTCAACCAGCGCGACCTGTACGGGCAGTCGACCATCCTGTTCCTCGACGAGATCCACCGCTTCACCAA
>Ga0182740_1001847_pt1 | contig 13713 bp, 12 predicted proteins | sample eDN5th37CKraftBY_FD_128872 | JGI IMG/M metagenome (GOLD analysis project Ga0182740, IMG submission 128872) | Enriched backyard soil microbial communities from Emeryville, California, USA - eDNA 5th pass 37_C Kraft BY (version 2) (version 2) | ecosystem: Environmental > Terrestrial > Soil >...
AGGGTATGCTCGGCCCCGCTGGCACGATCGCGGTAGACCAGTTCCCGCACTGCGCGCGGGCCGGCGCCCGCATCGAGCACGCGCACCTCGTCGGCGATCACCTCGTGCACGCCCCAATCGACGCCCGCCTGGGCGGAGAGGTATTGCAGCACCCGCGCCTTCTCGACGCTGCGATCGGCGAGCCGGTCGATCAGCGGCAGCACGCGCCGGACGACATCGTTGGTAGCGCGATAGGTCATGTGGGGTCCCTTCGTTGCGGTCCTGCCGCCAGCGAGGCAGGCGGCATCCCGTGCTTCGAGGATACTCCCGGCGACGCCATTCTGATACCATCCCTCCGGACGGCTCCTTCTCGTGGAGCCATCATCGCGACCCTCAGGAAACGTCATGATCGCCACACCGTTCACCGCCCACCGCGACGGCCGCCCCAGCCAGCAGCAGGACCAGACCTGGAGGTCTGGCTCGGCTGATGGTGGATGCGCGCGTTTCCCGTAATCCTCTCGGACATCACCATCACGCTTCCTGCCCGCACGGGCAGGACGGAACGCCGCCAGGCCTCGGATGCAGAGGTTGGCGGTTTTTCACGTCCTGGCAGTGGCAGCGGGCAACCGATGGTGGCAAGGCGGGACCAGTTCCCGATCCCTGCATCCAAGCCTCTGCCGGACGGATCGGGCGCGAACGCGCGGGGGATCGAGGCATGGAGTTCGGATTCGTGGATTGGGACCTACTCGGCATCGTGGGGCGCGGCCTGGTGATCGGCTTCGTGCTGGCGGCGCCGGTGGGGCCGATCGGGATGCTCTGTATCGTGCGAACGCTGCGCTTCGGGCGGATCGCCGGGCTGGCGACCGGCCTTGGCGCGGCAACGGCGGACGCGACCTACGCCGCGCTCGTGGCTTTCGGCCTGGCGACGCTGACCGCGACGCTGGTTTCGGTCCAGACGCCGCTGGCGATCGGCGGCGGCATCGTCCTGGCGGCGATCGGCATCCGGACGATCCGTGCGCCCGTCGTCCCGGCCCCGGCGAACGACCGCGCCGGGACGGCGGCGCACCAGGAGCCCGAAGCTCCCTCGTCCCGCTCCCTCTACCTGGGGACGGTCGCACTCACCCTCGCCAATCCGGCGACGATCCTGACCTTCGTCGGCATCCTGGCAGGCATCACCTCGGGCATGACCCGCTCGCCGTTCGCCACGGCGCTGCTGGTGATGGCGGTCTTCTGCGGATCGGCGTTGTGGTGGCTCGTCCTGACCGGCGCGATGGGCCTCGTGCGTCGGCGGTGGCTGGCGGGCGACGCGACGGGAATCGATGGCAGGCGCATGCGCCTGCTGAACGCGATCTCCGGCGTCGTACTGATCGCGTTCGGGGTGCTGGCGCTGGTCCACGCCGTGATGTAGGCAACGGAAGATGCCGGCGAGCCGGCGACCACGATCCTCACTGCGTACGTGGGCAGGCACGAGCGGTGGAGGGGAGTCGTGCGGTTGGGGGCAACATCCCGCAAGCCTGCCCACTCCCTTCGTCCAGCCCGATGTCCGAGGCGTTTGCGGGACGAACCGGCTGATGTGGCAGGCATGGTGCCTGCCCGCTGATCCCGACCACTTGTCGCTCCCCCACGCACGCCGACATCCCTCCGGCACCGCGCCCGCGGGATGACACAGCGACGAGGAGCGGCGGACACGTCCCCCCGGTGTTTGTACGCGCCAACGACGAGACACCCCGCGTCGACATGACGCGGGGTGTGTAGGCCGTTGATTTCGCAAACCGTCCCGACGGGAAGGTCCTACGGCATCTGGATCGAGTTCTGGACCTCGCGGCGGGCGGCCCGCTCGGTCGTGTACTGGTCGTAGGGGACCTCCTGCGTCACGATCAGCACCGATTCGCCGTCCTCGATCGCGCGGCACTCGATGAAGTAGGCGTACTTCACGCCATCGCTGCCGGTATAGGTGTAATTCGCGTAGGCGCTGCGATCGTCGCTGCCCTGGAAGGCGGCGCCATCGGCAGTCCGGTCCAGCCGGAATCGGTCCTTGTCCGCCCCGGCGTCGGCGGCGACCGCCTCCACGCAGCTGGTGAGCGATCCGGTGTAGTCGGCATCGTCGGTCGCATGGACGGTGATGACGGAGACGCCGTTCGTGAGGGTCAGCGTCTCGTCACCCTTCTCGACCTGGGCATCCTGCAGGGAGAACTCGTCCGGAATCGTGAAAGTAAACCCGAACGACGGGCTGGTGAAGACGGAGCCATCCAGCCCGTCGACATCGCCAGTGGTCGTGGTCGCCTTCGTGGGTTCCGGGGTGACGTCGGTCTCGGGGCTCTCGGTCGCCTCGACCGTCTCCGTCACGTCCTCGGTTGCCTCGGCGGTCGCTTCCTCGGTCGGGGTAGCCCGGGTGGTGGGCGCTTCCGGGATCTCGATCGTGTCGATCACGGCCTGCACGAGGTCGATGTGATCGTTGTACTGGGCGCGCGGCGCGGAGGCGAAGATGATGAGGATCGACTGGCCGGGCACCAGCGTGCGGCACTCGATGTAGTCGGTCAGCTTCATCGGCTCGGCGTTCTTGTCGTCGGGGTTCGTGTAGGTGAGGTTGAAGACGCCCCAGGCCGCCTCGTCGGTCTCCCTGGACAGCACATCGCCGTCGGCGTTCGTGGCGGGCTTCCAGTCGGAGACGCCGTCGCTGTCGTTCTCGTAGTAATCCGACTCGCCCTGGAGGCAGGCGGCGGGATCGCCGTCGTAGCCGTCGTACCCATAGATGAAGAGGTTGCCGGAATCCGCTTCGAGGTAGAGGGAATCGAGCGGCGGATCGGTCTGGCTCACCTCGGAGTCCGGGAAGACGGTCCAGTCCCGGTCATCCCAGTCGAAGGTGTAGCCGAAGTTCGGGCTGGTGTAGGTGGTGCCGTCGATGCCGCTCTGCGCCGGGGCCTCGTCGGACACGGTGTCCTGGTCGGACTCCTCGGTCGCCGTCGCGTCGGCGTCGGGCGTTTCGGTGGCTTCATCACCGGTCGCGATGGTCTTGTCGTCGCCCGACCCGCGCTCCTGCTCGTCCTCCGGGGTAGCCGTCTCCCCGGCGGTCCGGCCGGACGACGCCGAGCCGGACCCGATCGGTTCGCCGACGAGGACCGGCGAATCGTCGATCAGGACGACATCCTGCGTCTCGGCGAGCACGGCATCGAAGTCGCTGGAGCGGGCCGTGAGCACCACCACCACGATCGCATCGTCATCCGCGAGCTCGTGGACCTCGATCTGGACGGTGTTCGCGTTGACGGAGAGGGTCGCCGTGGCGGGATCGGCGGAGCCGTCCTGCTCGTCCACGGTGGCATCGGCGGCGTTGTTCGTCTCCAGCGCGATCGCGTCATCGAGGACGACGGCGGGGTCCTCGCCCGCCGCACGACCGGTGATGCGCAGGCTGGCGCTGCCGTCGCGCAGGGTGAGGGAATCGAAGCCGCCCGTGTTGGAGGTGACGTTGCGGGCGCGCGTGGTCCAGGGATCGCCCCAGGTGACGGTGTATCCGAACTGCGGGCTGACGTAGGTGGTGTCATCGACCAGCCCGGTGTCGGACTGGGCCGACGCGGCGGCCGGGAAGGCGGCGACGCCCGCGAAGACGCCAAGCATCATGCTGGCGATCACGGCGAAGCTGAGGACGGCGGAGGCCAGGCGAAGCGGGCGGACCGAACGGGTCTTCACGGGCAAACTCCCTCACTGCGGACGGTCGCATGGCAGAGGCCTGAACGCCGGGCGCGACGAGCACCCGACGACGGATGACGATGGACGTTCGGTGTCGGCGGGAGTGCCGCGCGATGCATGCGGACCTCCCCGAGGCTGTGCCGCTACCGTACATGACGCTCCGGCACGAGACAAGGCGCGGCGAGCATCCGCATCCGGGCGGCGCTGAGAGGGAGACGCGCGATCGACACCCCAGGTTCCCGCCGATGCCCTCAGCGGCGGGGGCCGGCTGGCGGGAGGCGGTCGTCCGGCCCGGCAACGAGGACCGGCGTCCCCGCGCACGCGATCACCAGGACGCCATCGGCGATCCCGGCCACCACCTCCGTCCCGGATGCGTCCCGCAGGCGGGCCGTCGTCGGATCGCGCTCGACCAGCGTCCAGCCGCCCGCGGGGGAATCGACCGGCACGACGCGGTCGCGCAGGAGCTCCCGCCACGTCCCATCGGAGGCCTGGACGAGGAAGCCGAGCACGACGAGCCGTTCACCATAGCCGAGCCAGGCGACCGCATTGCCGGTCGGATCGACCAGGCGGAGGCGCTCCGGCGTCCCGGCGCTTCCTGCTGGCGGTGGGGGCATGAGGAAGCGGGCGCGCCGGGGCGATGGGTCCGGATGATCGGGTGGCGCGGGCACCGTCGTCAGACCACGACGGCGATGGTGTCGCCGTCGATCACCACGTCGTACCGGCGGACCCGCACGCGGGGATCGGCCAGCGCCTTCCCGGTCAGGAGATCGAATTCCCAACCGTGCCAGGGGCAGGAGATGATCTCCCCTTCGCGGCCCCAGATGAACTCGCCGGGCCGGGAGGGCAGCGTCGTCCCGGAAAGGCGGCCCCGGCAGACGGGGGCCAGCTCGTGCGGACAGACGTTCAGCACGGCGATATAGTCGCCGGCGACATTGAAGAGGCCGATGGAATGCCCCTTCGCCTCCACCAGCCGCATCTCGCCGGGCGCGAGGTCGCCCACCTTGGCGACCGGGATCGGGGAGACGGCGCGGTTCCGCTTCACCTCAGTCATCGGCGGCCTCCGCAGGGGTCGCGGCGGGGCGGGAGACCGGCTCGGCGGGAAGGCGGTAGAGCGCCCGCGCCGTCTCGCCCATCACGCGGGCGCGGAGGTCCGGCCCGAAGGGACGGGCGGAGAAGCTGGGCGTATCGCCGTCCCAGTGCGGGTAGTCGCTGGAGAACATCAGCATCCGGCCGGCATCAAACATCTCCAGCACCTGCTTCAGGTGCGCGGGGTTCTCCGGCTCCTCGATCGGCTGCGTGGTGAGCCGGACATGCTCCTGGATGTACTCGGACGGCGGCTTCTCCAGCCACGGGACGGTCTGGCGCAGGCCCTTCCAGTTCTTGTCCAGCCGCCACATAAGCGGTGGCAGCCAGGAGACGCCCCCTTCCACCATCACGAACCGCAGCGTCGGGAACGTCTGGAAGACGCCCTCCGTGACCAGGCTCACGAGGTGCCCGATGTAACTCGCCACCAGCCCGGTGTGCCACTCCAGGTAGCTCGTGGCGTAGCCCACCGCCGAGGTCGGCCCGGTGATGCCCACGCCTTCGTTGCCGGGATGGATCGCCACCGGCAGGTCGTGGGCGACCGCCGCCTCGTAGATCGGGTGGTAGAACCGCTGGCCGTAGGGGATGCGGGCGCCGCTGCCCATCATCACCTGCACGAAGCCGGGGTGATCGCCCAGGCGGTGGATCTCCCGCGCGGCGAGGACGGGATCGTTCGGCGCGACGTTCAGCGAGGCGCGGAAGCGGGGATCGACCGGCAGCCAGTCGTGCGCGGCGACATCGTTGATGGCGGAGATCACCGCCGCCGCGTAGTCTGGTTCCGGCCCGACCCCGGCGTGGATGGCGCCCTCGAAGTTGAGGATGCCGTAGTCGATCTCGTAGGGATCGAAGAAGTGTTGCCCAAGGAGCACCGGGTCCATCGCAATGCGGTCGCCGTCCAGCGTCACCGCATCGGCGCGCACCACCCCGGCGGGGTTCCAGTAGCCGAGCACGCCCGGCCCCCGGCTGCCGGAGCGATAGCGCGACTTCCACGGCTCCGGCAGGAAGTCCGGCACCCGCTCCGGGTTCACGGAGGGATGGATATCGGTGTCGATGATGGCGTAGTCGCGGGGTCTTCGTGGCGGCATGGGCGACGCTCCCATTGGTGCATGGCGGTGATGGCACCCGGTTCATCGGTATGAAGGGCAGGGCCGGCCTCTGGGCGGAATGCCGGGAATCGCGCATCCCGGCTGGCCCGGAGGAGCCGGACGTGGTTGACGCGAACCCTAGCGTATTGGTACGGTCCGGTCTAGTCCGAAAAACCTGCCGAACGGGAGGGCCGCTCCCGTTCGTTCCCGGCACGCAGTGCTTCGGAGGAGGATCGCATGACTCGGGACCCCGGTACAGCTACCCATCACGCACGCGGACGCCTCTCGCGCCGCGCCTTCGCGGGCGGCAGCGCCCTCACCATCGCGATGCTGACCGGTGGCGCATTGCCGTCCGGATTCGGACGCGCCGCGTTCGCGCAGGACGGCGCGAAGGAGTTCAACGCCGCCTGGCCGTACCAGGAGCCGCCGCAGGGTCACTACAACGCCTTCGTGACGGATGGCATCTTCGCGAACGCCGCCAGCCCGAACATCTACGGCGACATGATCTGGCAGCCGATGGCCATGTTCCAGTGGGGTCCGCAGGAGTGGATTCCCTTCATGGCGACCAGCTGGGGATTCATCCGGGTCGAGGACGGATCGGCCACCCCCGGCGCGTCTCCGGCGGCCTCGCCGGTCGCATCGGCAGCCGCATCGGCAGCGGCATCGCCGGCCTCCGGTGGCGCACCGAGCGGCGCGATCGGGCCGATCGCACCGGGCGCGAACGTCTTCCAGATCACCCTGCGCCAGGGCGCAAAGTGGAGCGACGGCACCGAGTTCACCTCCACCGACGTGCTGGTGACCCTCTCGCTGATGCGGCTGATGTCCAACGTGATCTGGAAGTACGTCGACCGTGTGGAGGCGCCGGACGCCTACACCGTCAACTTCCACATGAGCCAGCCCTCCACCGTCGTCCAGCGCTATGCCCTGCGCACCAGCACGCAATCGGCGGCGATCTACGGGGAGTGGGCGAAGAAGGCCGACGCCCTCTTCGAGGCCGGGAAGACGGTCGCGGACGACGAGGTGAAGCAGCTCCTGGGCGAGTTCAACCAGTTCCGCCCCGACCAGATCGTCGCCAGTGGCCCCTTCACGATCGACATCCCGAGCGTCACCGGGTCCGACCTGACGATGGTGAAGAACCCGCAGGCCTGGAACGCCGACCAGGTCGGCTTCGACCGCATCCACAATCACAACGGCAGCGGCGAGGCGATCATCGCGGTGATCCTCTCCGGCGCCGTGGACTACGGCACGCAGGCGTTCACGCCGCCGGTGGAGGCCCAGCTGGTCGAAGGGGGCGCCCGCATCGTGCGGCCGCCGACCTATTCCGGCCCGGCCATCCTCTTCAATTACGGCACGGTGGAGGTCTTCAACGACAAGCGCGTGCGCCAGGCCTTGCCCACATCATCGACCGCGCCCAGAACGGCACGATCGCGCTGGGGCAGTCCGGCGTGCCGCCGCAGTACATGGCCGGCATGTCCGACACTCACGTCAAGACGTGGCTCGCAGAGGCGGACATCGCCACCCTGAACCCGTACGAGAAGGACGACGAGAAGGCCGCCGCCCTCCTCCAGGAGGCGGGCTGGACGAAGGATGGCGACACCTGGAAGCTGCCGGATGGTAGCGACGCAGCCTTCGACCTCTCCTTCCCGGCAGAGTACCCCGACTGGTCGGCATCGGCGGAGGATGTGGCGGACCAGTTGACGAGCTTCGGCATCACGATCACGCCGCTGGCGGTCGCCGTGGCGCAGCAGCCGATCGACGTGGACCAGGGCAAGTTCCAGATGGCGATCCGGGGCTGGGGCAACTCCTCCAACCCGCACCCCCACTTCTCCTACGTGCAGGCGTTCTTCGTCCACAACACGCTGGCGGTGAACAACGGCGGCGAGGGCATGAAGTTCCCGCTGGAGCAGGAGACGGAGGTCGCCGGCAAGGTCAACCTCGAACAACTGACGCTGGACTCGGCGGACGGGCTGGACGAGAACGCCCAGCGCGAGAAGGTGACGACGATCGCCAAGGTCTACAACGAGTTGCTGCCGGAGATCCCGCTTTTCGAGCGGTACGGCAACAACATGATCCTGGAGGAACGGGTCCAGCCGTGGCCGGCGGACGACGACCCGATCTACAAGAACAGCCCTTACGCGGACGGCATCGTGACGATCCTGATGCTGACGGGCGCGTTGCAACCCAAGTAGACGCCCCAGCAGCGATGCCACGAGGGGGGTGGGAAGGCCAGGTTCGGCCTTCCCACCCCCCTCTTTCATGAAGTACCCACGTTCGTGTAATCAATTTTTGCTCTATTCGCACGATTGCACGTATAGCCTATAGAACAATGGCTCTTTTGGAGTTGACCTTTCATTTTCCCTCGTGTACCTTGAAGGTGTTGGGACACAACACGAAACATGCTGGGGGGATGGGCCTACCCCTGGGACACACGCGCCGATGACCGCGATAATCTGAAGGCAGCCAACCGTGACGACCCGGAACCTCGATGCGCCGCTCAGCGGCCATCTGGCGAAGCGATGCTTCGCGTCCCGAGTGCTGATGACGATGCTCTGCTCCGTCTTGCTGGTGGGCGGGGGGCAGACGGCGTTTGCCCAGGAGACGCCGGACGCCTCCCTCGATACACCGCAGGCCGATGGCGTCGTCGCCACCGAGGCGCCTGTGGAGGAGGTCACCGAACCGCCCACCGAGGTAATCGTGACCGAGGAGCCGGTCTATCCCACAGAGGAACCGGTCTATCCGACCGAGGAGCCGGTGATCGAGCCGACGCTCGAACCCACCCTGCCCCCGACCGAGGAACCGACCGCAACCGCGACCGAGATCCCGACGGAAACGCCCTCGCCCACACCCGCGCCGTCGCTGGCCTATACGCTGGCCGCCCAGCCGGATTGCCAGCTGGCGCCGGAGAGCACTACGACCCTCGCCGCCGGGGCGTCCATCGAGTACGTCTGCACTGAGCGGCTGAGCGTCTCCGGGGCGAACCTCTCCCCCGCCGGGATGGGCATCGCCTGGAGCGTACGGATCGAGGCCGAGGGTGGCTGGTCCGTCCAGGTCCTGCCGCCCGTCAATCCCGGTGAGACCCAGCAGTGGTCCGATCCGGGCCTGGCGACGGCGACCATCGCCTTCACACCGGTCGACCCCTTTGGCGCCGACACAGCCCCGGCCACGATCGAGACGCAATCCGAGATCGCCTATCGCGTGCGCGTCACCCGTCCCGAGGGGACGACCTGCGACCGCTCACCCTACGCCCTGACCTTCACCCGCGACGCGGCGGTCACCGCATCGGAGGCGACCGCCACACCCGGCCCGACGCCGGACCCGTATCGCCTGACCCCCGACCTCGCCGCCATCCCGGCACCCACCGTCTCCTTCGCGGGACCGCTCGATTTCGGCGATGTGCCACTCAGCGCGGAATCGCCGGCGGGCGTCGTGAAGGACGGCACGCTGACCGTGACCGTGAACGGCCTCGATGCCACCTGCGGCGGCTGGACGCTCCACCTCTCCGGGGCGGGGCTGACGGATACCGACGGCACGCCGCTGGAGGGCAGCGCCCTCGTGATCACCGCCATCGACGATGCGCCCCTGGCGGCTGGCGAATGCCGGCTGGCCGATGGGTGCGACCTTGTGACCATTGACGGCGGCGCCGGTGCGCCGACGACCTCGACGCACACCATTCGCGTCGAACTGCGCATGCCGGACGCGCCGAGGACGGGGAGTTTCCGCGCCTCGGTGCAGGCTGGCCTGCGTGGCGATCCATCCACCGGGCAGGAATGAGGGCGCGGCAGCGCGCAAGGGAAAGGATGGAGAGGGGGCATCAGGAACGTTGTGGGCGGGACCTCGCCCGAAGGCGAGATCCCGGATCTGGCATGGCGATCAGAAGGTGAAGCGCCTGATCGTCACACCGTTTTCCAGTATCGCATCCGTGCAACGGGGGGAATATGGCCCACTCGGCCCCGCCCGGAAGCCGGATTCGCCGCTGGAAGTTCCTTCAGAGGAGCGACACGCATGAATCTCAAGAAGTCCCTCATGGGCGCTGTCGCCGGGCTCGCGCTCGTCGGCTCCGTCGCCGCCCCGATCGCCTCCGCCCAGCCTGCGGAAGACAACACCGGCAACAACACCACGACGGCCTATGTCGAGGTGTACAGCACCGGCGTCTTCGACGTCTTCTTCACCGGAGGCATCGACCTCGGTGACGCCAACTTCAACGCCTCCTCCTCCAGCCAGACGCTCAACGGCTCGCTCGCTCTGGGTTACACGGACACCAAGGTCCAGCGCCCCAGCTTCGATGTCACCGTTCAGGCGACGGACTTCTACAACCTTTCCAACTTCTACATCACGCCGATTCCTGCTTCGGGCTTCACGATCACCAAGACGTACAACGTGGCCCAGCAGCAGTGGGGTGCCAACCCGGACATTGGGGACATCGGCGCGTTCCAGAACGAGGACTATGTCGCCCAGAACTCGGGCCCTTGGCCCTGGACATCCGACAACCAGCTCAATACGGCCCGCCGGGTGAACTTCGGCTATGCCGGCATTGGGACCATCTCGTCGCAGGGTAACTTCGATGTCTCGCTGGTGGTTCCGAATACCACCCAGGCCGGCGCTTATCAGTCCACGCTGACGCTGACGGTCATCGCCGGCTCTCAGCCGTAGTCGGTATACGACAGGCTGAGTGGGAGAGCATCCCTTTCAGCCGATCGCGTGGCGACGGGGTGGCGTGTGGGGAGCCATACGTCACCCCCGTCCCATTCCTCTCCGGTCTCGGTCGACCCTCGCCATTCCACAGTTTTCGGGAGCTTGCTGCCGTGCATCACCATCGTCCTTCACGCCACGCATACGGAAGCGCTACCGGCGTCATCCGATACGCCTTCGTCATCGGGCTGATCGCTGGTTTGCTCTGCGCGAATGGCACAAGCCAGGTTCTGGCCCAAACCGCAGCCACGCCACCATCCGGCACGCCGGTCCCAAGCAGCGCAGAGGCCAAGTCGTTCGAGGTCTACCCGTCCGATGGCAAATGGGGGGACTTCTTCGATGTCACCGTCCAACCCGGTGAGACCGTGACGAAGAAACTGCTCGTGGCGAACACGGGAGCTGCATCCCAGTCTTTCGTGATCTACGCAACGAATGCATTCACCGCCGATGGCGGCGGCTTTGGTGCGGATGTGCGTGGGGTGGAACCCAATGCGGTCACTTCATGGATCAATTTGCCGGAGGTCACCGTGAGTCTGGACGGCGGCAAGGGCGTCGAACAGTCCTTCACCATCGCTGTCCCTCATGGCACAAAGCCAGGACAGTACATCACCGCCGTTGCTGCCGAAGAAGCTGACAGCTTGGGCGTGCAAGGTGGAGACCTTTTCAAACAGAAGATGCGCTATGTCGTTCCCGTCTTCATTACCGTGCCAGGCGAAACGACCGCCGGGTTCGCCGTCGGCGACCCCCAGCTGACAGCCCGCACCGATGGGCTGCAGGTGGTGATCCCGGTCCAGAACACCGGCGATGTACGCGTCCGACCGAAAGGCGATATCGCCATCTTCGGCCCGGATGGACAGCGCGTCGCCTCGATTCCCGTCGAGACGCGGTCCGTCTATGCCCACGACCAGACGAACCTGACGCTGGCGGCACCGGGCAACTTCCCGCCTGGCAAGTACTCCGTCACCGTATCGCTCAAGGACGAGGAGACCGGCACGACCGCCGAGGGCGGCGTGAAGGATGTCCAGCTCGCCGGCACCGGCACCGAGGCGGTCCAGAGCCCGGTCACGCTCGGCCAGAGCACGATCGAACCGGGACCATCCAAGGACAACGTCCAGTTCGTCACGGTCAGCACCATCGTCTCCAATTCGGGCGACCCGATCGCGAACGGGCAGCTCTCCCTCATCGCGAAGAAGGACGGCAAGGAGGTCGAACGCTTCCCGATCAGCCAGTCCCTCTCCGTGCCGACCGGCGATACGCCCGTCTCCACCCGCTACATCCCGGCGGAGGGGTTCACTACCGGCACCTGGACCTTCGAGCTCCTGCTGGAGACCACCGATGGTTCCGGCGCGGCCCTGGTACTCGCGCAGCAGCCCATCGACGGGCAGGTGGTGATCCCATGAGTGCCTGTCGGGTCCTGCGCCGGCGCGCCCTGCGCGGCACGGCGGCGCTCCTGATCGCCGGCAGCCTTGCCGGGCCGGGACTCGTCTCGGCCCAGACCGAGGCGCCGACGGCGGAGACCGAGATCGTCGTCTCGGTGACGAACGAGGGATCGCTCGCGGTCGCGTGGGGAAGCACGAGCATCGCCTTCCTGGCGGACGGCGCGAATCCCAGCCTCACCGCCGGGAATGCGACGCCCCACATCACGGCGACCCTCTCGCTCGCCATCGCCGACACCCGCGCCGATGGCGACCGGGCCGGCTACACGATCGTGCTGCACGCGACGGACCTGACGAACGAGGCCGGCGCGACGATCGCCGCCAGCAGCCTGCAGGTCGAATCGGTCACGGGCACTCCCGCCGGCTCGGTCGGCTCGGCGTCGCCGGGAGCGTCGTTCGCGAACCCGCTCACGGTGCTGACGATCCCCGATGGTGCACCCGCCGTGAACGCCACGGTCGACCTCGTGGTGGGCACGACGCTCGATCCGCAGACCAGCGCGGGAACCTACACCGGCACCTTCACCTTCGACATCCTGCCGGGCACCGAGACCGCGCCCTGACCCGCATGAAGGACCAGAACGAGCATGACGACGCCCCCGGTCGCGTGACCGGGGGCGTCGCCGTTTGGTGGTGCCGGAGGTGGGAGGAAGATCCGGATCAGGGATGGAGAAGGATGTCCTCCGGCGAGGGATCAGGCGGCCTGCCGATGGTGGTTGCGATCGCCGAGGGAGGCGGCCCGGGCGTTGGCAGCGGCGAGGATGCTGGCCGGCGCCTGGCCGGGAGCCTCCACGCCCTGCTCCTGCGGAAGGGCCAGGCCGACCGGGCGGATGCTGAGCACGCGATCCTCGGCGCGGGCCGAAGCGGCGGCGGTAGAGGCAGTGGATTCGTTGGTGCGCGTGTGCGATTTGCCGTCGAGCATGAAGGGCACGAGGGCCATCGCGCCGAAGAGGATGATCCAGAAGGCGACGATGACGTTGACGAGCATGGAAGTCATGGAACGGGTCCTTTCCCCGGAAGGCCGGGACCATCGACGAGGGACGGAGTGAAATCGGAACGCCTCGACCCTGGTATACGTACACACTACGCAACCGGTGTGCCACCTTGGCACAATCGCAGGGGTAAAGGGTTCCGACGCACGAAACCGACTACTGAAGACAGGATGCCGAGCGGGGCATATGATCGGCATCTGGTCCCGCGGAAGGACCGTCTCGTTCCGGGTGCGGACCCGGAGGTCGTGGCTGCGGGGCGGGAACGTTTGTTCTCCTGGCCACGAACACATGTTCTCACGAATGTTCCGGCTTGTCAACGGTGTTCGTACACCAGTTTGGAACGAACGTTCGCCCCTTCCAGCGGGTCGCGCGGACAGGTGCTCTGTGGCCCCCGATGCCGAGACCGGGGCCGTGACGCGCCGGTTCCCCCTCGGGACCGTGAGCACCCGATGCGTCGGAAACGGCGCTCTGGCTGAGGGCAAACCGACGGAGAAGCGCCGCTCTGCGCGTCGGAGGAACCTCGGCGTTGTGGGCTTCATGCTGGCCAGGGAACCATGCCGGCGTTCGGACCGACCGTCCGCGTCGCTCCGGCCCCTCGCCCTCCATTCGTCCATCTCCGACCCGCAACGATTGCGGATCCGGCGCGAACGCTCCCACAAACCCCTCGGGAGTGCCGGGCCGCGATCGGCAGGCGATCGGTCCGTGGGCACAGGCAGCGCTGGCGCGGCTCGTGCAGGACGTGGCAGCAGCAGAGCGAAGCACGGTTCG